>ERZ778504.619-NODE-619-length-35096-cov-5.930653_pt1 | contig 35096 bp, 24 predicted proteins | sample MGYA00510046_ERZ778504 | MGnify/ENA primary metagenome ERZ778504 (study PRJEB29527, sample SAMN07138964) | mouse gut metagenome | material: feces | host: mouse | place: China:Nanjing | collected 2016-01-25 ...
GAACCATTGACAGCAAGAATGGCGTCGTGCTCTATTCCAACAATATCCGCTGGGATAATGTCCCGCTTGCAAAGGAACTGCAAAAATATCTTCCAGTCCCTGTCTGTGTGCAGAATGACGCGAACTGCGCAGCGCTCGGTGAAGTGCTGTGCGGTGCGGCAAAGGGATTTCAGAATGCGGTCTTTCTGACGCTTGGAACCGGAGTCGGCGGCGGCATTGTTATCAACGGAAAAATTTTTGAGGGCGGGCATCCGGGCGGTGCAGAGCTCGGACACGTAAAGTGCGGTTCCGAACAGCGCAGATGCACATGCGGCAGACTGGACTGCCTTGAGACGTATGCCTCTGCGACGGCATTGATTCACGATGCAAAGCAGATGGCGCAGCAGCATCCTGATTCGCTGCTCTGGGAGCTGTGCGACCATGACCTGGAAAAAATGAACGCGAAAATGCCGTTTGACGCGGCGAATGCCGGAGATATGTGCGGTAAAACACTGGTGGACAATTACATTCAGTATCTGGCGGACGGCATTACGGATCTTGCAAATATTTTCCGTCCGGATATCATCGTGCTCGGCGGCGGTGTATGCGCGCAGGGCGAGAAGCTGACGGAACCGCTCAATCAGTATCTGCGGGCGAACTGCTTTGGCAATACCGTGGCGTATGTGCCCAGGGCAGTCGTCGCGCAGAATGGGAATCAGGCGGGAATCATAGGGGCTGCGGGGCTGGTGTGGCAGTGAGCAGAAAGGGAAGCGGTAACAGGAAGCCGAAGGCTGAACTGCTACAACTGTTACGGTAAGTGTGTACAAACCCGATATTTTCATATATAATAGAATCAGTCTACAGAAGAAAATCTTGACAAGGAGGTGATTCTATATCGAGCTTGCCCGCCTGCTGCAGCTGCTCCAACAGCTTCTGCTGGCGGAGGAGGAACAGGGGATTGATTTCTGCTCGCCCGAGGAGTTATCTTATGTGAAGGACAAGATTGAAAAAATCGCATTACAGCGCGAACAGGATGGGATTTCATTTGACTTGGGATAAAATTACAAAAAAACGACAGGGGGATGAATTGTGGTATTGTGGAAGGCAAGGAAAAGGTTATGGTGTGGTCTGCCGTGGACATTTACGGTATACAGCTTTGATGAGGAGCGGCTGTATGTCGAGCGCGGATTTTTTAACCAGAGGCAGGATGAGGTGCGTCTCTACAGGGTGATGGACATTGCAATGACAAGGTCGCTGGTACAGCGTATCTTTGGCATGGGAACGATTCACCTGATGACTTCGGACAAGTCACTTGGCAATTTTGATTTGATTAACATAAAGAATACAATGCAAATCAAGGAGCAGCTGTCAGGGTTAATCGAGTCACAGCGCGATAACAAGAGAGTTTCCACGCGTGAATTTATCGGGACGGACGAGCGCGAGGACGAGGACGGAATGGATGACCAGTAAAAAATCGAGCAGGTTTTTTAACCCTGCTCGATTTTTACGTTATCTCATCAGTTCTTCCATCTCGTCAATCAGGCTGTCAAACAGCTTCAGCGCTTCCTCGACAGGCTTCTTTGTGGACATGTCAACGCCTGCGTCCTTTAAGATGGACACGGGATCCTTTGAACAGCCCGCGCTCAGGAAATTTTCCTTGTAGGCTTTCACCGCCGGCTCACCCTCCTGCAAGATTTTCTGGGAAAGCGCGATTGCGGCAGAGAAACCGGTAGCGTACTGATACACGTAAAAATTGTAGAAAAAGTGTGGGATGCGCGCCCATTCCAGGTCAATCTTTGCGTCGTGGAAAACATCCTTTCCAAAATACAGGTCAATCAGGTCATGGTAAACCTTACAGGCTGTTTCGGAGTTGATGCTTTCCTCGTTCTGTACCATCTGGCTCATCTTCAGCTCGAATTCCGCAAACATTGTCTGGCGGTAAAGCGTCGTACGGAACTGCTCAAGGAAATAATTAATCAGGTATGCACGCTCCTTTTTGTCGGTTGTTTTCTTTAGAAGGTACTGCATCAACAGAGCCTCATTACAGGTGGAGGCAACCTCCGCGACAAAAATGACATAATCTGCGTTCACAACGGGCTGTTTTTTGTTGGAAAGGTAGGAGTGCAGGGCATGTCCCATCTCATGGATGGCAGTAAATTCACTGTCAAGGTTATTTTTGTAATTTAACAGCACATAAGGATGAACCCGGCATCCGCTCGAGTATGCGCCGCTGCGTTTTCCTGTGTTTTCGTAAATGTCAATCCAGCGGCTGGAAAAACCTTCGTCAAGCAGCGCCACGTAGTCTGCGCCAAGGACGGAGAGCGCCTCGCGGATGTTTGCCTTTGTCTCGTCAAACGAGATTTCGCGCTCTGCATTTGACACCATTGGGACATACAGGTCATACATGTGAAGCTCGTCGACCTTTAACAGCTTCTTTCTGAGACGCACATATTTGTACATGGAATCCATGTTTTCGTGCACCGCCTCAATTAAGTTGTAGTATACCTGGGGGTCTACATTCGTGCTGTCAAGGGCAGCTTCGAGGGGGCTGTTGTACCTGCGCATTTTCGCGTAAAAGTGAAGCTGTTTCATCTGTGCGGACAGCACAGCGGCGGATGTGTTTTTCAGCCCGTCATACGTTCTGTAAAGCGATTCAAACGCATCTTTTCTGACATTCCTGTCATAATTTTGGAGAAGCGGGATAAAGCTTGCATGCGTCACCGGAAGACGGTTGCCCTCGATGTCTGTCACGGAGTCAAACGTCATATCCGCGTTGTTCAGAAGGCTGAAAATATCGTCGGGCGCCTGCGCAAGGTCTCCGGCGGCGGCAAGAATTTTTTCCTCTGCGTCGCTTAAAATGTGTTCTTTTTTCCGGCGGATGTCATGGATGCATCTTCGGTATTCGTCCAGCTTCGGCTGTCCTTGAAAGAAGCCGTTCAGAACCTCGTCCGGGATTTCGAGTATCTCAGGCTCCGCGAAGGAAAGTGCGGAGGAGATGGAGACGAACGTGCCCATCGTCTGGTCCTTATAGCCCTGATACGTTGTGTTTCTGGTGTCCTCATCGGCCTTGCGCAGTGCGTAATTTGCAAAGCGGTCAAGCAGAACGGAAATCTCGTCCTGCAATTGCAGGAAGCCAAGCAGGTTGCCGGCATTTTCACCCAGCGTTCCGTGGTAGGATTCCAGTTTGGGGATATAGCCCTTTATTTTTTCCAGATCCTGTTTCCACTCGTCGTCGCTGGCATACAAATCTTCGACAGCCCATGTGAATTCTTTGGGAACATCGCCGCGATGTTCAAAGACGGAAATTGTTTTTTCAGTGTCACTCATTTGACAGTCCTCCCTTATTTGTTCATAACAATACTATACTATAAATTGGCAGAAACGGCAAGACGCAATAGCCAATTTGGGTGAAGTGTGTTATACTAAAAAAATAGAGGTTTTTTGTTGTTTGAACGGTAGAACAGCGACGAATTACGATGATGGCAGGAATGGGGGTAACAATGCAAAACAGACAGATTGACAGATTGATAAACCAACTGGTAAAAAAGAGTGCGCACTCGAAAGATAAGGCACTGTTTATCAGGCATTACGATGCATACAGCATAGATGCAGGCTGCGTGAAAAAAATAGTGGAGGATGCAGGATTTTTCTGCCTTGACCACGAATTTTCCCTTTACGGAATCCAGTCTGCCTTTGAGCCGTTTCTGGACTGGACAAAGGAGCTGTACCCAAAAAGCGGGGAGGGAAGCATCCGGGATTTTCTCAAAAAGTGCAGGGTCTATCCGCTGCACTATGGGATTCTGGAATCTTTCATTGAGACTGGCGCGTGCGTTCGATGGGAGGATATCCTGCTTCACGAGATTTCCTATGAACAGACAAGGATGATGAAAAACATCATCAATATCTTTCAATACATGTCGGAAAAGAAACCGATTTTTCTGCTGTTAAACCGTGTCCACCTGGCGCAGAGCTCGTCGCTGTGCTTTTTGTACCAGCTGATATCCCGCCTGAAGGAATGCAATGTTTACATATTCGGGGCATACAATGAAGACTACAAAATCCGGCCATACCTGGCGGATGACATGAAGCAGTTTACGGATTTGCTTGAAAGACAGCAGCTTGTTGTGAGCATGGTTTTTGAGGAGCGCATCCAGGAGTACTTTGATTCGGATTTTGTCCCCGAAAAAGGGAAGCTTGCCCAGTATGCGGTCCAGATGAACAATATGATAGAAACGGGGGCTTACCGGCAGGCAAATTATTATTTGTCGTTTATTTTACAAAAGTACCAGACACACCAGATTCATCTGAACGATGCGGACTACGATGTGTGGGTGAAAATCTGTATCCTGTACATCCGGTGCTGCCTGTACCGCAACGATATCAGCAATGCGACGCGTGTGGCAAACCGCATTAGTGCAGAGCTTATGGGAACCGGGGAATGGCAGAAGGAACGGTTTATGATATCCTACTATATCGGGATGGCGCAAATCCGCAATGCAAACAATGAGCTGGCAGACCAGTGTGCCGCGGCATGCAGTGACATCCTGAAACATTACAGCGACGAGACACTGACCATGCGCCTCCTGATACTGAAGGATGTAAACCTGTATCTCGGCTTTGATGCAAAGAACCTGGTTGCGGATGCTGTCGTGACGGATGAGGAACTGATTGCACTGTTAAGGAAATATGACTTCTCCAACCATCTTTCCTATATATATACCAACTGCATGACGAATGTGCTAAATTCGGTTTTAAATGACACGCCAAAGGACAGGGAATATTATGAGGAGGGACTCCGGCTTGCCGAACAGAACGGAAACAATAACTGTGTGATTGTGTTTTATACCAACCGTGTCGTGCTGGCGTCTTCCATCGGGCGTTTTGACCTTCCCGAAGGTTACTACAAGCATATCCTGCATCTGATAGAGGAGGACGGGGATTTGCGCGCCCTGTGCTACAACTACAATGGAATGGGGTATTTTACCTGTGTGGACGGCTGTTATGAAAAATCGGACGAATACTATACAAAGGCACTAAAGATTGCTTATGAGATGCAGGACTCGCAGCTTGTCGCGGAGACGCTTTACAACAAGTGTATCACGGCGTTCATTGCGAGGGATTACAGAAATGCCATCCGCTATATCGAGCTGTCGATTGACGTTGTCGAGCGCATGGGGTATATGCGTTTTATTGCCAACTGGTCCAAACTGTACGGGCTTGCGGCGCTTTCCAATTTTTATGACAACAATGAGTACAGCTGCAATTTCCATTTTGACAAAATGCGGCGCTTTCTTTCCCATCTGCTCGATACGGACGACGAGTCGAAATATGCGTTCTGGGATGACGACCTTTTTCTCTTTTATCTTGTGAGCGGCATGCTGGAAAAAGGCGCCGAGCACTATGAGCAGGCGGTCAGGGAGATGGAGCGTGCCAAGAAGAATCTGCTGCGGACACCGGGATTTTTCTTCTTTGGCTATCCGGTTCTTGCCAGGGAAATGGCGGACTGCTATGACCGGCTCGGGCTGGAAAAGGAGCGTCAGGACATACTGGAGGAGGCGATAAGGGAGCTTGCCGAAAAAAATTACCGGCCTGAGATTCCGCATCTGCGGGCGTTGCGGGACAGGGAGGACTTTCCGCTCTGCCAGTATGCGTTTCCGTTTGACAAGGAGCTGCTGCGGGAAATCCGGGCGCTGTACAACGAGGCAGCCATCAAGAAATCCAATGATATATTCCGGGCAGATTCGGAATACCTTGTATCATGGCAGAGCGTGCTGGCTGAAAACAAGCCGCTTAAGGAGATGTGTGAGTCACGGTTGCGATGAGCCATTTCCGCATTGACAGCCTGTATATGTTTTCCAGAAAGGAAAACGGTTTGAAACCGTTTCTTGAGTCGGACGACAAATGCTTTACGGATGACGACTTATCGGTGATTGAACGGTTTGCCAAGGCGTATTCCAACGGATTTGTGGTGTCGCGTTTCGAAAAGGATTACTATTTGTTTGAGTCGCTGCTATTTATTTTCGGGCTGAATGATGTCGTGTCGTTTATGATGACTTCGTATATCAGGGATGGGGAAGTGGAAGGGGCGGCGATTGCCTGTATCGACATGAAGGAGAACCTGCGGATGAACAATTACCTGCTTGACGGGGAGGCGCTCAATATTTTCAAGGTTACATACCGCCAGTTGGTGGATTTCGTCGAGAAGGAACAGGCAAACGAGCTGGTGCATGCCATGAATGAGAAGCTGCGCAATGCAAACAAAAAGCTCGAGGAGATTGCGATTAAGGATGCGCTGACAGGCATTTACAACCGTCAGGGGCTTGCCGCGAAGATAGAGGAGCTGAAAGAAAACGGCACGAAAAGTTGCGGCATTGTGTACTTTGACCTGGACAACTTCAAGTATTATAACGACACGTTTGGGCATGATGTCGGGGATCTGATTCTGGTACAGTTTGCGCGCATTTTAAGGGAGCTTGCGCCTGAGGACGGCATTCCCATCCGGTATGGCGGTGATGAATTCCTGCTGATGCTGCCGGGGGAGGGTGAGGAGAAGGGCGTCACGCTGGCAAGGCATTTTTATGAAATACTGGAACGTGACCACTACTATATCCCGAATATTGAAGAAAAGCTCGGGCGTTCTGTCATCATACCGGACGAAAAACGCATTTCCAGTTCCATCGGAATCGCGGCGGCAGGCGATGGCGCAGGCTGCGACATTAACGGCGCCATCATGCATGCGGACGAGGCGCTGTACCGCATCAAGAGAACAACAAAACGCAATTATATTACATGGTCTGCAATTTTGGACGTGTGACAGCAAGGAGAGGCAATGGGACTGCAATTTTATATCGGGGCGTCAGGCTCCGGCAAAAGTCATTTGCTATATGACCGCATCATAGCAGAATCACAGCAGAATCCGCACACCAACTATCTGATTGTCGTGCCGGATCAGTTTACCATGCAGACACAGCTTGAGATGGTAAAGAGGCATCCCCGGAAAGGGATCCTGAATATCGATGTCCTGAGCTTTGGGAGACTGTCGCACAGGATTTTTGAGGAGGTGGGCGGAAATGACAGGCCCGTCCTTGACGACACGGGGAAAAGCCTGGTACTGCGGCGCGTGGCGGCAGGGCTGGAGGATCAGCTTGGCGTCATGAAAAGAAATATCAGAAAGCCAGGCTATATCAGCGAAGTAAAATCGGCATTGTCGGAATTTATGCAGTACGGACTGGGAACAAAGGACGTGGAGAAGCTGTGCCAGTATGCATCCAGAAGAAATGCGCTCGCCTATAAGCTAAAGGATTTGAACCTCCTGTACGAGGGCTTTCTGCAATACATCCAGGAACGGTATATCACGACCGAGGAGACGCTCGACATCCTGCGGAAAGCGCTGCCAAGGTCAAGGGTTGTCAGGGACAGCGTGATTGTATTTGACGGATTTACAGGATTCACGCCGATACAGTACAATGTCATACAGGAGCTTATGGTTCAGGCGCGGGACGTCATCGTCACGGTCACGATGGACACACGCGAGGACGCCTATACACTGGATGGGGAACAGAAGCTGTTCCATCTGAGCAAAAAGACCATCCATGACCTTGACAGGCGTTGCCGTGAGGCGGGCGTGAAACGGGAAAAGGATGAAAGGATAACAGGGGAGACTGTTTACCGCTACAAGGATAATGCGGGGCTTTCCCACCTTGAGCGGGAGCTGTTCCGCTATCCTTACAGGGAATACAGCGGCGAACAGGAAAACATACATATTTTTGAGGCGTCAAACCCGAAAGAAGAGCTGCGCCAGGTCTGTCTGGAAATCCGGCGGCTTGTGCGCGAAAAACAGTACTGTTACCGCGACATCGCAGTGGTTACGGGAGACATGGACCGGTATGGTTTTGCAGCGCGGGAGCTGTTCGGGCGCTTTGACATTCCTTATTTTTTAGACCAGACCAACAAGCTGGTCTTAAATCCGTTTATTGAGTTTATCCGGAGCGCGCTTCTGGTCGTGACACAGGAGTATTCATATGAATCCGTATTTCATTTTCTGCGGTGCGGCATGGCGGACATTACGCCGGACGAGGCGGACCGTCTGGAAAACTACTGCCTGCATATGGGAATCCGGGGCAGAAAGGCATGGAACAAAAAGTTCACCAGGCGCATGAATAAGCAGGACGAGGAGGCCGCGGAGCTTGATGAACTGAACGCGGCAAGGGAAAAGATAACGGCGATGCTCGAGCCGCTCATGAAAAAAAGGACAGAGAAGGTGACCGGGAAGGAGTTTGTCAGGGCATTATATGCGTTTATCGTCAATGCGTCGATAGAGGAAAAGCTTGCAAGGTATGAGCAGTTTTTTACGGAACAGGGCGATTTTGTGCGCGCAAAGGAGTACGCGCAGATTTACAGGCTTGTGATGGAGCTGCTGGAGCAGATTTGTGGCCTTCTGGGTGAGGAGGAGCTGGAAATCAAGGAGTTTGCCGACATCCTGGACGCAGGCTTTGCGGAGATTAAGGTGGGCGCCATTCCGCAGACGGTTGACAAGGTGGTTATCGGGGATATCCAGCGGACAAGGCTCTGTGAGATTAAGGCGTTGTTTTTTGTCGGCGTCAATGACGGCATCATACCGAAATCCGGGGGAACAGGGGGCATCATTTCCGACATTGACCGCGCGTTTTTACAGGAGTCGGAATACGAGCTTGCGCCGACGCCGAGACAGCAGATGTATATCCAGCGGCTTTACCTGTACCTGATGATGACAAAGCCTACAGAGCGCCTGTACCTGTCTTATGCGAAGGTGGACAATGAGGGAAAGAGCATTCGTCCGGCGTATCTGGTCAGCACGGTGACAAGGCTGTTTCCGGATATTGTAATCACGCAGCCGCAGACGCGCCCAATGGAGGATCAGATAGAGTCGCCGGCGGACGCGCTTTCCTATCTGGTCGGACTTTTGCGCCGGTATGCGGCAGATGATATCGGGGATGAGAAACAGCTTTTCATCACACTTTATGACACATATGTCAGAAATGAGAAGTATGCCCCGATACTCGAACAGATGAGGCGGGCGGCGTTTTCCTATTTGTCCAATGCGGACAGGAACAGGATTCCGCGGGAGCTTGCAGGAATGCTGTACGGTCAGGTGCTGAAAAACAGCGTGAGCCGTCTTGAAAAATTTGCCTCCTGCGCGTACGCCCATTTTCTCCAGTACGGACTGAGCCTGGAAGAACGCGACAAATACAGCTTTGAGCGTGTCGACATGGGAAACGTGTTCCATGCTGTCCTGGAGAGCTTTTCGGACAGACTTGCCGAGGAGGGATATACATGGTTTGATTTTCCGAAGGAGGCAGGGGAGCGGATTGTCGCGGAATGTCTTGAGAGCTATGCGGTGTCATATGGGGAGACGATTCTGTACAGCAGCAAGCGCAACGAATATATGATAACGCGGATGCGCAGGATTCTGAACCGCACCGTGCAGACCTTGCAGTACCAGCTGCAAAAGGGGGCGTTTACGCCGGAAAATTTCGAGCTGTCGTTTCAGATGACGTCAGACCTTGATGCGGTCAATATCGCGCTCTCCAAGGAGGAGCGCCTGCAGCTGATAGGGCGCATAGACCGCGTGGATACCTGCAGGAAAGAGGATAAGCTGTATGTAAAAGTCATTGATTACAAGTCGGGAAACAGGAAGTTTGACCTTGCCGCGCTCTATTATGGGCTTCAGTTACAGCTTGTCGTCTACATGAATGCCGCGTTGGAGGTGCAGAAAAAGAAAAATCCTGACACGCGTGTCATTCCTGCGGCAATGCTGTACTATCATGTGAATGACCCGCTGACCGAGACGGACAAGGGCAGTCCGGACATTGCCGAGATAGAGGCGGCGATACTGGATGAGCTGAAAATGACAGGCATGGTCAGCGATGACGAGGAAGTGATAAGGCTTCTGGACAAGGATTTTGAGACAAAGTCAACTGTCATTCCTGTCGCGCGGAAGAAGGACGGCAGCTTTACGCAGGCGTCAGCAGTGCTGTCAGACAGGGATTTTGAGACGGTATCGGATTTCGTAAACCATAAAATCAAGGAGCTGGGCACATCCATCCTCGATGGGGATATCGGTCTGAACCCATATGAGCAGAAGGACACGGACGCGTGTACCTACTGTGCATACAAAAGTGTGTGCGGATTTGACAAAAAACTTGGTTCGGGGCTGGTCAGGCACCTTGACGACCTGAATCAGGAGGATGCGATGGAGCGTATCCGGCAGAGCCTTGGAACTGGGGAAGGCATGGACGAAACAGAGAATAAAAACGGAGGTGTGCAGTGATGGCAGTGCATTTTACGCCCGACCAGCAGCGGGTTATTGACACCAGGGACTGCAATATCCTTGTATCGGCAGCTGCCGGAAGCGGTAAGACTGCGGTGCTGGTGGAGCGCATCATACAGATGATAACAGACGACAGCCACCCTGTCGACATTGACCGGCTTTTGATTGTGACATTCACCTCTGCCGCGGCGGCGCAGATGCGTGAGCGTATCAGCAGGGCAGTGTCGCAGAAGCTGGAAGAAAATCCGGAGAACGAGCATTTGCAGCGACAGGCGTCGCTGATACACAATGCCCAGATTACGACGATTGACTCGTTCTGCCTGTTTGTCATCCGTAACAATTTCAACGAGATTGGTCTTGACCCGGCTTTCCGCGTGGCGGATGAGAGTGAGGTGAAGATGCTCGAGGCGGATGTGATGGAAAAGCTTCTGGAGGACGCGCATACGGAACCGACCGAGCGTTTCTTACATTTTGTGGAGTGCTATAGTACGGGGACGACGGAAAAAAAGATAGAGGAGGCGATTCTCCGGCTGTACCATTTTTCCATGAGCTATCCGTTTCCGGAGCAGTGGCTTGCCGAGCGTCTTGAGGATTACAGGCTTTCGGATGTCAGTGCGCTTTCCGGGAAAAAATGGTTTCAGGGTGCGCTTGCCTATATCGGGACGATTTTGCAGGAGTGCAAAAACAGGCTCCGGCAGGCATTGGAGATAGCAGGCAGCGCGGGAGGTCCCGTCCAGTATACGGAAAACCTGATTGCGGACATTGAGCTTATGGAACGGTTCCAGGGGGCATCGGGTTATAATGAACTGTATGATTTGTTCACCTATGCCGCATTTGGGAGACTCTCCGCCAAAAAGACAGAGGGGGTGGACCCTGTCCTGAAGGACATGGTTAAGGGGATACGTGACGAGGTCAAGAAAAATATTGCGGACTTGAAAAAATTCCTGTTCCAGATTTCCGCGGAGGATACGTTAAGCGACATGGCGGTCTGTCAGGAGATGGTGGAGGAGCTGGTCGCGCTGACACTTGATTTCAAAAAGATGCTGGATGCGTCAAAGCGGGATAAAAATGTGATTGATTTTTCCGACATGGAACATTTTGCCCTTCAGATTCTTCTACAGCGGGATGCAGATGGGACGATTGTGCCGCGGAGCACGGCGCTTGAATTGCAGGACTATTTCGAGGAAATCATGATAGACGAGTACCAGGATTCCAATGAGGTGCAGGAGCTGCTGCTCAAGTGCATATCCGGGGAGGAGAAGGGACGTTTCAACCGCTTTATGGTGGGGGATGTCAAGCAGAGCATCTATAAGTTCCGTCTGGCAAGACCGGAAATTTTTATGGAAAAATATGACACATATGTCACAAATAATGATGGCGGAAACAGGGTTCGGATTGACTTAAGCATGAATTTCAGGAGCCGCAGGGAAGTGACCGATGCGACGAACTTTATATGCAGCCAGCTGATGACAGCCAAGGTTGGGAATGTGGAGTATGACGACCGGGCGGCGCTGTACGCAGGCGCATCCTACCCCGAACCGGAAAAAAGCAGCTGTTATCAGACAGAGATTCTCATAGCCACGCCGGATTCCTTTGCGCAGGCGGACGCGGGAGATGGAAGGGCGTATTCCGAGAAGGAGACTGAGGCATTGATGGTGGCGGAACGCATCCGGCAGATGGTGGGAAAGTTTCCGGTCACGGATGCCGTCACAGGAGAGCCGCGGCGCGCGAAATATTCGGATATCGTGCTTCTTTTCCGGGCGACCGCAGGCTGGGACGAGGACTTTCGGCGTATTTTGTCCGAGCAGGGGATTCCGGTGCATGTCACCAGCAGGACAGGGTACTTTGAGACGCTTGAAATACAGGGGATTGTCAATATCCTGCGTGTGCTTGACAATCCCTTGCAGGACATCGCGCTTTTTGGCGTGCTGAAGCTTCCGTATTTTGATTTTTCGGAGGAAGAAATTGCACAAATCCGGTGCTGCGCGAGGGAGCATTGTAAGGAAAGGCTGTTTTTGTACGAACAGATAACATTTTACCACGAACAGATAATACATTCGGACGCAATGGAAGACGGCGTGTCACCGGAAAAGCTGGGGCGTTTTCTGACATTGATATCCCAGTACCGTCAAAAGGTCGCGTACACGCCAATCAAGGAGCTTTTGCAGCAGCTGATAACAGACACCGGATATAGTGCCTATGTGGGTTCCCTGCCGGGGGGCGACCAGCGGACAGCCAACCTGGAGCTTTTGCTCGAAAAGGCGGGCGCCTTTCAGAAGACAAGTTTTTATGGGCTGTTTCATTTTATCCGCTATCTCGAAACCATACAGGACCAGGAGGTGGACTTTGGCGAGGCGAATATTCTGGATGAGAATGCCGATGTCGTGCGCATTATGACGATTCACAAAAGCAAGGGGCTGGAATTTCCGATATGCTTTGTCTGCGGCCTGTCAAAGCATTTTAACCAGATGGACATGCGCCAGAGCATCCTGATGGACGTGGAGCTTGGCATCGGCGTGGATTACATCGACCCCGAGCTTCGGCTGAAGCGGAAAACGATGCGCAAAAACGTGGTGGCACAGCGCATGAAGGAGGACACGCGCGGAGAGGATTTGCGCGTGCTCTATGTGGCGCTGACCCGGGCAAAGGAAAAGCTTATCCTGACCGGCTATGTAGGCGACATGGACAAGAAGCTTGCCAGCCACATCCACCTGACGATGGAGGATGCCCCGAAGCTGCCGTATTCCGTGATGATGAACGCAGGCTCTTATACGGACATGATTCTGGCAGCCCTGATGCGCCATTCCTGTATGCAGGACGTGCTTGCGGAAAGAGGATATGAGTGGGCGGGACACCGGCTGCCTTACCGGGAGGTTCCGATAGGGTTCGAGATATACAGGGAGGAAGAAAACCTGGCGGAAAAGCTGGGAACGCAGATAAGGGAGCAGGGCAGGGCGTTTGCCCTCGAGGAAGAATTGCGACATACGGGCACATATGCGGACGAGGCGCTTGCCAAAAGACTGCGGGAAAAGCTGCATGATACTTATCCATATGCATATCTTGAGGGGCTTACGGTAAAGACTACGGTATCAGAACTGAAAAAGGCTTCCTATGAGGAGGCAGTGTCCGAGGCAGACGAGCTGATTGTGATGCCGCGGGAAAGCTACATACCAAGCTTTGTGTCCGATGAGTCAGAGCAGGCAAAGGACAGTACCGTTTCCCAGGGAATGGAACATTTTATACGGGCGCAGGCAGGGACGCAGTATGGTACGGCAGTGCACAAGGTCATGGAACTGCTGTCTTTCTCGGAAAGGCTTCATGTGGACAGTCCGCAGGACGAAAAGGCAAAGAAACGTCTGTACGCGGTTTTAAGGGATGAGCAGGAGCAGTGGCTGGCACAGGGGATTATTACCCGGGAGGAACTTGCCTGTGTCGGCATGCATAAGGTCATGGGATTTTTTTCTTCTGGTCTGTCGCAGCGGATGATTGCCGCAAATGCGAGAAAGGAATTGTTCAAGGAGCAGCCGTTTGTCATCGGAATCGGCGCAGATAAGCTGAACGCGGCTTTTCCCGCAGAAGAGACTGTTCTGGTCCAGGGTGTCATCGATGTATTTTTTTATGAAAATGATGAGATAGTGCTTGCGGATTACAAGACAGATAGGGTAAGCTGTAAGGAGGAGCTGATAAAACGATACCGGACACAGCTTGACTATTACCAGATGGCACTGGAACAGATAACAGGCAGGAGGGTGAAGGAGCGCTATCTATACTCGTTCTGCCTGCAGGAGGAGATTTGCGTTTAAACGGAGGTTGTTTATGTTTCAATATATTTTGTTTGATTTGGACGGCACACTGACAGACCCGAAGCTTGGGATTACAAGTTCGGTACAGTATGCGCTGCGCGCGCTTGGCATCGAGGAGCCATCGTTTGACCGGCTTGAGCCGTTTATCGGACCGCCGTTATCGGACAGCTTCCGGGAGTTTTACCACCTTGACGAGGAGCAGATTCAGACAGCGATAGCCAAGTACCGTGAGCGGTTTGCCAATCAGGGGATATACGAAAATGAAATATATCCCGGGATTGCAGACATGCTCAGGACATTGAAGGCAGGCGGCAGGAAGCTTGCAATCGCGTCGAGCAAGCCGACAGAGTACGTCGAGCGGATACTGGATTATTTTGACATTAAGGCACATTTTGATATCATTGTGGGCAGCAACATGGACGGAACGCGCTGCAAAAAGGAGGAAGTGGTCGAGGAGGCATTGCGCCAGCTGATTCCTGCGGGAATGTCAGAAGCTGATAAGTATTCTGCCGTCGCGATGGTAGGCGACCGCAGGTTTGACATCGAGGGCGCAAAGGCACACGGCATTTTCTCGATAGGCGTGTCCTTTGGCTATGCGTCTGCGGGAGAGCTGGAACAGGCAGGAGCGGACAGAATTGTCGACACGGTGGATGGTCTGTTGGAGGCGCTGAATGGCTAGAATCATACAAAAGCGGACAAAACGAACACAAAAGCTTGCCTATATCTTAAAACCGTTTGTTGTTTACATGCTGGTAAAGACGGCTGCGATGCTGGCGCTTGCCATCCTGATTCCGTCACTCCCGGTAACAGGAATTACGGCGTGGGTGGAGCACAACGCCCCGCAGCTTAGCGCAGTCGTAAATGCTGCGGCGAGCATGGCAGGGGCAGCATTTCTGTTAAAAGACGTTCTGATAGAGGTCAGTACGACTGGTGAAGTTGACATTGACAAGAATGTATGCAGGCAGTTTGGCAGCTTTATGCGGCATGGCTTTTGGGGGAAGCGAACGACAGGGAATGCAGCCAGCCTGATACTGTGTGCCTTACTGGGCATCACGGCGTCCTTTGCGCTCAACATACTGGTGGAGCTGACCATGCTCCGCTCGGAAAAATATGATACCGTGGCGGAGATTCAGTATTCTGTTCCCATCTGGCTTGGCATCCTGCTCTATGGAATCATTTCCCCCATGGTGGAGGAAATGGTGTTCCGCGGCGTGATTTTCAACCGCGCCAGAAAGTTTTTTGGCGTCGCGAAGGCGGCAGTCTTTTCCGCGCTGCTGTTTGGCGTTTTCCATGGAAATCTGCTGCAGTTTCTGTATGGTACGGCGATGGGGATGCTGATGGCGGTCTGTTATGAATATTGCGGATGCTTTGCCGCGCCGGTGCTGGTGCATATGTCCGCCAATGTTTTTGTGTTCCTGATGTCAGGGCAGACAGGGACTGCATTTTTCGTCACGCCTATCTGGTGCGTGGTTTTTATGGCGCTGTCGGTGGCGGTCATGGCGGGTATCAGGAAAGGGAAAGATGTTGGGAAATAACTGGAATGAAAAAGAGGAACGATGCATGGAGCTATCATCGTTCCTCTTTTTACAAAAAATATTATTATCTCGCCATCAGTTCGATAATTTCCCCGACATACATGGTATGCATGTCGCCGTCCTGATACCACTTGGACAGTTCCGGTGAGATGAATGAATCTTTTGTCAGTCTGGTGGCGGACAGCTTATGGCATAGAAGGACAAAGCTGCCCTCGTCGATAAACGGAATGGAATGCTTGTAATTCCATGTAAGACCCGCCTCCTTGACCTTGTCTGTGTCACGTCCGGAGTGGGAGCCGCAGTAGTTGAGGGCTTCCTTGTACTCCTTCCCCATAAACGAGATGGAAAAAAAGTCTCCCGCATCAATAAATTCTTTGGTATATCTTGAGTCTCTCACAAAGATGAAGGCAACGTTTTTGCCCCAGAGCACGCCGACGCCGCCCCAGCTGACGGTCATGGTGTTGGCTTTCTGTTTGGAACCAGCAGATACAAGCGCCCAATCTTTTCCGATTGTCTCAAATGGATTTAATTCCAGATTCTCAACTGGAATTGGTTGAAAAACATGCATGGTAGATTCTCCTTTTTTTTATTTATTATTTTATATTATAACGCTAGGATGGGGGATTTGGCAATATTTAGAAGGGGTGGAAATTTAAAAGTGTTTTAGTCGTCACTGTTTCTGGCAGATTATACAAAGATTACCAAAACAAAGGGTTAAAAAGTGTTGGTCAAAACTGTCCCTTGTGAATTCTGGCAGGAAATGATAGAATATAACAAAATATTCCAGTAAAAGTTGCTGGGGATGGTAATAGGCAGATGGGGTGGGGTGTGCTAATTGGTAAAAAAATGAATGATAATCAGGAGTTATCTAACCGTTTTTTTGCCCCACTGTATCCGGAGTCGCCATATACCACTTCATCATTTTAATGGATGAGTTTTGATGTTTCCTTAATGTGCACAACGTTTCTGCAATCATGAACTGATGTGGAAAACTTTTCGCTTGGATTATCAAAAAAGTTGCTTTCAGGGATTTTTAATTCTAAATTATCTACAAGAGATAGAAAAATCTGTCTGGTTACGCAAATATTCGCTTTCATTGTGGACAATTACTGCAAGAAACTTTTTAGAATTCTCCTTTTTGACTATGTGAAAGCCGAACTGTTATAAAAAAAATTGCGGATTTTCTTCTAAAAGATAGACTTTTCGAAATAAGAAATAAATATGATACATACAATAATCAGATTAGATCATAAAAATGCAAAGAGTGTTCTAGAGCGATGTTTGTTTTATTTTACGATTTTTTAGAGGTATCATTAAGTCAACTTACAGTACCACTCTTTCAAACACATGTTTATGGTAGTTGAGCTTGACGTTTGCTAAATCTAATTTCATGTTAAACCATACGGTTTCATAAATACCCCTTGTGGGTGGCTATATTCTTGACAATGTTGCAAAGGGCTGTGGTTAGAGGCTTTCTGGTTAGACTATTCACCAAGTAAGTATGTCATCCATAGCACTCACTGCATTGTATTGAAGACCTTGGAGAGGGTCTATAAACACTACTACTATTCAGTATAAGGAGGAAATTGTCGATGAAGCTTCGTAAACCGGAAAAAAAGCTGAACAGTTTCGTTTGCATGAATGATGAAGCCATGCTGTTCTGTTCGGAAGCCATGCTGTTCTGTTCGGAAGCCATGCTGTTCTGAGGTATGATCAACAAAGTTAGTGGAAAGGAGCTCGCGCTACTAGAGAAAGCGATAATGGCGTGAGTCTCTTTTCAACATTTTTCAAATTGCAACTTTACTTTTTCTGTGTAATCTTGTGTGTCCTATCATCAATTAAAAATATGTGACTACAAGTTAGCATATTTTTAATAGGTCATCTAACCCATATGACTATGGTACGGAATTAAGATATATTTTTAACACCAGTGTTTTCGAAAAAAACGAAAGAGGTTGAGGTAGATTGAAAACGCTAAAACTATATTTTCTGTTCATTCGAAAATTTGTAAAAAAGGATATTCGAATTATACTGCTTGCGGGAATTACAATAATCAAGATGCTGATTCAGCTTCTCTGCCCGTACATTCTTAGTTTGTTTATAGACAATCTTGTTCAAGAGAAAAGCGACAGTTTAATATACCTAGCTAGTGGCTTTCTGTGTGCGATAATAGTAAATGGTGTGATATCTGTTTATGCAGTTTATCTAACGAATTACATTGGCAGAAATGCTACAAACATGTTGCGCGAATCCTTGATGACACATATTCTCTCTTTGGATAATTCGTTTTTCAAAAGTATGGACTATGGAGAATTGCTCGAAACGGTAGAGGGTGATGTGGAAATATTATGTGATTTTTTCTCTAGCATGAGTATAGTTGTGTCCAGCAACATCTTCTTAATTGTTGGTGTGATCGTTGTATCCTTTTTGAATAATATTTTTCTTGGTGTTGTTCAGTTGTTTTTTGTTTCGATTGCATTATTGTTCATTTGGAAAGCGCACAGTTTAGGGAAGCCGATAGTTAATATTGACCGCGAAAAGAAACGGAAACTGTTTGGCATGTTTGGAGAAATATTAAACAACACAGAAACTATTCAATTGCGGAATATGCAAAAAGACATACAGAGTGACTTTGCAAACTATTTTAATAAATGGTTTCCAATTCGTATAAAGTCGAATATTGCAATGTGGTTCATGTTTATGGTTGTACTTGTATTGCAAGCAGTGGGGTACGCTCTATTTTTGGGTATAGGAACCAAACTGCTGATTGAAGGAACTATTACCGTTGGTGTAATATATCTATTTTATTCATATATTAATTATATTTTGGATCCGATTTTGAATTTACAGGGAGAATTACAAGAGCTCCAGCGTGTAGACGCAAGTATTCGTCATGTTGAAAACCTTTTTCAAAAGAAAGGCACCATACATGATAGCATTAATCTGGATTTTTCAAAGGGAAATGGTGGTTGCTGCGTTTTATCATTAGAAAATGTGCATTTTTCATATACCCAAGGCATTGAGGTGCTGTCCGGGATTAGTTTTAAAATTAATCAAGGCGAAGCAGTAGCTTTGATTGGACCAACTGGTGCAGGGAAAACAACTATAGCTAATTTAATTCTTCGGCTATATGATCCAACAGATGGTAGAATCGCTATTAATGATGTTAACATCAATAACGTTTCTCTTAAATCGTTGCGGTCAAATATCGCGTATATACCACAAAACGTACAGTTAATGGATACCACTATTAGAGATAATATAACCTTCTTTGATGAGCGAATTAGTGATAATGATATTCTTGGAGCAATGAATAGTATGGGGCTACTTGAATGGTTTGAGCGGTTTGATTCTGGACTTAATACAGTCATTGGTAGTCAAGGTAGCATTATTTCTGCAGGTGAAGCACAAATTCTTGCTATAGTTAGAGCTTTTGTGAAGAATAGCAAAATAGTTATTCTTGATGAAATCACGTCAAAGATTGATGCCGTAACAGAAAATCTTTTGATGCATGCACAAAAGGTTTTGCTGGACGGAAAAATTGGAATCGTAATTGCTCATAAAATGCATACTGTTTCGGATTTGCATAGAATTATTGCAGTGGAGTCTGGGAGAATTCTAGAATTTGGATGTCCCAGTGAGCTCATGAAAAAAAAGAACAGTTACTTCTATGAGATGATATCAAAAGAGAGGGATAATTGATGAAGGGCATCAAGTTTGTTTATAATACAATAAAAACAAATCCTAAACGATATATAGTTGACTATGTAGTATATCAAATAGCAAATATTTTCCCTCTTATATCTGGTCTTCTTCTTAGTGAGATTTTTTCCGGGTTTGAAAGTAGTCAATATAATAAAATATGTGTTGTCGTTGGTGTTTTTGTTGGTACTCTTTTAGGCAGGATTCTATTTGTTTTCTTCTATTCGATTACAAATGCACATTCCCGATTTAGTACTACTACCCTATTATGGAACAACTTTGTTAACAAGTTGCTGAAGATGCCAGGAGCCGAATCTCTAAAAGATACGCATGGCACAGTACTTAATTGCCTGAATGAGGATGTTGAACAAGTTGAGGGTTATGTTTCAGAATTTTCCACTCAATTTTTAGGCACCTTGATATTCTCTATTATGGCAATCATAATTTTAGCAAATACAAATATAAAAGTTTTTGTTTTTTCCTTTTCCCCTGTTGTAGTCTTATTTTTGTTAATTAGAAAAATTGGAAAGCGTCTTACGGATAATAGAAGAAGATACAGAGAAAGCGTTACAGCCACATCTGCATTAGTTGGAAACATACTAAAGAATGTTAGTCAAATTCATATTCAAGGAGCTGAGGATTTAGTTATTAGACAATTAATAAAAGCAGATCAAATCCGTTTGAAAGCAACCATAAAGGACAGTATGTTGAGGGAACTGATACTATGCCTCCATAAAAACGCGATTAGTATCGGTACAGCAATTCTTATGTTTTTTTACTGCTATTTGGCTTATAATGGCTACTTCTCGCTGAAAGAGTTTTCTTTATTTATATATTACATGAGTTTTATTTCTGGCTCTATTCAATACTTGGGAAGTATTATCATTAATCAGAAAGCAACTCAAGTATCAATTGATAAATTAAATGGGATTAGTAGATTCATACCTGCAAAGTCTCTTTTCGTAAAAGACGCATTACCAATTCCAGAGGATGAACGAATCCACAAAGAAGCATTTTCAGTATTAGAAGTACGTAATTTATCATATACATCTTCTTCTGGTGCTTCCGTGCTCGACCATATTAATTTAAGAGTAAATCAAGGCGAATTGATTGTAATAACCGGAAAAATAGCTTCAGGAAAATCGACTCTGTTACGGTCAATACTTGGGTTGCTAGAACAGCAACAAGGACAAATATTTATTAATGGTCGGAATGTTGCTACATCAAGTTTATTGTCAACAAATTACGTGAGTTATTCGCCGCAAACTCCTTCTTTCTTTAACGTTTCTATACGAGAGAATCTATTTGGTAAAACAATTAACTCAGATAGAGAAGAAAAATGTATGTATTATGCTGCTTTGGATTTGGATATTTCCAATAACCAGATCAGTCCTGAAACAAATATTGGAGCTGAGGTAGGAAAGCTGTCTGGAGGGCAACGACAACGTATTTCCTTGGCAAGAATGTTATGTAAAGATGCCGATATTTTTGTGATAGATGATATTTCAAGTGCGCTTGACAACAAAACGTCTCAGATGATCTGTGATCGACTATTATCAATAAAAGACAAGACTTTTATTATTGCTACAGAGGATCGCATATATTTGGAGAAGGCGGATCGTATTATTCTTTTAGATAACGGAAGTATTTGTTTCGAAGGAACGTATAATGCGTTTTGTAAATATATAAAGATAAAACCATAAAACCATGTGTTCAGTTTTTGGTATTTTGTCTAATATCTTGGAGAGGTGAAAATGAGAAGAAAGCGTGTTGTAATAATTGATAGCGGAGTTGATGATTCCAGAAAAGAATTATTGTGCTCCAGTGTAATACATATAGATCTTAATATATTCGAAAAATATGATGTGGACGATATTGGACATGGAACTGCTGTTGCTTTTATCATTGCTAATAGAATCCCAAGTGTTGAAATATATTCAATAAAACTATTCGGAAGAAATTATCATACTGTAGAAGACGATTATATACACGCACTACAATATATCTATGATAATTTAGATGTTGATTTGATTAATATTAGCAGTGGGATAGTTTTGTTACAAAGACGAGAAGAGTTTCATGATATATGCGATAAGCTTTCCGCCAAGAATATACATATTGTTGCTGCGTTTGCGAATCAAGGAGTCAAATCTTATCCGGCCTGCTTTGATAGTGTAATCGGAGTATATTGGAGCACATTTTGTTTAAGACCAGATGATTATATCTTTGTAGAAAACTCTCCAATCGACATAATGGGATATGCGGGTAAACTTCGCCTTCCTTGGACCGATGGGGAATATAAGTATATTTCAGGATCTAGCTTTGCTTCCGCTCGAGTATCAAATTATTTATTGCGCAATGCCGACAATGATTTATCGTTAACTGATATTAAGGAATTACTTAGAAAACGAGCTAAATCAATAGAATCGTTCAATGTGCCGCCGGACATACAAGAAAGATTTAGGAAACAGGTAGCTACCATTCGTTCGGCTATTGTTCTTCCGGTTAATAAGGAATGTCATGCTATTATAGGGAATAACGACCTTCTGTCATTTAACATTGGGGGTGTATTTGACATTCGTCTTTTTAATAACATTGGAAAAAATGTTAAAGACTTTGTTTTTGGTTGTGCTCCTCTTGATCATATGATAAAGTCTTATACGGATATAGAATGGGACGATAGTTTTGATACAGTTATTCTTGGTCATACAGTATATATTAACCATCTATTGAATATGGACTTTTGTGAATACATCTTAGATTTATGTATCAAACACAAAAAGAATCTTTTTGCGTTTGATACACTTGAATATCTCGAAGAAAAAGTTGAGATTCTTGAACGTGGTGGAAATTTTGTAATTAATTATAATTTCAATAATTCTCTATGTACTGATAACACTTTCGGTAGTATGGACAAACTGCCAGTTCCAGTTTTGGGCGTTTTTGGCACTAGCTCAAAGCAAGGGAAGTTCAATATTCAACTTGATTTGCGGAGACGTTTTTTAAGTGAACACTATTCTGTTGGACAGTTGGGTACGGAACCATCATCTATTCTATTTGGTTTTGATATTGCTTATCCTTTTGGATACAACTCTGCAGTATCCATGACCGCACAAGAAGAAACATATTATTTAAACCATGAACTAGGTAAACTTAGAAATGTAGATATAGTAATAATTGGGTCGCAATCCAACACCGTTCCGTATAGCTTTGGAAATGTCTATCTAGCTCCTTTTTCACAACAGAATTTATTGTTTGCATCTGAACCAGATGCAATTGTTTTGGCTGTTAATTTCACGGATGATATTGGATATGTTTCTAGAACAATAAAAATTCTTGAATTGTACTATGGATGTATTGTCGTGGCGATTGTTCTCTTTCCATACCTAAAAAGTTTTGAGTATAGTGTATCTGGAGACATTATTAGGCATCTCACAAGTGCAGAAATTCATCTGTTTAAAGAAAGGAGCGAAAAATTGTTAAATAAAAAGGCTTATTTAAATGGTAACAAAGAAGATATGGATGAGCTATTTGCAGTAATAAAAGAATTTTTTAGATAAGCTAATAGGATTTCTAAACAGCTCCTTTGAAAGGATGTGCAAAATGAAATTAGTACGAATCAGCGATGTTTATGGTTCGATTCGGGGATCGTGTTTTAATGATTGTATCGCGACGTGCGCTACAGATTTAAACGCTCATTATCAGTTGATGTATTTAGGAGCGTTAACATTCAAAGAAGAAAAGAAAGATAGTAACAAGCTATTTTGGGAAAGGCTTTTGTTTTCAAATAATGCTTTATCCAATTTGTGTGATTATCATGGAATTAAACTCATTGAAGAAGCCTCCCTCAGCAAACTATCTTTGGACTGTAGTAAGAATCTAAAAAGTATTATTGAACTAAGAGCTTTTTATTGCCCTTGGGATGAGGGGTACAGAAATCCTCAAGGTGGAACGCATTGTCTAATATGCGTTGATTATATTGCAGACAACTTTCAATGTTGCGATCCGTTTTATGGCATTATTAATGGGATTATAAATAACAAGGAAATGAGTTTTGGTTATTGTAGACATTTTCGTGTTGAGTATTCAAGCCCCCATAAAGTGCTAACAAAAGATGCCATGATGAATGATATATTAGGAAGTATATCTTGCCTCTCCAAACTGGTCAACGAGTTTAAGAATAATAACGATAGCTTTGTTGTATATGAACGCACAATGATATCAAAGTTTAATGAGATAATTTGCGATATATCAAATCGCACAGCATTGTATTGCTTATTACTACATTACTGCAATGTTTGGTTGCAACTGTTCAATAAACCCGTAGATTTGTTACTTAAGGAATTATATCAATTGTATCGTAAATGGGTTGAAATCTATCTTAAAATTGAACGCTTTGATGTGCAAATAATCTTTCGTGATTTTCCGATTGACCTTGGAAAACAAATTGAAAATATATTAAGCGAAGAAACGCGTATATTATCTGGTATATATGCAGCTATATAAGGATTATATTACAAGTCGGGGGATATATGGATATTTCACAAGTTTTAACTGAAATCTTTGAAATGGTTAACGTCTTTGGATTAAATGAAACAGCAAAAGTTGAATTAGATTCAATCCAATTTGCTATTGTTGTGATTGAAATAGAAGATCGCTTTCACATTTCATTAAGCCAAGACGAAATGATATTATTGCACTCAGCAAATTTTTCTGAATATGAGAAAATCATAATTCGGAAAATTTATAAAATATAATTAATTCTATTGAACAGTCCCACTCCCTTTGCACTGTAAGACATTGACAGCCATCTATGTTATAATAAGTGCAAAGAAAACGAATGAAAGTGTGCAAAAACCTTGCACTTGGGGGAATAGGTATGTATTGATACAGCAATGGGCAGATCAGTTTATCAGATTTTCAGCAGCCAGTGGGAATGATGCCGCGGGAGGAAACACACTGGGTGAAAAAGGCACAGACCATTCCACGGAACAAGATCAAAGCAAAGTAAGCTGATTTGTTCCTTTCAGGCACCGGCAATGTCGCCATGCCCCTTCAATTGGCTTTGGAGGTCTGCCTCATTCAGGGGGAGTACGCTATTTCGATGAAGAAATTGTTCTGCAGATCCAAGGGAATCCGTATTTGCGGTATTTCTGCGGTTACGCTGGCTATGATGACAGCAAGCCTACCTTTGATCCATCCTCTATGGTGCATTTCCGAAAGCGTCTGATGCCAGAGATTCTGGCTTAGATTAATGAAATGGTCGTCTAGGAAGCGTGCAAAGCAGAGAGAAAGATGCCCATGATGATAACAAGCTGAATGGTGGCGGGAACAGCGGCACCATGATTGTAGACGTTACCTGTGCGCCATCCAACATTCGATATCTCCAGGATGTTTCCCTGCTGAACGAGGCAGAGAAAATGCAGAAAAGCTGCTGGATGTTCTCCACAGCCTCGCCGATGGCAAGAAGCTCCGTACTTATCGCAAGCGTGCTCGGAAGGACTATTTGAAGTACGCCCACTGCTGGAACCACACGGCAAAGATGACGCGCAAAGCTATTGGGAAGCAATTGGATTATCTGGGAAGAGATCTTACAGCCATTGACGGAAAGCTGAATTAGTGGAAGACGCTGAATGTTCGCCAAGCGGAGTGTTTAGAAACAATTCGCAGCATTTACAAATAGCAAGAGTACATGCAGTGTTCCGGATCGGATCGTTAGTGTTAACCAACCCTTTGTCCGCCCTATTGTGCGTGGAAAGAATGAGAAATCGGTGGAATTTGGCATGAAGCTGGATATCAGCATCGCAGACGGCTGGACGAGATTGGAGTACCACTCCTTTGAAGTCTACAATGAAACGACCAAGCTCCAAGAAGTGATTGAATGTTTCCACAAGCGCGAAGGCCATTACCCCAATCGGATTCTAGAGGATAAGATTTACCGGAACCATGAGAATTTGAACTACTGCAAGGCGCATGGGATTTGGCTGTTCGTCCCGGCTCAGGGTAGGCTGAAACAGGAGGAACCCCAAGATCAGCGGCAGGACTCCCAGGATGAATGCGAGCGGGTAGAAGTAGAGCGCGAATTCAGCCTCGCAAAGAGAAAGTGTGGAATGGGACTGGTGGATAGCCACGCATGTGGTTGCCCGGTTTATTCTGCTGCTGAATCTGCGTAAGATTCAATACGCTTTTTCGTTGCTGCTGGATTGGTTGCTTGGTTTTGGTCTGTCGCGCAAAAAAATGGGCTGTTATTCAGTAGACATTAATTAAGGTAACACCGCACAGAAGACGGTGGTGTAAAATGATAGTATATTGGACTGGTGCGGATTGTAATGTGATATAATGTGAATAGAGTGCGAGCTGTGAAATCGGCATAGCCGATTTCCCCTAGCGAACGGAAGTAATTCTGCAAGCTTTGGTAAGCTGATAATAATACAATAGGAAAATCCTATCAGGTAAGGTCTAACCAACCGCCTGTACCAAGTCCTTGGAACCGAAGCGGTAACGTCAGATTTAAGCGTAGGATAGGGAGCAACAGAGCCGAAACGAAAGTGAAGTGATTGAGCTGGGAAATTATTATGAGGTTGGAAATGGTCGATGTGTTTCTTTTCACAGCAGACAATACTGTTATGACTGATATGGTGAGGTTATAATGGCATCCCCCAGTCTGAGAGCTTGGCGAGGTTGATGAGAAGTATGTTATCGGAACAGCTGAGGTTCTGCTATCTCCTCAGCAACAGAGGTATGACGTACAATTAAAGGAATAAGAGAGGAAATCAAAAGGGTAGTAGGAAGTCCGAGTGTTCATAGTACCGAAGAAACCGCTAATCACGGTGGAGGGAAGGGGCACACCTTATGCGAATGCAAAGAACTATTGTATGGACATTAGAGAGCCAATTAATACGATGGTCTTAGTTGAGGTATATGGTTAAGCCGTATGCGTTAATAGTGCATGTACGGTTTGAATGAGGGGTATGGGGAGTAATCCCCATATCCACTTAAGACTAGGAAAGGGTGATTTAGTATGGTATGCATATGGTCACGCAGACCACGAACTTTTCCCATCAAATCTCTCAGATGGCGGATGTCGGAAGATGGAATAAAGGAAGATTTGACCATGTCACACATGCAAAGGTCACAAATCCATTTCGCATACTTGCGGTCAGTCTTGTTTCCTTTTTGAGGTTTCGTATACTTGAGATGGGAAAGGGTAACAAAAAAATATTCTTCTCTAAGATGTTAAAAAAAGGAATCTAGTATTTGCCGGTAGATTCCATACAAACGTCAGAATAGTGATATTTGGCAAGCCAGTCAGATAGCTCCTATAAACCTCTTGAAAAGGAAGAGAATCGGTCCTGCTCATACTCTATGCGGCCGTTGGAATCGGTAATACCAATGCAGGCATAAATTCATGTTTTGTGGATATCGAGTCCACAACAGTTAAAACGTAAATTTTAAAAGACAATATAAAAACCTCATGATATATTATGGTAATAAAACTGACAGTAACTGATCATCCGGTAAAATCGAGTCGACTTTGGAAGAGATAAGTTTACGGGCTTTTGATTGTGTCGTTGATGCCTTAACGGATGACCGACAACATATAATTACGCGAGGGCACTGCTATACAGTCCTGTCACTCACCTTCACATGTTCTGTAGTGTGTCAGTCTTATTAAGTAAATAATATTAAAAAGAAAATAGATTGAAAAGTGGAAGTCAGCCAATGGGTTTCATAACCCCATCGGTGCCTTTCGCAGAAAGGCGGATTATAATAATGAACAAAGTAGTTGTTATAACAAAATTTATTCCCGCCCCAGCGTTTAGCGGTGGTGCTATTAGAAGTCGTGCGTGGATTCGTTTTTTAAGTAAATACTATGATATTATTCTTTTCGGGTTTTGGGATAAAAAGTTCAGAAATACAAGGACTGCTGAATTGGAAGACTATGTTGAGGAAATAATTGGTTATGACTTCGTTAGAACAAAAGCAAGTTTGATTAATACTACTTTAAATGCAATTGCTAAAAATCAAGCAATTGTATTACAACAGTACTATTCAGCGGAGATGCAAGATAGAATAAATGACATTATTGCAAATCATGATGTTAAGCTGATATTCTGCGAAGAATTGTCAACTATGCAATATGTGAAACATGTACATAACATTCCTATTGTCTTTGATGATCATAATATTGAATATGAATTACAGGAACGTATTGCTAAAAGTAGTGTGTTTTACTTAAGAGCGCTTCTGGCAAGAGAAGTATACTGCGTGAAGAGATTTGAGCTGTCCGCATGGGAGAAAGCAAATCTGTGTTATTTTGTGAGCAGTAGAGATTGTCAAGTAGCATATCAGAGTTGTAAAAATATCAGTTTTTCTATTGTAGAAAACACGTTCTCTAGTAAAGGCATCGTTAATAGAAAGAGTAGTGAGTGGTTTGACAAACCGACATGTGTGTTTGTTGGAAATTTATCATGGAAGCCAAATCATTATGGTTTGATGCGTTTCTTTGAAAAGATATATCCAAGAGTTAAAAAATGCATAAATGACCTTCAATTTATTATTTTGGGTTCATCAGCCCCAGATGATTTGCATAAATATGCAAAGGAATATGGTGTAAAGATAATTGAAAATGTTGAAGAAAAAACGAAGATAGATATTCTGTCTAAATGTTGGCTTGCATTAGTCCCGGTATATTTTGGAGGTGGAACCCGGATAAAAATATTGGAATATTGGGCTCATTCTAAAACGGTATTAAGTACTACTATCGGAGCTGAGGGGTTGCATAGTTGTTCAGGCACTATCATAAAGGACTCAGATGAGGATATTATTAATGAAATCATATACTTGCTAAAAAATAAACAACAATTAGAAGAATTTGGAAAGGTGAACAGAGAGATTTATACGAAATATTACGAGGAGGAAACTGTATATGCGGATTCTTTATATTGCTCCCTCGCCGGCAAACTCGATGGGTAGAATTAGAACTCAAAATATAATAAGAGCAATGCAACAGCTGGGGCATGATGTGACACTGGTGTCATTTGTCTATAATGATTATGATGTTATAGCATTGGAAAGGTGTAAATCATATATTGCGGACATTAGATGGGTAAAACAACCAAAATGGAAATCATTGCTAAACTGCTTTTTGGGCTTATTGCTTCCGATTCCGCTGCGCGTTTCGTATTGTAGGTCAAAAAAAATGAGTGATACAATAGAACGTTGTTTATGCGAAAAAGAGTATGATCTTATATACATCAAACGATTACGTATGGCTCAGTATGCATATTTAGGGAAAAGAAAAGGAATTTTTACTATTGTTGACATAACTGATAGTTTGACGAAGTATTACGAGAGAATAAGAAAAAAGGAGCATGGAATAAATAAAATCCTGGCGATTGAAGAGTATTATAAGCATAGGATATATGAACCTAGGATTTGTAAACAAAACGCTCCAGTTGTTATATGTTCTGAAGATGACAAAAACTATCTTCTTGATTTAGCACCCGAATTAAAAAATGTCATACATGTTATGAACAACAGTATAGAGATTGATTTTTGGCGTAGTGTTAATGTTACGATTTCGGCGATAGGTCGAAGAAACAGGCTGACATTTTTGGGGGTGATGGATTATGCACCTAATATTATTGCTGCAAAATACTTGATTACGCAAGTTATGCCGCTTCTTCCCGAACAGTATAAATTAGAAATAATTGGAGCGAATTGTACAGAAGAATTGTTACACTATGAGAGTGAAAGAGTACATTTTACAGGGTATGTTGAAGATATGAGAGCTGCTCTCAGAAATAATGATATTTTTATATGCCCTATTTTAGCTGGATCGGGAGTTAAAAATAAGATTCTACAGGCAAGTTTGGTAGGATTGCCAATTATCTCGACAACTCTTGGCATTGAAGGAATTCATAAAGATATTCTAAGATATGTCTTTGTTGCAGATGAGGCTAAATTAATTGCAGAAAATGTGCTTTATATTAATCAACTTACGGAAAAAAAACTTAAAGAGAGAATTCTTGGACAACAAGAAGTCATCATTCGTAATAATGACAATGTGTTAGCACTCAGAAAATGTTTCAAGGAATTAGGATTTTGTTATGAGTAAAGCGATATTGGTATACCATTCAATGGGAAACGATGATTTGTTTTTACAGGTTCCATTGGATCACTTTAAGGATCAAATTGAGTTCGTGATTAAGAAATATCATCCTCAAAAATTGTCTCCCTTTTTTACACAGAAAAGCAATAATAACGAAGTGTTAATAATGTTTGATGATGCTTTTCATAATGCAATACTTGCAATGGATTACTTAGACAAAAAAGGAATTCCGTTTACAGTTGCTGTAGTAGATGCTTTTTTGCATAAAGATGGATATTGTTCTTCATCTGAATTGGCTCGCTATAAAAATGCAGAGTTTGTTTTCCATACACGAACGCATAGAGAACTGAAAGGACTATCAGAGAATGAGATTGAAGATGAAATAACTCCATTGATAGCATGTGAGTTGCCGATGGAAAGAGATTTTTTAGTTTATCCCAGAGGAAAATATGATGAGAATGTACTTCGCGTGATGGAAAGAAAGAACTATCTATGGGGACTTACCTGTCTTCCGTTTCACTTTAGTAATAAATATAGAAAAAGTCGACTTGAAGTGCCGCGAATCAATATTAATGGTTATCTTCCATTTTGGAAATTTAAATTATTTTTGACACCAATAGGAAATCTATATCTACATGCAGCATTTATAAAAAGAAAAGTTATGGGGGAAAACTATCTAGATAAGTGAAAAGAAGGAGAAGAATATATGTTGAGTAAGATTATTAGTATAATTCAGTACGGTTATACTCCATTGCAGTTGGCGAATTACTTCAAATATAAGGCGAATAAACGAACAAAAACATTATTAAACTATAGACCCTTGTGGATGCTAGTTTATGTTACTGACTTGTGTAATCTTCATTGTAAAATGTGTCCACATCATACAATGGCAGATAGTAGTAAGTTTAGTCAGGCAAAAAAATTGAATACTGATTTCATATCTTTAGAAACGTTGGACTTTTCATTTAACAAGTTTCCTGAAAGCTATTTTGTAATGCTTGCAGGAGTTGGAGAACCATTATTACATCCTCAATTTAAAGAGATTATTCATATGTGCGAAAAACACCATAAAAAGGTAAAAATTGTTACTAATGGTACGAGACTTACTGAGGAAATGTCAGATTTCCTGACAACAAGTAGATGTATCGATGAAATTCAGGTTAGTCTGAATGCTCCTGATTACGAAACTTATTATGATATATGTCAAGGAAGTGCTGATGAATTTTACAACGTTGCAAAGAATATAAGAGGACTTGTTTTTGCTAAGCATAGAAACAAGTCTCCTTTGATAATAGTAACATCTGCTGTTTGTGGTGATGAATTTAAGGAAAAGGCATACTCTTTTCTGTGCTTTGCCGATAGTTTAGGTGTTGATAGAATAGAACTTTTTAGATATATCGATTTCGGAATTGTTGGTAATGATATATCAGATATTAAATCTGACAGAGAATACATTCACGAGCTTGATAAAAAAGCAAAGGGTAAAATAAAGGCACAATACTATTTACCACATTTGGTTGGTGATAGTACTTTTAAATCTCAATGCGATTGGTTTTGGAAGAATATATCAATCGATTCAAGCGGAAATATAGGTAGCTGTGGTAGAGTAATTAGTCCTGATAGTTCATATGGGAATGTTTTTTCAGATGAAGATGTCTGGAATAATGCATATATGCAAAAAGTGAGAATGATGTTTTTGGAGGGAGAAGTGCTTCCATCTAACTGTTGTTGGGCGTGCGTAGAAAATAATTGTCAGGAAGAAGTACTATGAAAAAAATTGCGTTTGTAATAATTACCATAGGGACATCGGACTATTTGGAGGATATGCTTTCTTCTCTAAATGAATATAAGAGTGTGATTTTGGTTGATAATTCGCCAGATGGAAAATGCAAAGGATTGATTGGGAAATATAATTTTATTTATTGTCATGAATTAAAACCGGGAGCAAGTAATGCTCGAAATGCAGGAGCAGCGTTGACTGGCGATGTCGATTATATTTATTTTTTGGATGATGATCTTTCATTTGGCGAATACTGGCACCAAGAGCTGGAAAAAATTCTTGTGTCTGACATTAGTTTTGATCTTATTGGTGGGCGTGTAAAAGCTGATTATTCAAAAGAGTTGTTGATTCCAGAAAAATACCTTTATTTAGTTGGAGAAAAAAATTTAGGCGATTCCGAAAGAATGGTTTACAAGGACTATGTGGGTGGCTGTAATCTACTTGTTAAATCAGACACATTCTTCGAATTAGGTGGTTTTGATACCCATTTTGGTCACATAGGAACATCACTTGGACTAAATGAGGATGTTGTCTTTCAGGAACAAATTCGAAAGAATCATGGCTCAGTATATTATAATCCTGCACTTTTGTTTATTCATCATTGGAAAGGAAATGAAGCTGATTTACTAAGACGAGTAAGACTTCAAGGATTATATGATAGGCAAACAGATTTGACAACGAACAAAATTCGTTTTGTTTTGAGAAATATAAAATATGTGCTATCTATCACGGCAAGTAGATTCCTAGTATCCAAAGAGGATGTGCATGATGAGAAATATTGGGACTATTTGAGGTATAGTGCGTATGTTAAATGTAAGTGAAAAGAACGAATTGAGTGAAAAAGATATAAAAAACTGGGGAGAATTATGGGGAAATATAGAGACTGCTCATTTCTTTAATTCTTACAGTTGGTATATTGCATGTAGGGAAGGATTAAAACAAAAAATTCATATTTGGTATGTATATTGCGAAAAAGCGTTAATCGGCGTTTTTCCGCTTTGTAAAACCAGTCGGTATGGGATAGAATGCTGGGGAATTATCGGAAAACCATACACAGATAAATGTTCTATTCTTTTCCACAGTGACTATTGCCAATTTTTATCTCAAATCTTTCAAGAGATTGGGAAAAAAACTCCTGTTGTTTTGGAAGAAGTTCCAGAAACATGGAAATTTGACGACAGTAATCCAGTTTTGCTGGAAGTTGCATCTTTTAATCCTTTTGTTAATCTTGATGAAGATATTCTGTGTCAAGTGAAACGAAAGGAATGGAATAGCATAAAGAGAAAATCTGAGAAGAATGGATTTTATTTTAAAATATTATACGCTAAGGATGTTCAAAATAATATTCATGTTTTGTGGGAGATTGAAAATCAGAGTAGTAAGCCATCAAAAAAAAGAGCAATGTTCGAAACGGAGTTAACAAAAAACTTTTTTCAAAAAATTTCAGATGCAAACGAATGTGTACTAGCTATTTTATATGATGGGGAAAAACCGATTGCTCATATGTTTGGATATAATATTAAGGATAAGTTTTTCCATGCTCATCATATGTCGTTTGTTCAAGAATATTCTAAAGAAACACCTGGGAAATTAGTCATTTATCGACTTATTTGCCATTTAAAAGAAAAAGGGGTTAGTGTGTTCGATTTTTCAAGGGGCGAAACCATGTTGAAAAAGCATTTTTCGATATACAGAGAAACACATTATGATTTTTACTATAATTGTTCTGCGATTGTAAAAAAATGGTTTGAGGTCTGTAAGTATATTAAAGGAAAGTGTTATGATGTTCGTCACAGTGTTAAAAATTGGTACATGCTAATGAAAGGAAAGGGTTAAGTGTGAAAAAAAGTTTATTTCTTGTAGTTGGAGGTAATAGTGGCATAGGAAGATCCGTTGTTGAGATTCTTGATTCACATGGACATAATGTGATCATTTGTGACAAGGAGATTTCTGATGATTTATCAAAAGATCATCAGTGTTTTCAGTTGGATCTTAGAGATAAAGAAAGTGTTGATAAATTTTCAAAAGGTTTGCTTCCATCACTAGGAATTAATAATCTTGTATACTCTGCAGGATACCAAGAGAATGTGGATATTCTAGAATTAGATGTTAATTCTTGGGAGAACATGTTTAGTGTCAACGTTGGTTCTGCATTTAGTATTTCTCAAACCATTGCAAGAAGTATTGAAAAAAAGAAAGAAGGAGTTTTGGCTTATATATCCTCTATTCATGGAGATATAATTCGTGAAATACCTCATTATTCGGCATCAAAAGCTGCACAGAATATGATGATGAAGGAATTTGCATATAGGCTTGCTACATTAGGTGGGAGAGCTTTTTCAATTGCACCGGGATCTATCGACACCCCTATGTTAAGACAGGATCTTTCTACTGAAGAGCTATTGTTGGCGGGAGAGAAAAATATTCCAATGAAACGTCACGGAAGTCCTGATGAAGTTGCTAAATTGTTATATAATCTCTTGGAAATAGAATATTTAACAGGTACAGTCATAGTTGTCGATGGAGGATTATCATTAGTAATATAAGCTTCTAGTGTAGTGACCGATTTATATTTAGCCTAACTATTTTTCACGGTCACATTAAATTTAGGATAGAGGGATACCAGCTTAGTCTTGGCATTATCGGTGGTGAACTGCCATTGGATACAGGCTGTATGTTCATTGCGGTCGCTCCCCCATGCTGTCAGTTCCTGCCGAAGCAGCACCATGTCTACAATCCTTCGGGACAAACGCTGACGTGTCATTACATTAAGTTCTATTTCAGCAATGTCCAGCCATCTCCCATGTTTCAGTGTGTAATGGATTTCCAGCTTTTTTGCAATCCTGCGGGCTTCCGGAGCTGGAAATGCTTTGTACAGAGATGAGAGTGCATGGGTGTCCAGATTGTCCATGACAAGTATGATCTTATCCCGGTCAGGGTAGCTGTCATCCACTAAATATCTGATTTCCTCTGCCCAGTCGACCGCGGTACGCCAGTTCCGAACGCTTACATGCCGTACGCCGCCCAAAGGCTCTACAAAAACAAAAATGCTGTAGATGCCGTTTCGAACATATTCGGAATCGGTTTTCTGTGTGTCACCCGGACGCATGGGAAGAGGCTCCTTGGTTTCCCCCAGCAGCTGGTATGGCTTCTCATCCATGCATACCACCGGAACCTCAGGGTTATACGGCATTTCATAAATGTCCAGAATATCCTCCATGCAGGCTACAAATTCTGCATTTTCTTTGGGAGAGATGCACCAGTAGGCGTTTTTGTGAGGTCTAAGTTCATTTTTTTAATGTTTCCCTCCCAACCGGAACATCAAGCTCCATGCGGGCTTTTTCCTCCAAAAGCCGGAGCGTCCAGCGTGAATGCCCTTCGGGGACAGGGGCGCAGGCCATCTGGATAATGCGTGCTTCGGGTGCGTCCGTCCATTTTACGGAGTGCAGCGCTGGAATTAGGGCTGATATTGTAGCGGACAATATCCTTTATGCCATTCCTGACATAAGACTGGATGATATTTGTTATGGAGGTAGGACATACTGCATAGCTGTGGGCAATCTGGGCATGGGTAAACCCTGTTCTCTGTTCTTCGTGCAGCTTAAGCAGTATCTGACATTGCTTTAAAACGGTTTTACAAGTTTTTTTATTACGGATTGTTTTTTGAAGAGTAGATCTTTCATCATCAGTAAGTTTAATAATGTAAGTTTTAGGTCTTGCCATAATTGCCACCGCCTTTTCTTTTTAGTATAAAATGGGGCGGCAATATATGAAAGGATTATTTAGCTAAATACAATACGGTCACTACACTAGTATAGATAAAAATAATTAACTAGCCAAATAATCCCTCTTGTGGTACAATCAGTATATCAAG
>ERZ778504.627-NODE-627-length-34935-cov-10.787471_pt1 | contig 34935 bp, 28 predicted proteins | sample MGYA00510046_ERZ778504 | MGnify/ENA primary metagenome ERZ778504 (study PRJEB29527, sample SAMN07138964) | mouse gut metagenome | material: feces | host: mouse | place: China:Nanjing | collected 2016-01-25 ...
TTGTAAGATATATGCTTAATAGATTTTGTTCACACAGGGTTTTCCCGGTGATCCAGTTTTTCTCTGCCGGCTCCCGTTATATCAATTTACTTACACCATACTTACACCCATAAACGAAAAAGAGGTCGCGATTTCTCGTAACCTCTTGATTTTGAGTGCTCCTGAACCAGGACTTGAACCTGGGACCCTCTGATTAACAGTCAGATGCTCTAACCAACTGAGCTATTCAGGAATTTTGTTTTCAAACGTTTTCGTTTCGTTTGGGATTGCAAAGGTAGGCATTTTTTCTTTACCTCCAAATTTTTTCGCAAAAAATTTTAATATTTTTTCTATCTTTGTGTCGGTTTAATGAAAAATAGCTGTTCTGATAGCATAAAATTACTTTCCTATGGATATAGATCTTCTCTCGAAAATGGTCAAAGAACTGATTCTTGATAATGATAAGGTGGTTCTGCCGGGGCTTGGATGTTTTGTCGCGGAGATAGTGCCTTCGACATTTTCAGATAAGGGATATACCATTAATCCTCCTTACCGTAAACTGTCCTTCAGGGCAAAGCCGGACCGCGGTGATGAACTGGTGGGGTTCTATGCCTCACAGAATGAGGTGAGCCGTGAGATTGCGGAGCGGATAATTACGGATTTTGTGGCGGAGCTTAAGTCTGTGCTGCATCAGAAGAAGAATGTCGTGTTTCCAAACCTTGGACGCTTGAGGGCGACTAAGGAGAATACGGTGTTTTTTGTCGCGGATGAGAACCTGGATATATATCCGGCCGGGTTCGGCCTGGAGCCTGTCTCTCTAAAGACGCATCAGGAAACGAAAGAGGAGGTGAGCGCTGCTGTCGTCGGGCTGCGTTCGCTGCTTGATGACATTGCTTCGGATGACATTGCTTCGCACGTGGTTTCTGCTTCTGAACATGCGGAAGAGGCACTTGCGGAGGATATTGTTCCGGTTTCGGAGCAGATTGACAATCCGCCGGCAATGACGGCGCAGCCACAGACGCAGCAGGAATCGGAACAGCCAACGGAGTCAGGGCATCAGCAGCCATCTGAACCGGAACTTGAATTGTCATCAGGGCAGGAGCTGTTGTCAAAACAGGAGCCTGCATTTTCAACGGAGCCTGAGCAGGATGAACTTCCAACGGGACCTGTAGCGGAACCGTGCCCAACATCTGAGTCTGAGCTTGCATCTGAATCTGCATCTGAATCAGAGTCCTCCATCGAATCAGATGCCGCACTGTCCATCGCACTGTCCATCGCACCGTCCGTCGCACCGTCCGTTGCACCGTTTGTCGGACAAGCCCTCGAATCAGCCGTCGAACCGTCCCTCGAGCCGATTCCTGAGCCAGCCCAAGCCCGGGAAAAAGCGCAAGAGACCGAGCAGAATCCGGAACTGGCTGCAGGAAAGCCCCTGTGGAAGAAAATTCTATTGATTCTCCTTATACTTGCCGTGACGGCTGCCGTGCTGATGTCGGCATATATGGCTGTCGCCATATACGCGCCCGAATGGCTTGACGCTCTTCTATATACGCCTGAGGAACTTGACATCTTGAATTATAAACACTAATTTTGCGCACTGCGCGCTTGCGGTGAACGGCACTTTGGCAGGAACTTCTTTGTGGACGTACTCGTGAACCCTGATGCAGGAAAGGCCGGCCATTATGCCTTGATTGCAGTAATTTTGAAATAGTGATTCATTATGAACAAATATATACATAAATCCATAGTCCCTTGCTATGACACGGATCTGGCCTGGCGCATGAAGCCGGCTTCATTCATGAATATGGCGCAGGAAATAGCCAATCTGCATGCTTCCGAACTCGGATTCGGATATGATGACCTCATAACATCCCGTACCGCGTGGGTGCTTTCACGTATGAACATGAAGTTTGTCCGCGCTCCGAAATGGCGCGAGGCGATATCCCTTGCCACATGGCACAAGGGGCTTGAGCGCCTGTTTTACCTCAGGGATTTTGTCATTTCCGATGCCGGTGGCAATCCGCTTGTGCTTGCGACTTCCTCATGGCTTGTCATAGACCTTGATACGCGCAAGCTTGTGCGTGACCCCAATATAATGGATGAGAGCACCATGTGTTCCGAGAATGCGACTGATGCCCCTGCGGCAAAGGTGCAGATGCCTAAGGGCGTGGCTCCTGAACTTGTCATGCAGCATAAGGTGGCATATTCCGATGTGGACCTGAACGGCCATACCAACAATGCTATGTATATGCATTGGGCTATGGATGCGGTTGACTATGCCATGGCCTCTTCCATGCCTGTGAAGGAGGCTACGATAAATTTCAATCATGAGACAAGGGCGGGGGAGAATGTCTCGATTTACCGTGCCGTTGCCGAAGACGTGGATTGTATCCGCGTATTTGTTGAAGGCAAGGTGGGGGATATCTCCGCTTTCTGTGTAGAACTTGTATTTTGATTTCGGGGATATGGTTGAGCTGATATATCCTTATGGTACTGCGCCTGAGGTGCCTGCGCCATCAGCAGGGGCGGAGCCGTTGAGACCTGACAGTGAATGGTTCCCGATAGTGCTTCCGAGCGGTCTTGTAGTCGGGAGGTCAACACGTGAATATTGCCATAGCGGGGCCATGCCTCTGCATCCTGTCGTGCATCTGCACATAATAGACCGGTTCAGCCGCGTTTATCTGCAGAAACGCTCCATGTCGAAGGATATCCAGCCCGGAAAATGGGACACTGCGGTAGGCGGGCATGTCTCCTACGGGGAAAGCATAATCGAGGCTGTATATCGTGAGGCTGCAGAAGAGCTCGGCTTCATAGAGTTCAATCCGATATACCTTGAGACCTATGAGTTCACCTCCGGAGTTGAGCATGAGCTTGTGAACATCTTTGCAGCGGTAGGCTCTTATGAACTCCGGCCCGACCTTGATGAGGTGGATGAGGGGAAATGGTGGGAACTTGCTGAGATTGACGCTGCGATGGGGCAGGGAGTTTTCACGCCTAATTTCGAAAGTGAGTTCGCCATGATGCGGAATCAGCTGCTGGCACTGCTGTAGCATGTCAGCATGTGATGTCCATTATTGGACGGGATTTGCCGAAAAAATATAGCTTCTAAGACTAATTGACAGATATGCCGAATATTGAATGCTTTGTGCCGCCCATGTCAAGTGAGGACATGTCGGCTACGATGGAGTCGTTCGCCAGGAGCGGTGCCTTTGCCGGAATGACTGTGCTGCCTGGAGATTCCCTGCGGGCCACTTCCGTACTGCGCAGCATAGCTTGTGCCGCGGCTGCGGAATTTGTGCTTTTATATACAAAGGACCATGCTCTTGAGATGGGCCTGTTCGCCCTGGACAGGATTCTTGCTGTCGCCGATGATACGGGGGCGGATATGCTCTATGCCGACCATTACAGTGTCTGCACTGATGACCAAGGGGCAAAGGTCCGCAAAAGGCATCCGCTGATAGATTGCCAGAAAGGCGCTCTCAGGGATGATTTTGATTTTGGAAGTGTGCTTGTCTTCAGGACATCTTCGCTGCGCCGCGCCGTAAATGCAATGAAGGAAGATTACAGCTGGGCCGCCTTGTATGACCTGCGTCTGAGGATGAAGAATATCGTGCATATCAACGAGTTCCTTTATACTGAAGTCGAAACTGATTCGAGAAAGTCCGGGCAGAAGCAGTTTGACTATGTGGACCCGAAGAACAGGGAAGTGCAGGTCGAGATGGAAAAAGTGTGTACTGAGCATCTGAAGCGTATAGGGGCTTATCTGGAACCGGTGTTCCGTGAGCCGGACGTGTCTGAACTCAGTGATGCCGTATTCCCTGTGGTGGCTTCGGTCATAATACCGGTCTATAATCGTGAAAGCACTATCTGCGATGCTGTGACGAGCGCCTTGGAACAGGAATGCGATTTCCCTTTCAACGTAATAGTCGTGGACAATCATTCGTCTGACGGCACTTCGCGCTTGCTTGGGGAAATGGCGGAGACAGATCCGAGGCTTGTGCACGTGATCCCGGTTAGGAACGACCTGGGTATCGGAGGGTGCTGGAATGTGGCGGTGCATCATCCAGCCTGCGGAGAGTATGCCGTGCAGCTTGACAGCGATGACATGTACAGCGGTCCGGATTCTCTGGCCAAGATTGTGGAGGCATTCCGTCTTCAGAAATGTGCAATGGTAATAGGGACATATCAGATGACTGACTTCAATCTTGAGCCGATACCACCTGGAATAATAGACCACAGGGAGTGGACGGAAGAGAACGGACGTAATAATGCTTTGAGAATCAATGGTCTCGGCGCGCCTCGCGCTTTCTGGACTCCGCTTCTGAGGACTCTGAATCTGCCGGACGTGAGCTATGGCGAGGACTATGCGCTCGGCCTAAGAATCAGCCGTGAATACCGGATCGGACGCATTTGGGATGTGGTCTATTTCTGCCGCCGCTGGAAGGGCAATTCCGATGCCGCACTCGATATGGAAAAGGTTAATGCCAATAATCTCTACAAGGACCGCATCCGTACCTGGGAGCTTGAGGCCAGAATAAGGATGAACCGATGAAAACCGGAAGAATTCAGAAATTTGTCGGTGACCAGCTTTCGCGCTGGCCTCTGGCATGTGACAATTTCCGTGCGCTGAAAAATGTGAAGGTCAGGGAAATTGTCACAGGCGGGCTGAAGGTAAAACTTCAGTTCAACCCTGCGAGAATGATATCGTCCGCCGCAAAGCTGGACAAGGCTGACATCGCGGCCAGAAAATGCTTCCTTTGTCGTGAGAACCGCTCAAATGAGCAGATAATGATGAAGTTTGAAGGCCGGAAAGGTAAGAAATATGACATCCTCATCAATCCTTACCCGATTTTCCCGGACCATCTTGTCATAGCCATGGACAGGCATGTGGGGCAGTCCATATGGCAGCGTTATGTTGACATGCTGGACCTTGCGCGGAAATACGGTGACTTCACGTTTTTCTACAACGGCCCGAAAAGCGGGGCTTCGGCTCCTGACCATCATCATTTCCAGGGTGCTCCGGCCGGTCTTATGCCGCTCGAGAATGATGTTGACGATCTTATTGGCAGGCTCGTAGGCTCTGAAGGTGTTTCTGGAGAAGCGTCTCAGGGAAATGGGGACGGAACGGGGCTCAGATATCTCACCTCTGTCCAGGACGCGCACCTGTACCATTATCCTAAATTCACGTCAGGCATATTCGTGTTGAGGGCCGATACTGCGAAATCTGCAGCCAAGCTTTTCTACCGTCTTCTTGACTGCGCGGAGATTCCGGAAGGTGAGAATGAACCGCTTATAAATCTGTTCACATATTGGCGCGGAGGGGAGTTCCGCTCTATTGTGGTTTTCCGCCGTTCGCATCGCTCGCATCATTATTTCAGTGACGGGCCGGACCACCTTACCATGAGTCCAGGATGTGCGGACATGGCAGGAGTCTTCATCGTTCCTGTTGAGGAGGAGTTTGAGAAACTGACCCCAGGGTTGCTGGGTGAGATGCTTGCTGAAGTATCTGTCCCGGAAGATGAGCAGGAACGTATGATACGCCGTCTTACGCGTGTGCAGCCCTTGCTTGAGGTGGGCATCATGTCAGCTCCAGAGATTGAGTTTGAGATACTCTCTGATGGTGCCGGTCCGAGGAAAGCTGTTTTTCGTGAAGGCAAGATTGAATATGACGGCGCGCTTTATGATGAGCTTTATTTCGGCGCTCCGACTCTTTCTACCATGTTTGCCGGTGCGTCTTTTGTCCTGCACGATGTCACTATCGGCCGCAATTTCCATTGGGAGCGGCAGGAGCGCCAGACTTTTGCCGGAGCCTTGAAGATAACGGTAGGGAAGGGACGCCTTACTGCTGTGAATGTAATAGGAGCCGAGGACTATCTGCTGAGTGTCATATCTTCTGAAATGAGTTCTTCCGCTTCGGGAGAGTTCCTCAAGGCCCATGCGGTGATTTCCCGTTCATGGGTCATGGCGCGCATATCTGCGGCACGGGGAAAATCAGTTCCTGTCATGCCTGAGGGGATTGTGGACATGCCTTCCGTAATATCTCATGCCTACAGTGTCATCAATGCGGAGGCATCTGAGGGATGTTCCGGAGAGAGGGAATATGTCAAATGGTATGATCATGAGGAGCATGATTCGTTTGATGTATGTGCGGATGACCATTGCCAGAGATATCAGGGACTTGCGAGGGTGACTGGAGATACTGTTCGCAAGGCTATAGATTCAACATGGGGGCAAGTGCTGGTCTATGGCGGGGAGTTGTGTGACGCGCGCTTCTCCAAATGCTGCGGAGGCCGCATGGAGCGTTTCAGCACATGCTGGGAGGACGTTGATTATCCTTATCTGCAGCCGCTTTGCGATTCGCCGGGCCACGTGGACGGGGAGAGATGTTTTTGTGACACCGACGATGAGGCTGTGTTGTCCCAGGTATTGAACGGATATGACAGGGAAACTCCGGATTTCTTCCGTTGGCGTGAAGAGTATGGCCGTGATGAGCTTGCGTCTCTTGTCAGTGAGCGCAGCGGTGTCAATATTGGTGAACTGGTGTCTATGGAGGCGATTGTGCGCGGTGAGTCGGGCCGGATAAAGAAATTGAAGATTACGGGTACTGAATGTACCCTGACTGTCGGAAAGGAGCTTGAAATAAGGAGATTGCTTTCACGCAGCCATCTAAAGAGCTCTGCTTTTGACGTCACTTTTGAAGGTGACAAGGTGATTATAGACGGACGCGGATGGGGACATGGCGTAGGCTTGTGCCAGATTGGAGCCGCAGTCATGGCTTCGCGCGGATATGGCTATCGTGAGATATTGGGGCATTATTATCCAGGAGCGGAATTGTCGGGGGAGAGAATCTCATGAGAGCGTCGGACCGTATAAGCCCATGGCTATGGGTGCCGACCCTGTACTTTGCGGAAGGTCTGCCATATTTTATCGTGAACAGCATATCTGTCGTGATGTTCAAGAATATGGGCATGCCGAACGGTATGCTCGCCCTTTACACAAGCCTGCTATATCTCCCATGGGTAGTCAAACCTTTGTGGAGCCCCTTTGTCGATATAATGAGGAGCAAGCGCTGGTGGATATTGTCCATGCAGATTCTTATGTCTGCGGCGATGCTGCTTCTTCCTTTTATGCTGCCTTGCGGGGACGGTGCTTCTTTTGCAGGCGCTCCGCTTTTTTATGTGACGCTCGGGCTTTTCTGGGTGACTGCCTTCGCTTCCGCCACGCATGATATCGCAGCGGACGGATTCTATATGCTTGCGCTTGCCCCGTCAGAGCAGGCCGGATTCATCGGTATAAGGAGCACTTTCTACCGTCTGTCTTCCGTGTTTGTGCAGGGTGCCCTTGTGTCTGCTGCAGGAGTGCTTGAGACTCGCACGGCTGATGTGCACCTGGCGTGGAAAGTGACTCTGCTGGTTTCTGCTGCCATTTTTTCCGGCGTTACTCTGTACCATACATGGAAACTTCCCCGTCCGGTCTCTGATGTCATGAATTCAGGTAAGACGGCCGGCAAGATTGTGGAGGACTTCGGCCGGACCTTCGTGACATTTTTCCGTAAAAGGCATGTGGTTGCCGCGCTTTCGTTCATGCTGCTCTACAGGCTTCCTGAGGCTTTCCTTGTGAAGATGATGAATCCGTTTCTGCTGGATCCTGTTGAGAAAGGCGGACTCGGGCTTTCGACTGAGGCCGTCGGCTTCATATATGGGACTGTGGGAGTGGCTGCATTGACCGTAGGAGGCATCCTCGGAGGTGTCGCTGCTGCGAAATGGGGGCTCAAGAAGTCATTGTGGCCTATGGCCATGAGCCTTGCTCTGCCTTGCCTGTCTTTTGTCTTTCTTGCGGCATTCCAGCCTGAGAGCCTTTGGGTTACAGGGGCATGCGTGGTTCTTGACCAGTTCGGATACGGATTCGGATTCACTGCCTATATGCTCTATCTTATTTATTTTTCTGACGGGGAGTTCAAGACTGCGCATTATTCATTGTGTACAGCTTTTATGGCCTTGAGCATGATGATTCCGGGCATGGTGGCAGGATATATGCAGGAATGGCTCGGCTATTCCGGATTTTTCGTGATGGTCATGATGTGCTGCTTTGTGACAGTTTTGGTTACTCTGTTGCTGAAAGTCGAGCCGGAGTACGGAAAGAAATGATTATGCAGATATGAATATGAACATTAAATATTTTGACAGAATGAAATTGAACATGAAAATAGCCGCAATGTCCGCATTGTGCTGCATGACCGCCTGCGGTCAGAAATATGAGAAGCCGTCTGAAGGTTCCGCGACAGGCTTTGCGCTGTCTTTTTTCCGCAGTGTGAATGAGCAGGCCGGCAAGGCCGGGAATGTGGTGGTTTCCCCTTACAGCGCGGGCGCAGCCCTTTCTATGCTTGCAGAGGGCGCTGCCGGTGAGACACGCATGGAGCTTGACAAGGCTCTCAACAGCTGTCTGTTCAAGGACGTTGACCTTGGAGGTAATGACACTGTCGTGGTCAGGTCTGCCAATTCGGTGTGGCTGGATGACGGATTCTCGCTTAAGGACAGTTATTCCGGCACTTTGAGGAAAGATTATGGCGCGTCTGTTTTCTCACGAGACTTCTCTTCACCATCTGCTGCGGATGACATAAACGCATGGTGTTCGGAAAATACTGAAGGGAAGATTGAACAGATTGTTGACAAGCTCAGGCCCGATATCGCAATGGTCTTGGTCAATGCCCTTTATTTCAATGCCCCATGGCAGGATGCGTTCAATGAGGAACTGACTGCTGACAGGATTTTCCATGGTGTTTCCGGAAATGTGCCCGTGCGTATGATGACAAGGAAGGCTTATTATTCATATGCCGAATATGACGGCTGCCAGCTCATAAAGATACCTTATTCCTCAGGACGCTATTCGATGTATGTGGCCCTTCCTCCTGCCGGTATGGACATGGAAAGTGTGATTCCTTATCTCGGCGAGTCGCTTTATGATGCCGCAATGGGGAAACTTGCCAGGACGGAGGTTGTCCTTTCGTTGCCTAAATTCAAATTGGAGACTTCCATGGTACTTAATGACGCCCTTATGGAAATGGGCGTGAGCAGGGCTTTCTCATCAAGGGCTGATTTCAGCGGCATATCTGCCGACAGGTCACTTGCTCTTGACTTGGTGAAGCAGAAATGCTATATAGAGGTGTCTGAGAAAGGTACTGAGGCTGCTGCCGTGACAAGTGTGCAGGTACGTGCCACTGCCTTAAATCCTGGCAGAAAGCCGGTTGCGGTGATGACTGTTGACAGGCCTTTCCTGTTTTTCATTGCTGACAATGACGGCGCCGGTATCCTCTTTGCCGGAAAGGTGGTTAATCTTTAGTGCTTCATGATGCGTACTGTCCTTTGTCTTATTTGTTCGCTGGCTGCCCTGCTGTGCCAGGCTGTGTCATATGGGGCTGAACCTGTCGTGAAGCCTGGCATTGAGGTGCTGCGTGACAGGGGATTCGTGCAGCTTTCCGGAAAACGTGTCGGACTGGTGACTAATCCGAGCGGGATTGACAGTCGTCTCCGTTCCACTGTTGACATTCTTTTTGAAGCTCCTGAGGTGGAGCTTGTGGCCCTTTTTGGCCCTGAGCACGGGGTGCGCGGCAATGTGCATGCCGGAGGTAAGGTTCCTGATGCCGTGGACCCGGTAACAGGTCTTCCGGTCTATTCTCTTTATGGCGCTACACGGAAGCCTACGGAGGAGATGCTTTGCGGAATTGATGTCATGGTTTATGACATACAGGACGTGGGAGTGCGCTCATATACTTTCATCAGTACGCTCGGCCTTGTTATGGAGGCATGTGCGGAGGCTGGCGTGGAGGTCATGGTGCTCGACAGGCCCAATCCTCTCGGAGGTGAGAAGATCGAGGGATGCTATGTGGAGCCTGGCTTCAACTCTTTTGTGAGCCAGTACCGGATTCCTTACGTATACGGACTTACGGTGGGGGAACTTGCCGTGCTGATAAATGAGGAGGGGCTGAATCGCGGACAGAAGGGTGACAGGGAGCCTGCCCGCTGCCGCCTTACCGTAGTTCCTATGGAGGGCTGGCAACGTGACATGCTGTACGAGGACACAGGTCTTCCGTGGATTCTTCCGTCTCCGAATATCCCATTCAAGGATACGCCGATGTATTATGCGGCTTCCGGAATATGCGGGGAACTCTATGGGTTCATGAATATCGGCATCGGATACACTTTGCCGTTCCAGGTGTTTGGAGCCGTTTGGCTTGACCCTGAAAAACTGAAGGAACGTCTTGAAAGCTATTGCATTCCGGGTGTGTCTTTCCGTACAATCTGGTACAAGCCTTTTTCTGGAAGCCTCAGAGGTGAGCTTGTCAAAGGTCTTCAGTTCTTCTTTACTGACTATGCAGCCGCACGCGTCACGGAGACGCAGTTTCATGTTATGCAGGCTGTCGCTGAGCTTTGGCCGGATAAAAAGGCATTCTCTGTGATAAGCGGCTTCGGACTCTTTGACAAAGTCTGCGGCACGGATTATGTGAGGAAAGAATTTGTCAAAAGGTACAGATTTGATGACATAAAGGAATATTGGCGGAAAGATGAGGAGTCTTTCCGTGCATTGTCACAGAAGTACCATATATATTAACACGAAATCTTTATGATTATGGCACCAATCAGAACAATGGCGGCCGCAATGCTTGTAGGTTTGGCATTCGCGGCTTTTTCTGCTGACGTCTCAGCCCAGACACGCGGAGGGGGACAGAGAACCGGCAATACGACAAGAACTGCAACACAAGAGCGCAAGCCTGCAGCGCGTCCTGCTGCAAAGCCTGCTGATAGGGACAAGCATGGCACTTCAGCAAGGCCGGGCAGCCAGGAACGTCCGGCAGCCAGACCAGGTAATCAGGACCGTCCCGCTACGCGTCCTGCTGCCCCGTCAAGACCTGGAACTGCGACAAGGCCCGGTACGCAAACAAAACCGGGAACACAGACAAAACCCGGTACTGCTGCCAGGCCTGGGACACCTTCCAGACCTGGGACACCGTCAAGGCCGGGCACTTCCACAAGGCCGGGAACGCCAGACAGGCCAGGTGCGGCAACAAAGCCTGGAAGCCAGACACGTCCCGGAACCCGTCCGGATGTGCGTCCTGTAACAAGGCCCGGCAACGGGAATCATGTTAACCGTCCTGGAAACGGCCATGGACAGGCCTCAAATGTGCACAGACCGTCCGGCAGACCGCAGGCTCCGGTGCAGGTGCGTCCCGGCCAGAGACCTGACGTAAGGCGTGTGCATCCTCGTGACCGTGATTTCATGCACTACAGCCGTCCGTCATATTATTGGACAGGACATGACCATTTCTACGGACACAGGGTGAGGGTCTTGCCTTCGCATGCGCGCAGATACCGTCATCACGGGGTGATCTATTATTGCTGCAATGACATCTGGTATCGTCCGTATGGCGGTTGTTATGTGGTGTGCAGGCCGCCTTTCGGGACAGTTCTTGCGGCCAACCTCATCACTGACATGACATGGGCTGCCGTCAGGTTCTCCTATTACAGCACTGTGGCGCACACATACAGCAAGATAAACGAGAACAATGAATATATCGCAAAACAGAACGAGATTATTGCGGACAACAATGCCATAATTGCCGCGCAGAACAAGGACATAGCGTCAGCCCAGAAGCAGGCGAGCGCCTCATACGGGCTTGCTGACAGGCTCGGACTTGTGCAGAGCTATGCGGCTGCCGGGACTGACTATTATTATCAGGACGGAGTGTTCTATGTGATGGACAAGAAAGGTGAGTATAAGGTGATTGTGCCGCCTGCAGGTGCCCTCGTGGAGACTTTGCCTGAGGATTACGACATGGTGACTTTGCAAGGGGAGGAATATTATAAGGTGGATGACACTGTTTACCGCGTCACGATAAATGATGGCAAGCCTTATTTCGAGGTGATAGGCCAGATGGCGTGATGGTCTTCTGAAGAGGCTGGCCGCACCGGTGGATTGCCTTGAGAATTAGTATATCGGAAAATGTTTCCGTCAGAAGTGCATATTGAAGGGGCTGAATAAAAAGTATTATTCAAGCCCCTTTTTCTTGTTTTTCGGTGAGGTCAACTCAACTTCAATTCTCAGAGAGTTATTCTGACTTTTTCTCTCCTTCTTCTTGTTTCGGTGTGTTGCCGTTGTCAGAGAAGAGTGCCGAATGTCCTTTCGAGTGCTGTGGGGTCTCCGGACGAGTATAGGCTGATGCCATAACCTTCCGGATGGCTTTTGGACAGGCCTTCCTCTTCCATTACGTCTGCCAGATGGCTTGCGACGGCCGGAGCCGGGTCTATTATGGTTATCTGCCTGTCCGGTACAAGTTCGGCTGCGACTTTTCCGATAGTGCCGGCAAGGAACGGGTAGTGTGTACATCCGAGAACAATCGTGTCCGCTCCGCAGCTGAGCAGGGGCTCAAGGCTTTTGCGTACCGTCGCCTCTGCTTCCTCTCCGTAGATGTTACCGCTTTCTACAAGTTCTACGAATCCCTGTCCGACATGTTCTTCGATACGTATGCCTTCCGCAAACTTTTCACGTGTGTGTATGTATTTGTCCGCTCTAAGGGTTCCTGCTGTGGCAAGTACGCCTACGACTCCGGTTCTTGTGTTCTGGACAGCAGGTTTTATGGCCGGTTCCATTCCGATGAACTTTACCGGAAATTCCTCCCTCAGTGTTGAAATGGCGGCAGCTGTCGCCGTATTGCATGCCACAACGATTATGTCTGCGCCCTTTTCCAAAAGGAAACGTGTTATTTCCCTTGCCCGGTCAATGACATACTCCTTTGATTTTTCCCCGTATGGGCAGTGCGCATTGTCTGAGAAATATATATAGCGTTCTTGAGGAAGAATTTTGCGTATCTCCCTGAAAACCGAAAGGCCTCCTACTCCAGAATCGAAAATACCTGTCATAATTGAAATGCTCCGCAGTGTTTGGAGTCCGTATTAGGATTTGTCATGAATATTATGGCAAAATACGGACATTTTGTCGGCGGCGGCGCAAATTTACAAAAAAGCATTGTTGTTGCCATGATTTTCTTTCGCCATGACTCAAATTCAAACAGTTTCCGCTGATGGCAAATCGGAAAAACTGTATTATCTTTGTTCCCGCTTGACATACCGGAACATATGTGCTGTGCGGCCGCCCTAACGTCATGTCAAGTCCAGGCGGCGTCAAATATAGTGAGAAATGATAACTAATGAGCAGATAAAGGCTCTGCAGCAGCGTGTCGAGACGCTTGGCAGGTGCATAAATATTGAGGAAAAACGTGCGGAGGTCCAGCAGAAGCAGGAGAAGACTCTTGCCGCTGAATTCTGGAACGACCCGAAGGAGGCTGAGAAGTTCCTGAAGGAACTTGCAGGTGTGAAATTCTGGGTCAGCGGATATGACAAGGTCGCGGCTGGAACTGCCGACCTGGATGTGCTTTATGACTTTGCCAAGGAAAGTGTTTCCGATTCTGCGGAAGATATACAGACTGACGAGGAGAAGGAACTTGAGGAGGCTTACAAGGCTGTTGAAGCGCAGGTCGGAGATTTGGAACTGAGGAATATGCTCGGTGAGGAGGGTGACAGTCTCGGAGCGGTGCTTACAATCAATTCTGGTGCCGGCGGAACAGAGGCGAATGACTGGTCCGCAATGCTGATGAGGATGTATGTGCGATGGGCGGAGCGTAACGGATATAAGGTGACCGTAACCGATGAACTTGAGGGAGAGGACGCCGGAATCAAATCCGCCACTATACAGGTTGAGGGTGACTATGCATTCGGATACCTGAAGGCCGAGAGCGGGGTGCACCGCCTTGTGCGCATTTCCCCTTTCAATGCACAGGGGAAGCGTCAGACGACCTTTTCTTCCGTGTTTGTATATCCTTTGGTTGATGACTCGATAGAAATAGAAATCAATCCGGGAGATTTGGAGTGGGACACTTACCGTTCAAGCGGAGCCGGCGGACAGAATGTCAACAAGGTCGAGACGGGAGTGCGTGTGAGGCATATTCCTTCCGGCATTGTTGTCGAAAATACAGAGACGCGCTCGCAGCTTGACAACCGCCAGAATGCGCTGCGTATCCTCAAGTCACGTCTGTATGACATAGAGCTGAAGAAGCGTCAGGAGAAGCAGGCTGAGCTGGAGGGACAGAAGAAGAAGATTGAGTGGGGGTCCCAGATACGAAGCTATGTGCTGCATCCGTACAAGATGGTGAAGGACCTCCGTACCGGACATGAGACTTCCGATACTCAAGGGGTGCTTGACGGTGACCTTAATGATTTCATGAAGGTGTTCCTGATGGAAGGCGGCAAATGACATGCCCAGGAGGTGTTGCTTGCCGGACGGAAGTAATTTTGATACACCCTTAAGCACACTCATCGTTAACTGATTGAGTGTGCTTTTGCTTTTCGTGCTTAGGGGTATTGGCGAGTGTACCCACGGGCACGCTTCCCGTTGTCCTGTCATGTGTGCCATCAGTTGCTGTGCTTAGGGGTTGGAAATTCCCCGATAAATTTTGCGATTCTGATTTGTTTTGCAATCTTTGTGTAACTGAAAGTTTGATCTTTGTTGTGAGGATGTTAGGCACAGAGATGGTTGAGAATAGGCATCAGCGTCATGAGGAAAGAGAACAGAGCTTTCAGTTATATGTCTGACAAAGCCATTAAGGATGGTTAGGGACGGCCTATACTAAGCAGAATATATCTGATTTTAATGAGGGGAGGATATGAAGGGATTGAGTTCTAAAGGATATTTCCACGTATGTACAGACGGAAGAGCGCTTCCATGGATCTTTCAGGATGAAAGTGACTTCATTGCTGGCGTCAATCGCATAGGGATATGCAACCTGAGGACTGGCGCCAAAGTTATTGCATATGTGCTTATGGATAATCATGTGCATTTTGTGTTGCATGGGGCAATGCCTGAATGCAAGGCATTCATAACACTATACAAACAGCTTACTGGCACCTGGATTCATTTTAAGTATGGGCTGAATGATTACCTGAGACAACTTCCTGCAAACATATTATTGCTTGATACCGAAGAGAGACTTCTGAATACAATCGCCTATATAGACAGGAATCCTGTTGTCGCCGGTTATCGTTGTTTGCCTACTGAATATCCTTGGGGATCAGCACGGTATGTTTTCAAGGAATCCCGAGAGGAAGAGGATACAAAGCCCTTGTCTATGATGTCACGCAGGGCTCAAAGGATGTTATTGAGTACCAGGGTTACGCTTCCTGGTGAGTGGAAAACAGATAAGAAGGGTATGCTTTGTCCGGACTCATTCTTAGATGCATCAGTAATTGAATCTTATTTTAAGACTCCGGTCAGATATTCCTACTTTTTAGCTAAGAAATTGGAGGGTGTCGTTGAGCATGAAATTGAATCATCACAAAAGACTTTTGTTCCAGACATAGAGTTGCGCGAAATAGTACGTAAGATGGTTTTGCAAGACTACGGTAAAGATAGTGTGGCAGACTTGGATGTTCACACAAGGTTGTCTGTCGCAAGAAAACTCAGATATCGTTATGCTTCTACGTTAAAGCAGATTGCAAGAATGGTGCATCTTGACAGGTCAGCTTTAGAAGGATTTATTTAGGTTGAACGCATTGGACGGTCTCATCGTTTGGTCATATTGTTCGCTTAGTTTGGTAATGTCTGTCGGTCGCATCGTCCGGTCGCATCGTCCGGTCACATCGTTCAGTCATATCGTTAGGCTGCTCCCGTCTGTTATGTGCGCAGTCTTTCCATAGACTTTGTCCCTGTGCACGCTCAATGAGCATCTGGGCAATATGGCAATGATTAGCGTGCTTAGTGGTGCGTGAATTGATACCCTTAAGCACGCAAGAAGGTTATGTGGTAGCTGTAGTAGTGGTTGCCGTGCTTAAGGGCTTGGCCTCATCGTCCGGTCGCATCGTCCGGTCGCATCGTCCGGTCACATCGTTCAGTCATATCGTTAGGCTGCTCCCGTCTGTTATGTGCGCAGTCTTTCCATAGACTTTGTCCCTGTGCACGCTCAATGAGCATCTGGGCAATATGGCAATGATTAGCGTGCTTAGTGGTGCGTGAATTGATACCCTTAAGCACGCAAGAAGGTTATGTGGCAGCTGTAGTAGTGGTTGCCGTGCTTAAGGGTTAAAGGTTTGTTGTTGGGAGTTCTTGGCGCATAGGTGAGCGAACTAACAAAGGATTGTGCCTGTTTGAATGTAGTGTTATGGGGATTGTTCAAGGATATTTCATACATATCACACATATACGTTTGCATCTCGGCATAATCAAAGCAAGCTTTGCTTCTGCTCTCAGTTTTCTCGTGTGTTTGAACTTACGCTCACATATATGCTGGCGTTTCGGCAAAACTTTTCGAGCAAGTTTGACGTTTTTGCTCTCAACTTTTGCTATATTTGAACTAAAGTCCATATATATGCTGGCGTTTCGGCAAAACTTTACAAGCAAGCTTGACGTTTTGCTCTCAACTTTTGCTATATTTGCGCGGTTTAAGATAATCGGATAGGGCATGGTCATGAGAGAAGTGAATCCAAAGGAAACGGCGAGAGCATACGCATTTGAGATGTGGATGAAAGCTCCTATGCCGATGGTGACCTTTTTAAAGACTTTGGATGTGTCCCGACTTGTCTGGCTGAGTAGGAAGAATGGTTTTAAATTCAACATGTTGATGGGATATTGCATCGGTAGGGCAGCTAGCGGAATCAAGGAGTTCTATATGCTTCCGGTGGGTGATAAGCTGATGCAGTATGATTCAATAGCAGTAAATACTATTGTGGCGAATAGTCAAGGTGAGGTAAGTTCATGTGATGTGCCATTCTCTACCGATTTCAAGAAATTCAATGAGGATTATCTCAGACTGACAAAAGAGGTTGCTGCAACCTGCCGGAATCACGATCTTATGGAAAGTATGGTGATTGGCACCTCTGCAATGGCGCAATATGATATTGATGGAGCTGTGGGTATGTATGCAGGTATATTCAACAACCCGTTCATGATCTGGGGCAAGTACCGTAAAGGCTTCTTCAAAACTACGCTGACCGTGTCGTTCCAATTTCATCACACTCAGATGGATGGAGCCCATGCTGCCAGATTCCTTAATGGAATTCAAAATGAAATCAATAATTTAAAAATCTAATTATATCAATTTTGGTATGGAATTCAAATATGCACCGATGTTTCAGCTTGGCGAGGACAAGACTGAATATTATCTTCTGACAAAGGACTACGTAAGCGTGGGGGAATTTGAGGGCAAGCCTATCCTTAAGATTGCTCCGGAAGGTCTTACGGCAATGGCGAATGCCGCTTTCAGGGATGTCTCTTTCATGCTTCGTCCGGAGCATAATGAGCAGGTAGCGAAAATACTGTCCGATCCTGAGGCGTCAGACAATGACAAGTATGTCGCACTGACTTTCCTCCGCAACGCCGAGGTGGCCTGCAAGGGAAAGCTTCCGTTCTGCCAGGATACCGGAACTGCCATCATTCATGGAGAGAAAGGACAGCAGGTATGGACAGGCTATTGTGATGAGGAGCCTCTTTCGCTCGGAGTCTATAAGACATACACTGAGGAGAATCTCCGTTATTCGCAGAATGCCCCTCTGACCATGTATGACGAGGTTAATACAAAGTGCAACCTTCCAGCTCAGATTGACATTGAGGCTACCGAAGGAATGGAGTACAAGTTCCTTTGCGTGACAAAGGGCGGCGGTTCCGCCAACAAGACATATCTTTATCAGGAGACCAAGGCTATCTTGAATCCTCAGACTCTCGTGCCGTTCCTTGTAGCCAAGATGAAGACTCTCGGAACAGCCGCATGTCCTCCTTACCATATCGCATTTGTCATCGGAGGAACATCTGCGGAGAAGAACCTTCTCACTGTGAAGCTCGCGTCAACCAAATATTATGATGCCCTTCCTACTACTGGTGATGAGACAGGACGTGCTTTCCGTGATGTTGAGCTTGAGAAGCTCGTGCTTGAGGAGGCCCACAAAATCGGTCTCGGCGCACAGTTCGGAGGAAAATATTATGCCCATGACGTGCGCATAATCCGTCTTCCGCGCCACGGCGCAAGCTGCCCTGTGGGACTCGGCGTCAGCTGCTCTGCAGACAGGAACATAAAATGCAAAATCAACAGGGACGGAATCTGGATTGAGAAGCTCGATGACAATCCTGGCCGTCTGATTCCTGAAGAGCTCCGTCAGGCAGGCGAGGGGGAGGCCGTGAAGATAAACCTTGACCAGCCTATGCCGGAAATCCTCAAGGAACTTTCAAAATATCCGGTATCTACCCGTCTCAGCCTGAACGGAACCATTATCGTTGGACGTGACATCGCGCATGCGAAAATCAAGGAGCGTCTGGACAGGGGAGAGGAGATGCCTCAGTATTTGAAAGACCATCCGATTTATTATGCAGGCCCTGCAAAGACTCCTGCCGGAATGCCTTGCGGTTCAATGGGGCCTACTACTGCCGGACGAATGGACTCATATGTGGACTTGTTCCAGAGTCACGGAGGCAGCATGGTGATGCTTGCGAAGGGCAACCGCTCACAGGCTGTTACTGATGCATGTCACAAGCATGGCGGATTCTATCTTGGCTCAATCGGCGGACCTGCCGCTATTCTTGCGCAGAATAACATCAAGTCCATCGAGTGCGTTGAGTACCCGGAGCTCGGCATGGAGGCAATATGGAAAATCCATGTTGAGGATTTCCCTGCTTTCATACTTGTTGACGACAAGGGCAACGATTTCTTCAAGCAGATAGGCCTATAGCATTGCGTTGCGGAGCCATGCTGCATTTGCATCTGATGTCACTTGCAGCGGTGCTCCTTCCAGCAATGAAATTATATTTTTGCATGTGTCCGGATTGGCGTTGGCCGTCTGGGCACATGTCATTTTATTGCGGTACTCGGTGTCTTTGCACAGGCGGATTGCGGTACGGACCTGCTGTGTCATGTCGGTGCTGCTGTATGACATGCCGTGATAATGGAAAAATTCCGCATTGCGTGTCTCGCAGCCAGGTATCGGTGCCGTGTGGATGAGCGGAATGTGCTTCTGTATGGCTTCTGTGCTTGATATGCCGCCCGGTTTTGTGAAGAGGACGTCGCATGCGTCCATCAGCAGCGGAATCTTGTCGGTGAATCCTATCGGGTGTACGGACGGGTTGCCGGCATTGTCTTTCCGTATCCGGGCAAGCATGTCCTCGTTTCTGCCGCATACGACTATCGTTTCTGTGTTTCCGCCAGTCTGCCTTGTTATCTCGTTTATCAGGCCGTGTGTGTTGCCGAAGCCCATCGAGCCGGTCATCACAAGGAACCAGTTGTGTCCCTTCGGTATGCCCGGTATAAGGGTTTGTGCCACTTCTTTCCGTGCAGCGGACTTAGGTGATGATGTAAGGAAACGACTGTCAACAGGAATGCCGAACGGGTAGAGCTTTTCGCGCGGGATGCCGCATCCTGCAAATTCTTCTATCAGATGTTCATGCGGAATCACATATCCGTCAAGCGAGGTTTCGTCGAGGAAAGGGATGCATGTATAGTCTGTCATGACGAAAATGGCAGGAATGTCAGTCTTTCCGGATGCTTTCAAGGATGTCATGGCCTCTGCCGGAAAGAGGTGCACGCATATTACGGCATCATAACCGCCAGAGTTGATGTAGCTGAGGAGCTTTTCCGAGTACATCCAGTTCCATGCGTATATTATCGACTTGGTCTTTATGGAATCGCTTACCGCCCCTCCTATCTTGTAAAGGTATTTGAAAAGGTTTGTCCTGGTGCTGTACAGATACAGGTCTGATACGCTTTTGGATACCGCCGCCCCAACTATGGACAGGGTGTCAAGAACTTCGCATTCAATGTTTTTGGCCTTAAGGAAGCCGTCTATGGCACGTGCCGCCGAATTGTGGCCTTCTCCTGTATTGCAGGAAAGAATAAGTATTTTTTTCATTTCCGGTCTGAATTAGTCCGGTTTCGATAAAACATATCGCGTGCCAAAAAGTTCCTGGAGTGATTGTGAAAAAGTCGCCTTGATTTAAGGGTTTGTTGGAAATCGCGCTGCCCCTGTTTCTCATATATGATGAATCATATTGCATTGTTGACGGCACAATGTTTTTTTGCCCCACTGTATTGTGTGGGGCGTTGCGCGGTGATTGTCAATATTCTATTGGATGTCGGCATGTTTGCGGATGGTTGAGCACGTCTTCTTATTCCTGTCCTTATGGCAAAGGAACTGGCAACGATATCTGTGAAGCTTGTCTGTTGGCGCTTGCAGGTAGTTTATAGGGATACTTCTGCCCAATCGTCCATTGTAGAACTTTCATAATTGCCGTAAATTTACTACTTTCGCTTTGCAAAACTTTATGATGCAAATCTGAGGTGTGATGAGATTATGGATGAGAATATAAAATATATGAGGGAGGCTCTGCGTGAGGCAGGCTATGCGGCAGAGGAGGATGAAGTTCCGATTGGTGCTGTGGTGGTATGCCGCGGAAGGATAATAGGGAAAGGGCACAATATGACAGAACGCCTTGGCGACCCGACTGCCCATGCAGAGATGATTGCCATAACTGCTGCGACGGAGGCGATGGGCGGCAAATATTTGAATGATTGTATATTATATGTAACTGTTGAGCCTTGCCCTATGTGTGCTGGTGCTTTGTCATGGTCGCAAATCGGCAAGGTTGTTTATGGCGCTGCCGACCCGAAAAGGGGCTTTTCATTGTTTTCTCCATCGCTTATGCATCCTAAGACAGAAGTATCCGGAGGTGTGCTTGCAGAGGAGTGTTCTTCGCTTGTAAGTGAATTTTTCAAGGGACGCAGGTAATGGGAGTGCTTGAGGGGCTGGGGCTTTGGGGACTTTTCATAGGGACATTTCTGGCCGCGACAGTGCTGCCATTCAGTTCTGACGCCTTGTATCTTGCAATTCTTGCAGCTACTGACAATCCTGCGGGATGTCTTGCCGTCGGCACTCTCGGGAATTGGTTGGGTAGTGTATTTACATTCTGGATAGGATGGATAGGCAAATGGGAATGGATTGAAAAATGGTTCAAGGTGAAGCCGGAGACACTTGTCAGGCAGAAGGAAAAAGTAAACCGATATGGAATCTGGCTGTCCCTGCTTTGCTGGGTTCCTTTTGTCGGTGATGTGATAGCCATTGCGCTCGGTTTCTATAAGGCCAAACCTATGGGAACTGCCATTCTGATGCTTGTAGGCAAATTCGCGCGTTTTCTTGTCTGGAATCTGCTCTATGGCCTGTTCTGATGTTTTGTCATACCATCGCGCAGAATGGATATTACCTGCAAAAATCACAAGGTATTGCATCGTCTTTTGAAAAACCAAAATAAATGGTATCTTTGCACCCGGAATTGAGATATGGTGTAACGGTAGCACTACAGATTTTGGTTCTGTCTGTCCAGGTTCGAATCCTGGTATCTCAACAAATTCCCCATAAAGAATTGATTGACAATGATTTGTGGGGAAATAGCGTCGAAGCCGGGATGCATCCGGGATATGAACATTTGTCCTTGTACGATGCCTGTATGGTGTTGTGCAAAGAAAAAAAATGTATTTTTTCAAACCTACAGCTTACATTCATTACGTACCGGCAAAACTCCATGATACCGGGGATGTCTGGTATATTTCCTACTACGTCATAAATCCTGCAACAGGCAAGCTGAAGCGAATGCGCTTAAAGCTCAATCACATCAAGCCTGTCAGAGAAAGAAAAAAGGCAGCCAAAGCAATCATGGCCAGCCTAAATGAGAAACTGGCTTTAGGGTGGAATCCCATGCATGATGCAGCTTCTAATAATATGTCTGTAAAAATGTTCGATGCCATGGATGCTTTTCTGCGTGTAAAAGAAAAGGAATCCGAGCATAGTACGATACGGACTTATCGCTCTCAAGTCAAGATACTGAAAGAATGGCTGTTAAAGAATGGGTTTGACAGGAATGGCTGTGCAAGTGCCTTTTCAAAGATTGTGGCAATCCGTTTTATGAATGATGTTGATGAGGACGTCAGATTGTGCGCGCAGACTTATAACAACCGTTTACGCTTTTGTTCAATAATGTGCAATTGGATGGTTGAAAAAGGATATATGTCTTCCAATCCTTTTGCTTCTTTAAAACGAAAGCCTAAAAAACAGACTCATAAAACCAGAAGAACGTTTAATGATGACGAACTGAAGCGTCTGTGGGATTTTCTTGAACAAGAAAACCGTGGTTATCTTTTGATATGCCTGTTCTGTTATTGCTGCTTTATGCGTCCTAAAGAAATTGTGCTGCTCAAGTGCGGAGATATAGATATCAGGAGACAAATTCTTAATGTGAGAGGCGCTATAGCAAAAAATGACAATGATTCACAAAGAACTATCCCGGATACAATGATGAAGTATTTGCTGGAGATGGATGTGAGCCATAGTGACTGGTATCTGTTTTCCGGCAAGCATGACTTTTTACCCGGTGCAGCAAAGATATGGAGCCAGAGGATTTCGGACTATTGGTTTAAAAATGTGCGGCCGGCCTGCGGTTTCTCAAAGGATTTGCAATTTTACTCTCTTAAGGATACGGGTATAACAAATATGCTCGGTCAAGGCGTTCCAGCCTCATTTGTCAAGCAGCAGGCTGATCACAGCAGCTTAGCCATGACTTCTGCGTATTTGGGTAAATCGTCAAAAGCCAATGACAAACTGAAAAAGATCGATATTATCAATGTGGATTGCCCTGTGCGCTCTCTATGAGGAAGCTGCCAGGCAAGGTAAAGGATTGCTGTTCACTTTTTAGTGGTTTTACATAATATTTGCCTTTATTGCACTTATGTGCTTGCGTCTCGGCATAGTGAAAATAACTTTTGCTATATTTGTCCTGACGGACATATATACGCCTTGGCTTCGGCAAAACTTGCAAGCGAGCTTGATGTTCTGCTCTCGACTTTTGCTATATTTGTCCTGACGGACATATATACGCTTGGTCTCGGCATAATCAAAGCGAGCTTTGTTTCTGCTCTCGACTTTTGCTATATTTGCGCAGCCGGAAGGCAACCGATGATGAAATGTATTAAAACCGACAGCTGATGAAAAGATTCAGACCATTGATTCTTGCGGCCGCCATAGCGCTGGCCGGTCTCCTTGCCTATGGGCTTTGGACTCTTCCGAAGCCGCAGAATGCAGATGCGGAGGGCTTCTCTTCCGCTCGTGTAGCTAATGACATAAAAGTGATATCACGGCAGCATCATTCCGTTGCCCAGCCTGCTGAGAGGGCTGCAGTAAGGGATTATCTTGTTGCGCGCCTAGAGCAGCTCGGCGCCGATACGGTCATGCTTTACAGGTATGATTCTCTGAGAGGGCCGCAGAACAAGCATGTGGAATATGTTTTCGATGCCGTCAATGTCATGGCGCAGTTTGCTCCTTCCTCATCTTCGGAAGACGACACATATCTCATGCTGGTTGCGCACTATGATTCAAGATATTCGCAGCCGATGCCAAAGGACACTGTGTGGTCATATGGAGCTGCCGATGACGGATATGGCCTTGGTGTCATTCTTGAGACTGTCTCGCAGGTCCTGAAAAGCCGCAATGACTGGAGCCAGGGACTGAAAGTGCTTTTCACCGATGCCGAGGAGGCCGGGATGATGGGCATGAAGGCGATTGCCGGAAATGACCCGGAAGTCTTTGGCAATGTAGGCCTGCTGATAAATCTTGAGGCACGTGGCCCATGGGGACCTGTCCTGCTTTTTGAGACAAGTCCGGGCAACTCGAAGCTTGTCGGACTTTACGGGAGCGCTGCATCATATCCCGTTACATATTCCCTTACAAGTGTGGTTTACAGCTTTATGCCTAATTTCACGGATTTCACAGTCGTGAAAGATGAGATTCCTGGAATGAATTTCTCTACGGTAGCCGATGTGAACCATTATCATACTGACCTTGACAATTTTGCAAATATAAGCGAGAAGTCCATCCAGCATTATGGCGCGCAGGTGCTTCCTGTAGCAGAGAAATATCTTACATCAGCGGAATATGCGGACAAGTCATATCTTGCCTCTGACAAGGACTTGACATATTTTACCGTGCCTCTGTTTGGACTGGTGACTTTCAGCAAGACAGGCTATCTTATTTTCAATATCGCCGTCTTTGTGCTCTTCTTGCTGCTTTTTGCATTGGAAGGAGTTCGCGGGCGTCTCAAGGCTGCAAAAGTGTTCCGCACATCTGTTGCCGTGCTTGGTGCGGCCGTGGGAGTGCTTGCTCTTGGTGAGCTGACCGCATGGATTTGTGCCCTGTGCACAGGGGCGCAGTTCAAACTCTTCGGAGTTGTGGCAGGAATAGGCTTTGACAATGCCGCCATGATTGCATTCATATCCGTTATGGCCGCCGTATGTGTGCTGGTTTATGTCTTTGGAAGAAAGAAGGCCATGAGAAAGGTCTCCGGTTCCATGAGGACAAGTGCTCCGGCAAACGCGGCATTGCAGCATGCGTACAATGTGCTTTACGGAGCAGCCTTTCTGGTATTTGTCCTTGCAGCAGTCCTTGTGGGCACGTTGGGAGAGAATCTGATGTTTGTTATTCCTCTGCTTTGCGTATCAGGGGCAATGGTGCTGTATCACCTTACTTCACTTAAGCTTTGGATGCCTCTATCCATAGGACTGGTGCTGCTCCATGCATTCTCTTTCCTGTATGCCTTGGCAATGGCCCTTACTATAGGTGCTCTTGGTGCGGTTGCCATGCTTGCTTTCATGGATGTCATGCTGCTTGTGCCGCTGGCTGACATATACCTTATGAACATGAAGAAAAAATAATGTCCGTGTCTCGGGCAATAATCAAGGCAACAATATGAAAAGAATAGCATTGGCGCTTGCTGCCGTCCTAATCTCGGTATATTCCTTCGCACGTGAATATTCATTTGACAAAGATATCCCGTATATAAGCACATCTGACGAGTATCTTGCCAAGATGTGCCGTCTTGATGTGGCATATGAGGAGGGAGGGGAGAACCGTCCTGTCATTGTCTGGTTTCACGGTGGAGGCCTGACCTCAGGGCACAGGAGCTGTCCTAAGAAGCTTCAGCGTGACGGTGCCGTGGTAGTAGGTGTAGGATATCCTTTCGCCATCGAAGTGGAACTGCCGGAAATACTTGATGCGGCAGCGGCGGCCGTGGCTTGGGTGAAGGACAATGCCTTACGATATGGCGGTGACATTTCTAAAGTCTATCTTGCCGGTCATTCGGCCGGAGGCTATATCGTGAACATGCTTGCGCTTGACAAGCATTACCTTGAGAAGTACGGCATAAATCCGGACTATGACATTGCGGCTGCAATTCCTTACAGCGGCCAGGTCATCACCCATTTCGCCCAAAGGCGCAAGCAGAATATTCCGGAGCTGACTCCGACAATAGACTCGCTTGCCCCGCTGTTCCATGTCAGGGGGGACTCTGCCCCTCTGCTTGTAATCTCCGGAGACCCGGAAATGGAACTTTACGGACGTTATGAAGAAACTGCATATTTCGTAAGGATGATGAAACTGAACGGACATAAGGACATAGTATTCCGCAGGCTTGACGGTTTCGGACATGGGGATATGGTCGAGCCTGGCCATCTTCTGCTGCTGAAATATATCCGCACGAGGAATGAGAATTGACCTTTGCTGTTGGCGCAAAATGAAGAGGATGACTAAAAAGTCAGAATAACTCTCTGAGAATTCAATATCTGGGAACCATGTCGAGGTTGACCACACCGAAAAACAAGAAAAAAGGGCTTGACTAATACTTTTAGTCAGCCCCTTTTTTATTTGTAACACCTGTCCGGAATGCCGGGACAGTGCAGGTGTGCGTCAATATCCGAATATGTCCTCGAGAGCCAGTTTCTTTACAGGTCCGAGAGAACTCAGGTACGCCATGTCTATATCCTTCTCGTCACCGAGTATGCCATAGATGTAATGTCGTCCTTTCACCCATTTCTCCTGTGTTGCCTTTACATCAGCAAGAGTCATGTCCTGAATCTTTTCGAAAATCTGCTTCTCACGAGGTTCGTCAAGCTCCAGGTCCCTGGCGTCATAATAGCTCCAGAGAACGTCATATCCCGTTGTCCTTGATGTGCGCAGACGTGAGATGATGGACTCTTTGGCGACCTCAAAAGCCTTTTCAGACTCCGGCATATTGTTGATGATGTCATCAAAGGCCTCTATAGCCTGCTTCATCTTGTCATTCTGGGTCGCGATGAAGGCCATATAATAATATGTATCATCCTTGAATCCCGGAGTGCTGAGTTCTGCATATGCGGAATATGCGAGACCGCGGGCCTCGCGCATCTCCTGGAACACGATTGCGTTCATGCCTCCTCCGAAATATCCGTTGTAAAGTTCAATCTCAGGGTCAGCGCTGATGTCGAATTTATCGCCCCTGTTTGAATACTGGATATAATAAAGCTGCTTCGCATCATAAGGCGCAATATAGACCTCCGACTTGTCTGTGAGGGCTGTCGCAGTGCGTGATTTCTCAAGAGGCTCAAGGGCACCGGCCGCATGATGTCCGGCAAGCGCCTTCTTGAGTCCGGACTCTGATTCAGGTCCATAGTACAGAACCTCGTGCTGCTTGTCCATAAGGGAACGGACCTTTGTCAGCAGCTCCTCTGAAGTGATACGGGACAATTCGTCATTTGCCAATGTGGTTTTCTTGATGAATTCCGGCCCGTAAATCACATAACGCTGGAGTGCACTGAAGCAGCTGCGCTGTCTCAGCTTTGAATCCGCACGGCTCTTGAGCATGTCGGATTTGAGATTTTCAAGAATTTCCTCATCCGGCAGTGCATTTGCCAGCAGGTCTTCCACGATGTCCATAGCCTGCGGTATATTCTCGCTCAGGCCGTTTATCGTGATGTGGGAAGTATTTGTTCCGGAACGCATTGAGAAAGAGCATGCGAGCGAATACATTTTGGAAGCAATCTCTTCCGCGCTCATTGTCGGAGTGCCGAGATAGCTTACATATTGGAATGCAAGATTGAGTGCCGGGTCATTTTTTGCTCCGCTCTCGAAAAGATAGCTCAGGCTCGCGATGTCGTTTGTGACATTCTCCTTGTACAATACTTCGATGCCTTCCGCCGTCTTGAATCGGGACATGTCCTTTTCCCAGTTTACGAAGACCGGCTCAATAGGTTTTACTTCAACAGACTGAATCTCAGTGAGGAAATCGCTCTGGATATCCCTGTTCGTCACTATCGGAGTGATTTCCGGAGCGGCAATCTTCTGCTCGTTTTTGTCCGTGCCGACACGTTTGTAAACAACGGCGTAGCTTTGAGGTCCGAGATACTCATTTGCCCATGCCACGACATCGGCCTTGGTAACCTTGGCAATCCTGTCAAGCATTTTCACTTCATCCTCCCAGTCGCTGCCGTTTATGAACGACTCAACGTACATCATTGCCCTGTCCTCATTGCTTTCGAGCTGGTTCTGGATGGAAAGACGGAAATTGTTCACTGTTGACTCTATCAGGCTTTCGTCAAAGTCTCCGCTGCGCAGCTTTGCTATTTCACTGAGCAGGAGCTCCTTCAGCTCATCAAGATTCTGGCCCTGCTTTGGCATGCCGCCTATAAGGAACTGTCCATAGTCCGGCTGGAGCGAAGAATATCCGTATGCAGAAAGCGCCTTCTGCTGCTGGTTTATGTCCAGGTCAAGCAGGCCTGCCTGGCCGTTGTAAAGTATCGAACCGGCAATCTGCGCGATATCATTCGAGCGGTCTGTAGCCTTTGGCAGTCTCCAGCCTATCATGATGTTCTCAGCCTCAGGGCCGGAAACTTCGCGCACGACAGGACTTTCTATCGGTTCCTCCTGCTTGAAATCAAGTACAGGCAGTTCCGGATTCGGCTGCATGTCACCGAAATACTTCTCAATCACCTCCACCATCTTGTCCGGGTCGAAATCTCCGGAAAGGCATATCGCCATATTGTTAGGGACATACCAGGTGCGGTGATAATTCTTTACATTCGTTATTGAAGGGTTCTTCAGGTGCTCCTGAGTTCCGAGAACCGTCTGTGTCCCGTAAGGATGATTCGGGAACAGGGCCGCGTCAAGGGCTTCCCAGATTTTGCGGCTGTCCTGGGTGAGGGACATGTTCTTTTCCTCGTAGATTGTCTCAAGTTCCGTGTGGAAGCCTCTGATTACCGGATGTTTGAAACGGTCCGCCTCAATCCTTGCCCAATTCTCTATCTGGTTGGATGGTATGTCCTCGACATAGACAGTCATGTCCTGTGACGTGAATGCGTTGGTGCCGCCAGCCCCGATTAAGGACATGAGTTTGTCGTACTCGTTCGGTATCGCCAATTTTGAAGCCTCGTAGCTTATGGAATCTATCCGGCGGTAGATGCTGTTCCTTTCAGTCTCATCGGAAGTCTTCCTATACACCTCGAAAAGCGATTCGATTTCATCAAGCATAGGCTTTTCCGCTGCATAGTCCGATGTGCCGAACTGTTCCGTGCCCTTGAACATAAGGTGCTCGAAGTAGTGCGCAAGCCCGGTCGTTTCCGAAGGGTCATTCTTGCCTCCGACCTTCACGGCTATGTAGGTCTGGATACGCGGGGTTTCCTTGTTCACGCTCATATACACTTTCAGACCGTTGTCCAGAGTGTAGATTTTCGTGCCGAGGGGATCATTTGCCACAGTCTCGTATCTGTACTGTGAGCAGGAGGCTGCCAAAGCCATTATGGCTATGACTGCCGGAAATAAAATCCGTTTCATATGGTTGTGGTTAATGGTTGTTGCATTATCAAATAGGGCCCAGGCGTCAGTCCCTGCGTGCGATGCCTATGTAATAGAACAATGTTGCAAGAGAGCCGATAGCTGCGATTACGTACGTGTAGGCTGCCCATTTGAGCGCGTCAATGGCCATTGGACGTGTGGTCTGGTCAGTCACTCCGGCCGAAGACAGCCATGAAATTGCCCTTGTGCTGGCATTTATCTCAACAGGAAGTGTTATTAGGCTGAATAGCGTAGTCATGGCGAACAGGCCGATTCCTATCCACAGCAGTGAAGGGAACACGTTTATCAGAATTACTCCGGCCAGAAGTACCCATTGTACGATGCTTGAAGAGAAGGACACGACGGGAACCAGTGCAGAACGCATTTTCAGGGGAGCATAGCCGGCCGCATGCTGTACCGCATGTCCGCATTCATGTGCCGCAACTGCTGCCGCTGCAACGCTTCTGCTTGCATATACGCCTTCGCTGAGGCTTACGGTCTTTGTCTGCGGGTTATAGTTGTCTGTGAGCATTCCTCGTGTGGCGACTACTTTCACGTCATATATCCCGTTGTCGTGCAGCATCTTGAGGGCGACCTCGGCTCCGGACATCCCGTTGGAAAGGGGCACTTTGGAATATTTGTTGAAACGGCTCTGCAGCATCTGCTGAATAATGAGGCTCAGTCCCATGACTATGAGCATTATAATCCAAATGTTCATTTTGTTGTTTTTTTAAAAAAAATTGAATTCATGACATTATGTCATCTCCCGGAAGCAGTTCCTCCGGTCAGATGGCGCGGCCTATATGTGCAAAAAACAAGCCTGCTACAAAAATAGCATTTATGTCATAATATTTAGTAAATTTGCGGGCGTTTTTTGGCTGCCGGAAACAGTTTTCCGGACAGTCTGTCAAAAATTTGGAGATGTTTAGTGAAAATGACTTTTCGAGGCTGGAAATCAATCTTGACGGTTGTCTCGGGAACTACAGATATTTCAGGTCGGGGCTGCAGCCTTCGACAAAGTTGCTGGTACTTGTAAAAGCAAATGCATACGGGCATGGTGCCGTGGAGTTCGCTGCGCTTATGGAAGAGGCCGGGGCTGATTACCTTGCGGTGGCATACCCTATTGAAGGCATGGAGCTGCGCCAGGCAGGGATTAAGGTTCCGATAATTGTACTCACTGCCGGAACGGATTTCTTTGACGGGATAATTGACGATAATCTCGAGCCGGGCATCCCGAACATGTACACTCTCAAGGCTTTGTGCGAAGTGCTTGAAAAGAGGGGAATCAAGGACTTCCCGATACACATCAAGCTTGATACTGGTATGCACAGGCTCGGTTTCATGACGGCAGAGCTTGAAGAGCTGGCCAGCTTTCTCAGCACATGCGACATGGTGCGCGTGCAGTCGGTATATTCTCATCTCGCTGCCTCGGAAGACCCTGAGTGCGACGAATTTACTCTCGGGCAGATACGGATGTTCAATAAGAATGCAGACCGGCTGGCGGAGGCCCTCGGGTACAGGCCGATGTATCATATCCTCAATTCGGCCGGAATCGAGCGTTTTCCCGAGTACCAGTTTGACATGGTGCGCCTTGGAATCGGAATATACGGAATCAGCGCTCTGCCGGATGTGAAGCTTGATGCTGTCGCTTCATTCAAATGCAAGATATTGCAAATCAAGACCCTCAGCCCTGAGGACGGTACGGTCGGGTATGGCCGCCGCGGCAAGGTAGCACCTGGAGGTACCGTAATTGCTACAATACCTGTGGGCTATGCTGACGGGATAGACCGTCACCTTGGCTGCGGACATGCCTCATTCATGCTCAACGGGCATCGCGTTCCTACTATCGGGAACATATGCATGGACATGTGTATGCTTGACATAACCGGTGTGGATGCGGAGGTCGGTGACACGGTGACGATTTTCGGTTCTGACCCTACGGTCGGAGAACTGGCCGGAATACTTGGCACCATCCCATATGAGGTCTTGACCTCAGTTCCGCGCAGGATAGAGAGAATCGTAATAAAAGGGGCAGCCGAATAAGTCAGGCTACCCCTTTTTCAAAGTCTCTGAAATTTGGCTTCGGATCATTTGCTCTTCATGAAACGCAGGCATTTCATGACCCACGTAGGAAGCGGCTTGCTGTCATCGCGCTTCTCAAGATGAAGGTAGATGCCGAACTTCTTGAGGATAGGAATCTTGAACGTCTCGACAAACTCAATCAGTGTTCCGTCCGGGTCTTCGATATAAGTGAAATGTCCGTCAGCCTCTCCCATCTTGAAGTCACGTCCGCTGTCGCATACGAATTTGTGGCCCAAAGCTTCTGATGCCTTGCGTACCTGCTCCATATTCCTGATGTCGAAGCACAAGTGGATGAAGCCCGGGTCGCCCCACAGGCGGCCTTCGTAAAGCTTGCGTGCAGCCGGTACTCCTTCGTCACCGATTCTCTGGACAAGCTCGATGTGTGATGTTCCCATGACTTCGCTCAGAGGGCCCTCAATAGGCCTTGAGCGTGATAGCATCACCCTGCGCAACTTGTATTCTCCTCCCGGAGTGCCCTTGAGGTCATCGAAAACGCCTGTCACATCGTACTCTATCTTGTCATAGTCCATGATGGAACTGTAGAACCTTATTGACTTGTCCATATCGGAAACTCCGAGAATCGCCCCGTTGTTGCCTCCAGTATTCTTGTCTTCATCTATGAACACATAGCTGTCGGACTCTATGTCGAACAGGTTGTTCCACGGGTCGAGCACAAAGAAATGCTCTTTTCCCGAAGGAGATGCGCAAGGCTCGGTAAGCACGTTCACTCCCTTTGCTTTCATCTGGCTGTATGCCGCGCGCACGTCGCGTGACTTGACCTTGCATGCAAAAATGCCGAGATCTCCGAATTCAGGCGTGAACTGCACATAGTTCAGCTCCCTGCCGCGCGGTTCCCATACCTCGAATCCGCCGCCTCCGCGAAGATTGAGCACCAGGATTGCATATCTCGGCTGAGGTTTCCCTCCGGTATATGGAAGCATCCTTTCTGCCACTCCCTCATCTCCGAACATTTTGAGGTCGAAACCGAACACGTCCTTGTACCATGCCCAGGACTCTTCTACGTTTCTGACTCCTATGCCGACCTGCTGTATGCCGCAGATAACTTTTCTCTTTTCCATGTTTAGTATTGAGTTTTATAAGAATAATTGCTTGTTAAACCTTTAATGTGCAGATATCCTGCTGGCAAGCTTCCAGTACAGCCATCTGAAATATCTGTAGAAATGCGCCATCAGAAGCTCTGTGCCACCTATCAGCTTCTGATGCTTTCTTTTAGATATGGCCCTGATGGCTATCTCGGCGCATCTGTCAACGTCCATTCCGTTGGCCTGTCCCGGATCCATCTTGCCGAACGCGTCACCCGAAGAAGTGATTGCACTTCTGGATATCTCCGTCCTTATGCGTCCTGGCACAAGAAGCGTCACATGGATGTTCGGATATTCCAGATCGAGCGACTCATAGAAGCCGTGTAGCGCATGCTTGCTTGCACAATATGCGGAGCGCAGAGGAAACCCGAACAGCCCTGATATGGAAGAGACAACGGCTATATGGACACTGTCACATGCGAGAATCATGTCTTTGAGTTTCTTTATGAGGTACACTCCTCCGAAATAGTTGACTTCCATTAATTTGCGGTCGGTCTCTATGCTTGTGTCAAGAGCCTTCGCCCTTTGGGACACCCCGGCATTGAGCAGGAAGAAGCTTACCTGTATCCCCTCGGACACGAGCCACTCTGCAAGAGCATCTATGGACTCTTTTTTCTCAAGGTCAATGCTCTTGAAGCGTGCCCTGGCCCCGAGGCTCATGCATTTCTGCGCGACTCTTTCAAGCTGGTCTTCACGGCGTCCTGTCAGTATCACTTCCGCTCCTTTTTTTGCGAACTGATATGCGAGTGCCTCACCTATACCGCTTCCCCCGCCGGTCACGAGGACGGTCTTGTCTTTGAAAATGACTTTTGGCATATTAATGTCTGTTTTTCTGGACTTTATATATTGTTCTCAGACTCTCAGAGCATGAGGCCTGCCTTGACTTTGGCTGCAATCTCGCCTCCGCGGATATGCTCAAGTATCTTCAGACCGAACTGCACTGCCCAGCCAGGGCCGCGTCCCGTTATCATGTTACCGTCTGCGACCACACCTTCCTTTACGTATTCCGCCCCCTTTTCAGTGAGTTTCTCCTCAAAGCCGTCATAGCAGGTCATTCTCTTTCCGCTTATCTCGGGAAGCAGGCTGAGCACGACGGCCGGTGCGGCGCATATTGCCGCGACTGTCCCGCCTTCCGAATAATGCTGCCTCATGATGTCCATCAGTTTGCCGAATGCTGCCAGATTGGATGAGCCTGGCATTCCTCCAGGGAAAATCATCACGTCAGAAGGGAGGCACGGGCCGAATGAAGTCGCTGCCTTGAACTCTCCGAATGACATGTCAGCAATTACGGGAATCCTGTTGGAGCTTGTAACGATCCTGTCCGAGTATATGGAAACGGTCTTGACATTGACCCCTCCTCTGCGGAGCATGTCCACTGTCGTGAGGGCCTCGGATATCTCGAAGCCGTCAGCAAGGAATATGTATGTGCCTTTCATATCTTATATTGTTCTTGTGTCTTGGATTACAGGCCCCAGTCTGAGGCCGTATAGGTGCTCTTCGGCGCCTGGGGAACGTTCGTGAAATATCGGAGTCCGGTTATTTTTTCCAGATCGCTCACGGACAGCATGTCTTTCTCGCTTACTGATACGCCTCTCGGGGTCGCATGGCTTCTGACGAAAGCCGCGCATTTTATCTCAGATTCCTTGCACTGAGAAAGGGCCTTGCCGCTGTTGCCGGACTTGGTTCTCATTAGGACGTAATAGAACATTGACGGCTTGGTTACGTCGTTCCTGCCTCCGAATGATATTGTTTTCGGGGAGTCAGTGTAGCCCCTCCTGTCTGTGTATGTTTCGAAATATGTTCCGATTACCACGTAGAGAGTATCCTGGCAGACCTGGTTGTCAACCCAGTCCTCGAGGTTGTTCCAGCCTCCTCCGCCTGTGTTGAAATTGCTCATTTCCTGTGGGGCGATGTTGCTGTAATAGAATACCTGCCTGTTGGTGGCTGTTGAGGATGTGCGTTCCGCAGAGCCGAGCATATGGCCCTTGTTGCAGCCTCCGCCTACGGTTTTTGAATTATACTGGATGTCTGACGGAATCCTCGGGTCTGTAGCATAGGCGTTAGTCCTGTTGGCGCTTCCCTCGTACATCTTGTGTCTCGGTGCAGCAACCCAGAGCGGGCAATGATGTTCAGCGCTGTAGCAGACTGTATAATTCCTGGCTTTCTTTCCGCCAGGGCCTTTCTCGTTTCCGTCGCAAAGATGATGGGCATACCATATCTGTGGATTCTGGCTGTCACGGATATAGCCGTCCTGTGTCTGGGTGTCCATGGCTGGCAGCTCGTACCACCCGTATCTTCCATCTGAAGGTCCGGGATTCGGATCTGGATCGGGATCTGGATCGGGCGTAGGGTCCGGGTCCGGGTCTGGGTCTGGGTCTGGTGTCGGATCCGGGTTTGCGCCGGAACCATAGCCTTTCATATACAGAGTCAATTCATTCTGGCTGCCTGTGTAGCAGGCAAAGCGGGGAGCATTGCTGTTCCACTGGAGCCTGCGCTCCGCATTTGATACGCACGAGAGTGTTATGCGGCCGTTATTGAAAGAAATGTCCCAAAGATAGTCCTCATCATTTGCCGAAGGCTTGGATGCGCTCTTGTACAAGGCGTTTTTCGTGCCCTGGAAACCTATGAAACCGACACCCTCCACCTTGATGGCGTAATGTCCGCCTTCCTTGGAGATGATGCTTTTGTGCTTGTCCCCTTCTTCTGCCGGGATGCCCTCGGATGTAAGATGCCCGGAAAGGTCGGATGAGGAAACTCCGTAATTGCCTTCTCCCCAGCTGTCGAACACTGTAATGGTGGAATTGTCGGACCAGGTTATCAGACAATCTCCGCTCCAGTCTTCACGGTTTTGCGTGACTTTTTTATAGAATGTTTCTTTTTCCGGCTGTTCCGGTTCCGGAGTTGACGGGCCGGCCGGTTTTTCCGGTTCTGAGTCCGGCAATGTCTGGCATGAACAGATGCCGATGACGGCCGCAAGGAAAAGTCTTGTTAATTTTTTCATGGATATTCTTATAATAACGTGAGTTCGATGAATTATAACTAAAAGAGTGACAGCTGAATAAGTCCGT
>ERZ778504.679-NODE-679-length-33163-cov-7.353631_pt1 | contig 33163 bp, 24 predicted proteins | sample MGYA00510046_ERZ778504 | MGnify/ENA primary metagenome ERZ778504 (study PRJEB29527, sample SAMN07138964) | mouse gut metagenome | material: feces | host: mouse | place: China:Nanjing | collected 2016-01-25 ...
GCTTATTCAGAGATATTTGCCGAAGACAAATATCCTTTATGCAAATCATTATGAGCTGGAAATTATCAGGCTGCTTTATATGTTTACCCCTAAAAATCAAATTGTTGATGAAATGGTGAAAAATACATTGCGGAGACTGAAAGGTTCTTGTTTTGGAAATTCATGCACACAGGGTGAGTGCCTGGCAACAGGAATTAGTGTGTTAAGGTTTCTTGCCAAAGTACATCCGGATGACACGGAATGGATGGATAAATTATTAAATCCACTGGGAGCGATATTTCTTTCTTTTGGAAATGGACAGGCGGCAATTCAGCAGGGCATACCTATGTCATATTTACTTATGGCATTTACTGATATAAATAATGAGAAAACGAAAGAATTGATAATGCAAAAGAGGGAATGGCTGCTGGGGTTATTGAGACGAGGATGGATTACCGGTAAACTGTCAAATGGCAGGATATCAGAAGGAGATACATATAACTTAATGGGAAAGTACATTATAAGAAACGCAATTGGGACTTTGCCAGGGTATGAAGACGTATCGAAACATGAGATATATGTTAGTGGCAGTGACGAACGATGCTATTGTAACATTTGAAATAATAATGTAAAAGCATGAAAGGAGATATAATGGCTTACGAAAATAACATTGTCAGGTAAATAGCTTTTACGCTGTCTTTTGGCTTTGGCAGAACTGAAACAATCAGACTGCCAATAACCATAGCAATACCAGAACAAGATGTAACAATTCCCGGAATAAATGACCACCTTTCGGATTTGGAAGCACATAACCGGGTAATGTTGCGTCGAAAGCTGAAGCCAACAGATTAACACCGGACATAAATAAAATCAGCGCCATTATAAGCGGAGTCTTCTTCAGGAACATAAGCCCCTCTTTTGCAAGAACAAGTACACTATCTTTCCATTCAATTTTTTACTATCCCAGTCGGATTGTTTTTGGGTGGTTTTATGGTAAATAATATATGCGAACCGTTTATGAGGGTATATGGTGATTTACCAATTCTAAAAACACTCTTCTTTGGCACAGGCAAGGGAGCCGGCGCCGCACTTATGATGCTGATGCTTGGGGCAGGCGGAAGTTTAATTTGTATCATCACTGGGAAAATATAAAGAAGTATCAATAAAACTATTTTTGGGGGATTTGGACAATGCATGTATTGATAAAAAATGCTTGCATTCTCAAAAATAGTGTGCTATTATTGATAAAAATTTATAAACAGACAAAAACTTGGGACTTTATCTGGAAAATGTAAAACAGGAGACAATGAGATGTTATATAATAAAAGTGTTCTATTTATGTCGATTATTCTGGTGCAGCAGATTTTTCATAGTACGGTCGAAGCATGATTTTAGCATAGAAACAGCAAAATCGCATGGCCGTAGGATGGGAAGTCTTATTTGGCTATGCGGTAATCGGGGGATAGGCAGGGAGAACCGCGTGGTATATGCACATAGGTGTATGTAACGGCGGTTCTTTTTATTTATGCACACGGTCATCCAGAGGAAGGAGTCAGCGCAGCTGACGGATGCCCGGCGCAGCGAGAAGTGAAAAAGGGCGTTTCACTTCTCGAAAGGAATACGGTCATCCAGAGGAAGGAGTCAGCGCAGCTGACGGATGCCCGGCGCAGCGAGAAGTGAAAAAGGGCGTTTCACTTCTCGAAAGGAATACGGTCATCCAGAGGAAGGAGTCAGCGCAGCTGACGGATGCCCGGCGCAGCGAGAAGTGAAAAAGGGAGGAATGAAAATGAAGGCGATTCAGGCAGAGGGACTGGCAAAAACGTTTCGTGTGAAACAAAAGGAAAAGGGGATGAAAGGCAGCATTAAGTCGGTTTTTCACCCTAAGACTGAGGAAGTGCGGGCAGTCGACGGCGTTTCTTTTTCGGTGGAGGCGGGCGAGGTCCTTGCGTTCATCGGTCCAAATGGCGCGGGAAAGAGCACGACGATAAAAATGCTGACGGGCATCCTCTATCCGGACGGCGGCAAGGTGGAAGTGCTCGGAATTGACCCGGTAAAAAAGAGAAGGCAGCTTGCCTATAAAATCGGAACCGTGTTCGGACAGAAAGAACAGCTGTGGACGCACCTGACTCCGTATGACAACTTTAAGTTTTTTGCCGCAATCTACGACATACCGGAGCGGGAAGCAGATGCGCGCATCCGCGAGCTGGGGGAGACGTTTGCGCTGGGGGCGTTTATCAACACGCCGGTCAGGAACCTGTCGCTGGGACAGCGTATCCGGTGCGAGATTGTGGCATCCCTGATTCACAGGCCAAGCGTTTTGTTCCTGGATGAACCGACCATCGGCCTGGATCCCGTGGTAAAGGAAAATATCCGCCAGCTTATCAAGCAGATGAACAAGGAATTTCACACGACTATTTTCCTGACAAGTCATGACATAGGGGATATCGAGAAGCTCTGCAAGCGTATTATCATTGTGAATGCGGGCAGGATTGTGCTCGACGATTCCATGCAGAACCTGAAGTACCATTACCTGAATAAAAAAATCGTGGAGATGAAGCTGCAGGAGGAGACAACGCTTGCACCGATGCAGGGGATTGCTGTTTTAAAGGAAAAGGGATGCCATGTAAAGCTGGAAGTGGACACTACAAAGATGCGGATTAATGACGCGCTCGCGCACATTGATGCAGAGCATGTGGAGGACATCAATATTTCAAATGTCCCGCTTGAGAACATTATCATGGAAATATACAAGTCAGAAAAGGGCGCGGATGGAGGATTGACATGAGAAAATATGCAGTAATTTATCGGTCAGTACTGATGGAAAATATTCAGTATGTGATGAACATATTCATGGGTTTTATCAGCTATTTCATGTTTATTTTCGTGTTCATACATTTGTGGAATTATATGTATTCGTCTCCGGGGGAATTGATTTCGGGCTATACAAGGGAGCAGATGATATGGTATACCATGATTACGGAGATGATGTGGTTCGGGGCGGGTTCCGGCACGGTGTCAAGACAGGCGGCGAAGGATATACGAAGCGGGAATATTGCATACCTTATGAATAAGCCGTATCACTATACGCTGTACATTCTTGCAAAGCATGCGGGTGAGTGGAGCATACAGCTGCCGATGTATGCAGTGCTTGCCACTGCAATGGGTATAACGATGGTCGGAAGCCTGCCGGATTTCCATGTAGTAACACTGCTGGCAGTAATACCATGCATCATTCTTGGCATCACAATCAATGCCGTATTTAAGCTGTGCATCAGCCTGATATCATTCTGGATAGAGGATTCCAATCCGTTCCAGTGGCTGTATGACAAAATGCTTCTGATTGTCGGGACGATATTCCCGATAGAAATATTTCCGGCGCAGATGCAGCCGTTTTTGAAGCTGACGCCGATTTATACTGTCTGCTATGGACCGGCAAAGTTAATTGTTGATTTTGACATGGGGAAATGTGTCGAAATATTGGTGGTACAGATGATCTATCTGGCAGCAGGATGTAGTCTGATGTTCTTTGTTTACGGAAAGGGAGGTAAGAAGCTCTATGTTAACGGCGGTTAAAAACCAAGTGCGCGTATGCGTGCTTTCCATAAAATATAATATTATGCGGGAGATGCTCAACAAGGTTACCTTCCTGACCAATATCTGCTTTATGGCGCTCAACAATGCGGCGTTTATCATACAGTGGGTGATTTTATTCCACCTGAAAAAAGATATCGGCGGATATACCATGAAGGAGGTCATGCTGCTCTGGGGACTTGCGGCGAGCACGTTTGGACTTGCGTGTATTCTGTTTGACAGGGCATTTTCCCTGCCGGACTTAATCATTAGCGGAAAACTGGATGCCTATCTGGTAATGCCGAAAAATGTCCTGCTCAGTGTAATTACTTCGTCCACGAACACTTCGGCAATTGGTGATTTTTTGTATGGAATTCTGGTGATGTGCATATTCAGTTTCAGCGTGGGGCGGTTCTTCCTGTTTCTCCTGTTTTCAGCAACAGGCGCGGTAATCATAACCGCTTTTGCACTGATGATGGGAAGCCTGTCTTTCTGGTTTGTGCGGGCGGAACTGTTTGGAGACAACATGGTGAATTGCGTGATCAGCTTTGCCACTTATCCGGATGGTATTTTTCATGGAAAAGTGCGGTTTCTGCTCTATAATATCATTCCCGTGGGGATGACGGTTTACCAGCCGGTGCATATCATGATGCATTTTGATCTGGGGAGCCTGCTGACGGTGCTTGGATATGCCATCCTGATTTCAGCGGCGGCGGTGTTTGTGTTCTACAGGGGTCTGCGCAGATATTCCTCCAGCAGCCTGACGGCAGCGCGGATGTAGAAAAGAATTCGCAACGGTTCAGCCCGGGACTTTGCATCTGCTGCAAATTATGGCTTACAAGCCACGTAAAACAGCGTGGTGGCAGAGATGCATCAAGCCAATAATTCTGTCATACATTCAGCCCTGCCATAATATATTTTACTAAAAACCGGTAGGGGTCAGTTCATATATGCTTGGCAGAAGTAATGGAGACAACGATTCACAGACAAGCGGCGTGCTGATACAGTATATACGTGATATAAGCGCATATCTGCGGGAAAAGGATTTGTCCAAAAAGGCAGTGACAATGGCAGCAGCGGTTTTGGTGCTCACAGGGCTTTTGGGGATACACTACAGGGAGCAGGGAACGCTGCTTCCCACTGTTGCAGGGGGAGGGAACAGGCAGCTGCCCATATACTGCGTGCAGACGGAGGAGCCCAAGATTGCTTTGACGTTTGACGCGGCATGGGGAAATGATGACACGCAGAAAATTATGGAAATATTAAAAAAACATGATGTAAAAGTGACTTTTTTTATGACTGGCGGATGGGTGGAATCTTATCCGGATGATGTGAAAATGATTCTTGCAGAGGGGCATGACCTTGGCAACCACAGTCAGAACCACAAAAATATGAGCCAGATTTCCAATTCAGAAAAAGAAGAAGAAATCATGTCGGTGCACAATAAGGTAAAAGAACTTACAGGGTATGATATGTTCCTGTTCCGTCCGCCGTTTGGCGACTACGACGCGGCGCTGATTAAGACGGCAAAGAAGTGCGGATACTACGCCATTCAATGGGATGTTGACAGCCTGGACTGGAAGGACTACGGTGTGGATTCGATTATAAAGACAGTCACGCAAAATGCGCACCTTGGAAATGGTACGATTATCCTTTGCCATAATGGTGCAAAATATACGGCAGATGCATTGGACACGATGATAACAACCCTGAAAGAAGCCGGTTATCAGTTTGTTCCGTTATCCGAGCTGATTTACAGGGACAAATACCATATGGATCATGAAGGGAGACAGATTCCTGACAAATAAAAAATAAATCGAGTGGTCAGTCTTTTCGACCATATAAAAATCCCGCTGAAACTCAGCGGGATTTTTGAATCCGGATATGGATTAGTTAGCTGCTTCTGTGGTAGTTGTCTCAGTTGTAGCTTCTTCTGTAGTAGCATCAGTAGCTGCTTCTTCTGTCGTGGCAGCGTCTGTAGCTTCCTCTGTGGTAGCCGCATCAGTAGCCTCCTCTGTAGTTGCTGCGTCAGTAGTAGCTGTCTCATCAGTAGCTGTCTCTGTAGCAGCAGCGTCTGTGTTCTCATCAACAACAGTTGTCTCTACGATAGAGGACTCCTCAACAACGGAAGATGCCTCAACCGGCTCAACTGTAGTAACGTCATCCGTTGAACCGCAAGCTGTAAGCATTGCAGAACCTAATGTAAGTGCCATAACTGTAGCTAAAATTCTTTTCTTCATAATTCTTCTCCTCCATTTGCGCATCCGCGCTGCACTATGTAGTGCAAAACTAAATTTCAGGAATGATAATTTTGCTTTGTCGTTCCTGTTGTGCCTTACAAGTTCATTATTATACATAAAATTTTGCAAAGGTCAATAGAAAATTCAAAAATTTATTCATTTTATATTTACTTTATATTTACGATGGATTCACAATTTGTTCACAAATAACGTCAAATCTAATAAGATGTGATTTGGTTTTATGTACAAAATGCCTTTTGTTTAGCTGCGAATGCACGATTTTTGAACATTGGACAAATGGCGACAGACATTATTGTAAATCCGGGTGCAGTAAATATTTGTGAGGTTGTATCAGGCAGGGAAGACGTGTTATAATAGCTAGAGCGTGTTTGAAAAATCATTCCTGTCATCTGCACGCCCCACTTTGCGTGATATTTGCGTCAAATTCAGTCGACGTAGCCCGCTACACCTCCTTCATTTGGCGCAAATCTCCCACAAATTGTGACGCACATCTGACAGAAAGCATTTTTCAAACACGCTCTAGGAAATACTTTCCCAAAAGGAAGAAAAAAGAAAGGAACAGGGCACGATGAGGATTGGAAACGGGATAAGATATCTGGCAGGAATGCTGCTGATTATGGCATTGGTGACTGCGTGTGGTGGTAAGGAGAAACAAAATTCGGATGCCGTAAACAATCTGCCCCCGGCGGAAGCGGAAGATTTTATTTCCTATGATGGCATGATATCGGATCCTGCTGTCCGCGAAAAGAAAAATACGTTTGACACATTAAATGTAGCGACATATATCACAAAAATAGGCGATATTTATTTTATTGCAGACTGTTATCACGACCAGATTATATATCATGACAGCCTCACAGACCCGCTGACTGAGTGGAGCGTGCTGACAGACGAAGTCCACTATGCGCACACAATCGCCTCGGATGGAACGATGATTGTTGTTGATGACACCGAAAACAACCGCCTGATGGTATTTCAGAAAACGGATGACGGGTATGTGCATACACAGAAGCTGGATAATATAGGAATGCGTCCTCATTATGTACAGTATGATGAAGTAAACCATGTGTTCATGGCGTGGAGCTCCATCACAGGGGAGATGTACCTGATAAAGAGGGCGCAGCAGGCAGATGCCAATGGCATTTATCCGCTCTATGTGGACAAGGTTTTACAGCTTGACGAACTGTTTGGGGTCTATGTAAGGTCATTTACGGTGATGGAAGATGGCATTTATTTTGTGTCCGGCCATAACAACCAGAAGGTGATAAAGGCAGTGATAAACGATGCGGGAGACGGATTTGACATCCTGCAGGAATATCCTGTTGCAGACAGGATAGCAGGGATGGTGCAGCTCACCAAAATAGAGGATTTCTATTACATAACGGTCTCGACGGACAATCAGGAGAACCAGGATTACGCCACGATAATCAGGACGGACAGTCTCGAAAAGCTTTCCGACGGTGGATATGAGGACATTTATGTCCGGTTTGGCCTGTCGAAGGGCACGCCATACTATATAACAGAAATCGAAGGCAGATATTACATGGCACATCACAGATCCAGCGAGAATATCATAGCCTTCGATGTCAATGATAATTTCATAGAAAACGTGGAGGTTATCTATTAAGCCTGTCCGCATGCAAAAAGGGTGACAGGACAAGCAGCGGCAGGGCATAGAATGCGGCATATGCATACCGGAATTCCGTGGCGACAGGCGTGGCGATGCACAATGTGGCGATTAGCAGGATAAAGGGCAGGCAGACCAGCGCGTTTGCGGGTCTGCCCATGCGCAGGCAGAGCGCCGCGGCAAGCAGTACCAGCCAGAAAATAAATCCCATGCTCCACAGCAGTCCATACAGGGGAATCATCTCAGGAAGCTTGAAGATGATTTCCTTTATTTTGGCAATGGCGTTTCCTCGGATAAGCGGCTGCCATGTCAGCCCGAACTCGTTGGGATAGATGCCGTCGGCAAGCCCGACCGAATAGCTTACATCGGGATACCAGTAACCGTTTGTCTGGTCGACATACGCGTCAAAATAGGCCTTTGGGTGCCGGATGCCGATGGAAAACCACTGCTTCATAAATTCACCCTTGTTGGCTTCAAGGTATTCGTTTCCGGTCTTTCTTATCAGGTTCTTGATATTGTCCGAGACATCCGGCTGGTATGAGGCCGAAACCTGCTCCAAATCCATAATCTGCCCGACAAAAGCAGCTTCCTTCTCTGAAAGGGATTCGCCATTTACGATGACGCGTGCAATCTGCTGCACGGGGATGGAGAGCGACTCGACAAAGTCTGCCTGTGGGATTTCATATACATGCATGACAGGGTACCTGACAAAAAGCACCAGCAGTATGATGACCAGGTGCACCGGAAGCATGACCTTGAACCATTTTCGGTATGCTGCCACGATAAAGGGGACGGACACGGCAAACGCGTACCATCCGTTTGTGCGGAACAGGCACAGGAGTGTGCCGGACAGCACATATGGAATAATCAGCGTGAAATATTCGCTGACCCTTAATTTCGGAATGCTGTCAGAGGAGGCGGCAAAGCTTCCGCGCAGCAGAAAGCGCATCAGCGCGGCAGCAAACAGCGTCATGCATCCGGCAAACGGAATGTCCTTCCAGATGGTGACTGCATAAGCCCCATTGTAGGGAACCAGTGCATAAAAACAGATTGTGACAATTAATACCGGCATGGCGGCATCCGCCTTTTGCAGGGTGCGGACGACATATCCGGCGGTAAGCGCCATGAAAAGCATCTGCGCGGCGGTATACAGTGCAAGTCCTGTGTATGCGCTGCCCGAAATGGCGATGCCGATGCTGTAAAATATGCCAATCAGCGCAGTGTGGATGACAGAATGATGGTTGCTGAGCTCATAGGCTCCGATGACCTGTGCATACTGGTTGATACTGTCAGGCGTCATGACACCCGGGTATTCATACAAAAAATAAGGCAGCCAGCATATCAGGCAAATCAGCGTAGCCAGCCATGGAATCCATGCATACGAGTAGCCGTTTCCGGTAACCTTCAGCAAAGATGCACTCTGTAGAAACCATATGATTAAATAATAGTACGTAATGAGAAGTCCGACCCCTGTAAGCAGGAGGATGCCTGCGCAAAAAAGCGTGCTGGTCATGCCGCCAAGGATAACGGGATAGCGCGCCGACAGGGTGAAAATCATAAACAGGACGCTTAATATTGTGGCAAGTGTCATGTCACCGGGGGCGACATGGCCTTCCACCTTGTCACTGTGAAGCTGTACAAAGATATACAGGATAATCAAGAAAACAATGATTGAAACCGGGTTTTTTGTCGACATGCCGGCAAGGCGCATTATGGCAAAAAGCGACAAAAAACTTTCCATAAAAATTTTGAGATGATACATATTGAACCTCCACTCTAGTATAAGCATTTCATTCTGATGGAAAAATATACTATATTTTAATAGTAGAATGAAATTCTTTTGGAGTCAACAGACATTGCATAAACTTCCAAATTTTGTTATGATGGTAAGGAATTATAGGAAAATAAGAAAATCTGAAAAAGGAGTATACTATGAACTGGGAAGACAATGTGCGAAAAGTGGTGCCCTATGTGGCGGGGGAACAGCCCAAGGATCAGAATGTGACAAAGCTGAATACAAATGAGTGCCCATATCCTCCGGCGCCGGGCGTTGCGGCAGCGATTCATGGTTTTGACTGCGGCGTCCTGCGCAAATACCCGGATCCGGATGTGTCCCTGCTTGTACACGCACTTGCAAGGCGTCACGGCCTTTCGGACAGGCAGGTGTTTGTCGGCGTAGGGTCGGATGATGTGCTTGCAATGTCTTTCCTGACATTTTTTTATTCGGATAAACCGGTTCTGTTTCCTGACATTACGTATTCATTTTATGATGTGTGGGCGGATTTGTACAGAATCCCATACCAGTGCCAGCCGCTCGATGACAATTTCTGCATCCGGAAGGAAGACTATTTTCGGGAAAATGGCGGGATTGTCATAGCCAATCCCAATGCGCCGACAGGAGTGGCTATGCCGCAGTCCGTGCTGGAAGAGATTATCCGTGCCAATCCGGATTCGGTGGTGATTATTGATGAGGCGTATGTGGATTTTGGCGGCGAGAGCTGCGTGCCATTGATAGAGAAATATGACAATCTTCTTGTCGTGCAGACATTCTCCAAGTCGCGTTCCATGGCAGGCATGCGCATCGGCTATGCGATGGGGAATGAGAAGATGATAGGATACCTGAATGATGTAAAAAATTCGTTCAACTCTTACACCATGAGCGCCGTGTCCATCGCGGCGGGCGCAGCTTCGGTCGCGGATGAGACGTATTTTCAGGATACGGTGGCAAAAGTCGTGGCGACAAGGGAACGTGTCAGGGGAGAACTGGAAAGACTCGGATTTGTCTGCACGGATGCAAGGACAAACTTTCTGTTTGCCTCACACAGGACAATTCCGGCGCGGGAAATCTTTGAGGCGCTCAGGGCAGAAAAGATTTATGTCAGGTTCTGGGACAAACCGCGGATATCCGACTATATGCGCATCTCCATCGGAACGGACGAGGAGATGGACAGGGTGCTTGCGTTCCTTGCGGATTATACCGGCGGCCGAAAAGACTGACCGAATAATATACGCCTGCTAAGGCAGGCAGATGGGAGTTAGAGTATGAAAGAGGCAGTATTGAACATTTTAAGGGGCATGGTTGTCGGCATTGCGAACGTGATTCCGGGCGTGAGCGGGGGAACCATGATGGTTTCCATGGGCATTTATGACAAGCTGATTCTGGTGCTGACACATTTTGTCAGGCGCATGAAGGAAGCGGTTGCGCTGCTGGTGCCGATAGCAATTGGGATGCTTTTGTCCATTGCGATTTTTGCAAAGATTTTTTCGGAGGTTTTATTCCCGAAGTTTCCGCTGCAGACGAACTTGTTTTTTATCGGGCTGATTCTTGGCGGGATTCCTGTCATTTATGGGAAAGTGAAGGGGAACAGCATCCGGCTTCCGCAGATTATCGCGTTTCTCCTGCTTTTTGTGACCGTGGTGGGATTTGCGTTTGTCGGGGAAGGCGGCGGAGCGAGTGCGGACATTTCATTTAGCGTGGTCAATGTGATAAAGCTGTTCGGTGTCGGCATCATTGCGGCGGCGACGATGGTAATTCCGGGCGTGAGCGGCTCCATGATTATGATGATACTGGGATACTACAATACGATAATTGACACGATTAATGCATTCATCAATGCACTGAAGGACTTTGACATTCCGGCAATGCTTGATACCTTTGTGGTGCTTGTGCCATTTGGCATTGGCGTGGTTGTCGGCATCGTGGCAGTGGCAAAGCTTATTGAGTTCATGCTAAAGAAGTTTCCGCTGGTGACATACTGGGCGATTATCGGGCTGATTGTGGCGTCACCGATTGCGATACTGATTATGATGGAAATCGGGACAGTGGGTGTCATCGAAATTGTAACAGGAGTTGTGCTGCTTGTCGCCGGGTTCTTTATTTCGTTAAAGCTTGGGGCATAATGCATATCATATCTTAGTGGAGGTTCTGATGGAGGCGTATACTGGTTTTGCGGGGGTGTATGACCAGCTTATGGATGAGACACCCTATGGGCAGTGGAGTGAAAATGTCACGAGGGAAATGGAAAATTTTGGCATCCATGACGGGATTGTCCTGGAACTTGGATGCGGCACGGGGAGCCTGACAGAGCTTCTTGCGGCGAAGGGCTATGACATGATTGGCGTGGACTGTTCGGACGAGATGCTCAATATTGCCTGCACAAAGAAGGAGCAGTCGGGGCGGGATATCCTTTACCTGAACCAGGATATGCGCAGCTTTGAGCTTTACGGCACCGTGCGGGCTGTCGTGAGTGTGTGTGACAGCCTGAATTATCTTCTGGAGGATGCCGACCTGGATGCATGTTTCCGGCTTGTCAATAACTACCTTGATCCCGGGGGAATTTTTATCTTTGATTTTAATACCAGATACAAATATGAGACGGTTATCGGGGATGATGTCATAGCGGAGAACAGGGAAGACTGTAGTTTTATCTGGGAAAACTTTTTTGACGCGGAGAGCGGGCTGAATGAATATGACCTGACAGTGTATGTGCGCGATTTGGAGGCATCTGCCGCCGGAAGGGAGTTATACGCCCGGTTTGAGGAGGTTCATATCCAGAGGGGATATACACTGGAAGAAATGATGCGCCTGATAGAGGGCGCAGGACTTAAATTCTGCAAGGCATATGATGCGGACACACTGGGCAGTGTGACGGCGCAGAGCGAACGCATTTACTGTGTGGCGCAGGAAATAGCGAAACGGATTGAGGAATAATGGGGGGCATATGGAAGATTATATTGTAAGAGCGACAGCGGCAAATGCGCAGATACGCGCCTTTGCAGTGACATCGAGGGCACTTGTGGAGCGGGCGAGGGCGATACATGATTTGAGTCCGGTGATTACAGCGGCTCTGGGAAGGCTGCTCACAGCGGGGGCAATGATGGGAAGTATGCTGAAAGGAGAGAAGGATGTCCTTACAGTACAGATACACTGTGATGGACCGGTACGCGGTCTTGCGGTGACGGCAGACGCAAAGGCAAATGTAAGGGGGACGGCGCTGGAACCACAGGTAATGCTGCCGCCAAATGCGATTGGAAAGCTTGATGTCGGCGGGGCTGTCGGAACTGGAATACTGAGCGTGATAAAGGATATGGGGTTAAAAGAACCCTATGTCGGACAGACGCAGCTGCAGACCGGTGAAATTGCGGAGGATCTCACGTACTATTTTGCGACATCCGAGCAGGTACCATCGGCTGTAGGGCTTGGCGTACTGATGGAAAAGGATAACACGGTAAAAAGGGCAGGCGGCTTTATCATTCAGCTGATGCCGTTTGCCGATGACGAGACGATTGGTGCCCTGGAAGAAAAGCTCAAGACGATGGACAGTGTCACAAAAATACTGGATGACGGAAATTCCCCGGAGCAGCTCCTTGCGATTTTGCTGGGGGATCTCGGACTTGAAATCAACGATACGATTCCCGCACAGTATTACTGTGACTGCAGCCGCGAGCGTGTCGAGCGCGCAATCATCAGCATCGGGAAAAAGGACATACAGGAAATGATTGCGGAAGCCAGGCCGGTCGAGGTAAAGTGCCAGTTCTGCGATAAGGTGTACAATTTCGAGATGGAGGATCTGCGCAGGATGCTTGTGTGCAGTACGAGGTAAAAAGCGAGTAGGGAATGGCTTTCTTCCCTACTCGCCGCGCGCCCCCCGGACTGCTTTTGGGCGTTTAGTATATGATGCCTGATTCCGGTTTGTCTTCGTTCTCGGACACAACCGCTTTGTCTAATGTCTGGGTGATTGCCTGCATCAGGAGCATAGAGGTATAGCGGTTTTCGTCATTGTAGCTGATGTTGTCGATGCTCTGCTCGGCAAGGATGACAGCGGACAATTCGGACAGTGTCGGACGCATTAACGGATACAGGGTAGTAATGGATTCGTCAATATTTGTCATGTTTATGGAATTGATGTGGTTCTTGTCAACGGTAATCTGCAATTCCACAGTGGAGCTTCCGAGCTGCAGCGTGCTTGAGTAGATACCGGGAACATAGGTGTCTGTTGTGTATATCGCGCCGGCGCCGGCATTTACATCAACAGGGGTATCCGATGAGACACCCTGGGAGGCTTCCGATGACACTTCCGAAGATACTTCCGGTGAGGGCTGTGCGGACTTTTCATCCGTGCTGTCCTTCGAAGGGATGAAAAGTGAAACTGCTACCATTATTATAAGTACACTCACAACCAGAAGCACAAGTGCATAGACTAATTCCTTTGAGCGAAGTACAACAATTTTGGTGTTAGAGCTCATGTAACCGACTCCATTTTTATTCTTTTTATAAAGGTATGAGGAACATGCCGGGATTATGCGTCCGGCTTGCAAAAAGAAATGTAATCAGGAAATTTTGAGGGAAAGGAACGGTGCTGATTATGGCAAAATATACAAAGCAGGACATCATTGGGATGGTGGAGGATGAGGATGTGGAATTTATCCGCATGCAGTTTACCGATATCGAGGGGAATTTTAAAAATGTGGCAATTACGTCGAGCCAGCTTGAAAAGGCGCTCAATAACGACTGCATGTTTGACTGCTCCCTTGTCAAGGGAATGCTTCCGACAGACAACGCGGATATGTTTTTGTACCCGGATATGGACACGTTTACGATTTTTCCGTGGAGACCGCAGCAGGGGAAGGTGGCGCGCTTCATCTGTGATGTGTACCGCGCCGACCGCACGCCGTTTGAGAGTGACTGCCGGTATATTCTCAAGAAAGCCCTGCGGGAGGCGGCAGACATGGGATATACCTTTGAGGTGGGACCAGAGTGTGAGTTTTTCCTGTTCAATGCAGATGAGAACGGACAGCCGACGACGAACACCAATGAGCAGGCGGGATTTTTTGACATGGGTCCGCTCGACAACGGCGAGAATGCAAGGCGCGATATCGTGCTGACGCTTGAGGACATGGGTTTTGAAGTGGAGGCATCCCACCATGAGAAAGCGCCGTCACAGCACGAGGTTGATTTCCGGTACGATGAGGCGCTCACGACGGCAGACAATATCATGACATTCAAGCTTGCCGTCAAAACCATCGCAAAACACCATGGACTGCATGGAACCTTTATGCCGAAGCCGCGGATGGAATTTTGCGGTTCCGGCATGCACATCAATATGTCACTGCGCAAGGATGGAAAAAATATTTTTGACGACCCGTCTGATAAGAACGGTTTAAGCAGGGAAGCCTATTATTTTATGGGAGGGCTTATGAAACATGTAAGGGGAATCTGTGCGGTCACCAATCCGCTGGTGAACTCCTACAAAAGGCTCCGCCCCGGATTTGAGGCGCCTGTTTACATCGCGTGGAGCACGCTGGGGGCAAACACGCTGATTCGCGTCCCGAATATCCGCGGCGAGCACACGCGGATTGAACTGCGCAGTCCCGACCCGTCCGCGAATCCGTACCTTGCGATTGCTGCGTGCCTGATGGCGGGGCTTGACGGCATCAGAAACCAGATAGAGCCGGAGGCGGAGGTGCGGGACAACATCAATGCCATGGCAGAGGATGCGGCTGCCCGGCGCGGCATCAGGAAGCTTCCGACTGACCTTTACGAGGCGTGCGAGGAGATGCGCAAGGATCCGCTTCTGCGCAGGCTGCTTGGTGAGCGGGTGTTTGAACAGTATTACGCATCCAAGCTTGCGGCGTGGAAAGAGTATGATTCCCAGGTGACAAACTGGGAGATTGAGTCGTATCTGTATAAGATTTGAGTACACATTTCAGATGGTTGGAAAAGGTTTGGAGGTGTACCGTTGACAAATATTATTGTGGTTTTTGCCAAAATTGAGGATGCCAAAAGCATAAAAAATATTTTGGTGAAAAATGGAATCAGCGTGACTGCGGTTTGTACTTCCGGTGCACAGGCATTGGGATATGCCGATGAGTATCGTGACGGCATTGTCATATCCGGTTACAAGCTTACGGACATGGCATGCATGGAACTCAAGGAGAATCTGCCGGACGGTTTTGAGATGGTGGTCATGGCTTCCCAGCGGGTGCTGGCAGATGTGTCGGGCAGCGGGATTATCGGACTTGCCATGCCGCTCAGGGTGCATGAGCTAATCAGTACGGTCGGCATGCTGGTGCAGGGACTGGTCAGGCGCAAAAAAAAGCGCAGGGAAAGGCCCAGGGTGCGAAACGAGGAGGAAGCTTCCACCATACAGAGCGCAAAGCACCTGTTAATGGAGCGGAATCACATGACGGAGGAGGAGGCGCACCGCTATCTCCAGAAACACAGCATGGATTACAGTGTCAGCATGGTGGAGACGGCACAGATGCTTTTGGCAATGAAGTAGGAGAGGAAAAGTTTGTGCTTGACAGCCCAAACTTGCAGTCTGAGAAAGGAGCATGGCTATAAATATGAACATTGTTTTGCTATCGGGAGGCTCGGGCAAGCGTCTGTGGCCGCTTTCCAATGATGTCAGATCCAAGCAGTTTTTGAAATTACTGTGTGATGAGGATGGAAACCATGAGTCCATGGTGCAGCGCGTGTACCGCCAGATTGTCCATGCCGGCATTGACGCGGATATTGTGGTTGCAACTTCGGCGGCGCAGGTGGAGTCCATCCGGGGACAGCTTCAGAATGATGTGGATGTTGTGGTGGAGCCGGAGCGCAGAAACACGTTTCCTGCGATTGTGCTTGCGGCATCCTATCTGGAATCCAGAAAGAAGATGAATCCGGAGGAGACAGTGATTGTGCTTCCGGTGGATCCCTATGTGGATGTGGCATATTTTGAGACATTCAGGAAGATGGACGAGCGGGTGCAGCAGGGGGATGCCGACATTGTGCTGATGGGCATTACGCCCTCCTATCCGTCTGAAAAGTATGGATATATTTTACAGGGTGCGGATGGGAAGGTGACCGGGTTTAAGGAAAAGCCGGATGAGGCTGCCGCCCGGAAACTGATGGAACAGGGGGCGCTCTGGAATGCGGGTGTCTTTGCATTCAAGCTGAAATACCTGATGCGCATAGCGGACAAATATGTGAAGGACAGGGATTTTTCGTTTGTCGTGGAGCATTATGCGCAGCTCAAAAAGGACAGCTTTGACTATGAGGTTGTCGAGAAGGCGGATTCGCTTGCGGTGATTCCTTATGACGGTTCCTGGAAGGACATCGGAACATGGAACACGCTGTCGGAGGAAATGGAAGAAGAAAGCATCGGCGATGTCATTATGGGTGAGGAATGCGTGAATACGCATGTGATTAACGAACTGTCCATACCTGTTGTGGCGCTTGGCACACAGAATCTTGTCATTGCGGCAGGGCAGGACGGAATCCTTGTATCGGACAAGCATAAAAGCTCCTATATCAAGCCATATGTGGAGAATATAGACAAACGTCCGATGTATGAGGAGCGGCGCTGGGGTGAATACAAGGTATATGATTACAGCCAGTATGCTGACGGCACAAAGTCACTTACAAAGCATGTCACCATCAATGCGGGATGCGCACAGGATTATCATGTTCACAGGTTTAAGGACGAGGTCATCACGGTGGTGAACGGACAGGGGGAGCTTGTCGTGGACGGCTGCCTGATGAAGCTTTCGCGCGGCGATACGGTTTCCGTCAGGAGAGGCCAGAAGCATGGAATCAGGGCGGTTCAGGATTTGCAGCTGATTTCGGTGCAGATAAGCGAGGAAAGCACGGAAGGCGATACGGAGGTACTCAGCTGGAGCTGGGCGCATTAAAGGAGCAGCAAAGCCTGCTTGACAGTAGGAGGGATAATCATAAGATGAAATTAAAATTTACGAAAATGCATGGCTGCGGCAATGACTATATCTATGTGAACGGTTTTTCCCAGCATATCGATGCAGACAATAAGCCGGAGCTTGTCAGAAGGCTGAGTGACAGGCATTTCGGCATCGGCGGGGACGGCGTGATTTTTATTAACCCCGGCAAAAAAGCCGCGTTCGAGATGGAGATGTACAATGCGGACGGAACGCGTGCGCAGATGTGCGGCAACGGCATCCGCTGTGTGGCGAAATATGTGTATGATTACGGACTGACGGACAAGACATCCATCACCATAGAGAGCTTTGGCGCGGTGAAATATCTTGACCTGACACTTGGAGCGGACGGCATGGTATCGACTGTGCGGGTCAATATGGGCGCCCCGGTATTAAGGGCATCCGAGGTGCCTGTCCTGTCGGACAATGAGCAGGTGGTCGACGAGGAAATCATGGTGAATGGGCGGACGTACCGGATGACCTGTGTTTCAATGGGAAATCCGCACGCAGTCGTGTTTGTGGACGATATTGACGACATGGGGAAATTTGAAATTGAGAAGATTGGGCCATATTTTGAAAACCATGAGCGGTTTCCGGAGAGAACCAACACGGAGTTTGTGAAGGTCATTGACAAAAATACGGTGCAGATGCGTGTGTGGGAGCGGGGAACCGGGGAGACACTCGCCTGCGGAACCGGATGCTGTGCCACGACGGCAGCCTGTGTACTGAACGGACGGACGGACACAAAAGTGAATGTGAAGGTTCTTGGCGGCGAAATCCTCTGTGAGTGGGACAGGGATGACAATCTTGTCTACATGACGGGACCGGCTGCCACGGTGTTTGAGGGAAGCGTCGAAGTCTGATAAGGTGTTGATGGTTTCGGAAAGAAGTTTAGTTTAGGAGGAAATGTCACATGCTTTTTCCGAGTGAAGTTTTCTTGTTCGTGTTTTTTCCGGTCGTGCTTGTGGTGTACTATGCATTCCTGCGGAAAACAAAGACCTTGAAAAATATTTTTCTGCTGCTTGCGAGCCTGTTTTTTTACGCGTGGGGCGAGCCGGTTTATGTGTTTTTGATGATAGGGACGATTCTTGCAAACTGGTTTTTCGGCATCCTGGTGGACGGGTTCCGCGACAAAAAGGCGGTGGTGCGGCTGGTTCTGGCGCTGATGGTACTGGCGAACATCGGGACGCTGGGGTGGTTTAAGTACAGTGAGTTTACTGTCTTGCAGATAAACCGGTTTCTGCACACCAATATACCGGTGCCCATTGTGCCGCTGCCTATCGGAATTTCCTTTTACACATTCCAGGCGATGTCTTATGTGATTGACGTATACCGGCAGCGCGGAAAGGTGCAGAGGAATCCGCTTCAGGTAGGGCTTTATATCGCGCTGTTTCCACAGCTGATAGCAGGTCCGATTGTCCGGTACGAGACGATTGCCGAACAGATTGTGCACCGGGTCGAGAACTTGCAGGATTTTACCGCCGGCGTCACAAGGTTTTGCATCGGACTGGGCAAGAAAGTACTGGTTGCAAACAATATGGCAGTCATTGCGGACAATGCGTTCGGGCTGATTATCAATGGTGAATTTCAGGCGTCAGCCGGCATGGCGTGGCTTGGTGCGGTTGCGTATACGCTCCAGATATTTTTTGACTTTTCAGGGTACTCGGATATGGCAATCGGGCTGGGGCAGATGTTCGGGTTTCATTTTGAGGAGAACTTTAACTACCCGTACATTTCCAAAACGGTATCGGAATTTTGGCGCAGATGGCATATTTCCATGCAGACATGGTTCCGCGACTACGTGTATTTCCCGCTTGGGGGCAGCAGGGTTTCCAGGCCGCGGCTGGTTTTCAATATCTTTGTCGTGTGGCTGCTCACCGGAATGTGGCATGGGGCGAACTGGACGTTTATTGCCTGGGGGCTGATGTATTTTGTGATACTGACATTTGAAAAGCTGACTGGGTTTGGAAAGAAGGAACACTGGTGGGGACATATCTATACCATGGTGCTTGTCATCATCGGATGGGTCATTTTCCGGTCTACGGGCATGGGAAATGCATTCCTGTACATTAAGGCAATGTTTGGCATTGGCGCCAAGGGAATCATTGACAAGGCAGTCTGGGCATATATCGCACAGAACTGGATATACTTTGTATTTGCAATCATAGGGTCTGCGCCCGTTGTGCCATGGATTGACCAGAAGCTGAAGGACAGCCGAATCTGGCAGGCCGCATATGCGGTGGGGGTGGTCGCATGCCTTGTGGTCAGCGTATCGTTTATCTGTAACAATGCGTATAATCCGTTTATATACTTTAACTTTTAGAAGTAAGAAATTGGAGATAAAAATGAAAAGCAGGGACAAATGGATAACAGTAGCGTTTCTCCTTTTTATCCTGACCATACCCCTTGTGACTGTTGCGAGAAATATTCTGCCGGACAGGCAGCAGGAGGGGCTGACGGAGGAGGAGAAGGCAATCCTGGAGGAGAACGGAACCATAATAACCGATAAGGAATCCCAGTCAGGGGATCAAGCAGGCGATGTGAAAAAGGACACGGGATTTGCGGCGCTTCAGAAGAGCATCAGCAATTTTACGGACGGCCTGTTTGGACGGACAAAGCTGATTGCATTCAACACGGAGCTGACCTCGCTCCTGACCGGCGGCACCTATATCGAGTCGACGCAGACGCTTATGGGAAAAAATAACATGTTTTTCTATAAGACGGAGCTGGACGGGCATCCGATATGGGACTATATGGGAATCAACCACTTTACGCAGGAGGAGATGGCGGCAATCGCGGCAAACCTCACGGCGACGCGGGAGCATCTGGCAGAAAAGGGAATTGAATTTTATACCATGTGCATCCCAAACAAGGAGATTATCTATGCCGAAAACATGCCGGACACGATAGCGCGGGTGAATGAGGTTTCGCGCGGTGAACAGCTTGCCGACTATCTGCACGAGAATACGGATCTTGTGTTTGTCTATCCCAAGGATGCGCTGATGGCGAACAAGGACAGGGCACAGCTTTATTACAGCACGGATTCCCATAGCAACCAGATTGGTGCGTTTGTAAATATGCAGGAGTTTTTCCGGACAGTTTATGGGACACATGCAGATATGGATTCTGTGCAATTCCGGGTGGACAACGAAAATTATTCGGGGGACCTCGCAATGCTGGCGGGACTCAATGAGAAGTATCAAATTGACAAGGTGTATGTATTTGAACAGGATTCTGCGGACAAGGCGCAGTATCATGACCAGGTGCTTCTCTATGTCGGGGACTCCTTCGGCGGATTCCTGTCGCAGATTTGCAAGGGATATTACAGGGAAGTTTACTGGGAGGATGCGCGGGATTTTAAGTACAGCATGTATGACAAATATCATCCTGACGTTGTAATCTGGGAGCGCGCGGAGCGCTACTGCGAGGTATTTGCGGAACCGACATTGATAAATAAGTAATATGGGAAGGGGCTTTTGGCAAAAGGCTCCTTTCGCTGTATAAAAAAATAAAAGAAACCATAAAAAACAATTGGAAAAACGTATATGATTATAGGAGGGTTACAGCGTTTTACCAGAGAGGAGGGAATGTGGAGGAGAAGCAGTTTGGTGAATGCATGGAGCGCATGAAATCCGGCGACAAAAACGCGCTGCATGAAATTTACGAGGCGTATATCGGATATATATACTCCGTTGTGTTTCAGGTTGTGTCGAACCGCGAGGATGCAGAGGATGTGACCAGTGAGTTCTTTATAAAGCTGTGGCGGCTTGCAGATACATATCACGGCGGGAACGGACATAAGGCATGGATGGCGACGATTGCAAGGAACATGGCGATAGACTTACTCAGAAAAATGAGGCGGGAGATGCCGTCAGAGGACTGCTTGGATTCGGCTGCGGAGGGTGCCTCGGCTGAATGCATCGAGCAGGAGGTGATAGCGGACATGAGCCTGAAACAGGCGCTGGAGGCGCTAAAGCCTGGTGAGCGGGAGGTCGTAAACCTCAAAATAATGGGGGAAATGACCTTTCAGGAAATAGCAGAGCTATTGAAAATCCCACTTGGAACAATAACCTGGCGGTATCAGAATGCGATCAAGAAATTAAGGAGATGTGGTTATGAGTAAGGATTTGGAAAAGGAGTACAGGGCGCTTGTGAACTGCGAGGCACCGGATCTGTGGGCGCGCATCGAGGCAGGGCTGGACGATAAGGGCAGCAGCGGCATTGCCTGTGAAACAAGGAAAAAGAACGTTTTTCCCATAAAAGTCTGGGCGACTGTGGCTGCGGCATGTGTGTGTGTCGGAGTCATCATTCCTGTGATGAAAACGCATCTGGGAGGGATGAAGGGAATTCAGAATGATACCGCGGCTCCCCCGGAATATGCAGCAGACAATGCAGACGGCTATGCGCCGGAAGAACATCTTATGGCAGATATGAACCAGGCAGCCCCGCGCGATGAATCGGGCAGCGGCGCGGGGGTCAGTATGGACAGTGCCGCGGAGGATGCAGTGGTAACCGCAGAGGCCGCTTACGATAAGGGTGGCATGGTAGAAAATGCCATGGAGGCGGTGCCGGAAATTTTTTCGGCCAAGGTTGAAATTGTGGATGTGAATGCGGCAGCAGAGAGCGGAATTTTATATACAGCAAGGGTGGTAGAATCCGAGGACTCGGAGCTACAGGATAAGAGTACAATCTCGATTGTGGCATCAGTGCCGGAAAATGAGGAAGATAGGCTTGAGAAAGGCAGTATCTATGACTTGCGGCTGCGGGAGGAAGATGCCGGGGCACTGACATACAGCATTGTAAAATGAAAAGATGCAGTATGAATAGTTAGCGGAAATCAGGGAGATAATAGGAATGGTGCAGAAGCACTGTTTCACATGGGAAAAGGAGGATTACCTGTTATGAAATGTTTTATGAAAAAAGGAACGGTTGCAAACAAAATAGGGATTATGGTTGTGACACTGTCGCTTTCCATGGCAATGCTGACAGGGTGCGGCAACAGGGCAGACAGAAATTCGGATGAAGTATCGACTGAGGCAGCACCGGACTCTGCCGGAATGGTGCATCTGGAAAGTGTCGATGAAGTGTCGGCGTTTATTGACGAAGTATATGGGGGAGTAGCAGAGGATCTGCTCCCTATGGAGGTCATGACGACGGAGCTTGATATCAACGACAAGGATATGATGGAGTATCACACAGGACTTACGGACATCAACGGGATAGCCGGTGTGTATCTGTCGGAATCCATGATGACCTCGACAGCATACAGTGCTGTGTACATCAGGACAACAGATGAAGCGGATGCGGAAAGCATCAGACAACAGATTATGGATAAGATTAACCCCGCAAAGTGGGTCTGTGTCACTGCGGAGAAACAGAGCGCTGCGCTGTTCGGGAATGATGTTTTCTTTGTAATGGGTCACCAGGATACCGTGGATGCCGTGATGGATAAGGCGGTTGCGGCGGCGCAGGCAAGGGAGATGAAAACTTCCGATACCATCGAGAAGACAAACCCAATATAAAAGAGAAACAGGAGAGGCTGCCATGCTTTTTTCCAGCATTACATTTTTATATTTTTTTCTGCCGCTGGTTATCCTTCTCTACTTTTTCGTGCCGCAGAAAGGCAGGAACCTTGTCCTTTTTGCGGTGTCCATACTATTCTATGCATGGGGCGAGCCTGTATACGTCTTTCTGATGCTTGCGCAGATTGTGGCATCGTATGTCCTTGTGTGGCTGATGGACAGCTTCCGGCAGAAGAGGATGGGCAGGATATTCTATATCCTGTCTGTCCTCTTGCCGTTTGCGGCATTGTTTTACTTTAAATATTTTTACTTTTTTGCAGGAACGATATTTCATCTGGATGTAAAGGCGGTTCCGCTTCCGATTGGGATATCGTTTTACACGTTTCAGATTGTGAGCTACTGTGTGGACGTATACGATCGGAAGGTAAAACGGCAGAAAAATTTTATTACCTATGCCGCCTATGTCACACTCTTTCCGCAGCTGGTTGCCGGGCCGATTGTGCGGTACAGCGACATTGACCAGACGCTGATAAAGGGAACCGGTTTTTCGGACATGCATGTCAATTTTGAGCGGGGGGCTGTGCGGTTTGCCGTCGGTCTGGGCAAGAAGGTGCTGGTTGCCAATGTGCTTGGCGAGTTTGTGGCGGAGGTCGCGGCGCTGGGGCAGAGAAACCTTGTGCTCTCGTGGGCATATGCGGCGGCAGTGTCGCTTCAGATTTACTTTGATTTTTCAGGGTATTCTGACATGGCGATTGGGCTGGGGAGCATCCTTGGCTTTTCGTTTCCGGAAAATTTCCGGTATCCGTTTATCGCAAAAAGTGTCAGCGAGTTCTGGAGGAGATGGCATATGACACTTGGCGCGTGGTTTCGGGACTATGTATATATCCCCATGGGGGGGAACAGGGTCAGCATGTCCAGGTGGATATGGAATATCCTGGTGGTCTGGCTGTTTACAGGGCTCTGGCATGGGGCAGGGTGGAATTTTATTGCATGGGGACTTCTGTTTGCCGTGCTTCTGGTGTTTGAGAAGGCAGTCGCGCGCCTGTGTGGCTCAACGGTGCGGCTTCCCGCTTTTCTGACATTTTTTCTGCGCCACGCCTACCTGATCTTTATTGTGCTAATAAGTTTTTTGGTATTTCACAATGAAAGTCTGTCAGGGGCTGTCTCGGATATTCAGGCGCTGTTTTCCTGCGGGGGGCGTATCGCAGCCGGTGCAGGGGAGACGGATCGGATGGTATGGACATATCTGCTGCGGAACCGGATGGTGATACTGGTTGCCGGAATCGTCGGGTCGACGCCGCTGCCCATATGGCTGTGGACAAGGGTACAGGAGCGGTTTAAGACATGTAAGGCAGGGGAGGCAGCAATCCATGTGGCGCGCGGATTTTTGACAGTCGGGCTTTTGCTTTTGTGCACGGCATACCTGATAGACGGGTCATTCAATCCATTTTTGTATTTTCGGTTTTAGGAACTGTCGGAGGTGATGATCGGATGAAAAATGACAGATGGAAACAGCGTATTACAATTTATGGCTTTCTTTTCTGGATTGTCGGCATGACACTGATGACCGTTATCTGTCCCAAGGAAACCGTGTCAGAGGCAGAGCGGAGACGCCTTGCGGAAAAACCGGCGCTGACGCTGGAAAGCGTGCTCGATAAATCATTTATGGAGAATATCGAAAAATATCTGCTTGACCATTTTCCGTTCCGGGACGCGTTCCGCCGCGTCAAGGCGCATTTTTCCTATGACGTGTTATTGCAGAAGGAAAACAATGACATCTATACTGCCGGTGCACATGCGTCAAAACTGGACTATGAGCTGAAGGAGACATCGGTAAGGCGGCTTGCGGAAAAGATGACAGGGCTTAGGGAAACCTATTTTCCGGGTCAGGCGTTCTGTTATGCGGTGGTGCCGGACAAGAATTATTTCCTCGCGCGGGAAAACGGATTTCCGGCGATGGATTATGGGCGCATGCTGGCGGTTTTGACGGCGGAGATGGAAAAAGCAGGCGGTGCGCGCTATGTGGACATTCTTTCCGGACTGGCGATTGATGATTATTACCATACGGACACACACTGGAGACAGGAGCGGATTTTTGGTACGGCAGATACATTACTGGATGCGTTTGGAATGGATGATGTTTCCAGCGTGCAGGAAGCTGATTATCAGGCGAATGCAGTGCAGGATTTTTATGGTGTGTATTATGGGCAGGCGGCGCTGCCGATGGAGCCGGACACGATTGTATACCTCACGAATGAAGTGACGGAATCGGCTTTTGTGTGGAGCCTTGAGGAAAATTTTCAGGGCGGGAAGGTCGTGCTGCCGGATGAGGCTGGGGCGGTGCTTATGCCGGTATACCGCACGGATAAGCTCGGGGATGCGATGAGTCTGGACAAGTATGATCTGTTTTTGGGCGGGGCATCGTCATTGCAGGTGATAAGGAGCCCTGAGGCGGCGACGGACAGGCGGCTGATTGTATTCCGGGATTCCTACACAAGCAGTCTGGCACCGCTTCTGCTTGGGGCGTACAGGGAAATTACACTGATTGACCTGCGCTACATCAATTCGGCGCTGATTGGGGATTATGTGGACTTTGCGGACGCGGATATTTTGTTTTTGTATAATACGGCGATTGTCAATCAGTCGGAGATGCTGAAATAAGGGAATGGTTGAAAAAACTCTCATGAAATTGTGGGAGTTTTTTTGTTTACATTTTTGAAATTCTCCCCTCTTTCATAGTTGACCGGTCAAATATGAGAGAAAAGGAGAAAATAAAAATGAGCAGTAATTTTAATGTTACAGCCACATTGAACCAGGATGGGACAATATCGTGTACATGGTCAAGTGTGGCAAATTTAGACTATTATCTGGTGCGTCTCGTTCTTGTGGCAGACAGCAGCGTTCTGCATGACGAGGTGACAAGCGCGACGAGCTGTGTTTCCAGAAATAAGGTAATTCCAGGCGGTGTGTACCGAATTACAGTGTGGGCAAATGGAAAAAATGGTTCCACGCTGGCTGTTAAAGAGATAAAACTGACGGTGCCGTCTGACTTTTACGCAAAAAACCTATCCGTTCCGACCAATATAAAAGCAAATGTGGGCACCGTCTCGATTAGCCTTTCTTTCAACCCTGTTACTGGTGCAACAAGCTATGATATATTGTTTGACGGCAGAGTGTATAATACGACACGTACAAGTTATACATTTACCAGTCTTGCGCCGAATTCGAGACATACGTATGCTGTCCGGGCAAAAAACAGTAATGTGACAGGAGCGTACAGTGCAACACAGACGGTCACAACACAGACGGCAATTCCAGGGATACCGTCCGGAATCACAAAGAAATCAACAGATACATCAGTGACAATCAGCTGGAGCCCTGTATCGGGTGCGACAGGCTATGATTTGAAATTCAATGGGAGTACATACAGCCTTACAACGACGAGCAAGACGATGACAGGTCTCAGCTCCAATGTGGGATTCCGGTTTCAGGTGCGTGCCAAAAATGCAAACGGCACAAGCTCATACAGCGCGGAGCAGACCGTGACTACGGCACCGAAACCGCCGACAAGCATTAGTGCAACAAGTACAACAAATGCAGTGACAATCAAGTGGAACAAGGTGACAGGAGCAGGTCTGTATACGGTTAACTTCAATAACAGGAACCATGTAGTGTCGGGAGGGAATACATCCCTGACAATAGACAAGCTCAATTCAAATACCACTTATAATTATAAGGTATGCTGCAATAATGCAGATGGCGCGGGAGCGTTCAGCGCTGTCAAGAGTATAAAAACACAGGCGGCATCATCCTCCCAGGTACCACAGGTGCCCTCCGGAATCACAAAAAGATCCACAGACAGTTCGGCAGTAATCAGCTGGTCTGCTGTAAACGGCGCGACAGGATATGATTTGAAATTTGACGGAAATGTATACAGTATGACAGGAACAAGCAACGAGTTTACAAGGCTCTCCGCAAATACAGGATATCAGTTTCAGGTGCGTGCCAGAAATGCAAAGGGGGCGAGCCAGTACAGCACGGCTCAGACAGTTACAACGGCACCAAAGGCACCGGCAAGCATCCGTGCAACAAGTGCGACTAACACGGTAACCATCAGCTGGGACAAGGTAACAGGGGCGACAGGATATACGCTCAATTTCAACAACAGGGATTACAATCTGGGAGCAGGCGTCACATCCTATACAGTCAGCGGACTGAACCCAAAGACAACATACAGTTATAAGATGTGCTGTAAAAATGCAGACGGAACAGGGGCATACGGTACCAGCCGCTCCGTGACAACAAAGGGAGCGCTCCCGGGAGTTCCCACAGGGATACAGAAAAAGTCGACGGATAATTCCGTGACCGTTAGCTGGAATCCGGTTGCAAATGCAACAGGCTATGATTTCAAGCTTATTGGAAAAGTATACAGCGTGACGACAACCAGTAAGACCGTGACAGGACTTAGCAGCAATATGGGGTATAAAATTCAGGTGCGCGCCAAAAATGCGGAAGGCACAAGTGAATACAGCGCAGCGCAGACCGTGACGACAGCGCCAACAGCGCCGACAGGCATGAGTGCAAAAAGTACGGCGAACACAATAACCGTAAGCTGGTATCAGGTGACAGGTGCGACAGGGTATGTCCTCAATCTCAACAATAAGGATTACCATATCGGTGCGTCCGCCACGACCTACACAGTCAGCGGGTTAAACCCGAAGACAACATACAGTTACAAGATGTGCTGTAAAAACGCGGATGGAGTAGGGGCGTATGGCAACAGCCGGTCAGTGACAACACAGCCGCAGCTTCCGGATGTGCCATCGGGCATACAGAAAAAAGCAACAAATAATTCCGCAACCATCAGCTGGAATCCGGCTGCAAACGCAACAGGCTATGAAGTATATTTTGACAGAAGCACTTACAGCGTGGCGACAACCAGTAAGACATTTACAGGACTTAGAAGCAACATAGGCTATCACTTTCAGGTGCGTGGGAAAAACGCGGACGGTGTAGGTGCGTACAGTACAGATCAGATCGTGTCAACAGCACCGGATTCACCGTCATCTGCCAGGGCAGAAAGCACGGCAAATTCGGTAACCATCAGCTGGTCTTACATGCCGGGGGCGACAGGATATACCGTTCATTTCAATAACAGGGAGTACAATGTAAACGGCAATAGAAATACATCGCTTACAGTCAGCGGGCTACAGCAGAATACGACATACCAGTATAAAATATGCTGTAAAAATGCGGACGGAACGGGCGAATATGGCATTGTCCGGTCAGTGACGACACAGTCACTCCTGCCCGCAGTGCCGCCAAGGATAACCAAATACGCTTCCGATAATTCCGTGACGCTTAACTGGGGTGCAGTCAGCAATGCGACAGGTTATGATTTGATGTTCAATGGGCAGGTATACAGCCAGACATCACCGGGAAAGACTTTCACCGGTCTCAACGCAAATACCGGGTACAGATTCAAGGTGCGGGCAAAGAACAGTTACGGGGCTGGCGAGTACAGTTCGGAACAGACCGTAACGACAGCGCCAAAAGCGCCTGCAAATATCACTTCTAAAAATTCAGATACTGAAGTGGAATTAAAGTGGGATGCAGTCAGCGGCGCGACTGGTTATGAGCTTAGCTTCAATGGGAAGACAAGCAATGAGACAGGTAACAGTAAGAAAATAACAGGGCTGGAGCCGAACACAAGGTATCCGTATAAGATACGCACAAAGAATGCGGATGGGACAAGCGCATACGGTCCCGAAAAGACAGCACATACGGCGCCGAAATCCCCTACAGGCGTAAAAGCATCCACGGACGAAGATTCGGCAGATCTTAGCTGGGATGCGTCTGACGGCGCAGATGGATATGAGGTTGACGTGGACGGAAAGAAATACAGTGCATCAGGCAATTCCCATAAGGTAGGCGGACTTTCACCGAATACGGACCATGATGTCAGTGTCAGCGCCAAAAATGCAGGGGGAAGCAGCAGACCAAGTGCGTCCAAAAAAGTCAGGACAACACCAAAAGCGCCATCCTCGCCACATGCATCCGCAACAAAAGACAAAGTCACGTTAAGCTGGCCGGCGGTGGACGGAGCCACAAGCTACGACGTGCTCTTTGATGGGACACCGCACAGGACAACAGAGCCGTCAAAGGACATTGAAGGACTGGAGCCCGATACGGAGCATACCTATGCTGTGCGGTGCAACAACGCGGACGGTTCGAGCAGATATGGCACACCGCAGAAAATAAAAACACTTCCGGAAGAGACAATTCCTGAACCGGAACACCGGAAGGATACAGGCATCCCGCCAAGAAAGCCCAGGAAAAAGCATCCGGACAGAAAACAGGCGTACAAAGAGCTCGACCCTGTCAATGTCGTGACAGGCGCCTTCCTGTGGCAGCATACATTTCTTGCAAGAAACGGCAGGGACGGCCTCGAATTTGTTCCGATGTATGAATCACAGCGCGGCAGCCATTACGAAAAGATGGGGAAAAAATGGACACACTCCTTGAACTACATGCTTTACGCAGACAATGCATATGTATATTTCGAGACGCCGGACGGTAGCATCATTCCGTTTTACAGAACCGGGAACCATCAGCACTGTCTGGCGGAAGGCGTAAAATCCACATACAGCCTCGGACGCGACGAGAATTTCGACTATTACGTGACAGACATAGACGGAACAGAATACCATTATGATAACAGCAGTCATCTCTCCTATATAAAGGAGGACGGACTCACGGAGTACCGTATCCAGACAGATATGGACGGAAAGATTCTGGAAATAGCGGGCAGGCACGGCGAGAAACTGTTATTTACTTATCAGAACGGATATGTCGCAAAGGTTGCGGATGAGACAGGAAATGAAGTAAGCCTGCTGTATAAGGACAAGTGTCTTGCGGCGATAAGGAATGCGGACGGCGAGAGCATCAGCTTTACTTATGACGATGCCGGCAATCTCCTCACTGTCTCGGATTTTACAGGCACAGGCTACCTGGTTAATACGTATGACGAAAAACAGCGGATTGCCAGACAGACCATGACAGGCAGGGCGGAAAACAGGGTGGTCTATGATGAAGCCAACAGGGAGACTTATTTTTACACCGGAGATAAGTATTATACCAGGTATACTTATGACACCTATGGCAATATCACGGACATAAGGAATTCCGAGACTGGCATCCATAACAAGTTTGACAGCATCGGCAGCCTGATTGAGCAGACGGATGTGTTCGGAAATGTCACGAAAATGAAGTATGACGGCAGAGGGCGCATGACCTGCATCACATATCCTGACGAAACAGAAGAAAAAGTCAGCTACAATGACAACAACCAGCCAGTATCGGTCGAGAACCGGGATAAGACAACAACATTATATACCTATGACGGAAGAAACAACGTGACATCCATAACGGATGAGAACGGAAATGTATCTGCCTTTGCATATGATGACAGCGACAACCTTACTGCGTACACGGATAGAAACGGTTCCCAGTGGAGCTATGCTTACGACAAGAAAAACCATCTGCAGTCAGCAGAAGACTGTCTCGGAAACAGATACCAGTATGTACATGATGACGCAGGGCGCCTGACATCCTACACATCACCGGCAGGACATACCGTCGAATACACCTATTCAAAAGACGGAGAGTTGTTAAGCATATCAGATGACGATGGTGAAATCCTTTACAGCTATGACGCGAACGGAAGCTGTACGGGCATTACGGACAGGATGGGCGGCACGCAGCAGTTTGCATACAATGAAGCAGGTCAGCTCGTATCCGTCACGGATGCCATGGGGAATGTCCAGACCTTTACCTATGATGACGAGGGAAATCTTGCGACAGAGCAGGACGCGATGGGATACCAGACAGCTTACCGGCATAATCAGTGGGGCAGCGTGACGTCCCATACCGATAAAAACGGAAACACCACCAGTTATACCTTTGACGACGCGGACAGGCTCACTGTCATAAGGAATGCGGCAGGCGGGGAAATCAGCTATGCGTATGATGTCATGGGACAGGTAACTGGCATGACGGACGAAAAAGGACGCCTGACAGCATACTGCTATGACAATGCAGGCAACGTCACAAAAGTAACGGATGCCCTTGGAAATACGGTAGAGTATACGTATGACGGCAATGGGAACATACTGTCTATGACAGACGAGGAAGGCATTGTCACGACGTACAGCTATGACAAGGAGGACAGACTGCTCTCCATCACGAGGGAGGAGGAGACCGTAAAATTCACCTACGATGCGCTGGGCAGGCTTGCGTCCGTCGAGGATTCCTGCGGAAATACGGAGACAGCAGCCTATGATGCGGACGGAAACGTCATTTCCCATGAAGATAAGGAAACGAACCGGATTACGTACACCTATGACAGCGCGGGGCGCATACTGGAAGAAGAGGCGCCAAACGGAGCGGTTACAAAATATACGTATGATAAGAACGGCAATTGTCTCACAGTCGAGGATGCCCTTGGAAACGTGACGGCGTATGAATATGATGCCAATGACCGCGTGACAAAGGTGACGGATGCGGCAGGCGGCACGGTCACATATGAGTATGACGGCAGGGGAATGCTTTCGGCAGTGACGGATGCCTGCGGCGGAAGGACAGTGTACGTATATGACGGCAACGGCAACCTGACCAGGGAGACAAATGCGGCAGGCGGCATAAGACAGTATGCATATGACAGTCTGGACAGGCTCACCGGAATAACAGACGAGGAAGGGCACGGCAGTTCCTGCGAGTATGACGCGGCAGGAAATGTGGTACAGTATACGGACGCGAACGGAAACATCTGGACATATACCTACGACAGTCTGGACAGGCTCACACAGGCAGCAGGCGGCAACGGTGCGGGTATTTCCATGGAATATACGGCGGCAGGCAGGCTTTCGTCAGTCACGGACCAGGAAGGCGTCCGGACAGACTACACGTATGACAGCAGGGGCAGGCTGACGGCGATAACGGATGCTGACGGCAACAGTATGGCATACACATATGATTCCATGGGCAGGGTGCTCACGCAGACAGATGCAAACGGAAATACCACATCATGCGAATATTCCCCGAACGGAAACCTGACAAAACTCACGCTGGCAGAGGGCGAAACCATCGAGTATACCTACAATGCGCTCGGACAGGTAAAGACAGTGCGCGACGCACTTGGAAACACCACATCATACGCGCATGACGCACTCGGACAGGTGACGGCCGTTACGGATGCCATGGGAAAAAGCACGACCTTTACCTACACGGCGGACGGCAGGATTGCCACAGTCACGGACGCGCTCGGCAACAGCACCGCATACGCATATGACGGCAACGGAAACCTTACGGAAGTCACGGATGCGCTCGGGAACAGGACGGCATTTGAGTATGATGCCATCAACAACTGTATCAGGGAATACAGGGGCGCAGGGGAAGAAAAGGAATGCATCACGCTCTACCAGTATGACAAACGCAGCTGCATGATCAAGGAAATCAACCCGCTGCTCGAAGAGACCGGATACAGCTATGACGGCAATGGAAATATGACGGAAATCGTTGACGGGGAACAGAACCGCACCGTCGTAACCTACGACCTCAACAACCTGCCCACCCGGATACAGTACGGCACGGACATGGAGACAAGGTTCCGCTACAACAGCAGGGGACAGCTTGTGGAGATGCAGGACTGGACGGGCACGACATCATTCACAAGGGACACACCCGGCAGGCTCACAAAGGTGAAAGACCCGCAGGGAAGGGAGATTTCCTATGAGTATGACGCGATGGGCAGGCGGACGGGCATCGTTTACCCGGACGGAAGCAGGGCGGCATTTGCATTTGACAAGAATGACAGGCTGAAAAAGATAACCGACGCGGCAATGCAGTCAATATCCTACACCTATGACGGCGCAGGAAACCTGGCAAAGGCAGTACAGCCGGGAAATACCGTATCGTACACCTATGACAAAAACAACAGGCCGGTAACGGTGGAACGCCTTTTCGGCGTGGACACGCGCGCCAGCGAGCAGATTACGTATGACGCACTCGGACGCATCAAAACGCATACGGGCACGTCAGCCATACCGGAATATACATTCAGCAGGGGCTATGCCTATGACGCGCTCGGACAGCTGGCATCATACGGCGACGGTGAAAATACGGAAAGCTACCGCTATGATACGCTTGGAAACAGGACGGAAAAACAGACGGACGGAAAGACGGCGGCAGCATACCGGTACAATGCCATGAACCAGCTTACTGCAATGACACAGGGGGAGGAAACATACAGTTACCTTTATGACAGACGTGGAAACCTGACGGAGGAACGGCTTGGGGAACAGGTATTAAGGAGCTATGCCTATGATGCCGCAAACCGCATGATTTCCGGTAAAAACCTTGTAAGTGGTACAAAATCGGAGTATACTTATAACGGACTCCTTGCGAGGGTGAGGAAGACATCAGGAGCGGCA
>ERZ778504.697-NODE-697-length-32282-cov-6.687498_pt1 | contig 32282 bp, 34 predicted proteins | sample MGYA00510046_ERZ778504 | MGnify/ENA primary metagenome ERZ778504 (study PRJEB29527, sample SAMN07138964) | mouse gut metagenome | material: feces | host: mouse | place: China:Nanjing | collected 2016-01-25 ...
AATAAGTTCATAAGCAATATTTCTTGCTTACAAACTTATTATACGAGGAGGGATTTTATGAAAAAGATGACAGAAAAGACAAAAAGACGCCTGGCAGTCGGGGGAGGCATCGCCGTCTGCGCAGGGCTGCTGGCGGCCATCAGCCTGCAGTTTGCAAAAACACCCGCAGGGGAGGATGTGCTTCCCGAAAAGGAAAGCGGTGTGGCGGAGGTCATCATCGACCCGTCCCATGCCCCGGAGGAAAGCAGCTCCGGAGGGGAAAGCACGGAGCTGACCATCCGGCCGGATACGGGGCAGGGTGCAGGGGAAGCACAGACCGGGGAGCCGGAGCAGAGCATCCAGCCGGAGGTGGAAAAGCCGCAGCAGCCGGATGGGGAAACCCTGATAAACCCGGAGGAAAAACCGGACGGGACCAAAGTGGAAACAACGCCGGAGCCGGTGGACCATGACACCTATGTGCCGCCTGCGGATGACGGGGGCGCAGGTGGCGGCGGAGGGCTGCCCGGATTTGACTATGTGCCCAATGGGGGCGCAAATGTTGAAACCTATGCAGGCGACATGTATGAGAACGGGAACAAGATCGGAAGCATGGATTAAGCCGGACAAGGTGAAAAAGGATCATAACAGGAAAGCACCGTACAGGTCAATGTACGGTGTTTTATTGTGGGAAGGAGGAATTGATTGAAAAGCATGAAACTGAGACAAGGCAGGAAAACAGGGAGAGGCTTTATCCTCATGGCGGCGGTTTCAATGCTCTGCTTTCTGCTGTCAGGCATCCCCGTTTATGCAGTGGGGGAGGGGAACATGGACGGCGGGGGAGGCGGCATGGGGCAGGGAACCAGCCAGAACAAATGGACGCCGGGCTATGACGGGGTGAGGGTGAGCGTGGTAAGGGCCAGCGACCATTCGGTGGTCACCACGCCCATCGACCTGACCAACCAGACCATCCCCGGCAGCGTCTGCCATTTCGGGAAGGTGAGCAAGCTGCAGTACAGCGGCGGCGCAGGGCTTTCCCCCATGCAGGGCGGCTATGCCTATACGAAACCCTCCCAGGCGCTGCCCCGGATCGTCAGCTCCAGCGGAGGCGGAAACATCGCCGCCATCAAGAGCTATTTCACGGATGAGCAGGTGGTGCGCAGCATCGCGGGCCTGACGGGGATGGACTTTGACGTGCTGATAAACGGGGAGTACCGGCTGCTGGTCGAGCCGATTGCCTATTATACATTCCAGGGCGTTTTTATCGCCACCACGGCCACGGAAGCGGCCCTGTATGATGAACTGTTAAGCGGCGGGCTGCGGCGGAAGATGGTCTCCCTGTCGCACAAGAACCTCCCCCTGGCCCTGTTTTTGGAAACGGCGGACCTGGGGTTCCCGGCATGGGGCGGGAGCCGGAGCACGGCAGCCTCCAATGCGGACATCAAATCCAGCCTTGGGCTTGGCGTTGTACGTTTCAATGACATGCCGCCGCAGATCCCGGAGGTGACGGACTGCGACTACGAATACCGCACGGACACGGAGGTCATCACGGCGGTATGGATAAGCGGCGGCCAGAGCGACCCGGACCACCCGGTCTCCGTCACGTTCCATATCGCGGGGGGCAGCTATACGGTAAACGGCGTGTATTACCCGGAAGGGGAGAGCCAGCTGGCGTGGGTGCGCTGGAGGACGCCCAGGGAGCCGCAGGCCATGACGATCACGGTGGACGTCCATGGGGGAGGATCGGCAAGCAAGGGCACCATCCGGGCAAACATCATAGACCTGGATGCGAACCCGCCCCCCGACCCCAATGCGGACGACAGGAATGACGGCTTTGCCAGTGCGCCGGTCCCGGCAAAGGGGCAGGTTACGTCAGCCAGCTGGGGTGTATGGCGCCCCTGGTGGAAGGCGCACTGGGTATGGCACAGCGACTATAATGAGGACGGGGAGGACGAGGGGTATTGGTGCGACCACGGCTGGTGGGAGTTTGACTTTGACCGGTACTCCGCCAGCCTTTCCGCATCCATGGCCATCACGCCGGACGCCAAATCGCCCACGGCAAGCGGGAGGACGCTGAAATCCGGGTACGGCATCCAGGAGAGGGTGGAAACCCATGTGGGCACAAGCCAGGCATCCGCGGTCACGGCGGCGCAGAATGCCGTCACCTATTTCCCGGAGTTCGGCTACCAGAGCTACTGGCGGCTCCTGGAGCGCATGGGCGGCGGCTATGACATGGCCCATGAATTCAGGCAGAACCCTTACAGCACCTACAGCCGCAGGACCCACTTCACGCCCATCTGGTACCCGGACGGGGGCTATACGGCCTACACATGGCTCATAGACTGCTGGACGCCCGCGGGGATGCTGTCCATGGACCTGACGGACTCCGTGGCTGTAAGCGGGAACCTCTGGAGCGACTGGCATATCGCCCCGCAGAACCCGGAGTGACGGACGAGGCGGAGAAAATATCATCAGGAAAAGAAAAGAGGGCTGCAGGCCGAGAGGGCGCCTGCGGCTTTCCTTTTCCCAAAAAAGAAGGGAGATAACCTATGAAAATGAAGAAAATGGCTCTTTTACTGTGTGCGGCATTCCTTGCCGCCAGCGTGTTCTGCGTCCCTGCATATGCGGCATCCGGTGATGTGGCAGGGGCGATCGAGGGGACATGGACCACGGCGTCCGCCCAGATCAAGACGGTGGTCAACAACGTGGTGTTCCCTGCCATCGACCTGATCCTGGCTGTCTTTTTCTTTGCCAAGCTGGGGACGGCATACTTTGATTACAGGAAGCACGGGCAGTTTGAATGGGCGGCGCCCGCGATCCTGTTCGCCTGCCTGGTGTTCACGCTGACCGCGCCCCTTTATATCTGGCAGATCCTTGGGATGTAGGAGGGATCGGCATGACTTTTTTTGAACAGGAGCTTAAGAAGATTTTCGGGAAGGACATGGGGCTTTCGGATATCCGAATCGTGGGGAATGCCTGCTACGGCAGGCTCTCCGGGGACATCCGCATGAAGGCGGCCTTTGCTACCGGCAGGGTGGCGGACCAGTATGAGATGCTGAAGATCACAATGCTCAACCGCAGGGAAGGGCCGATTGACAGTGTGGCGCTGCATTTCTCAGACCTGTGGGGGAGAAAAAAGGTAAACAACCCTAACTTCTGTGACGGCATCTGCCCGCATATATGGAAAGACGGCGGAAAAACAGAGTGGTATGCATACAAGCCGGATGAGGCTGACTACAGGCAGCTCTCCGGGGCGGTCAGCGGTTACCTGGATGTGTTCCGGGAGCCGGCGCAGGAACAGCAGATGGGGCAGAAGATGTGCTGAGATAAGGGCAGGGAGGAAAAACGGGGCAGAAAATATCTATATTCAGGGAAGGAAGTGAATAGCGGAAGTGTTCATATGGGATTTCATCGCCGACACCGTGCTGGGCCAGATCATCGACTGGATCTATGGGCAGATAGTAGGGTTCTTGGGCGATTTTTTTATGCAGATGGGAAACATGGGAGCCGACCTGTTTGAGATGGGCTGGGTGAAATCCATCGTGCTGTTTTTTTCTTATCTGGCATGGGCGCTGTACGCCACCGGGTTGGTGGTGGCGGTGTTCGAGTGCGGGATCGAATGCCAGAGCGGAAGGGGGAGCTTTAAGGAAACGAGCCTTAACGCCATCAAAGGATTCATGGCGGTGGGGCTGTTTTCCACCGCGCCGGTGGAGCTTTACAAGCTGTGCGTCTCCCTGCAGGGCAGCTTTACGGCAGGGATCACCGGCTTCGGCTCGGACTTCGGGGCAGTGGCGGCAAGCACCATCGAGTCCTTAAAGGATGCGGGGACATGGCAGGATGCCGCCTCCGCAGGGGTGTTCGGGGGGCTTGGGAGCATCACCAGCCCGATCCTGATGATCTTTATCCTGATCCTCATGGGCTATGCCGTCATCAAGGTGTTCTTTGCCAACCTGAAAAGGGGCGGCATCCTGCTGATCCAGATCGCAGTGGGGAGCCTTTACATGTTCAGCGTCCCCAGGGGGTATATTGACGGCTTTACAGGCTGGTGCAAGCAGGTCATCGGGCTGTGCCTGACCACGTTCCTGCAGGCGACCATCCTGGTGGCGGGGCTGATGGTGGTAAAGGACCACGCCCTGCTTGGGCTTGGGCTGATGCTGTCCTCCGGGGAGGTGCCCCGCATCGCAGGGCAGTTCGGGCTGGATACCGGGACCAGGGCCAACGTGATGGGCGCGGTCTATGCGGCGCAGGGAGCCGTGAACCTGACAAAGACCATCGTGCAGGTAGTGAAGTAGGAGGTGCCTATGGCAGAAGGAAAGATCGTATATATCGCATCCCCCTATGCGGGGGATGTGGAGGGGAATGTAGCGTTTGCAAAAGCAGCCTGCCGCATGGCAATGGAGCAGGGAAACACACCGGTGGCGGCCCACCTTTTATACCCGCAGATGCTGGATGATTCCGTCCCGGAGCAGAGGGAGCTTGGGATCAGGATGGGGCTTAAGCTCCTTGGGGCATGCAGTGAACTGTGGCTGTGCGGCGGCCGTATCTCAAACGGGATGCAGGAGGAACTGAAAGAGGCATGGAGGCATAGAATCCCGGTCCGCCGCATCCCCTGGGAGGCGGTGGCGCAGTTCATGGGGCAGGATGCAGGAGGGCAGATGCAGCCCATGGGATACATGGGGGTAAGCCCATGACGGCGATGGGCAGCCTGTTTGACGGCATAGGGGGCTTCCCGTTAGCCGCCGTGCATAACGGGATCACCCCGGCCTGGGCCAGCGAGATCGAGGCATTCCCCATGGAAGTGACAAAGTTAAGGTTCCCCCGGATGCTCCATGTGGGGGACATCACGAAACTGGACGGGGCGGCGCTGCCCCCGGTGGAGGTCATCTGCGGGGGATCGCCCTGCCAGGACCTTTCCGTGGCGGGGAAGCGCCAGGGGCTTGCGGGGGAACGCTCCGGGCTGTTCATGGAGCAGGTGCGTATCGTAAAGGAGATGAGAGAAGCCGATGGGAGAAGGGGTATACCAGATGACCTTGTCCGACCTCGATACCTCGTTTGGGAAAATGTTCCCGGAGCCTTCAGCTCCGCGGGCGGCGAGGACTTCCGGGCGGTCATCGAAGAAATCGTCAGAATTAAGGACAGTTCCTGTCATGTGCCTCGACCTGACGCCGGGCGCTGGGGACCTGCTGGGGCGGCCATACTGGGAGATAAATTCAGCCTGGCTTGGAGAGTGCTGGACGCTCAATTCTGGGGAGTCGCCCAGAGACGCCGCCGCATCTTCCTTGTCGCAGATTTTGGAGGGCTCACCGCACCCGAAATACTATTTAAGCAGGACAGCCTGCCAGGGAATCCTGCGGCGGGCGGGGGAGAGGGGCAAGGAACTGCCGCCGCAGTTAAAGGAGGCGCTGATGGTGCAGGCGCATCTTGCCTGACACCCTGGGATGTACAAAGCCGCCGCATTTTCGGGGAGTCCGGCACATGGCCGGCCCTGTACGGCGGGGATGGAGGCGGACATGGGTACCTGCAGACAGAAGGACAGCCAGGGGCGATGTTCTGCCTGAATGACCAGGGCGGGGAGAGGATGGATGTTACCGAAGATGTGGCGGCGACGCTGCGGGCGGGGATGGGCGGCCACCAGCCCCTGGTGGCGCAGCCGGGGGAAGGGGCTGTGCGTCCGCCTGCCATAAGCAGCTTCCATGTGAACCAGCGGGATGAGGTCATAGACCTGGGCGGGCTTTCGGGGGCGCTCATGGCGACAAGGAACATGCAGATGCAGACGTTTGTGACGGAGCTGCCTGCCTTTGGCGTGGTGAGCAAGGGGAACGGGGACTGTTTCCTGACGCCGGAATGCCATACCTCGCTTACAGGAGGTGGCGGCCAGGCGGGGCAGGGCTATCCCTGCGTGCTGTGCCTGAATGACCAGGGCGGCAGCCAGATGCACCTGACAGAAGATAAGGCAGGCACCCTCCGGGCGCAGGAGCACGGGCATCAGCCCCTGGTGTTCGACAACCACGGGCAGGACTCCAGGTTCAGGGGGCCGGTAGGGATCTCCCAGACAGTCTCGGCAGGCTTTGGGATGGGAGGCAACAACCAGCCGCTGGTGCTGGCCTCCCAGCAGGGACATGCAGGGATCGGGGAGGGGATATGCCCGACCATCACCAGCGCGGCAGGGACCAGCGGGAACAACCAGCCGGTACTGTTTGAGAACCGCGGTATGGAGCGGGGCAGCCCCCAAAGCGCAGATGCCGGAGTCCCGGCCCCTGGCAGGGGGAAGGATGGGACTGATAACCGGCAGGAAACATTCTGCATAGCGGGGAATATCATTGACCGGCAGCCGCAGAACGGCGGGAACGGTTTCGGGTACCAGCAGGACATTTCCTATACGCTGACGGCCATGGACCACCATGCGGTGTTTTCACCCAAGGCCGGAAGCCCGGATGGGGCAGGGGAACTGATACCGGCAGAAGAAAAGAATGAAAACAGGGAAGGCACATACCAGGAGCTGATAGGCTCTTTGTGCCGGGGCGATGAGAAAGGGGTCGGCAACCAGTACGTCAGCCAGGACAAATGCATCGTGGAGAAAAGGAACCTGATCCGGCGACTGACGCCCCTGGAGTGTGAGCGCCTGCAGGGGTTCCCGGACGGCTGGACGGACATCCCCGGCGCATCGGACAGCGCCAGGTACAAGGCGCTTGGCAACAGCGTGGCAATCCCCTGCGTGGACTTTGTGCTGCGCGGGATCGCCTATTTCCTGCGGGAACGTGGGGATGTATAACATTGGTGGTCCTGCATGCTTTTTCGGGAAATCCTTGTTGGGTATTGGTATAGCTTTCCCCATGCATTGCCTTTATACTTGGCTTACAGAAAACGGAGAAAGGAGAAACGGGGCATGGAAAACCGTAAAAACTTATGCGCGATGATCCCGGAGGCCCTGCATGCGCAGGCCCGGACAGAGCAGGAACAGATGAACCTGACACTCAGCCAGTATGTAGAGATGGTGCTGAAGGAACACTTTGAGAATGGAGGGAAGAACATGGCAAACGGGACAACAAGGACACTGGCATTCCAGGTACCGGAGGAACTTTTTGAGAGGGTCAAGGCACACCTTAAAGCGACGGGCTTAAACCAGAAGGAATTCGTGATCGGCCTGATCGAAAAGGCCCTGCAGGAAGCGGAGGCAGGGAAGGGACAGGGGACGGCAGGGGACGCAGGCGCAGAGACGCCGCAGGAGGATGCACAGGGGGAGCCTGCGTAACAGGAGAACGGCTAAAAAATAAGGATGCAGGAGATGCCGCCAGCGCCACAGGGTGCGGCGGTTTTTCCGTGGCAGGGGCGATGCACGGGACGGATGCCCACAGGGGACAGGCAACGGGAGAAAGCGGTGTGCAGGAGCCGGATATGATTCATGAATTTATAAAGGAGGCAGTCAAATGTATATTTACCCTGACAATTTAAAGGCCAGGGCCACGCTGTGGCTCTGGCAGCTCAAGGACATCGGGATCATCGGCGTATGTGCGTTATTATCCATCCTTGCGCTGACACAGGCAGGCTTTTTTGTGCCCATCGTGTTCACGGCGGTCTATGCCTTTCTGACGATCCGCTTTGAGGACACCAGCATCCTGGACTTTATCAGGTATGCCTGCGCATTCTTTTTCGTGGGCCAGCAATTCTTTGAATGGAGGTATACAGGATGAGCAGAAAAGAAAAAAGGGAGGAAAGGCAGAGGGCGTCCACACGCCAGCTGATCGGGGCAGGGGAGATCACGGATTACAGCCTTGTGACATACGGGCATGGGGAGATCGTGTACTTTATCGTGAAGCCCTCCAACATTTCCGTGCTGTCGCCGTCCAGCGTGGGGGCCAGGGTCTATGCGCTGATGACGGTGTTGAAAGGCGTGGCTGAGATCGAGATGCTGTGCCTAAACAGCAGGGAGAGCTTCGAGGACAACAAGCGGTTCCTGCGCGCCCGCATGGAGAAGGAGGAAAACCCCGTGGTGAGAAAGCTCCTGGAAAAAGACCAGGCCCACCTTGACCGGATACAGGTGCAGATGGCGACAGCCCGCGAGTTCCTGATCATGATCCGGCTGCGGGAGGAAAAGGAGTCGGAGGTGTTCCCCTACCTGTCCCGCATCGAGAAGTCCTTAAAGGAGCAGGGATTTTCCGTAAAGAGGGCGGACCGGGAGGACATCAAGCGCATCCTTGCGGTGTATTATGAGCAGAACGTGACCACGGAGCGGTTCGAGGACTTTGACGGGGAGCGGTGGATCATGCCGGAGGATTAGGCGGGAACTGTTTTTCGCCCTACCCTTTTCGGGCGTTTTGTGGTATGATATCAGTGTGTTTGAAAGGATGGTGGCAAGGTGGAGATACTGAGAAAAATAGACCTTTTCCAGAAAGAGATCAACGCGCTGCGCCCGATGGAGGGCGGGATGCTGGGACAGATACAGGATTATTACAGGGTGGGGCTGACATGGACATCCAACGCGCTGGAGGGGAACTCCCTGACGGAGAGCGAGACAAAAGTGCTCCTGGAGGACGGCCTGACGGTGGGCGGAAAGCCGCTGCGGGATGTATTTGAGGCGGTGGACCATGCCAAAGCCTATGATTATATGTTTTCCGTATTCCGGGAACGCCGCATTGACGAGCAGGCGGTCCTGAAGATGCATGAACTGTTCTACCACAATATTGAGCCGGCGTATGCCGGACGCTACCGGGATGTGCGGGTGCTTATCACAGGGTCACAGTATCCCGTGGCTGCCCCGGATAAGGTGCAAAAGGAGATGGACCGGCTGTTTGAGTGGGTACGGCAGGAACGGGGGGAATACCACCCCGTGGAATTTGCCGCCCAGCTCCACAAGAGGTTTGTGTTCATCCATCCGTTCAAGGACGGGAACGGCAGGGTGGCAAGGCTCATCATGAATCTGGCGCTGATCCAGGACGGATACCTGCCTGCGGTTGTGCCGCCCATCCTGCGTGGGGATTATGTGTCCCTGCTGGAGCGGGCGCACAGGGATGACGGGGATTTCATGGAATTTATCGCGGAGAGGGAGTTTGAGTCCCAGAAAGAGATCCTGCGGCTGTTCCAGATCCCGTTTCCTAAAGAGGGGCAGGAGCAGGGGATGGGCCAGTCCCCCGCAATGCAGTAAGGCCAGAAACAGAAAAAAGAAATTTTGAGACGGCAGGGCGCCGGATGCAGGAATGTGTCCGGTGTTTTTTTATGCCCGTAAACCGGGGCGGGGAGGATGCGGAGGCAGGCCAGCCCCGCCTTATCTGATTGGAGGTGCCTATTTGAAAAGAGCAGAAAATGTCCCTATACGGACACAGGAGGATGTGCATATCCAGGAATTCCTGGACATGATCGCACCCTCCGTCATCAGGTTTGAAACAGACCACTTTATCTGCGGGAACACATACCGCTGTGTGTGGGCGCTGCGGGAATACCCCACGTCAACCGATGAGCAGGCCATCCTCTCCCGCCTTGGGGAGAAGGACGGCGTGACCCTGCGCATCTACACGCGCCATGTGACGCCGGTGGAGGAAAGGAAGATCATCAGCAACGCGGCCAACAAGAACCGCATGGACCGGGGCAGCACCAACGACCTGCAGACAACCGTGCTGGCGGAGAGCAACCTGCAGGACGTGGCGGCCATCGTGGCGCAGATGCACCGCAACAGGGAGCCGCTGCTGCACACGGCGGTCTACCTTGAACTGTGCGCCCATGACTTAGACCAGCTGAAGCTCCTGCAGACGGAGGTGCTGACGGAGCTGATCCGCTCCAAGCTGAACGTGGACCGGCTGATGCTGCGCCAGAAGCAGGGTTTCCAGTGCGTGATGCCCACAGGCTTCAACCTGTTCCGGGACCAGTTTGAGCGGGTGCTGCCCGCCAGCAGCGTGGCGAACCTTTACCCTTTCAATTATTCCGGGAAGACCGATCCCCAGGGCTTTTATATCGGGCGGGACAAATTCGGCAGCAACGTGCTGGTGGACTTTAACCGCAGGGCGGATGACAAGACCAATGCCAACATCCTGATCCTGGGCAACAGCGGGCAGGGCAAGAGCTACCTGTTAAAGCTGCTCCTGACCAACCTGCGGGAATCAGGGATGCGCGTCTGCGCCCTGGACCCGGAGATGGAGTATGAGGACCTGACGGACAACCTGGGCGGGTGCTTTATCGACCTGATGGGCGGCAGGTACATCATCAACCCCCTGGAGCCGAAAACCTGGGATGACGCCGCAGGCCCGGAGGACATGGACGCGCCCCGGACCTTCCGCATCCGTTCCCGGCTCTCCCAGCATATCAGCTTCCTGAAAGATTTCTTCCGCAGCTACAAGGACTTCACGGACCGGGAGATCGATGTCATAGAGATCATGCTCCAGAAGCTGTACGCCGGGTGGGGGATCACGGACCAGAGCGACTTTGACAGCCTTGCGCCGGAGGACTACCCCATCCTCTCCGACCTGTATGCCTTCATGGAGGCAGAGTACAAGGTGTTTGACACAAGTGCCAGGCAGCTCTATACGGCGGAGATGCTGCGGGGCATCCTGCTGGGCCTGCACTCCATGTGTGTGGGCGCGGAGAGCAAGTTCTTCAACGGGCATACCAATATCACGGACTCCAGCTTTATCACTTTCGGAGTAAAGGGGCTGCTGCAGGCCAGCCGGAGCCTGAAAGATGCCCTGCTGTTCAACGTGCTTTCCTTTATGAGCGATGAGCTGCTGACCGTGGGCAATACGGCGGCCAGCCTGGATGAGTTCTACCTGTTTTTATCCAACCTGACCGCCGTGGAGTATGTCCGCAACTTCATGAAGCGCGTGCGCAAGAAGGACTCGGCGGTGATCATCGCCAGCCAGAACCTGGAGGACTTCAACCTGGACGGCGTCAGGGAGTATACCAAGCCGCTGTTCTCCATCCCCACGCACCAGTTCCTGTTCAATGCGGGCAGCATTGACGCCAGGTTCTACACGGACACCCTCCAGCTGGAGGAAAGCGAGTACAGTCTGATCCGTTACCCCCAGAGGGGTGTGTGCCTCTACAAGTGCGGCAACGAGCGGTACAACCTGATGGTCAACGCCCCGGAGCACAAGGCGCGGCTGTTCGGCAAGGCCGGAGGCCGGTAAGGAGGGGACAGGGTTGGAGCTTAAGGAACAGCGGTTCGGCATTGAGATCGAGATGACCGGGATCACGCGGCAGGAGGCCGCCGAGGTGGCTGCCGCATATTTCGGTACGGAAAGCAGCTATGTCGGGACGTATTATGATACCTATGCGGCGCTGGACGGGCAGGGGCGGCAGTGGAAGTTCATGAGTGACGGGAGCATTACTGCGGAGAGGAAAGCAGGGGAGCAGAGGGTAAGGGCTACCAGTGAATACAAGACGGAGATGGTCAGCCCCATCTGCCGCTATGAGGACATCGTGGCCATCCAGGAGATCATCCGGGAACTGAAGAAACATGGGGCGATCACCAACAAAAGCTGCGGCATACATGTGCATGTGGACGCATCCCCCTTTGACGCCCGGACATTGCGCAACATCACGAACATCATGGCATCCAAGGAGGATCTGATCTACAGGGCATTGAAGGTGTCCGTGGCCCGCGAGAACCAGTACTGCCACAAGGTGGAGGAACGGTTCCTGGAGGAACTGAACCAGAAAAAGCCCAGGACCCTGGACGGCGTGGAGCGGATCTGGTATAACGGCGAAAGCCGCAGGTATGAGCATTATGACGACAGCCGGTACCACTGCCTGAACCTCCATTCCGTATTCCAGAAAGGGACAGTAGAATTCAGGCTGTTCAATGGGACGCTCCACGCAGGCAAGATCAAGGCGTATATCCAGTTCAGCCTTGCCATCACCGCGCAGGCGCTGAACCAGGCATGCGCCAGCAGGAGGAAGACCCAGACCACCAATGAGAAATACACTTTCCGCACCTGGCTGCTGCGGCTTGGGCTGATCGGGGATGAATTCGCCACCGCAAGGCAGCACCTGCTTGCGGAGCTTCCGGGCTGCATCGCATGGCGGGACCCGGCCCAGGCGGAGGCACAGAAGGAAAGGTTAAGACAGAAAAGGGAAAAAGAGCGGGCAGAGCAGAGGGAACCTGTACAGGAAAGGGAACCCCCTGCCGCCCTGGAGGAAGGCCCGGAAGAAACAGGGCAGGAGCCGCAGGCTTATGTGATGGGCATGTAGGAAATCATGCCGTGCCTGTGACGGGAAACGGGCAGGCAGTGACAGGGAAAGGAGAGTACCAGGAAATGGGAAGGAAAAAGGAAACGCTGTACCTGGCATATGGCAGCAACATGAACCAGGCACAGATGGCATTCCGGTGCCCCACCGCCGAGGTGGTGGGGACCAGCGAACTGAAGGGATACGAGCTGCTGTTCAGGGGAGCGCGCAGGGGCGCAGTCGCCACCGTAGAGCCGAAAGAGGGCGGCACGGTGCCTGTGCTTCTGTGGAAGATCCGAAAGTCCGATGAGCAGGCGCTGGACCGCTACGAAGGGTATCCCAGGCTTTACGGGAAACAGATGCTGCAGGTGGAGCTGGATGGGAAAGAAGTGTCCGCCATGGGGTATATCATGACGCCCGGCCATGTATTGGGCGTCCCCTCTGAAGGGTATGCGGACATCATATGGGAGGGCTACGAGCAGTGCGGGCTGGATACAAAACCCCTGGCGGATGCCATCAACAATGCCTACGCCATAGTGTTTGGCGTAAAAAGAGGCAGGGTGGAACAGGAGCAGGAGGGAACGCCCGGCATGGGCGGGATGGAACCGATGGGGTAGGAAGGAGGGATGCCTATGGCGGCAACGGCAGCTGTGCTGGCGGCCAAGGCTGTGCTGGCTGCGGCAACAGACAAGAGGGGAAGGACGGCGATAGCCACCGTGGTGGCGGCAGTCCTGACGCCCTTTATCCTGATCGTTGTGATGATCCTGTGTGCGCTGTCCGGCACGGCAGGGCATAACAACGCCGCTGTGGACCTGGCGTTCAATGGCGGCTATTTATCGGCGGGACTCCCGGCGGATTACCGGATGTACATCGAGAAGATGCGGGAGAGCTTCCGGGAACTGGACGCGGTCATGGCCGAGATCAACGAAATGGCGGAGGACGGCGCGGTGGACGGATACAGGGTAAAGGCAGTTTTTTATTCTCTGTTTTTCGGCGCGGAGCAGCCCAGGATGAACGATGACGATTACAGGGGGTTTGCGGACTGTTTCGTGGACTATGAGGAACGGGAGGACGAGGAAGGGGAAACCTACACGGTGGCAGTCCCCATCACGGATATGGGGACCGTGTACGGGAACCTGTCCGCCCTGCTTGGGAGGGGGATCACGGACGAGGACAGGGCCAACGCCCAGCGTATCTATGTGCTGGCAAAATACGGGCAGGCAGGGCCGGGAAGCGGACTGCCGCCCGGCGAGGCCATGGGGGACGGCAGCTTTGCGGCCCTTATCGCGGAGGGGGAGAAGTACCTGGGTTACCCTTATGTGTGGGGCGGGTCAACGCCGGAGACATCCTTTGACTGTTCCGGGTTTGTCTGCTGGGTCTACACCCATTCCGGGGTTTACCCCCTGTCCCGCACCACGGCCACTGGGATCTATAACCAGTGCGCCATCGTGCCGAAGGAGGAAGCGCAGCTAGGTGACCTGGTGTTCTTCAGCGGAACCTATGCCTGCAGCGGCCCGGTGAGCCATGTGGGGATCTATGTGGGCGGGGGAAGGATGCTGCACTGCGGCTCGCCCATCGGCTACACAAGCATTGAGACGGCGTACTGGAGGGAAAAATTTTTTGCTTTCGGACGCCTGCTGGATTAGGAGGGATGCCATGAATCCGATAAATGTAATCATGGAACACAAGCCATGCTTTAAACTCTGTCAGGCAAAGGCGGAAAAGACAATCCGCCTTTCGGAAAGGGAATTTGAACGGTTCCTGAAAAACCCGATGGAATACCAGGACTTTATAAAGGAGAATGTGGATCTGATGCGCCAGGATGAAAGCGGCGTGTACCACTGCCTGCTGGTCACTGGCAATAACCACAGGGATGGCGTCCTGGTGGAGGCGGATGGGTATGATTATGCCCGGTATGCCTCCTATGTGCCGGATGCGGCGGCCCTCGCATATGACTCTCTGTCCGAGATGGGGAACAGGCTTGCTTTCCTGGTGGATATGTTCGTTACGGAAGGAGCGGCAGCCGCATCAGGGGGATATTGGGAGGTCAGTTTTGAAAAAATCAGGGAGCAGTCCGGCCTGGAGCTTGGGGAAAACCCGTTCCTGCAGGAGCTTATGGCGGACATGATCACAGAAAGGCCGGAGGTGGCGGAGGTGTGCATCTGGAGGGACTGTTTCAGTGTGAACTACCGTCTGGAATTCTGCCATGACCATCAGAAGGAAGAAATACCGGAAAGCCGGGAAATGGGATATGAGGCGTTTGCGGAGGCTCTGGATGCCATCCGCCCGGACAGCAGGGAGGCGGCCGCGGTCTAGTATGAGTGGGCGAAGGAGCTGGAGGAATGTGATAAGGCCGGGGAGCCTGAGAGGGCCGGCAAGAAGGCTGAGGCATTCCTGGATGAGTTTGCAGGCCGCTTCCGTGCCATCCAGGAGAGGCATGGGGATGAGGTTGCCGGACAGATGATCTCCTTGGCAGAGATCCCCTCCTGCCTCTTTCCCTGGGAGATGAAGCTGGCGGCGGAACACCTGGCGGCCGGAGGGAGCATCCAGGATATCCCAAACATGTCCAGGGAGGGTGTACTGGAAGATTTTTCGGATGCAGGACAGGGGAAAGCACCCGTCCAGTCCATGTGAAAGAGAGGGGCTGTCTTTCTCTGATGTTGGGCAGCCCCCGGATCAGGGGGAAACAGGATATGAAAACAGTGTTTGAACACAAGCCGGATTTTACTTTTCGGGAATTTGCCGTGGAGAAAACCGTCACGATCCCGGCAAGGAAGCTGGAGGAAATGCTGCGTCACCCAATGTGTAACCATGAGGCCATTGTGGAAAATGTGGGAGTGATGGGAGTGGACGGGGACGGTGTGTACCACTGCCTGCTGGTCACCGGGGAAGGCAGGGCGGACGGGCTGCTGGTGGAGAGCGAAGGCAGCGGCAGCGCCCGGTACGCCTCCTATGTGCCGGAGGCCACAGCCCTGCGGTACCCCACGCTCTCCAAGCTGAACCGGGAGCTGGCGGAGGTTGTGGACGCCATCATTGCCGAGGGCACCGGCCAGACCACGGAGGGGAACTGGACGGTTACTTTTTCGGAACTGGAGGACATGACGGGGTTGTGCGTGGAGGGGAAACCATTCCTGCAGGAGACCCTGGGGGATATGCTCTGCAGCCGCCCGGAGGTGGCTGACCTGGCCATTGAGGACGGGCAGTTTGACGTGGCATATCACCTTGATTTCTGCCCGAACTGTCAGAGGGAGACAGCCCATGACGGCCTGTTCGGTGTGGAGCGGCAGGCATGGCAGGGCTGCCAGGAGGAAATGAAAAGCGACAGCCAGGCAAATGTCCCTGCGGGGACGCCGGGGATGTTCCCCTCCATGTGAGGGAGCGGACCGGGAAACAGAAAGGAGAATGGCATGAAACAGACAACATTCACGGTGAAGTATGACGAGGAAAAATTAAACGCCATCAGGCAGTACATGGGAAAAAAGAACGTGGACTTCGAGGGGGAGCTGACGGAGGCGATGGGGAAGATGTATGAAAAATATGTCCCTCAGGCCGTCCGGGAGTATATCGAGAGCAGGGAGGATGCGCCGCCCGCTGCCCGCAGGCCGGCCAGGTCCCAGGCAGGCGGCGGGGGCGCCTGACCTCCTGCAATCCGGAACGGACGGCACTCGGAATGCGGGCAGGGTGACAGGAAAGCCCCTGTCACCCCCTGTGGCCGTCCGTGGGGCGATTTGTGCCCTTGTTTGGAAAAAGTGGATAAACAGACCGACCGGCACCCTTTCCGCCCTGTTTGGGGCGATTTGGCGAAAACAGCCCCAAACCCTGCTGACAGGGAGTGCAGGACAGCCAAAATGGGAGAAAAACCGGGGATGGATGGCAGGGTCGAAATGTGTGCAGGTTAAAGGGCGGGTGGCTTTTGCAAGCCCCCCTGCCCGGTTCACACCGCCCGGCAAAGCCGTGCGGGAAAGGAAAATGCCACCCACAGGTGCAGGTTTCCCGAAAATCAGGTGGCTGGACAGGGAGATCAGCAGGAAAAGGGAGAGATTCCGGGGTGGCTTGGGGAAAGCAGGCGGAAAAAAGGGAGGATGTAATGGGAGCAAATGAGGATAAGACCAAATTTTCCATCCGGGTGGATACCAAGCTTCTGGAACTGGCCGACTCCTGCATCAGGGACGGCACAGCCAGGAACCGCACGGAACTGATCGGGGACGCTCTGCGGTTCTATCTGGGCTACCTCATGGCGGGGAAGGCGGAGGATTACCTGCTCCAGTCCTTATCCTCCGCCGTGGCAGGGACCGTGCAGGACAGCGAGAACCGCCTGGCCCGGATGGACTTTAAGATCGCAGTGGAGCTTTCCAAGCTGTCCCAGGTCATCGCTTACACCCATGACGTGGATGAGGAATCATTAAGCCGCCTCCATGCAAAATGCGTGGAGGAAGTGAAACGCATCAACGGCGCAGTAGAGTTTGAGGATGCGTACAGGTACCAGAGGCGGGAAACCTGACAGCGAAAAAATAACAGCCGGATCTGAATGCAAAGGAGTGGTGGCATCATGCCAAAAATAATTTTTACCTCCCGCTACCTGCGGGATGCGCCTCCGGCACAGCTGGAGAACTACGTCCGCTACGTCAGCACCCGCGAGGGCGTGGAGAAAGTGGAGGGGAGCAGACAGAACCTCCCCTCCACGGCGCAGCAGAAAGACCTGATCCGCCAGATCGTCCGTGACTTCCCGTCCGCAAAGGAGATGCTGGAGTACGCAGACTTTTTGCTGCACCCAACCATGGGGAACGCATCGGAATTCATCTCCTGCGCCCTGGAGCAGAACGCGGACCTCATCGGCAGCCGGGAGAACTATGTGGATTACATCGCAAACCGCCCCAGGGTGGAACGCCTGGGGGAGCATGGTCTGTTTACGGACGCGGGGAAAGCGGTGGTGTTAAAACAGGTGCAGGAGGAAGCGGCCGCACACAAAGGCCCGGTCTGGACCCACGTTATCTCCCTGCGGCGGGAGGATGCCGCAAGGCTCGGCTATGACAGCGCCGCACAGTGGATGGCACTGCTGCGCTCCAAGCGGGCAATGCTCTGCAAATATATGAAGATCGACAGTGCCAGCCTGCGCTGGTATGCGGCATTCCACAATGAGGGGCACCATCCCCATGTACACCTGATGGTCTATTCCGCAAAAGACAATGACGGATACCTGACAAAAGAATCCATCGAGGCCATGCGCTCGGAACTGGCGCACGATATCTTCCGGCAGGACTTCGCACACATTTATGAAAAACAGAACCAGGCCCGCACAGACCTGAAAAAAGGCGCCGCGGATGCGGTGCGGGAGATGATGGATGCACTGCGCCGCAGCACGGCGGCGAGTGCGGAGATTGAAAAAATGATGGTGCACCTTTCAGAGCGGCTGCAGAACACAGGCGGGAAAAAAGTATACGGGTACCTGAAACGGGATGTGAAGAACCTGGTAGACAGGATCGTAGATGAACTGGCGAAGGAGGAAAAGGTGGATGCGCTGTACCGGGCATGGGGAAAATGGCAGGATGAGATCCTGTCCACTTACCAAAACAGCGCTCCGCCCCTGCCGCCGCTGTCCTGCCAGCCCCAATTCAAGAGCCTGAAAAATATGGTGATCGCGGAGGCGCTGAAGCTGGGCAGCGGAAATTTTATTTTTGAGGATGAGGCGGTACCGGACCCGGAAGAACAGGAGGACGGGGAAAGCCTGTTCCCAGACGGGGCGGAGCTGCCGGATGGGGAAGGCGCCGCCGATCAGTTCCCGGAGGATGCTCCTGAATGGTTTCCGGAGAATGTCCCTGACTGGCCCATGGAGGATGCGGACGGTGCGGGGACATCTGACGATGGGGCTTCGGAAAAGGGATCACCGGAGGGTGACAGGGGCACCCCGGCCTTTTATGCGGAATGGAACAAAAACTATAAGCTGGCCCGCCGTTACCTCTATGGGGAAAAAGATACGGAGCAGGATTTCACAAAAGCGCTTTCCCTGTTCCGGCAGGAGGCGGAGGCAGGGAACGCCCTGGCGATGCATGACCTGGGCAGGATGTGTGCGGACGGCCTTGGGCAGGATGCCGACCAGGATGCGGCGCAGGAATGGTATGCCAAAGCGCTGGAGGCTTTCCATGGGGCAGAAAAGAAAGCAAAGGAACGGAAACGCCCCTACCTGCAGTACCGCATCGGGAAAATGTATGCCGCCGGCCTTGGCACCGGGCAGGACTATGGGGCAGCGGCCCGGTGGCTGGCACAGGCGGCGGGGGCAGGGCATAAGTATGCGCAGTATTCCCTTGCGGGGCTTTACCGCCGTGGGCAGGGCGTGGCGCAGGATGACGTGCAGGCGTTCCTCCTGTATGGACGCTCCGCAGAGAAGGGCAACCCCTATGCGGATCATGAACTGGCAAAAATGTACCGGGACGGCATAGGGACGCAGAAAGACGGTACGCAGGTGGGGGCGCATTTCCAGGATGCGTTTGACGGTTTCCTGCATCTGGAGGAAAAGAGCGGCGATGACAGGCTGCAGTACCGCCTGGGGCAGATGCTGCACACAGGGACGGGGACCGAAAGGGATGACGCTGCCGCCGCAGATTATTGGGAGCGGGCGGCAAAGCTGGGGAACGTCCATGCCCAGTATGCCCTGGGAAAGCTGTGGCTGGAAAATGGGAGCGGCAGTACGGCGCAGGCTGTCCGCTGGATCACAAAAGCGGCGGAGGCGGGGACCGCCGCCGCCCAATATACCCTTGGAAAGCTCTGCCTGTCCGGGGAGATTGTGGAGAAGGACGCTGCAAGGGCGGTGGAGCTGTTCACCTTATCGGCGGGACAGGGAAATGAGTATGCGTCATACCGGCTGGGGCGGATGTACCTCTCCGGGGAGGATATCCCCAGGGATGAGAGGGAGGCCGTCCGCTGGCTGACGCTTTCCGCAGAAAAGGGAAACCAATATGCACAATACACCCTTGGAAAACTGTACCTGACCGGGGAGGATATCCCAAAGGACGTAGAAATAGCCGTCTGCTGGCTGGGGCAGTCCGCAGGGCAGGGGAACCAATATGCGCAGTACGCCTTGGGAAAGCTGTACCTGACCGGGGAGGACATCCCAAAGGATGTGGAAAAAGCCGTCTGCTGGCTGGAGCGGTCCTCAAACCAGGGGAACCAATACGCACAGTACGCCCTGGGAAAACTGTACCTCTGCGGGAAAGACATTCCCCGTGACAGGGAAAGAGCCGCCGTGTACCTGCAGGCCGCCGCGGAACAGGGCAACATCTATGCGGCGTTCCTGCTGGAGCACATGGACTCAATCCGGGACCCCGACCTGTTCCTTGCGGCAACCCGCCTGATGCACCGCCTGGAAAAGCTGTTCCGGGAGGATGTACACAGGGCCGCTGGCGGCAGCCCGTTCCACATCGACCGGAAACGCCGCCGGAGGCTCTCGGAGAAGAAGCAGGCCCAGGGCCATAAGAGGGACGACAGGGAACCTGTGCAGCAGCAGATATGATTCCGTTGAACGGGAGGAATTTGGACGCCCGCCAGAGCGGGCAGGAAGGAGAGGGATGGCAGGATTTGTTTATTTTACGGACGAGCAGAAACAGCGGGCAAACGAGGTAGACCTGGAGGACTTCCTCTCCAGGCAGGGAGAGAAGCTGCTGCGCTCCGGCAGGGAGAAAAGGCTGGCAAGCGACCACAGCATCACGGTGCGGGGCAACCGCTGGTACGACCATGCGGCGGGGACCGGGGGCTGTGCCATCGACTTCGTGCAGATGCACTACAACAGCACGTTCCCGGAGGCCGTCACTCTGCTCCTTGGCGGGGAGCAGGGGCAGGCATACCGCGCCAGCGAGCCGGAGGGTGAAAAAGCGCCAAAGCCCTTTGCGCTGCCGGAGGCGAATGGGGACATGCGGCGGGCCTATGCCTACCTGACAAAGAGCCGTTGCCTGGACCGGGAGGTGGTCTCCGCTTTTGCCGGAAAAAAGATGATCTATGAGGACGCAAAATACCACAACGTGGTGTTTGTGGGGTATGACGCGGACGGGACAGCCCGCCATGCCCATAAGCGGGGGAGCCATACAAAGGGGGATGCGTTCAAGGGCAACGTGGACGGCAGCGATCCCAGGTACAGTTTCCGGCATCTGGGGAAAGGGAACACCGTCTATGTGTTTGAGGCTCCCATCGACATGCTGTCCTTTATCACGCTGCACAAAAAAGGCTGGCAGGAGAACAGCTATGTGGCATTAAGCGGCATATCGGCACACGCCATGCTCCAGGCGTTAAAGGACAGCCCCCAGGCCGGCACGGTGGTCCTCTGCCTGGACCATGACCCCGCAGGCATAGAGAACAGCTACCGGCTGGCGGACGCCGTAAAGGAACAGCGGCCGGATGTCTGCGTGAGGATGCTGCAGCCCGTCAACAAGGACTGGAACGAGGATCTGAAAGCGCAGAACGGGATGGAGCCGATCCCGGCAAAGGAGCATCCGGGGATAGCGGAGTGCAGGGCGTGGTGCGGTACGCTCAAGGAAGTGGCAGAAAGCATCGATCCCAGGCATGCCACCGCGGAATCCCTGAAACGGTACCATTACGGGATCTACCAGACGCTGCAGAAAGGGACAGGTATAGAGCAGCTGGAGGATGCCTTTGACGGGGACGGCCTGCTCCTGGCGGGGATCGCTGTCAGGATCATGGAGAAATGCGGCAGGGAGCTTGGACGGGAGGCTGCGCCGGGGCAGATCATCGACAACCTGTGCGGCAGGTACAGGCCCCATAAGGACAGGGGGAACCTGAAATCCCGGCTTACAGACATGCAGGATGCCTTTGAAAGCGTGATGGCGTGTTTTGCAGGAACGGGGCCGGGAACGGATGAGGAAAAGGAAACGCTGGTCAAAAAATGTGTGGGCCTGACGATGGAATGCATCAGGGCCCATATTTTTGTGGCTGGAAAGCTGCAGGCCCAGAAACAGGAAGGAGGGATGGCACAGATATGCAGCCAGTTGTAATGCTGATACTGATGGGTGCGGGAATGTTCGCCGTCATCGGCGGCATTTCCCTGCTGTCCCATTATTACACCTTAAACGGGATCAAGTCACGGACCGTGGGGGACGGCCAGCACGGCACGGCCCGGTTTGCCACGGAAAAGGAGATCCGGGAAACCTATGCCCATGTCCCCTATGAGCCGGAGAAATGGCGCAGGGGCGAGAGCCTGCCCGCGGCACAGGGGCTGGTGGTCGGGTACAAAAAACACGGGGCAGGCATCACCGCGCTGGTGGATGAGGGGGACATCCACTGCCTGATGATCGGCGCCGCAGGCGTTGGCAAGACCGCCAACTTTCTATACCCCAACATCGAATACGCCTGTGCGTCCGGGATGAGCTTTGTGACCACGGACACCAAGGGCGACCTGTTCCGCAACTATGCGGGGATCGCAAAGGGATACTACGGATACCGGGTATCCATCCTTGACCTGCGCAACCCCACCCGCTCGGACGGCGGCAACATCCTGACCATGGTGAACAAATACATGGACGAATACCTTGCGGACACAGGGAACCTGGCGGCCAAGGCCAGGGCGGAGAAGTATGCCAAGATCACGGCCAAGACCATCATCTGCTCCGATGGTGCGCAGGCCAGCAGCTACGGGCAGAACGCATTCTTTTATGATGCGGCGGAGGGGCTCCTGGCATCCGTGATCCTGCTGATTTCGGAATACTGCCCGCCCCAGAAGCGCCACATCGTTTCCGTGTTCAAGCTGCTCCAGGACCTGATGGCACCGTCCCCCGTAAAGAACCGGAACCTGTTCCAGCTTCTGATGGATAAGCTGCCCGCCGAACACAAGGCCAGGTGGTTTGCAGGGGCGGCATTAAACAGTGCGGAACAGGCCATGGCCTCCGTGCTTTCCACTGCCATGAGCCGCCTGAATGCGTTCCTGGACAGCGAGATGGAGCAGATCCTGTGCTTTGACAGCACCCTGGATACGGAAACTTTCTGCAACAGCAAAGCGGCCATCTTCATCGTGCTGCCGGAGGAAGATAACACAAAGTATTTCATGGTGTCCTTATTCCTCCAGCAGCTCTACCGGGAAATGCTCTCCATTGCGGATGAGCACGGGGGAAAGCTGCCGAACCGGGTCATGGTGTTTGCGGATGAGATCGGCACCATACCAAAGATCGAGTCCATGGAGATGATGTTCTCCGCAGGCCGTTCCAGGCGGATCAGCATGGTGCCCATCATCCAGAGCTTTGCACAGCTGCAGAAGAACTACGGGAAGGAAGGCTCCAGCATCATCACCGACAACTGCCAGGACATCCTGTTCGGCGGCTTTGCGCCCAACTCGGAGAGCGCGGACATCCTCTCCAAAGCCCTGGGGAACAGGACGGTGCTGTCCGGCTCCATCTCCAGGGGGAAGAACGACCCCAGCCAGAGCCTGCAGATGATGGGTCGGCCGTTGATGTCCCCGGATGAATTAAAGACGCTCCCCAAAGGGCACTTTATCCTTGCAAAGACCGGGTGCTGCCCCATGCAGACAAAACTCCCCCTGTTCTTAAAGTGGGGGATTGTATTCGGGGCGGCTTATGAAGTGCCGGAGAGGGCGGCAAGGGAGGTATTCTATGCGGACCGTTTTGAACTGGAACAGGAGATCCTGCGCCGCCGTGAGGATGAGGAAATGGAGGATGGGGAACCTGGGGAGCCGCCCCTGCCGCCAGGCGCAGCCCGGACGGGCGGCCAGGGCCATACGCCTGCGTTCCAGGAGAAGGAGCACTCACGCCTGCCCAGGCGCATGCCGCTGCGGACAGATTAGGGGGGGACGCCTATGGGATATTTTACGGAGATCTATTCCCAGGAACTGCCGCACCGGGCAAAGGCGGTGTATATGTACCTGAAAGACCGCAGCAACAAGGAGGGGCAGTGCTACCCTGCCATCAACACGGTTGCGAAAGAGCTGCAGCTTTCGCGCAGGACGGTGGAGAGGGCCATTGACGACCTGGTGCGGGCAGGGCTTGTCACAAAAGAACAGCGCTGGCGGGAGAACGGCGGGCGGAGCAGCCTGCTTTTTACGCTGAAAGGGAACTGAATCTGAAAAAAGAAATGCCGCCAAGGGGGAAGTGCGCCCTCCTGGCGGCATAGGGGATATGCCATGATGACACAAGCGGTGAAGGTATCACCCTAAGAAATATTTTACCGGCAGAGAAAGAATATGCAGTTACAGGACAGCCGGGGAGATTGAAAAACCAGGGCAGAGGATGGACTCAGCAGGGACTGAAGAAGTCGCTGTAATCGCACCCCAATATTTCCCGGAGGGCAACCAGCTGTGCGGTGGTAGGGTTGCAGGCCCCCTGTTCGATCTTGCTGAGGGAGCTGGTGCTGATGGGGATGCCCTCCAGCTGCAGCTTTGCTACCAGGTCCATGTTCCGCAGGCGTTTCTGTTCCCGCAGGCGGCGGATGTTATAGCCGATGATGGGGGAGCCGCCCTGCCTGATCCGTTCCGCTTTGTTCATAAGGCGCCCTCAGAGGGTGATCCCGGACCGCACAAGGAAATACTCCCGTTTGCCCAGGATCTCTTTCTGCTGATTTTCCGGCAGACAGCGGAACATGTCCTGGTAGTCCAGTTCAGCCAGGGGAGTGCCTTTCGTGAGCGCAAGGAGCCGCAGGGAATACCATTCGCCCCATAGGTCGTCAAACAGGTCCCTGCCGGAGGTGAAGATGCCGGTCTCGTCAAAACCAAAAGGGTGTTTGTAATACTGCAGTTTCACAAAGCCGTACTGCCCGGCATCCAGCACCATGAGGTCCAGGCTGTACATTTCCGCAAAGGCATCGGCAACCCTGCGGCAGACAGCCCGTTCCTCCTCCGTGATGCGCACGGCGTCTTTTTCCGCCTGTGAGTTGTGTACAATTTCCAGATGTGCGACCGCATCCTGCAAAAAATCCAGTTTCAAGTCTATCTCCGCCTGTGAATTGGCAGTGGCGGCATACTGGAGCAGCTCCTGTGGCCCCCAGCCGTTGATGTCCCTGCACCGTCTGGCAAGGCCGGAAAGGGTTTTGCACTGTTCAGGATCGAGGGTGTAGGAAAGGTTATAAGAGTCCATCTGTCAGAGCCTCCTTTCCAGGTTGTGCCGGATCTAAGAGCAGCTCCCGGCAGTCGGAAAATCCCAGCAGGTATGCCAGCATCCCGTAGCGGCTCCCGATGGCGTTGTATCCGCTCACATAGCGGTCGACCAGTTTCATGGCCTCCGCCGGGAGATGCAGCGCCTCCAGCTTATCCGAGTATTCATCAACCGCCCGGAGCAGTGCCTGGTAATCCTCGTCCCGCTGTGTGATCCCGTTCATGACGCCATTCATGCGCATGCCCATCAGCTGGTACAATGTAGATTGTTTGTCCATAAAGAACGCCTCCTTTTCTCGTGGTTGGTGTATGTTAACTCTGAACCCGGAGAAACGCAACTACAAAGTGGAAATGCCGGAACCCCTCTTTTTCCCATACAATCAAAAGAAAACCGTATGGGAGGAACGATCATGAGGGAACAACAGATTTTCGGATACATCCGTGTATCCGCAAAAGACCAGAACATAGACCGCCAGCTGGATGCGCTGGCACCGCTTGGAATTCCGAAACGGAACCGGTATATTGATAAACAGAGCGGGAAAGATTTTGACCGCCCGGCCTGGAAGCGGCTGGTAAAACGCTTAAGGCCCGGCGACCTGCTCTGCGTCAAGTCCATCGACCGCCTGGGCCGGGATTACCAGGAGATCATAGAGCAGTGGCGCATGATTACGAAGGAGCGGCAGGCAGACATCCGGGTGATGGATATGCCCCTTTTGGATACTACCTATGGCAAAGACCTGCTGGGGACCTTTATCGCGGACCTGACCCTGCAGGTGCTTTCCTTTGCGGCCCAGTTAGAGCGGGAAAACATCCGTCAGCGCCAGGCGGAGGGCATCGCGTCCGCCAAAGCCCGCGGCGTCCGGTTCGGCCGGAAGAAGAAGGAGCTGCCAGAGGACTTTGATATATGGTTTGCCCGCTGGCGCAGCGGGGAGATTACGGGGAAACAGATGGCAGACCACTGCGGCATGGAGATTTCCGTACTGTACCGCAAACTGCGGGAGGCGGGAATCTCCCTGGACTGAGCCTGACGCAGCCCCACAGACGATCAGGAACGGCCCAAGACGTGGGGGAGAGCTGACAGCGCCCTGTCCCTGCCGGGCCGACGGTTCACGGCGTCTCAGGAAAGCCGCAGATAAACGGAGGATGAGAATACGCCGTCCGCCGCCTCAAAACGGCACCCGCCGCCGTACTTCTCCGCAATGGAGCGGACGGACGAAAGCCCGATGCCGCCGCCCGGTTTCCCGGAGAGGAAACCGCCCTCCGGTGTCCTGCTGATGCTGGCGTACCGGTTATCCATGACAATGGTGAGTAAGCCGTCCGCCAGCCTGCCGCGCATACGGATAAAGGGCGCGTCCGCCCCGGCGCAGGCCGCCACCGCGTTCTCCAGCAGATTCCCGACCACAACGCAGAGCGCATGGGCAGGAACGCTGCCGGTATCCTCCGGGATCTCCAGCCGGATGGAGCAGTCCGTGATGCCGGACCGGGCCGCAATGTCCAGATAGTGGAGCGCCACTGCGTTGACGGTCTCATTCCGGCAGACGGAGGGGAGGCTTTCCCATGAGGACGGTGCGGCCAGGGCATCCAGGTAGGCTGACGCCGCGTGTGCCTCCCCCTTTTCCAGCAGCCCGCGCAGGACGGCAGTGTGATGCCGGAAATCGTGGCGCTGCTGTTTTTCCTGCAGGGCGGCTTCCGTGATCCGGCGGTAGTGCTCCTCCTGCATCCTGGCCTGCCTTTCCAGGAGGGACAGCTCCTTTTCCAGCCTGTGGTTCTCTTCCAGCAGCTCCAGCGTCTCGGCCATGAAGTGCCCGCACTGGACGCTGACCAGCACAACAAAGATCAGGACGCCGGCCTGGACGAAAAAGGATTTCTGTACATCCAGCCGGAACAGATAGTAGTTTGCTACTTCCAGCAGGGCGGAAAGGGCCAGGACCGCCATGGGCAGAAGGAGCCTGTGTGCCATCCGGTTCCGGAAATGTATGCCTTCCCACAGGGCAGTCCCGGCAAGGGCGCAGAGACAGGCGGGCGTCAGGACGTGGAACAGGTACATGCTCCTCGACAGGGATACAACGCCGAAAAGCTGCAGAGCTGCCGCCCCGCAGACGCAGAGTACCATAAAGGAACACAGCGCCTCAAGCAGTGGCCGGTCGTGTGGGCGCAGCACCACCAGGGCAAAGAGCAGGAGCGGGATGGCCAGGGTGAACATCCCCAGAAAGGCCAGCAGGTACAGGAGGGGCGGGTTATCTATGAGCAGTCCTGTCAGGTTGCATTCCCCAAAGGACCATGCGCCGGTACACAGGGAAAACAGCCCCAGCCAGAAAAAAGCCGTCCCCGAGCTGCCGAAGCGGAGGAAGATCAGGGAGACCAGGGCCATGATCATCCCCAGCACCAGAAGGAACACGGAAAAAAGCAGAGAGAACCCCATTTCCGAGAACAGCCTTGCCGTGATCTGGGCCGGACTCCCCAGCAGGACGGGATGGAGCGTGGCTACGTCCCGCTGGGAGGGGGAAAGGTATTCCAGTGTGAGCGTTACTTCCGGGCCGGTCTCCGGCAGGGGCACCAGCGCCGTCTTTGTGGGCGGGTCCAGCAGGAATGCCGGGAAGTCCCCGTCCTGCCCGTATTCGAATATCAGATGTCCGTCCGCGTAAAGCCTCACGGGTGTGTAGACGGCCTTGATATACAGGTAATCCCCCGGCTCCGGACAGATCCGGGCAGTCAGCGTCAGCGGGGTGCGGGGGGAAAGGCGGGAAAAGGACCGGGGCAGCCGGATGCCTTCCCCGTCCATGCTCCAGTCAGAAACAGTCTCCACGCCGTCACGCGGGTCCACTTCCGGACGGAACAGGAGCGCTGTGGCCAGCAGCAGTGTGACGAGCGCCAGAAAGAGCAGAGACAGGGCCGTCATGACAGCCCACCGTAATTTATGTACCCTCATGACCCGGCCCCCTTTCTGGCCTGGGCGAACAGCCAGTCCTCCCAGGCATCCCTCGCCCTTTTCAGGCGGTCCCGCCGGATATAGACGCCCTGCCCGTCCTTCATGCGGAACATCAGCAGTTCCTGATCGATGTCCACTACATGGGCGAGGCTTGCCAGGTAGCTCTTATGGCTGCGGAAGAAAGGGAACCCGGCAAGCTGGGGCTCCAGCTCGTCCAGCCTGCCCTTTGCCTGCTTGGTCCCGCCTCCCTCGAACCAGAACAGCAGATAATGCGCCCGCTGTTCCACAAAGACAAGGCGGCTTACTGGCAGCGACAGCTTTTTCCCCAGCAGAACCACCTCCACGGCCGCCTGCTCACGCCACTGCGCCGCAAGGGCGACGGCGCCGTCCATGTCCTCCTGTGTCACGGGCTTTTCTATGTACTTCGCCACTTTCAGGCGGTAGCCGTCCAGGGCATGGTCCTGGCTGGAGGTGACAAAGGCCACCGGCAGGTCCGGCTCCTGTTCCCGCAGCCGCCGCACGGTCTCCACCCCGGAGATCCCGCCCATATAGATATCCATGAGCACCATATCAAACCGCCCTGGCTGGTAGTCCTTAAGGAACGCCTCACCGTTTTCAAAGGCGGTGACACTGACCGGAACCTGCCCCGCCTGGGCCAGACCCATCAGCCGTTCCAGTTCCTCTTTATCGTCCTCGCAGATCGCGAGCTTTAATTCCTCCATACGAAATCCCTCCCTGTTTCTGAACAGTATAGGGTAAAACCACAGAAATGTCAATTTGTCAAGTACGAGTTTTGAACAGATTATGCCACCGTACATAAAAAAGAATAAAATTAAAAAAAGGCTTGACAGGAGCCGTGGGACTTTATAGTCCCACGGCTCCTGTCAAAGACAGGAGCCGCAGCAGGTGGTAGAGTAGAGGTACGGTGAACATGGGAACCAAAAATAAGTCGGAGGTAGAGATATGGCGTATTACTTGAAAGACCTGCCTTTTACGGAAGAAGGGAAAAAGCTGAAACTGTCCGATGAGGACAGGGAGCGGTTCCGTCTGGTGTACAAAAGGGAAGGTGATGGATGGATATTGCATGATATTTATGAGAAAGGGGGCGAATATGGGGATGACTGTATCGTAGTGCCGCTGGAGTCGACACTTGTAGGTAACGCCTATTTTGAGACAGGACAGGAATTTGCGAATGTGAAGGGGTCAACTGGAGATCCAAAGCCTGAAGATTCTAAGTCCTGGATTGGTTTATGGGAAACGATGTATAATAACACACTTGGTACAATTCCGCCACGTGATTGCTATACAGACGGTCAGAAATATGAATACCGAAATGGGATAGAATATCGGGACGATCTACATATGTATCCGATAAGAAGGAAGAACGTAATTGGCGGACATGTGGTCAAAGGAAAAGTGTCAGAGAAAGCTGATGAGGGGGACACAGTATTTATAATTCCCATTTGCTATGCCCATAACAATAACGATAATTACTATATGAAAACAAGACAACGAACCTTTGTGGTAGAATTGTACTATAGAGCCAAGACATATGCTTATCTCGCCCAGCGCCCGCTGGAGACCCACGAAAAAATTTAGGAGGTTATAATATTATGAACAAAAATGCAGAAATAATCAACAGTCAGATTGCGGCCCTGAAATATGATCCCAAGCAGATCCTGGCATTTGAGGGAAACACGGTGTCCAATGTCAAACCCAAGGAAGGACAGATGGAGGATTCCGAATACATTGTGGTCACCAGAGAGGTACAGAATATACAGAAGGCCATCGACCTTGCCGTACCCTGCAGCAATAATGCGCTGATCTATCCGGGCGCTCTGCTGCTGGCCAATTCCTATCTGGTGGACGGAAAACCCCAGGCCCTCGGCGCACAGCCTGGGCGCAATGTCCTGTCCGTAGATCTGCCCGGTCTGGCACAGGATGGCTCCGTTGGCCTCAGCAGTATGACCTACGCAAATGTCAAAAGCGCACTGAACCAGATACTGAACACATGGCTGGACAACTATTCAAAAGATTACAATGCGCCTGCCATCATGACATACACATCATCCCTGATCCACGATGAAAAGGAGATGCAGCTCAAGTTCGGCTGCGATGTGGGATTTCTTGAAGACGCCCTGGGGATCGGCTTGGGAGCGAATGCCGGCGGAACCACGGGGAAAAAGAAAAGCAATTATCTGGTAAGCTATAAGCAGATTTATTATACCGCATCGGTGCATCCTTATGCTGAACCTGCTGACGCATTCAGCTATGACACCACCTGGAATGATCTGGTAAGACTTGGGGTAAACAATGACAATCCGCCCGCCTACGTGGGGAGCGTGGTGTACGGCAGGGAGATCTATATCAATTTTGAGTCGGACTGTGAGGAACATCTCTTTGAGGAAGCCATCAATGCCGCCGTCAGCATCGAAGGCGTGGACGTGGGGCCGGAGAGAAACGACAAGTATTCGGATGTCTATAAAAACACCAGATTCAGCTATGTCATCATGGGCGGGAGCGTCCCGGAGTCCTTCAGCGGATTTGATATGAATGAGGACAATGCCAGGAAGGTGAACGGAGTCATTTTTTCCGATACCCAGTTCAGCAAAGAGAATCCGGGCATCCCTCTGAATTACCGGGTGGCGTTCCTGAAAGAAAACCAGCCGGCCGTTATCAACGGCACTACGCAGTATGTGGATGAGAAGATCGAAAGGTTCTCCTCCGGAGAATTGGAGCTGGAGCATCAGGGCGCGTATGTGGCAAGGTTTACCGTATCCTGGCAGGAAATAACCGGATATGATGAGAACGGAAAAGAAACAACAGTTGCCAAGGCATGGCCTGAGAACGGCAAGAATAAGACGGCATCGTTTGACACCAGGATAGCGCTGGGAGGGAACGTGCGGAGGATCAACGTAAAAGCGGAGGGCGCCACAGGCCTGGCATGGGAGCCGTGGAGGACATCCCTGGATAAAAAGGATCTTGCGTTAGGCCCCCACATCCATGTGAAAATATGGGGGACGACCTTATCGCAAAAGAGTTCCTGCACTTATGAAGATTAAGCCATAAAGAGAAATCTGCATCACAGCCGACCTGGTGAGATGCAGATTTTTTCATATCACTAAAACCACAATTTGTCAAGTACGAGTTTTGAACAGAGCCGTACATTTTTGGTACTGGAAAAAAAGATAAAAACTCATAAAATAGACTAAATAGGCATGTGCGGGAGATTTTCAAGCCCGCAGGATCATCTGCCCTGCAGGAAAAACAGCAATTCGGCAGGGCTGACTGATCGTCAAGGCCAGATATAAGGAATTTTTGGCGAGTGGTTAAAAGTAGACTTAAAACCACAGCGTTCAGAACCGGAATGCAGTCAAAATAGCAGAAATAAGCAGAAAAATGCATAAAAAAAGCGAGTGGTTTTGAGTCTACTTTATGCAAAACAGGGAGTGATACATATATGAAAAATAAAGGAAAACAGAACACAGGGCAGAAAACTCCTGTCTTTGTATCGCCGCCACTTATCCCGCATCCGGTATCGCCGGAGCAAAGGACGGCTATGCGCCTTGATGACAGGAAACTTTATGTCGTTCTCTGCGGCAGCCTGCCCACTTTGTTGGCAAACCTGATGTTCAAGGAAAACATACGGTTTTATGGTGTGCATACCAGTACAAAACTTAAGGATATGCTGATGGATGAGAACGGTATCCCAGCGGATCTGGCAATAGTAGAGGCCCACACTTTGGCTGACCTGCCGCAGATGTCTTTCTTTTCTCCGACAGATGACCATGAGTGTACGGTAATGTTTACCCCCGATCCTTTTATCGGAGACAACATAAGGCTGAATGAGATATATGCCGTGATGGATGAACTGTTGTTAAAAAAGCAGCTATGGATAAAGGAATTGAGAGAACAAATCCAGCAATATGTTGAGTGCAAGGAGGGAGAAGTTATATGAAACGCAGAATTTTAAGTGTCATAATTGCGCTGGCCCTATGCGTGAGTCTGTACCCTACAGGGGTGCTGGCTGAAGAATCTGTATCAGGTTCCTGCACTCACCACACAGAGCATACGGCGGAGTGCGGCTATGCGGAAGCGCAGCCGTGTACCCATGAGCATACGGAAGAAAAGCATTCCACGGAAGAAGAGCATTCCGGGGAAGAATGTTATAAGACCGTTACGGAGTGTGTGCATGAGCATACGGACGAGTGTTATCCGGAAACGGAGGAAACAGAGGAAAGCACGGGAAAAGGAAATGCTACGCCCTCTGATGCAGGGAATCGGGAGCCGTCACTCTGTACCCATGTATGTAGTGAGGAAAGCGGCTGTATCACAAAGATATTAGACTGCCATCACGAGCATGACGAAAGCTGTGGCTATAAAGAAGCGCAGGACTGCGGCTATGTCTGCGAAATCTGTAATGGTACGAAGCCGGAGGATACCAAGGAGAATACCGAAAATACAGAAGCTTCCGACACAGATACGGCGGAATGTATCTGTGAGACATTATGCACGGAGGACAGCATCAATGAGGACTGTTCCGTATGCGGTGCGGAAGGCGCCGACCTTTCCTCCTGCAAGGGAGAAAAAGCAGAGGTTCAGGAAGTAACCGGGGAAAAGGTCATTACGGCATGGGAATGGATCGACCCGGAAGAATATCTGACGGACGGTATACTGGCATTGCCCGGAGCAGGCAGGGAAAATCCGGCATTTGTGGAAGATGTGACTGCTCTCTTGCCAGAGAAGATACAGGCCAAAGTAGCTGCAGTGAATGCGGCGGAAGATGGGGAAGAAACAGAGGAAGATGCGGAAGCAGCGCCAGAGACAGAAGATGCGGAAATCACCCTGACAGGCTGGAAGTGTGCATCTTATCCGGAGGACGGGGCGTATGAAGGGACATATACCTTTACGGCATTTCTGCCGGAAGGTTTTGTGTTGGCGGAAGATGCGGCTGCGCTGGAAGTGGAGGTAGAGTTAGGCGGAGGGGAGATGCTGCTGAGGGGCGGAGAGTCCGTAGTCTATCAGAAAGCGGCGTGGGACGAAAGCAAAAGCGAAGTTGTCTGCACAGAGGAGACAGCCGATAGCTGCACCCCGGTGGAAAACAGCGCGGCGGCGGTCACATGG
>ERZ778504.698-NODE-698-length-32281-cov-6.750574_pt1 | contig 32281 bp, 27 predicted proteins | sample MGYA00510046_ERZ778504 | MGnify/ENA primary metagenome ERZ778504 (study PRJEB29527, sample SAMN07138964) | mouse gut metagenome | material: feces | host: mouse | place: China:Nanjing | collected 2016-01-25 ...
CTCCGACCTAATGATTATGTTGTTTGTCAGCTCCCCCACCTAACTCCGCTACGCTCCGTAAAGGTGGGGTTTGGACAGGTTAAGCATCTCCGATGCTTTTCTTCTTCGGTTGGTGGTTTTGGTGCATGCGCCATATGCTGCGCTGTAGGGGTTTGCCGGTGTGTGGGGAAGAGTGCCTGCGGAATCTAAAAAGCATCGGAGATGCTTCACCTGTAGAATCCCCATCTTTACGAAGCGCAGCGGAGTTAGATGGGGTATAGAGTGCGTGAGTATATGGAAATAGGTCGGAGACCTTGCACATTCGCTGGGTGCAAGGTCTCCGACCTAATGATTATGTTGTTTGTCAGCTCCCCCACCTAACTCCGCTACGCTTCGTAAAGGTGGGGTTTGGACAGGTTAAGCATCTCCGATGCTTTTCTTCGGATGGCGATTATCTGGTTGTAGGGATTATTGCTGTCTGGTAAATATCAGCTTGGTTTTGCCGATTTCCATCTTCATGGAAGTGCCGGTGATTTTGATGTCGTCGAACTCGTGCAGGCGGCTCATGCGCTGGCGCATGGCCTGCGATACGGCTGTTGCCACATTGCCCTGCACTCTTGCCTTTATAGTCTCGAGTTCCGTTGCAGGTGTGTCGGTGAGGGTGGCGTAGCCTAATGTGAGAGATGATGGGTCGACTGTTATATTTGCATTTGTTGCGTCGAGCGTTACTGCTATTTCGTCGTCGTCCTTGGCCATCCATGTGCCGCTGGCGTTCGCCGTGCCGCTTACAGTGGCGTTTACGGGAGCGGAGAGAACTGTATCTGTCACTGCCACCGGCATAGTCATTGTATAGTTTGCCACTATGGTGATGTCGCCTCCCTTGGTGCCCTGAGTGCGGGTGAAAGTAATTGTAGGAGCGCAAGCGAGAGTCCGGTCATTTACGTGCCTGCCGGCTGCTCCGGAATCGTAATGGCCGCCATGGTCTTTTTTCAGAATCATATTTGTTTCGGGCGCGTGCCATGTGCCTTCCACATTGCCGGCGAGTCTTGCAGTGTTGTCACATGAGGTGAGGCCGGCAATCGATAGCAGAGCCGCGCCGATAATCATTTTCATTTTCATATCTTTTGTATTAATGTTCCGAATGATAAACACCGGAAGTTCCGGAAAAGTTTTTGCAGGCAGCAAAAAAAGTGGAGGCAACGCCGGATCCGGCGTTGCCTCCTGCTATAGGGGAAATCTGTATGATTCGGATTATTCCACTGCGGTAGTGGAGGTCAGGGGTGCGTTGAGGCGCACGGCTGCGCTGCGGGTGTTGGTTTTGTTGCCTACACGGGTCGACAACTCTGCGGGAACCTGGTTGGTGAGGGTGTTGAGTTCGAGCTTGAAGGTGCCGGTGAGGTTGGCATTGGTCCATTCAGCATCGTTCTCATAGCCCACATAGAGCTTCTGCACCGAGAAGGTGATTACGCCGTTCTTGAGAGTGCCGTTCGCGCGCTGCAGCTTGATAGCCATGGGAGTCTTGCCTTCGGCGAGCATTTCGGCTGCCATGGAGTAGGCGAAGACGTTGCCCTGTGCGGGGCTGAAGCGCAGGCCGAGGTTGCTCTTCTCGATGTAGACGAGGTTGGCGTCCTTGGCGTTGATGTTCAGGTAGTAGTTGCCGCGCATCGCGCTTTCGGGCTGTTCGTTTTCGTAGGCCCACTGGCGGTATGCGTTCTTGAGGCGGTAGATGCCCGGTTCGTCTTCTTTTTCCTGTACTTCAACGAAAGCCGACCATGCACCTGCGCCTTTGAAGATAGCGCTCATGAAGCCGTCGGTGTACTTGGCGTAGCCGATGGTCTTGTAGCCGTCGGCAGGCTGGGTGCTGGTGAAGGTGAAGGTTTTGCCGAGATGTTTCACCAGGGCGCCGTCTTCACCGAGGGCGGCCACTACCAGAGTGTAGGTGGTGCCGTTGGAAACGGGGAAGGAGAAGCGGCCGTCTTCAGTGGAGGCTGCGATGTCCTCGTTTTCGGCGAGAGCCTTGGCTGCGTTTTCGAGGGCGGCGCCTTCGAGAGATCCGAGTACCAGCTGCGATTTGAATGCATAGGTGTCGGCGCCCTTGATGATTTCAAACACCACTTCTTCAGCACCGGTAGCGTCGATGTTCACGCCATCCTGGAAAGCATAGATTTCGTAGGTCTTGAAACCGGGGAGCTGGATTTTGTATTCGCCATCGAGGCTTTTATAAGAACTCAGTGTTCCGATTGTGGCGGTTGTCTGTCCTATCATCTGCAGGCTGATTTTGCCTGTCGAGGGCTGGTAGTAGGAAACAGGCATTTCATTGCGTTCCAGAAGGCGCTTGACCTGCTCGGTGGTGTAGTTCGGATTATAGTTCAGCCAGAATGTCCAGTTGTCCACAATCACATAGTTCTCACCTTCTTTGATTTCGACGCCGGTATCGATGCTTTTCAGAGTGGGGAGATAAAGGGGGCCTTCCACGCCTTCCACTTCAACGGGGATGTTCTCGTTGATGGTGATGATGTAGTCCCATTCGGTATTCGAGAAAGGATCCTCGAATTTGAACTGGTAGATGCCGGGCATGTTGGTGCTGGTGCGCTTGAACATGTCGGCTTGGTAGTGATAGTCCCAGAGGCCTGCCATCTGTACATCTACGTATTCACCGGGATTCACCTGTTCCCATTCGGTGTACTTGGTGGCATAGAGTAGTGTGAAAGTAGCCTCGGTGGGCCCGTAGGGAGTGCCTTCGCCGTCGCCGATGGTCACTTTGAGAGTATAGGGCTTCTCGGCGGTGACTGCGGAGAAGGTGATGCCCACGGGAACGTTCACAACAGTTTCGCCGGCGGGGAAAGTAACCTCGGTGGGGCAGTCGAATATCTCGGTGGCGGGTTCGCCGTCGGGGTCGGTTACTGTGCTGTTGAGCACCACGGTGGCGGCTTTCTCGCCGTTGGAGCGATAGAGCTTGAAGTCCACGGAGGTGGCGTCGGTCTCGATGTCGAGGGTGCCGATTTCCTGGGGGCTGAAATAAACCTCTTCGCCGGAATAGATTGGGGCGGGATCCCAATTGGCCTTGTCGGTGCAGGAGGCGGCTCCGACAAGAACGAGGCCGGCAGCCAGTGCACTCAGTATTTTATTTGTTTTCATAATAGGCTGTTTTGAATGGAATCAATGATTCGGATCCGTTTAGTCGTTGGTGAGCGGTTTGTAGATGCCTGCAGGCGAGGGAGTATTGTAGCCTACGAGAGCTTCGTTGTTGTTCTCTTCCTGGGCCACGATGCAGAAGTTCATCCATGCGGGGCGGCCAACGGTGTTGTAGGTTTCATTATCCTCGAAGTTGGTGCCGTTGTAGAAGCGTGTCACGCTCATGTTGAGGCGTTTCACATCGAAGAAATTCTGTCCTTCGCCCCAGAGCTCGATACGTTTCTGGAAGATGATTTCGTCCACTACTGCGGCGTCGCCGGAAACGGTGGCGTTGTAGGTGGGATAGCGGTAGGTGGTCATGAACTGCTTGAGCAGGCTGAGACCGTTGCCGGGATTCTGGTGGGCGGTTGCCTCGGCTTCGATGAAGTACATTTCCTCGACGCGCATCATAGGATAGCCAACCACTGCACCCACATTGGGGTCTTCCATGTTGCCCTGGCCGGGACGGAACTTGATGGCGATGTAGGGGCCGTCGAAATATGTTGCTGCGAACTCGGGGTCGAGGAAGGGTTCCTGACCCGAAAGGGGAGTGCCTTCCGGAGCCACGAAGGCGAGTTTACGCCAGTCGTCGTTGTTGATGCGGTTGTAGAACGAAGCGCCGATTTCGGGCATCGCGCCGCATTCGCTGCCGGCATAGCCGAACATTTGTTCGGGGCTGATGACCGATGTCCAGGTGCGGATGCCGCCGGCAACTACAGCGTCGTCTTCGGCTGCGTACTGTCCGCCCCACATCCACGACGAAACGTTGATGTCGTTGAAGCCGGCAGTTGTGCTGAGCCATTCTTCGCGGGTGAGGGGAGTCGCTCCGGATTCGCTGATGGCTTCGCGGGCATACTGGGCGGCCTTTGCATAGGAGGCATTGGCGGCAGCCTGGTCGGCTTTTACTTCAGCCTGATAGGAGGCATCCCAGAGGTAGAGGCGGGCGAGAAGGCCTTTGGCCACGGCCACGTCGGGGAGAGTCTTGGAGGGACGGGCATAGCCGGTCATGTAGGGAATTGCGCGCTCGAGGTCGTTCTTGATGAATTCGAACATTACAGAGTGCTCGGCGCGGGGATTGTTGCGCATGTCGCTCTCGGAGGTCTCGTCGGTGACGATTACGCAGGAGAGGCCGAGGATGTTGTTGCCTTCGGGCGAGTTGCCGTTGTTCACAGCCGTGGGCAGCACTTCCCACATGCGTGCCATGTCCAGATAGGTGGCTGCGCGGGTTGCCAGCGAGGCGCCGAGGTAGTAGCGTTCGAGGGCTATCTCGGTTTCGGGGTCGATTGCCTTGATGGAGTTGTTGGTGGTGAGAACGTGGGCGTAGTAGTAGTTCCACGGGTACTGGCACACGAGGTAGTTGGGGCCGAGTGCGTCATCGACTACCGCCCATGAGGAGTACCAGTCGAAACCGCCGGCGTAGCGCACGTGCATGTCGTCAGTCATCACGTTGCGTATCTGGAGCATCGACGGCATACCGGCGTCGAAGTGGTACTGCTGATCAATTGTTGCAATTACATTCATGTGCGCGGGCATTGCGTTGGCGAATGCTGTGATGGCGTTGGAATTGCCCACCAGCCGGTTGGAGAGGACGTACTGTGTGGGAACGGACTCCTCGATACAGCCGGTCAGCAGTGGCGCGGAAAGTGCCGCTGCAAGCAGAAATTTATATGATGCTTTCATTGCTTATGGCTCGTTTTAGAATGAAACGGTAAGACCGCCGGAGAGAGTGCGGATGGGAGCGTGGTAGGTGTTGTTGGAAGCGCCGGTGAAGGACTGGCGGGGATCGAGGCCCTGGCGTTTGCTCCACACCCAGATGTTGTCGGCTGCGAAGTACACGCGGACACGGTTGAGTTTCATTTTCCTGACAAGGTCGGAAGGCAGTGTGTAGCCGAAGTTGATGTTGTCCAGCGAGAGGTAGGAGGCATCGGTGAGGAAGCGGTCGCTCTTGGCTGCGCTGTACTGGTCGGTTGCCTGGAAGCGGGGAATGGTGTTGTTGGGATTCTCGGGAGTCCAGCTCTTGTAGAGGTCGACGTGGAGGTTGCCGCCGGAAGCGGAGCTTGCGGGCGAGGACATCATGGAGGCATAAGCGCCGTCGTAGACCTGACCGCCGATCTGGTAGTTGAAGGCCACGGACAGGTCGAAGCCTTTGTATTCAAGGCTTGTGCCGAAGCCGCCGTAGACGGGGGCGAGGGCTGTGCCGCAGAGATACTGGGAAGCTGCGCTGTAGTCGTGGGTTGTCACCACTTCACCGGTGGGGTTGCCGTCCTTGTCCAGAACGTTGCGGTAGTACATGGCCATACCGTTCTCGGGGTTCACGCCTGCGTATTTCTTCATCATGAAGGTGTACATGGGGGCGCCTTCGCCGTAGAATGTGTCGCCGTTCGAGTAGCCGCTGATGCCGTCGATGGTGTTGCCTTTACGTTCCTCGGGGAGGTAGGAGATGCGGTTCTTGTACCAGGTGAGGTTGGCGTTGATGGTCCAGCGGAAGTCGCGGGTGCGGATAACGTCGCCCTGGAGTTCCACTTCGATACCGGCGTTGGTCATGTCGCCGATGTTGTCGTAGTATCCCATGAAGCCGGACGATGCGGGCAGCGGGAAGTACATGAGCATGTCGGATGTCTTGCGGTAGAAACCTTCGAAGCTACCCATGAGGCGGGTGTTGAAGAGTTCGAATTCCACACCGGCGTTGAAGTTGCCGCCTTTTTCCCATGTGATGGTCTCGTTGCCTTTGGCGCGGGGGGTAACCGAAGGTGTGCCGTCGGCATTCACCAGGTCGTAGGTGTCGATGTAGCGGAAGTCACCGATGTTGTCGTTGCCCTGTTCGCCGTAGCTGACTTTGATTTTGAGCAGGTCGACCCACTGTGCGGTGAACCAGTCTTCCTTGGAAATCAGGTAGGCAACGCCGGCGCTCCAGAAGTTGCCCCAGCGGTGGTCGGGGTGGAAGCGGCTGGATGCGTCGCGGCGGAACGATGCTGAAACGAAGTATTTGCTGTCGAGGTCGTACTGTGCGCGTCCGAGCCAGCCTTCGTTGTTGTACATGGTGCTGTAGCTGCCGGGGCTGCCGTCGATGATTGCGCCTGCGAGCTCGGTTGCGTCGGGCAGGAACATGTAGGACTTGGTGGCGTAGAGGTGTTCGTTGGTGTTCTTATACCATTCGTGGCCTACGAGGACGCTCACGTTGTGGCGGTTGTTGAACACGCGGTTCCAGTTGAGGAGCTGCTGGATGGTGTAGTCCACCTCGCGGCTGTGCTGCTTGGTAATCTGACCGCCCTGTGTTGCAAACTGTCCGTAGAAGGGGTTGTTGGTGTTTGTGAGGCGGTATTCCATCAGGTTCACGTTGTTGTTGGAGGTGAACTTGAAGTCGTTGAGGAAGCGGATTTCGATGAATCCGGTTGCGGAGAGTGCGTTGATGCTCTGCTCGTTCTTGTTGAGCTGTTCGTCGGAAATGGCGTTGGCGCCGGGGAATACCGGACGACGGTTGCCGCCGTTGAGGCCTGCGCCGTAGTCGTAGCGGGGGAAGCCGTTGTTGTCGACCATGATCTGCTTCTTGCCGTCGCGCATGTACAGAGGATAGATGGGGGCGATGCCGGTGGCGAAAGCGAAGATGTTGCCGGTGCTTGCGGAGGAACCTTCGGCGGAGCTCATGGCCTGGGTGTTCACGTGGCTGTAGCTCACGTTGGCACCTACTTTAAGCCAGGATTTTGCCTGGGTGTCGGCGCTGATGCGGCCGGTGAGTCGTTCGAAGCTCGAGGGGGAAATCACGATACCGTCGTTGTTGAGGTAGCTGAACGAAGCCATGAAGTTGGTCTTGTCGGTACCCTGGGTAACGCTGAGGTTGTATTCGTGGCGGAGGCTGTGCTTGTAGGAGCCGTCCATCCAGTTGTCGGGCTGGAGCCAGAAGTCCTGACCCTGGTAGTTGACCATGCGGCCGATGGTGGCGTTGGGGTTGATGCGGCGGTTGTAGCCTACCAGATACTGGCCCTCGGGTACAGTGAGGGTGTTGTATCCGAGACCGAGGGCGCCGTTGATGAGCTGTGCGTTGGCATATTCGGTGGCGCGCTTGTTGTTGTAGCCCAGACCGCCGATGTTCACATAGCTGCCGCCGTTGGCCGAGTACTGTTCGGCGGGAGCGGCTGCGTAGTTGTAGAGCGACTGGTAGTAGAGTTCGTAGTATGCGCGGGGGTCGGTCACATAGTTGTAGTCCTGTGTGGTACGGCCCTGTGCGCCCCATTTGGCATCGAATACCACAGAAGCTTCGCCGAGTCTGGCGCGCTTGGTGGTGATGAGAATCACACCGTTGGCACCGCGTGCGCCGTAGAGGGCGTTGGAAGCGGCGTCCTTAAGCACCGACATCGATTCGATGTCGTTGGTGTTGAGGTTGTTGATGTCGCCGGTGTAGGGTGCTCCGTCCACGATGATGAGGGGGGCGTTGCCTGCCTGCACCGAGGAGAAACCGCGCACGCGGATGGTGGGGTTGGAAGCACCGGGGGCGCCGGAAGCGTTGGAGAGCTGCAGACCGGCCACTTTACCGTTGAGGGCGTCGAGAACGTTGGTGACCTGCGTTTTCTCGATGGTGGCGGAGCCTACAACGGCTGCCGAACCGGTGAAGGACGATTTCTTCTGCTCGCCATATGCAACCACAATCACGGGGTCGAGCAGGCTGTTTGCAGGCTGCATCATGATGGTGAGGTCGCGGTCGGTGATGGCGACGTCCTGGGGTTCGTAACCCACGTAGGAAATGCTCAGATGTGTTGCGGATGCCGGAACCGTCACCACGAACTGGCCGTTGATGTCGGTGGCCGCGCCATAGCCGGGGCCGGAGGATACCGACACGCCGATGAGCGGCTCGTTGTTCTCGGCGTCGAGGACAGTGCCACGAACTGTACGCGTCTGCGCCGACGCACACAAGCTCAGTGTCATCACTGCCAGAAGCAATAGAAACAGCTTTTTCATACTTAGAGAAAATTAGACATAAATTGATTGATAATTCGATTGCACTGCCCCTGCAGGGAGGAGACAACAGCTTCGGGAAGCGGCGCGGCAGGGTCTTTGTTCGGCAAAGATAATAACAAATTTTTATACTTGTAGCGATTTGACCATGAAAAATGACCAAACTTAACTATTTGGTGGCGTTTTTTTCGATATCACACTTCGCGGAGCAAACATCGGTGCGCATTTTTAAGGCAACTTGCCTCAGGAATTAACATTCGTCGGTTTCGGTTGCTCTTGAGGTGGCACTATGAAAGCATATGCGGTGTTTTGCTTGATATTGCAAAATGACAGTCAGTTATCATACAGAAACAGAATCAACTGTTATGTGGGGATAAATGCGGTTTTCGGGATGTTACGGATAGAAAAGTGTCGAACAAAGGGTATGCGGGTAGTGTTTTTTAATCATAAAAAATATTTTGAGTTATGAAAGTACAAGCCGATACAAGCCGGTCCGAGGCTGTCCTGCACAGTGTCCGTCTGGCTGCTGCGATAATAGTGGCGTTTTTCCTCCCGTTTGCCCCTGCCGGATGCCACAATGCCGAGCTTTGGGGTGAAATGCCCGCCGACGTCGCGTCGTTCATAACCCGTTACTTTCCTTCGGGGCAGCTGCAGAGCTATACGCACAATGCCGGGGTGTACCATGTGCGAATCGACGACGGTCCTGGACTGAGCTTCGATTCCGCATACCGGTGGACCGACATCGAAGGCTACGGCATGCCTCTGCCGCAGGTGCTCCTTTTCGACCAGCTGCCGCCTGCGGTGTACGAATATCTCCAGGGCACAGAGCAGCTCAATGCGGTGTTCGGGCTGAGGCGCGACCGGGTGCGCTACACCGTGACTCTGCTCGACAACGACCTGTACTACGATATCGCCAGCGGAAAACTGTCGGGGAGTACTCCTGCGGGCTGAGCGCGGGCTGTCAGCGCGTGCGGCGGAAACGTAGCGTGCTTTCCAGCAGCGGAAAGCGAAGGCTGAGTATGCCGCTGGAGCTGTCCAGGTCGGCATAGTTTTCGCTTGAAGCCACGCTGCCGGTGCTGTCGAGCCATTCCAGGTCGAAGTTGCCGGCGAATCCGGTGGGTCTCAGTCGTCCTTTCACCATTCCGGGAGTCCAGTCGCCGTAGTCGGCGCCGCCGAGGTACACAATATTATAAAGAGAGTCGCCACAGGCTGTGATGGCCAGCCGGTATCGTCCGCCGGGAACTGCCAGCGAAGGGTTGGTGTCGCGGTCGAGATACTGCCATCGCCCCTGAGGCGAGGCCGGTAATTCCGGTGATTGCGGAATGCTGTCGGGGTCGATGAACTGCGGTTCCGGTCGGTGGATACTGTTGATTGTGTTGCGCTGAATCCTGAGCCCGGCCGGATTGTCGACGCGGAGTCCGCCGTCCACATATCCGCTGAAGGGTACTTCGATGCATATTCCGGCTGCCGACGCGCCTGCTTCGACCACGGTTCCGTGTGCCGATGTTCTGAGCACCAGCGACATGCCCTGCGATTCCAGAGGGTAGCTGTCGTAGAAAACGCCGTCGGCCACTGTGTCGCCCGAGCGGGAGAGGCGGTAGCGAACGCCCATAGGCGCCAGGGAATCGTCGGCTCCGCGTGGCGGCACTTCCACCTCCATGCGCATGCTGTCGTCCCACACTATTGCCGCGCGTGCTGTCTTTGCCGCAGGCGCGGCGAAGCGCACATGCCATATGCCGAAACTCATCGGACCCGGCTCCGCGGCTGCGGCACCGATGGTCAGAGAGAGCACGACAGCCGGCAGTATGGCGCTAAGAACCTTCTTCATAGAGCTGTGCGGCCGTGTCGACAAATTCGTCGGCGGGCATGTCCCACGGCAACCAGTGTATGGGTATGCCGCGGCGTTCCATTCCGCGGAACCAGGTCATCTGCCGCTTGGCGAATTGGTGGATGGCCGTTTCGAGTTCGCTCTCCATGGCCTCCCGCGACATGCGCCCTGTAACATACAAGGTAAGATATTTGTATTCCAGGCCGTAATATATAAGGCTTTCGGGGTCTATTCCCGAGTCGAGCAGGCTGCGCACTTCTCCGACCATATCTTCCCTGTCGAGGCGGTGGCGCAGGCGCGCGGTGATGCGTTGGCGGCGCAGTTCGCGAGGGATGTCGATGCCTATCACCGTGGCCGGTCTCGGCCTGGCGTTCCGTGCGGTCTCGGCCACATCGGGGTGTGAGGCGTAGAAGGTCTCTATCTCTATGGCGCGGATCGCACGGGCGGGAGTGTCGGTGTCGGTGGTGTTGTGGAGGCGCTTCATCGCAGCGAGCATGGCGGATAGCTCCTCAAGGCTTTTTGTAGCCAGGCTTTGACGCAGTTGCGGGTCGGGCGGTACCTCAGGGAGCGATATTCCCCGCAGAAGGTGTTCCACGTACATGCCTGTGCCGCCCACCACCACCGGCAGCCGCCCGCGGGTGAAGATGTCGTCGATGGCCCGTGAGGCATCGCGGATGTATTCGAACAGGTTGTAGCGGTAGCCGGCGGGCACGATGTCGAGCATGTGGGCGGGCACGCCGTCGTATTCGGCGAGGTCCTTGCCGGTGCCTATGTCCATTCCGCGGTAGATCTGGCGGCTGTCGGCGCTCACAATCTCGCCGTCGAGAGCCTTGGCCAGAGCCACGCCACGGCCTGTCTTGCCGCATGCCGTGGGTCCTACAACGGCCAGAATCCGGGTGCGTGCCATCAGCTGCGGGGCTTGTCGAGGATGCCTGTGACCTTCTGCCATAGCGAGCGCAGGCGGAAGAACTTGCGGTCCTCGTTGTTGAAGGCCACGGAGAACCAGCTGGTGTCGTCGTAGTCGACGTCCCATTTCCGCAGGTCGCCCAGGCGGAAGGTCGGGCGGTAGTTCTTCACCGGGTAGAGCCTGCGGCCCCGGCGGTCGTAGGTCTTCCATGCCATGGTGATGGTGTGGATGCGGTACAGTTCGGTGGCCAGCGGTGTGGCGATGGTTCCGCTCTGCAGTGCGCAGTCGAGCATGTAGGCGTTGTACCACCGGTCGTCGTCGCCGAAGCTTTCGCGGCTGCTTTCGGGCACGAACACGGCGAAATGCAGGGTGTTGGAGCCGGCGGCCATGCCGTCGGTGGTGAAGCAGTATTTGACCTCGAAATCGCTCAGGTCGGACAGTTCGCCGAAAAGACCTGCGGCTTCGGTGTTTCCTATGGACGGGCGCATGGGCATTACCGATACCAGCGGAGTGTCCCAGGCTCCGTTTTCGCCGAGGCGGAGAAGGATGTCGTTGTCGCAGAATACCAGGAAGCGCACTGTTGTGGTGTTGCGACGTTCTGGGCGGGCGTCCTCTACGGTCACGTAGAGGTTATACATGGTCATGTATCTTCCGGCCATTACCCCAAGGGATATCAGATACACCACCGACGGCATGTAGATGAAGAAGTAGCGGTCGGGGTCGATGAACTCCGTATTGTTGTAGCGGGCGAAATAGTACCAGTATTCCACAGCGCCGAGCACCAGGGCTATGAGCAGAAGAATCGATGCCTGATAGCGCGATTCGCGGTAAAACAGCGTTCCCACGATGCTGTCGCCGGCATAGAAGCCGTTTTTGCGGCGGCAGGTGTGGCAGTAGGTGTGGGCATGGCCGGAGAGGAGCATCCAGCCGGCTGAAATGGCCAGGCACGGCATCATGATGAGTGCGGCGATAAACGGAATCTCGGTGTTGTAGAACTTAAGGTGTATTTTCGCCGGCACAAGCCAGTCGGTACACAGCACGGCGATGGCGAGCATTACCAGCGCACCCATCACCAGGGCGCGCACTGCCATCCGCACAATGGCGGCACATGCGCCGGCACCGACGAAATACCGGCTCTTCATCAGTGTCACCAGCATGTATATTTCCAGGAAGCACACCATGGGCAGCCATAGCCGGCGCATAACCAAAGCGAACATCATGGGCATGACAATGGCGCCGAAGGCCAGCGCCCAGTTGCGCCACATGGCCCTGAAGACGGTGGACATCATGGCGCCGGATACGTTGCGGTCGAGGCGTGTCATTTCAGACGGTCGGAGAAGAATTCAAACATGCGTCCGTACACCACCGGGCGGGCGTTGCAGCCGTTGATGGAGTGGTTCATGTTGGGGAACACGAACATGTCGCAGAGTATTCCCGCCGACTGTAGGGCGGAGACATACTGCAGACTGTTGGCCGGGTGAACGTTGTCGTCGAGGGTGCCGTACATCACCAGCAGCGGGCATGTGAGCGAGGTGGCGCGGCGCAGTGCCGAGGAGGAGTTGTAGCCGGTCTCGTTCTGCTGTGGCGTGAGCATGTAGCGTTCGGTGTACACGGTGTCGTAGAAGCGCCAGTCGCTCACCGGGGCTATGGCCACTGCGGCGGCGAAGGGTGCGGCGTCGGCCGAGGCGGCCATCAGGGTCTCGTATCCGCCATAGCTCCATCCGCAGATGCCTATCCTGCCGGCCCATGGCTGTGAGGCGATGTGCGCGGCGGCGGCGAGCTGGTCGATGGTCTCGTAGTGGCCGAGGTTGCGGTACACGGCGGTGCGGAATTCCGCGCCACGGCCTCCGGTGCCGCGTCCGTCGACGCATACCACCACGAATCCGCGGGCTGCGAAATAGTCCTCCCAGTCCAGCGACCAGCGGTGCAGAACACTCTGCGAGCCGGGGCCGGAATACTGTGTCATTACCACGGGATAGCGCCGCGAAGGGTCGAAGCCGGCAGGCTTGACCATGTAGCCGTTGAATTCAAAGCCGTTGGCGCTGAAGGCGAAGAACTCTTTGGAGGCCTTGAGTGGTAGGGCGCGCTGTGCGTAGGCTTCGTTGTCGAGTACCACGCGGGCATGGCTGCCGTCGGCGCGGCAGAGGCTGTAGACGGGAGGTGTGTCGGTGTTGTCGTGGCGCGAGAGCATGAAAGCCATTCCAGGTGCGAATTCCGCGGAGGCGTTTCCTTGCGAACCGACCACCTCGGTGATTTTACCTTTCTGGTCGCGGCGGTAGACTGTGCGGTCCAGCGGAGTGGGTGCCGCGGCCTGCCAGTATGCGTTTCCGCGGCTGTCGATGCCGTAGAAATCGGTGGCGTCGGAGCCTGGCTGCGAGATGTCGCCCATAGGGGTGCCGGTGTAGCTGTAGCGGGAGTAGCGTGTGTATCCGTCGGCATCGGAAGCGACAACGAAGCTGTCGTGGCCCAGCCAGAGGGTTTCGTACACCACCGGCTCGATCCATGCGCTGCTCTGCTGTGTGTACACGCTTTTTGCAACGGTGCTCTTGGGATTCACGGCAAAGAGCTCGAAGCGGTTCTGGTCGCGGTTGAGAGTCGATACCATGAGCTTTTCGGGCACGGGGCCGTAGGCTATGCGGGGAATGTATTCGGGATTTCCGGGAAGGTCGATCTGTTTTGTCTTGCGGGTCTCCACGTCGTAGCTGTGCAGCGACACCCTGGAGTTGGGCTTGCCGGCCACGGGGTAGCGCACGGTCTGCCATCCGGGATAGAGGTCGTACTGCTCCAGCGGGTCGCAGGTGCCGCGGTACAGCGGGAGGGAATATTCGGGCACCGAAGTCTGGTCGAATGCCACGTAGCACAGGTTGAGGTTGTCGGGCGCCCATGCCATGGCGGCGGTTATGCCGAATTCCTCCTCGTAGGTCCAGTCGGTGGCTCCGAAGAGGGTGCCGCCGGTGCTGCCGCCTTCGGTTACGGCCACTTCGGAGTTGTAGTCCAGCTTGGCGCAGTATATGTTTCCCTGCGCAACGAACGCCACCATGCGTGAGTCGGGTGAAAACATCGGGTCGCGCTGGCGGCCGAACTCCTTGGATAGGGGGCGCAGCAGGCGCGAGCGGACTTCATATACGTAGTACTCAGCATCGAAAGAGCGGCGGAATACAGGCTGGGCCATGCGCCACAACAGCACGCGTGAGGCGTCGGGGCTTATGCTGAAGCCTTCGAAGTCGGGGAGGGTGGTCTCGCGGGTGTTGGCGATGTCGAAGAGCACGCCCTGCTCGGCGCCGTCGGCTATCGCGCGGACAATGAGTCTGCGGCCGTCGTCGCTGCGCTCGACATAGCTCTGTCCGTCGGGCATAAATTCCATGGAAACGGCCGCCGGCTTGTTGGCCGGGAATACATATGGTGCTATTTCAGCCACGGCGGTGCTGCGCATGGGCATTGCGCCGGCGGCGGGTAGGGCGGCAAGCAATGCCGCCATCAAGGTGTTCAGGAACTTCATAGGGCTACAAAGTTAATCTTTTTTAATGAGCCACGGGCAATTCGATGCGGAAAGTGGTGCCTTGTCCCACCGTAGAGCGTGCCACGAAAATGCGTCCGCGATGGTACTGCTCGACAATGCGTTTGGCCAGGGTGAGACCCAGCCCCCAGCCACGGCTTTTGGTAGTGTAGCCGGGGTTGAACACCGTCTTGAAATTTTTCCGGCTGATGCCTTTTCCGGTGTCGGCCACCTCTATTGCCGCCATGGTGTGGGTGGCGTCCAGCGACACGTCGATTTTTCCCGAGCCTTCCATGGCGTCGACAGCGTTCTTTATCAGGTTCTCTATCACCCATTCCAGCAGCGGCGTGCATGCCATCACCTGCGGGTCGTCGGCGGTGCCGGGGTTGAAGGTGAGGCTTATGCGCGGGCTTATGCGGGTGCCCATGTAGTCCACGGCCTCGGCCACCACGGTGCGCAGCTCCACAAGTTCCATTCTGGGTTCGGAACCTATTTTGGAGAAGCGCGAGGCTATGGTGCTCAGCCGGTTCACGTCTTTGCTCATCTCGGCCAGAGTGTCGGCGTCGACTCCGTAGTCGGGCAGCAGCTCCATCCATGCCATCAGCGAGGATATGGGAGTGCCCAGCTGGTGTGCGGTTTCCTTGGAGAGGCCCACCCACACCTTGTTCTGCTCGGCCTTCTTGGTGGAGAGCACCGCGAAGTACACCACGGCGATGAATGCGAGCATCACCAGAAGCTGGATGTAGGGGAACACACTCATGCGGCGCAGCAGGGTGGAGTCTTCGTAATAGAGGTATTGCACAACTCCCGGGGCGATGTCGATTTCGATGCGGCGCGGACTCGACTTCAGCTCACCGAGTTTTCTGCCGAGGTATTCGGTATTGCGCGGGTCGGAGGAATTGTCGGGCGCAGGCAGCCGGAAGTTTCGCTGGTCCAGGATGTTTCCCTCGCTGTCGGTGAGCAGCACGGGAATGTTGGTGTTCTGCTGGATTATTCCCAGCAGAAAATCGACGTCGGTTCCGGGGCGTTCCTCCATTGCCGATGCCACCAGTTCGCGCGTGGCTCCGGCCCATATTTCCATGCGCTGCCTCTCCTGGGCCTGCAGGTCGGAGATGAGGCTCGACGAGAAATACAGGAACATGGCCACTACGGCAGCCGCGGCCACCAGAAAGGCAGCTTTGCCGTATCGTCGGAGTTCGTAGATGTTTGCCACGGCGCAAAGATACGGATTTATTCGGGCTTTGCAGGCTGTGAGAGCATTCCGGGTGCAACAAAAGATGCGGCCGCTGCAGTGCTTGGGGTGTCTGCTGCGGCCGCTTGTTGATGTCGTGCGGTTTATTTGTCGCCTTCGAGGGAAACAAGGAGTTCCTTCTCGTCCTCGGGGTCGGGCACGATGGAGATTTTGCCTTCACGTGCGAGCCAGCCCAGAGCCGCGAATGTTTCCTTGTCTTTCAGTCTGGTTATTTTCTTGAGCTGCTTGATGCTCAGTGATTCGGCTGTGTTGAGTGCCTCCCACACACTGCCGGCGCTGATGCCGATTGTTTCTGTGTTCATTGTCTTTCGAGTACTCGTTTTTGTTGTTAGACTTCAGTTGAACCGATTTTTACCGTGCGGGGAACCGACCGACGCACAATATATAATTAGAACAGACAAGCGGCATATAAGTTTTCTGCGGCGGCTGTTACTGGAGGCTGCGGTAGCGGCGCCGGGGCAGTTCCTTGCCGCCGTTGAGCCTGCGCTTGTGCTCTTCGTAGTCGGAGTAGGAGCCTTCGAAGAATTCCACGTTTCCGTCGCCCTCGAAGGAGAGGATGTGGGTGCATATTCTGTCGAGGAACCAGCGGTCGTGGCTTACCACCACGGCGCAGCCTGCGAAATCGTCGAGACCTTCCTCGAGTGCGCGCAGGGTGTTCACGTCGATGTCGTTGGTGGGTTCGTCGAGCAGCAGCACATTTCCTTCCTCTTTCAGTGCCATGGCCAGGTGCAGGCGGTTGCGTTCACCGCCGGAGAGCACGCCGATTTTCTTTTCCTGGTCGGCGCCGGTGAAGTTGAATCGCGAGAGGTAGGCGCGGGCATTGACGTCGCGCCCGCCCATGCGGAAACTTTCTACGCCTTGCGATATCACCTCGTAGACGCTTTTCTCTGGCAGAAGGTCGTGGTGGCTCTGGTCGACATAGGCCACTTTCACGGTTTCGCCGACCTCGAATGCTCCGCCGTCGGGCTGTTCCTGACCCATGATGAGGCGGAAAAGGGTGGTTTTGCCGGCGCCGTTGGGACCTATCACACCCACGATGCCGTTCGGCGGCAGCGCGAAGGAAAGGTCGCCGAAGAGTGTTTTCTTGCCGTAGGCCTTTGCCAGGTGTGATGCCTCGATTACCTTGTTGCCCAGGCGCGGTCCGTTGGGAATGAATATCTCGAGGCGTTCCTCGCGCTGTTTCTGGTCTTCGTTGAGCAGGCGGTCGTAGCTGTTGAGGCGGGCCTTGCCCTTTGCCTGCCTGGCCTTGGGAGCCATGCGTATCCATTCAAGCTCGCGTTCGAGGGTCTTGCGGCGTTTGGAAGCCTGCTTCTCTTCCTGTGCCATGCGCTGGGTTTTCTGTTCGAGCCATCCCGAGTAGTTGCCCTTCCAGGGAATTCCCTCGCCGCGGTCGAGTTCGAGAATCCATCCTGCCACATGGTCGAGGAAGTAGCGGTCGTGGGTGATGGCTATAACGGTGCCGGGATACTGGCGCAGGTGCTGCTCGAGCCAGTCGATGCTTTCGGCGTCGAGGTGGTTGGTTGGCTCGTCGAGCAGCAGCACGTCGGGTTGCTGCAGCAGCAGGCGGCACAGAGCCACGCGGCGGCGCTCGCCGCCGGACAGTGTGTCGACAACCTGGTCGTCGGGCGGGCATTGCAGCGCGTCCATGGCACGTTCCAGGCGGTTGTCGATGTTCCAGGCATCGGCGGCGTCGAGGGCGTCCTGCAGTTCGGCCTGCCGGGCGATGAGGGCGTCCATCCTGTCGGGGTTCTCAAGCACGTCGGGGTCGCCGAAGGCTTCATTGACTTTCTCGAATTCCGCAAGGAGATCCATAACCGGTTTCACGCCCTCGCGGACGACTTCGATTACGGTCTTGCCCGGTTCGAGGTGCGGTTCCTGCTCAAGGTATCCCACGGAATAGCCCGGCGCGAACACCACTTCGCCCTGGTATTCCTTGTCGACTCCTGCGATGATTTTCAGCAGCGAGCTCTTGCCCGAGCCGTTAAGACCGATGATGCCGATTTTGGCGCCGTAGAAGAACGAAAGGTATATGTTTTTCAGAACCTGTTTCTGTGGAGGGTAGGTCTTGCTCACCCCCACCATGGAGAAAATTATTTTCTTGTCGTCTGCCATGTGTAGGTAGATGTAGGGTTATGGTTATCGCCGTTTTGCTGCGGGAGCGTATTTGGCGGGGTAGTCCACCCGTGTGCGGCCGGTGGCTATGTTGTTGAGCTTGCCGCGGATGAGTTGCCGGCGGATGCCCGATATGTGGTCGATGTACAGCTTGCCCTCGAGGTGGTCGCATTCGTGCTGTACGATGCGTGCCAGAAAGCCTTTGATTTCCTCGCAGTGCGGCTGGAAGTCCTCGTCGAGCCATTTCAGGGTTATGTGTTCCACCCTCGGCACGTTTTCGGAGATTCCGGGGAGGCTAAGGCAGCCTTCGCTGCGCGATATGGCCGGCTCGTCGAAAATTTCGATTTCGGGGTTGATGAGTGTCATCTTGCGGCCTGCGCATTCCGGGAAGCTGTCGCTCACGGGGTCGGCGTCGATGACCACAAGGCGTATGTTGCGGCCGATCTGCGGAGCCGCCAGCCCCACACCCTCGCTGAGGTACATGGAGTCGAACATTTGTGCCACCAGCTCTTTAAGCTCGGGATACTCCGGGCCTATAGGCTCGGATACGGCGCGCAGCACGGGGTGGCCATAGAGGTAGACGGGAAGTTTCATTATCTGTTGCGGATACTTTCGAGATAGTCGTTGAGAATTATGGCGGCGCTTATTTTGTCGACGAGCGCCTTGTCGCGACGGTCAGTGCGGTTCAGTCCGCCGTCGAGCATGGCACGGTGCGCCAGCACGGAGGTGAAGCGTTCGTCGTACAGCTCCACGGGAATGTCGGGCAGCGCTTTGCGCAGCCGGGCCAGAGCCGGACGCATGAAACGCTGCGACTCCGACGGGCGGTCGCGCATGTCGCGAGGTTCGCCCATGATTATCGCATCGAGAGGCTCACGTGAGGCGTAGTCTCTGACAAAATCGACCAGCGATGCAGTGGCAACGGTGTCGAGTCCGTTGGCGATAATACGCAGGGGGTCGGTCACGGCTATGCCGCAACGCTTGCGTCCGAAATCGATGGCCATAAGTCGTCCCATGCCACAAAATTACAAAAATTCCATCATATGCAGAAATAGGCTTCGGGTGGTGCTGTGGTTCGCAGGGAAATTTCGTTATTAGCGGGTTTGCGGGCGAACCGATTAATATGTATTTTTGTCTGTCAATATAATATAGTTGAATCATGATAATGGATATCGTATGGCTCGTGGCGGGCCTGGTGCTGATACTTGTCGGTGCCAATATTCTCACCGAGGGCGCTTCGGCCATTGCCCGGCGCATTGGTGTGAGCGAGCTGGTGGTGGGGCTAACGGTGGTGGCTTTCGGCACATCCGCGCCGGAACTCGCCATCTCCGTGCTTGCCGCCGTGGGCGGAAGCGCTCCATTGGCCATAGGCAATGTAGTGGGAAGCAATATTTTCAATATTCTTGTTATTATCGGTGTTACCGCACTTGTGCGACCCATTGTTATGGAACGGAGTGTGATGACTATGGAGATTCCCATGGTGCTGCTGTCGTCGGTGGTACTTCTTGTGCTTGGCAACAGCGGATGGCTGAACGGCTATGGCGGCAATGAGGTGTCGCGCGTGGCGGGTATTTTCCTGCTGGTCTTCTTCCTGCTGTTCATGCGCTATACTTTCGCCAGCGCCCGGCATCCGGATTTTTCCGGCAAGGATGCCGCACCGTCCGGCGGTTCCGGCGATGAAAAACCGCCGATGGCCGTGTGGAAGTCGGTGCTCTTCGTTCTCGGCGGACTCGCCGCGCTTGTCTGGGGCGGCGACCGCTTTGTCGAGGGCGCTTCGGGCATCGCGCAAGGTCTGGGAGTCAGTGAGGCTGTGATTGGCCTCACCATCGTGGCCGCAGGCACTTCACTTCCCGAGCTGGCCACCTCTGTGGTCGCGGCGGTGAAAGGCCGTCCAGGGCTGGCGCTGGGAAATGTAATAGGCAGCAACATATTCAATGTGCTCATGGTTCTGGGCCTGTCGGCTACCATTCGTCCGCTGCCCTTTGGCGGAATCGGCAACTTCGACCTTGGCACACTCCTTGTGGCTTCGGTGCTGTTCTGGCTTTTCGGCTGGCTGTTCCGCGAGCGAACCATCACCCGTGCCGAAGGCGCTGTGCTGGTGGCTGTTTATGTGGGCTACGTGGCGGTATTGATATCGCGGCTGTGATTTGTCGCCGGAAAAGCTTATCTTTGCGGACATATGGCGCACCATAACGAACTCGGCAGATGGGGCGAGGACATCGCTGCCGCCGCCCTCGAGGCCGAGGGTGCTGTTATCCGCGAGCGCAACTGGCGCATGGGGCGTCTGGAAATCGACATTGTGGCATGCAGGGGTGCCGACCTGATATTTGCCGAGGTGAAGACCCGGGCCGATGCCGACGAGGACCCTCTCGAGGCTGTCGACGAGCGCAAGATAGCCCATATGGTGCGGGCAGCCGAGGCTTATCTCCGCGGCTGCGATGTGCCTTTCGGGGTGAGGTTCGACTTGTTCGCTATCCGCGGCACTCCCTCCAGCCACACCGTAGAGCACATTCCCGACGCATTCTATCCTCCTTTGAAAAGCTACCGCTGAGTGCGGTGGCATAAACAGAAAATCCAAAGAAAACAACAATATGGCACACGAATCCGAAATACGGCTCGCCGCTCTGCGCGGGCTGATGAAAGCAAAGGGCATCGATGCAGCGGTGATTCCGCAGGCCGACCCGCATCTGAGCGAATACCTCGCTCCTCACTGGCAACTGCGCCGCTGGCTTAGCGGATTCACCGGCTCGGCCGGCGATCTGGTGGTGACAGCCGACCAGGCTTGTCTGTGGACCGACTCACGATACTTCATCCAGGCTACACGCCAGCTCGAAGGCTCGGAAATAGAACTTATGAGAGACGGCCTCGCCTCGACACCGGGCATAGGCCACTGGCTGTGCATCAACCTGCCCGAAGGCGCCACTGTGGGCGTCGACGGCATGCTGTTGCCCGTGCCGCGCCTGGCCGACCTGCAGGGCGAGCTTCAGAAGGCCGGAATAAAAGTCGATGCATCCTTCGACCCTTCAGCCGTGTGGCTCGACCGCCCGGAAATGCCCTCGGGAAAGATATATGTGCACGATGTGGCCTACGCTGGAGAGTCGGCAAGCTCGAAAATAGGGAAGATTCTTGCCGCGACAGCCGAGGCCGGCGCCGGCGCAATCTTCATTTCGGCACTCGACGAGATTGCATGGACTCTCAACATACGCTGCGACGATGTGCGCCACACACCGGTGGCCACCTCCTATCTGTTCCTCAGCCCCGACCGCAACATCCTCTTTGTCGACAGCTCCAAGACCGATGCCGCGCTTCTGGAATACCTCGCCGCCGAAGGTGTGGGTGTGATGGGATACACCGAGGCCGGTGCATTCCTGGCATCCCTGCCGGATGCCGCCACTGTGCTGGTGGACCCGGCGCGCACTTCGGGGCGCATGCACTCCCTGCTTGCAGGCAGGGCTGTCAACACCGCTCTTTCGCCGGCATCGGCACTGAAATCGGTGAAGAACGACATACAGCTGCAGGGCATACGCAGGGCCATGGTGCGCGATGGCGTAGCACTGGTACGCTCTTTCCGTGAAATCGAGCGGGCGATAGCCACTGGCACCGAAATAACCGAGATGGATGTCGCCGCCATCCTGAAGAAATATCGCTCGCAGGGCGAGAATTACCGCGACGAGAGCTTCGGCACCATCGCCGGCTACGGTCCCCACGGAGCCATTGTTCACTACGAGGCCACCGAGGCTACCAATTCCGTGCTGGCGCCCCACGGGCTCCTGCTGGTCGACAGCGGCGCACAGTATCTCGACGGCACCACCGATATAACCCGCACCATCGCTCTGGGTACGCCAACTGCCGAGGAGCGACGCGACTTCACTCTGGTGATGAAAGGCCATATCGCCCTGGCCACCATGATGTTCCCCGACGATACGCGCGGCGCGCAGCTCGACGCCATCGCGCGCCAGTATCTGTGGCGCAACGGGATGAGCTATCTCCACGGCACCGGGCATGGCGTTGGCCACTTCCTTGGAGTGCATGAAGGCCCGCAGAGCATCCGTCTGAACTGGGTGGATGCAGTGCTCCGTCCGGGCATGATCACCTCCAACGAACCGGGACTGTACCGCGCCGACATACACGGCATCCGATGCGAGAATCTTGTGCTGTGCCGCCGTGCGTGCACCAACGAATTCGGCAACTTCCTGCGTTTCGAGACGCTCACCCTCTTCCCCTTCGATCTCCGGTTGTTCGACGTGGACATGCTGACCTCCGATGAAATCGAATGGCTCGACAGCTACCACCGCACTGTCTTCGAACGTCTCTCGCCATATCTCGACGCCGAGGAACGGCAGTGGCTGGAATGCAGGACACGTTCCATAACCGACAATCTCCCTTTCTGACCAATGGCCCTGATAATTCCTCTGCGCGGATTTACTCCCCGCATCGGCAAAGAGTGCTTCCTTGCCGAAAACGCCACAGTGGTCGGCGATGTCACCATGGGCGACCAGTGCAGCATCTGGTTCAATGCCGTGTTGCGTGGCGATGTGAACACAATAACCATAGGCAACCGTGTGAACATCCAGGACGGAAGCGTGCTGCACACGTTATATCAGAAGTCCACCATAGAAATCGGCGATGATGTGAGCATAGGGCACAATGTGACTATCCATGGTGCTAAAATCCGCGATTTCGCCCTCATAGGAATGGGAGCCGTGGTGATGGACGATGCCGAAGTTGGCTCCGGTGCCATTGTGGCTGCCGGCTCTGTCGTGCTCGCCAGAACAAAAATCGGCCCTAATGAGCTGTGGGGCGGTGCTCCCGCGAAGTTCATCAAGATGGTCGACCCGGCCCAGTCAAAGGAGATGAACATCAGAATCGCCAAGAACTATCTCATGTACTCCAAGTGGTACGACACCGACGAGTAACTACCGTATATTAGCCGATAACCTAAACCGGAGGTTGTGTCGTTGATGCACAACCTCCGGTTTCTATATGAAACGGTGTCATAGGCGCCCTGGAGCCGTGAGGATGTGGTACACCAGGTCGTAGAGCAGCTGGTGCTCGTTTTGCCTGGAGTCTACGCCCTTGCTCATGGCGTCGAAGCGTCGTATGGCGGAAATGATTTCCACCGTTTTCACCGGTGAGTAGTTGCTCATGCCTTTGAGGATGCGTTTGGCGGCGAAACTGTTGCGGAGTCCGAGTTCGTTGGCGATACCGTCGGCCGAGCGGTCGGCGGCATAGTGGCCGGTGAGCACATCGGCGAAGAAATTGAAAACCGAGGATGCCACAAGCACAACAGGCGCTTCCTTGGTGTGTGTGCGGAAGTAGGCGAGGATGCGGAATGCCTTGGCCGCGTTTTTTTCGGCAAGGGCGTCGACAAGTTCGAAACTGTTGTATTCGCGGCTGATGCCTATATTGCGCTCTATCACCTCGGGAGTCACCGCCGCGCCCGAAGGCAGAAGAGTGGCGAGCTTGTCGATTTCGTTGTGCAGGCGCGTGAGGTCGGTGCCTATGAAATCGCGCAGCATCTCGAGGCTTTTGGGGTCGGCGGTAAGCCCTTTTGAACGCAGGTAGTTGCCGATTGCCGCCGGGGCGTTGTATTCGGTAATCTTCTTTGACTCGAACAACACGCCTCCGCCATTGCGCACTGCCGCCAGTAGGTCCTTGCCCTTGGCCTGGGCGCCGCGGAAGGCAACAACAAGCACTGTGGAGGCAACAGGAGAGGCTATGTAGGGCGCCAGACGGTTTATGGCATCGGCGCGCGCACCCTGCGCCTCCTTCACAATCACCACCTGCCGCTGCGCCATCATGGGCACGCGCCGGCAGATGTCGATAATGGCCGACGGTTCGGTCTGGGTGGCGTAGAGAGTGTACTGGTTGAACTCCTTCTCGTCGGAAGGCAGAATTTTGTCGAATTCTTCCAGCAGACGGTCGATGTAGTAGCCTTCTTCGCCATGCAGCAGATATACAGGAGCGTATCGGCCTGCGGCAATGCTCTTGCGCAGCTCATCGAAAGTGGGAGTGGATGTGGATGCCATATATGTCGGGAGGGTGATGCTGAATATTTTTGTAAATTTACGGCAAATTTACCGAACCGCAGCAACAAAAGATGACCGAATTGCCCGCCCTCGCCCTGCCTGCCGCCGATATAGCTGTGCGCGCCGCCGACAACGGCCCCGAGGTGTACGATGCCCTCAGGCGCAAATGGGTGGCGCTGACTCCCGAGGAATGGGTGAGGCAGAATTTCACAGCCTTCCTTGTAGCACACAGGGGCTACCCGGCGGGGCTGCTTGCCAATGAGGTCGGCCTGCGCTTGAACGGGACGTTGAAGCGATGCGACGGCCTGGTCTACGACCGCCGTCTGCGCCCCCTGGTCGTTATGGAATACAAGGCTCCGCATGTGGCAATCACCCAGAAGGTGTTCGACCAGATTGCCCGCTACAACATAGTCGTGGGCGCTCCCTATCTCATTGTCAGCAACGGACTGCGCCACTACTGCTGCCGCTTCGGCTCCGGAGGCTACTCCTTCCTGCCCGACATCCCCCGCTACGACGAAATGGTGTGATAGCTGTATTTACGGGTTGTTATAATTGTCTGAACCTCTGAATATTGTCAGCTCATCTGTCGGGAGCCTCGAAGCCGTCGGCTTATCCATACTCCTCGGCGGCCGCTGACTTTATTTTCCGATTCGGTACAATGTGGCAATGACGGGAACATGTGTTCTTGTTTTCGGGCAAAAATCGGCGGGAGCGGACGTAATCAAAATTAAATTATTATTTTTGCGTGAATTTTCGCGACAGTCGATGACTATACTTGAAACTTTCCAGCACCGGCACGCCGACGATCTGGCTCTGCTCAACGAGCGGATAGCCCTGCAGTTGGCAAGCTCCAATCCGATGATGAGCAGTATCGTCGGTGCCCAGTTGCGCACCAAAGGGAAGCAGCTGCGGCCGCTTCTGCTCATGGTGTGCGCCCGCATGTTCGGCCCCGTGACTGAGAAGGTTGTAGAGGCTGCCGCTGCCGTGGAATTGCTTCATAATGCCTCGCTGATTCACGACGATGTGGTGGACAATGCGTTCACCCGTCGCGGAAAGCCTACGGTGAATGCCGTGTGGGACAATCATATAGCTGTGCTTGTTGGTGACTTCTTCACCTCGTCGGCCATGCAGGAGGCAATAGCCACCGGCGATATACGCATTGTGGAATCGCTCTGCAGCCTGGGACGCCACTTGTCGCTGGGCGAAATCGACCAGATTTTCAACGCCCGCGAGCATTCCATATCCAAGGCCAACTATATGGCCATAATAGACTACAAGACGGCTTCGCTTTTTGTCAGCAGCGCCCGCATGGGCTGTCTGGCCGCCGGTGTGGACGACTGGCGCATGACTGCGCTCGAGGAATATGCCCGCGCCTTCGGCCGCTGCTTCCAGATTCGCGACGATATATTCGATTACAGCGCCGGGAGCGCCGCGCTCGGAAAGCCCACGGGAAACGACCTCCGCGAAGGCAAAATCACTCTTCCGCTTCTTGCTGCCCTCGAGGCCGCGCCGGAGAGTGCCGAGCGCTCGAGGGTTGTGGAAATCCTCGACGGTGACAGCATCGCCGACGGCGACATTGCAATGGTGATGGACTTCGCCCGCCGCAACGGAGGCATAGAGCTGGCGCAGGCCGAAATGGAGAATCTGCGCGGACGTGCGGTGGAAGCCCTCGCCCCGCTGGACGACAGCGAACAGAAGCGCGAGCTGATTGATTTGCTGGGCTTCATCATTGACCGAACTTACTGACCCATGCCAAGGTCGCCGCATTCACTACTGAAGGCCATGGCCACGGCGGCAGTGGCAGCACTGGCGGCATCGTCGTGTGCCAATATGGGACGCCCCGAGGGCGGTCCACGCGACGAGAATCCGCCTGTATTCCTGCGTTCCAATCCCGCTCCCGGTGCCACGAACGTGGACCGCACGCGTTTCACCCTTGTATTCGACGAGAACATACAGCTTGAGGACGCTTTCACCAAGGTGGTGGTGTCGCCGCCGCAGAAGCAGCCGCCCCAGGTCAGCGCCAACGGCCGCAGGCTCAGCGTGGAGCTCCGCGACAGCCTGCTGGACAGCACAACCTATACAATCGACTTTGCCGATGCCATAAAGGACCTCAACGAGGGCAATGTGCTCGACGGCTTCGCGCTGGACTTCTCCACGGGTTCAACCATCGATACCCTGCGCATATCCGGCATAGTGCTCCAGGCCGAGAACCTCGAGCCAGCCCAGGGCATGCTTGTGGGCGTGTACTCCAATCTCGAGGATTCCGCGGTGAGCACGCTGCCGATGGAGCGTATCGCCCGCACCAACCAGCTGGGACAGTTCACGGTGCGCAATCTGCCTCCAGGCGAATACCGCGTGTTCGCTGTCAACGACCTCAACCGCGACTATCACTGGGACCGTTCGGAGGATGTGGCCTTCTTCCCGGGTGTTGTATCGCCGTCGGTGGAGCGGATAACAGTTGCCGACACGCTCTTCGCTGCCGACCGCAGCGACTCGCTGGTGATGCGCGATGGAGTGAGGTATCTCCCCAATGACATCTTCCTCAGCTGGTTCAATGTGGGCTACAGTCCCGCCTATCTTTCCGATTACAAGCGCCCCGAACGCAGGCGCATAACCATAAACTTCGCCGCCGAGGTCGACAGCATGCCGCAGGTGAGCATCGTCGACGGTGCTCCGGGAGCCGGACGTCCTGCCGCGGAATGGGCGCTTCAGAGGCTCAGTGCCGGCAACGATTCCCTCGAACTATGGATTGCCGACCCGGAGGTGCTTGCCGCCGACTCGTTGCGTCTGGGTGTGAGATATCTGAAAACCGACTCCACCGAACAGCTCGTATGGACAACCGATACCCTCCGTTTTTTCTTCCGCGACCAGAAGATTTCAAAGAAAGATCTGGAAAAGGCCGAAAAGAGGGAACTCGAGCGCATAGCCAGGGCCCGCGAGAACGGGAACTTCACTGTCGACAGCCTCACCGGCGACACCGTGTGGCCGCCGCGCCCCGACATGGAGTATTTCAACCTGCGTCTTCCGGGCAGCAAGCAGGATGTTAACCGGCCTTTGCTCCTGGCCTCCGATACTCCTTGGGAATCGCTGGACTCCGCAGGTCTTCATCTTGATATCAAGGCGGATACGCTGTGGCGACCGGTGGCAGCCTCGCTGCGCCCCGATTCGTCGAATCTGCTCACGAACCGCCGTATCGACCTTGCCTGGGAGCCTGGCGCGACCTACCGGCTTACCGTCGATACCCTGGCGGCACGGAGCATCTACGGCACATGGAACCGTCCTTTCTGCCAGGAATTCACCGTGGCCAGTCTCGAGGATTATTCGAACCTGAGTTTCACGCTTCCAGGCACCGATTCCGTGCAGGTGGTCGTTGAGCTGCTTAACACTTCCGACGAGCCTGTGGCACGGACGGTGAAACCTGTGGGAAGCGAAGTGGCCGTGTTCAGATTTCTCCAGCCCGGCCAGTACTATGCCCGACTGTTTGTCGACGCCAATGCCAACGGCAAGTGGGATACCGGCTCTATCGAGTCGTGGACTCTCCCGGAGGATGTGTACTACTTCGCAAAGAAGCTCAATCTGAAGAAGAACTGGGACGTGGAACAGACATGGCTGCTGAACGAATTGCCCGTCGATCTCCAGAAGCCCTATGCCATAAAGAAGAACCGCCCCAAACTCAAACGTGGAGAACAGGCCCCGCAGGAAGATGAAGAGGAGTCCTGGGAGGACCGCCGCGACGAGATGATCGATCCTTTCACTCCGCGCCGCAACCATGGCAGCGGCAGCAGGCCAGGCGGTCTGCGTCCCTCCAACGTGGGCAATACTCCCTCGCGCCGCTGAGCAGTCATTGCGATATTGCAATAATGTACCGCACGATACGCACCATAAGAATAGTCATAGCGCTGGCCACGATGCTGCTGCCGGCGTGGGCGCTGGTGGCGGGACATGAAACGGTGTTCTCCAACATGCAGATTCTTACGGCTCTGCTGTCGGGTTCTTTTATCTGTCTGGTGTTCTGGGTGCTGGCCACGCTTTTCTACGGACGCATATATTGCTCCCTGCTGTGCCCGCTGGGCACGGTGATGGATTGCATGGCTGCTGTGGCACGCCTTGTGGGGCGTCGCAGGCGCGCTTACACATACAGCCAGCCCGCCAATGCCGTGCGCTGGCTGTTTTTCGTCCTGGCTGTGGCCTGTGTGCTCGTTGGTGGCAGTGTGTTGCCGACTTTACTCGACCCGTATACCGACTATGCCCGCATGGTAACCCAGTTTGTGGTTGTGCCGCTTGGCGAGTACGGACCCGGTGCTGTGTTCAGTCTCTCGTCTATGTCGATTGCCGCGGGCATAGCTCTGGTGGTCGCTGCCATGTCGTGGCGCCACGGCAGGCGCTACTGCAACACCGTGTGCCCGGTGGGTACGCTGCTTGCGGTGCCGGCGGCACGGAGTGTTTTCCACCCCGACATAAACACCGACAAATGCATTAACTGCGGTGAATGCGAGCGGGTGTGCAAGGCCGGTTGTATCCGCCTTTCCGACCACACTGTCGACGCTTCGCGCTGTGTGGTGTGTTTCGACTGCATGAGCGTGTGCCCAAATCAGGCAATCACCTACAGGCAGGGACGCCACCGGCTGGGAATGCCCATGATGCAGCCCAGCGGCGGAAATCAGCCTCAGAATTTCGTGGCGCCACCGGAAGAATCTACTACAATAAAACAGGAAAAATGAAACAGTATCTACAGCTTCTCGAGCACATTCTCGACCATGGAGTGGAGAAGACCGACCGTACCGGCACGGGAACAATAAGCACATTCGGATACCAGATGCGATTCGACCTCTCCGAAGGTTTTCCGCTGCTCACCACCAAGAAGCTGCACCTCAAAAGCATTATCTACGAGCTTCTGTGGTTTCTTGCCGGCGACACCAATGTGCGCTATCTCCAGGAAAACGGAGTGCGTATCTGGAATGAGTGGGCACGCCCCGACGGCAGCCTCGGGCCTGTGTACGGCGCCCAGTGGCGCTCCTGGCCCGACTATCGTGGCGGCTCGATAGACCAGATAGCCAAGGCGCAGGAGCAGATACGTAACAACCCTGACTCCAGGCGCATTGTGGTGAGCGCATGGAATGTGGCCCAGCTGCCCGACATGGCTCTGGCGCCGTGTCACGCGCTGTTCCAGTTCTATGTGGCCGATGGCAGGCTGAGTCTGCAACTATATCAGCGCAGCGCCGACTGTTTCCTGGGTGTGCCTTTCAATATTGCCTCATATGCGCTGCTGACAATGATGATGGCCAAGGCCACCGGCCTGCAGCCCGGAGAGTTCGTGCACACTCTCGGTGACGCCCACCTCTACTTGAACCATCTCGAGCAGGCGCGCCTGCAGCTCGGGCGCACTCCGAGGGCACTGCCGAAGATGCTCATCCATGGCGAGCACAGCAGTGTGTTCGACTACGGCTACGCCGACTTCGAACTGACGGATTACGATCCTATGCCTCACATCAAGGCGGAGGTGGCTGTATGAAACCGAGTGTGAACATAATCGTGGCAATCGACCGCCGGGGAGCCATAGGAATCGGTGGAGATCTGGTGTATCGCTTCAAGGAAGACCTCCGCCATTTCAAGACGGCGACAATGGGAAGCACAGTGGTGATGGGCCGCCGTACATGGCAGAGCCTGCCAGGTGCGCTTCCTGGCCGTCGCAACATTGTGGTGAGTGCAACCGAAGGCTTCAGCGCCGAGGGGGCCGAAGTGGCCAAATCTCTCGAAGAGGCGCTGGCAATGGCCGCCGACGGTCCCGGTGATACCTATATCATTGGGGGTGCCATGCTGTATGAGGCCGCACTTCCGCTTGCCGACAGGCTTGTTCTCACCGAAATCGACGACTGCCGCCCCGCCGATACTTTCTTTCCGCAGTTCGACCGCAGTGAATACACCGAAGAGAGCAGTGTGCAGGCCGAATCGTTCAATGGTAGATTTGTTGTGCTGGCCCGCCGGTAAAATTTCCGGAAGGACCTGTTTTTGCTTTCCTTTTGCCGTTCCTGTATGTGCTGTGGGACTTGTAGAAGCTGCGATGTATCATAATGTCGCAGTGAACTTTATTTTTAACACTCTTTATAGATTCGGTCATTTTTTAACTTAAAAGCAGATAAGAAAGACAAATTGACGGCTGCCGGTTGTATTTAACTACGGCTATCAGTTAAAGCTGCGGATTGGCTTAACATATTAATCCGAGTGTATCCCCGATGCTGTGTAATGGCTTTTTGGTAGTTCGCAAATTCGATATAACTTTGCATCGGAAATGATACGACAAGCATTGATCAGTGCTTTTTCATATTGAAAATCTGGAATAGACATATAATCTAACATTAAGTACTATGTGTAAGAAAGCAAGGGCTGTCCGTGAGGATAGCCCTTGTTTGTTGTGGCTTCTCCGGTAGTTTGGCTGCCGGACTCTCCTTTTGTGCAATGCTCAGCGTATGAGGGATATAGCAGCGCACGTGACAATTGACAGCGAAAAAATATAAAAAATTCTTTGTCAATTCAATCAAAATCTCTAACTTTGCAGTGCCTTTACAAATGGTGCCCATAGTTCAGCTGGTTAGAGCGTCGGATTGTGGTTCCGAAGGTCGTGGGTTCGAATCCCACTGGGCACCCTAAATAATGCGACAGCCGCGACGGTAATCTCCGCCGCGGCTTTTTATGTTTCTCATATGATAGAAATCGATGATTCGATGCGCGGGCGTCTCGACGCTCTCGCGGAGAAATACAATGTGCCCGATTTTGCCAAGGACGACCCGGTGGGGTTTCCGCGAAGCTTCTCCGACAAGGCCGACATAGAAATATCGTCACTCCTTACAGCCACCATAGCCTGGGGGCGCCGTCCCATGATTTTGCGCAATGCCGAAAAACTGCATGGTCTGCTTGGCCACAGGCCGGCGGAGTTTGTGCGCGGCGGCGACATAGAGTCCATCTCCGACGACAATATACACCGCACATTCTTTGGGCGGCATCTGCGATACTGGCTGCGCGGATTGCGTCGCATCTACAGCCGCTATCCGTCGTTGGAGGATTTCTGTCTGGCTACCGGTGCGCCGTCGTGTGCCGAACCCGCCTGGGAGCTTGCCCGGTGTATCAACCTTGAACTCGAGGCAGCAAATGCAGAGTGTCCTCTGGTGGGACCGAACCGATGCATGCCGGCCGACATAGGACATACGGCACTCAAGCGCTTCAATATGGCGCTCCGTTGGCTTGTGCGCTCCGACGGAATTGTGGATATCGGATGCTGGAAAGCTCTGGCGCCGTCGCAGCTATTCATTCCTCTTGATGTGCATAGCGCCTCCACAGCCCGTTCGCTTGGACTTTTGGAACGTCGCGCCAACGACCGCCGCGCGGTTCTGGAACTGACATCCGTGCTGGCGGCGATGCGCCCTGACGACCCCGTGGTCTACGACTTTGCATTGTTCGGTGCGGGCATCGCAGGTGAGATACCACGGGAATAATAATACAAAGCCGGCAGAAGATGCTCCTGCCGGCCAGTGCCCGAAATGGGACTCGAACCCATACAGCCGCTATGGCCAAGGGATTTTAAGTCCCTCGTGTCTACCATTCCACCATTCGGGCGGCTTGTGGGTGCAAATTTATGGATAATATCCCGGATTAGCAAATGCCTGCAGCCGGAGCTTTGCCGGCGAGCGGTGCGCGATGCTGTAATAACAGGCTGTCGCAGGGCAGGTGGGAGACTTTACGATTGACAATGGCGGTCCTATAATCATGGTGCAGGTAGAGAACGAGTGCGGTTCCTACGGCATCGACAAGGAATATATCGCGAATATCCGCGATATACCTGGTGGTTGAATTAAATTAGTGAACCTGCTGGATGAATTGAAATGATTCTAATCCGCTCATCAATCATTGATTTGTAAAAAATGAAATTCAACACCGACATATCTGTTCCAGACCTCATAATACTTGTGGGGGCTTTGGGCTACTTCATATGTCCTGCCGACGTTATTCCCGATGCAATTCCCGCCATTGGATTCGTCGACGATGCCGCGGCACTTGCGGCTGTGTTCAGAATCCTGAAAAGTATGTGACAACGGAGTCGGGCAATGCCACAAAGCGGAAACTCGCCCGGATTTTCAGGAATACCGACGAGGAAGAACTGGCCAGGATAGTAGAAAGTCTGACCTGGAAAGGGAAGAAAGGTTAAAAATCAGCGTCGGCGCAGATGCCAGGGATATTTGTGCCCTTGAAAATCAGCGTCGTGCGGATTCTGTGGTAAAAAATATCAATAAAAAAGCAGAAAAATTTTGGAGATTCCGATTTTGTGCTTAACTTTGCAACCGCAAACGGGAAACGGCACTTGCTAATCTCCCGCTGCGGAGAAAATTGAAAACGCCTCTTTAGCTCAGTTGGCCAGAGCACGTGATTTGTAATCTCGGGGTCGTTGGTTCGAATCCGACAAGAGGCTCAGAAGAAGGAAGTGGAGAAATCGGCTTCTACTTAAAATACAAGGGCGAATACCAGAGTGGCCAAATGGGGCAGACTGTAAATCTGCTGGTTTATA
>ERZ778504.707-NODE-707-length-32040-cov-20.684477_pt1 | contig 32040 bp, 43 predicted proteins | sample MGYA00510046_ERZ778504 | MGnify/ENA primary metagenome ERZ778504 (study PRJEB29527, sample SAMN07138964) | mouse gut metagenome | material: feces | host: mouse | place: China:Nanjing | collected 2016-01-25 ...
TAAGGTGGATGTAATTTTTGCCTCATTTTATTTGGATTTTAATATAGTTCGTACTATTTCCGCTCATTCGAGAACTGCTGGGCGCGTGAGGGCGCCGGGGCTGTTCCTCCGCCCATGAAGAATATCGAGCTGCGTACTCTCCGTCAGGAAATGTCGGAAGTGCTATATCAGTGGGCCGAGGAATACTTTGACCCGTCAGGTTCTCATCTTAACGAGCGGATCAAACGTGCTGACCTCGTCGCCTCTTTCTTCGAATATGCCGGTGGCCCTGCCGGGCATGGCGTTACCCGTACAAACTTCAAGGGGAAAATCCAAGCATATTGCAAATTCAAAGGCTACGATTTTAACATTGACCGTCCTAATGCCGAGAAAGTCTATTTCTCAGACTGGAAACCGCTACACCCCGAAGAATCTTTCATCGGTTCAGATGATAAATCCGGAGGGGCAGAATACTTCAAGGTATTCTCTCCAGCCAAAGAAAAGGAATCCAAACCATTCTAAATACTTAATATATGGACAACAAAGAAATCGCCATCTCCGTCGTAAGCAAGGTTACGGGCGTGGCAAAATCGACAATCCTATCCGGTACGCGCAAATGGCCTGCAGTCGAGGCCAGACAGTTTGTAATCCTCCTTCTGTATCATGAAGGAGCTACTGATGAAACTATTTCATGGATGCTTAACCGTGGCCGTTGCGCAATCCTCAAATCAAGGCACAATGCAATCGCCTCACTGCGTCTTTCAAAGATATTCCGTGCCAAGTTCAACAAAATCTCCGAAATGTATGAGCACCAAAAATCGTTACGAATATCTTAAAATCGACTTTCTCGAAGATGTCAGCCCCGTCGAGGCACAGTCGACATGGTGTGTCACCAAAGGCCGCCGTGAATCCGTCACAATCTTCTCATCGTTGCTTCCTGACGGCTCATGGGTCTATGGTTATGCCGTCAACTGGGCAAATGGCAGGACATCCGTACAGCAGCCTACCGCAGCCCTCGGAAGATTCCGTTCTCAGCGCGATGCAAAGCTGTATGCCATCGGCTTTATGCTCCTATATCTTGATTATTTCATAGAAGATACTCGCATCGATCTCCGTAGAGCAGAAGCGTCGCTCCTTCAAGCAGAACTATTCTAAATCATCAACCATGGTACAAAAACTTTCCATTCTACTTGCCCTCGCTCTGGTAGGCTGTTCTCAGTCTAACGAGCTTTCGGGTTCATCGGCTCAGCCTCATGCAGCCGTCGCATCTATGTCAATCCCTGCCGGGTTCTCCGTCATCGAGCAGCACCCAGACGGATATTTCATTCGTCTCGCTTCCGCGGAACGTGCCTCAGCTGCCACGATCCGCTCAATCGCCGACACATTCAATGGCGAATTTGACCGCGTCGACCTTTGCCTCGATATCACCCATGAGCGCGGCGATGAATACGCCTCGATCATCGGCAATCAGGTGTTCGATCACGAAAACGATTATATATATTCACTTAACAATACCACAAAATGAGTTCCAATGATCTTATTTGTTGCTCATCATGCAACGAACTCAAGCCTCTTTCCGAGTTTTCCCGCAACTCTCGCTCCAAGTCCGGACATCTTTCAATCTGCAAAACCTGTCAAAAATCAAGGATTTCCATCGGGAAAAGAGTCTCCGCCAGTTACCCCCCCTCTGCATTTAAGGCTTACAATCCAAAATTCGAAGGCCAACAACCACTTCAGCTCATAGCCGCCATGCGTGAGCTTGCAGAAGAACTTAAAAACAGAGGCTTCTCCTACAAAGGAGAACTTACATATCTGAATGTAATTAAAATATAACACCTTGGATATTATTATTTTCAAAGTCTTTTTCCTTGCCGTTGATCCAAATGGTTCTGCGCGACAACCACTCCACTTTTGCAGAGTCTTGGCTGTAGATAACGGCAATCAGCTCGAATCTCGCATAAACAGCATCATAACCAAACTCAAAGCCGATGGCTATGAGATAGCAGAAGTTGATGACTGCTGGAACATCTCGGAACCCTCCATTATCGGCCCTCGATGACCCGCAACTTCTCCAAACCACAGATTTCGGACTACGTCTCAGCTCTGGCTCTCGCTTCGAGACCGCTGGAGCTGAGAACCGTATTCGTTGGCCTTGTTGAGTTTCGCGAGGTAGCTGCAAAAGCCGCTCGCACGTTAGAAATGGCTCGGCTCGCTTCGCCTCCTATTACTACCGTGCCAGTTCTGTACCTGAAAACCTATTTAGACAACCTTTCGAGAGACCTTCTCAGACAGGCTCAGCCTACTTGCGACCGCTGTTGTCACTATCAGGCCCACCCGCCACGATGTCAGCTCTCAAAGCGTTCTATCTACCCTAAACAATTCTCCTGTAAGAAATACTCACCCAAATTCAATTCAAGAAAATGAAATTAACAATCAACTTCTCTGACTTTCAGTTGATGAAAGCTATTGCTCTCTCTCCGGCAACAGAAGAACAGGCCGACAAAATCATGGCTGCTGTTCGGGAAACACCGGAACTCGACATCACCGAATTCCTCTCATCGGACAAGGATTCCCAGCAGGTGGCTTTATTGATCGCTGTTTCTGCTATCGCGGCCATCTCAGAAAAATATAAAATCGAATGAAGAAATTTAATCACCTTGTCAGCGAATGGGAGCGCGAGGCATGTCGTGAAGCGCATGGCTCGTTGTGTGCAGAGATGGTTCGCGTCCGGCTTGAATTTCTCCGTTTAAGGCGCGAAATCCTGAAAAGCATCTTTCGCCAATACTACTATCTGTTAAATTAAAAATATTATAAAATGATTGAAATTATTCTCTATGCAGCACTTTGCGCTGTAGCCGTCGTCCTCGGCCATGTTTTAGGATTCCGTCGCGGATATAATTCTTGCCTCGACAATCATCCCGTTCCCTCTGATCGACCGGGAATACCTTCTCCGTTCCCGCTTGTTGAAGGCCGGATGAGTAGATACTCATTCCGGTTAACAACCCCCAATGCTGTACGGCCGGAAGATCGAATCAGAATCGCCACCTCGGCTGTAGATGAACTGAGCACGATAATAGCGCGCCGATTACTCGCCGAAGGGGTAATTCGTCCGGTCATCCTTGAACCGCATATTGGTGGACGTTTTGGGGATGCGATAGAAATCGGAGCTTCACTCTATGCTTTGGCAGACCCGGCATATGACCGCTATCCCAAACTCGTATATTTCACCACGCCATTGAATCCTGATTGATAGACAATCATACTAAAAAATCCCCGGCTCCGTGCCGGGAGTCGGGGAGAAAGCGTCTGTGTGCTTTGCGTGTCAAACAAAAAGAGCTATGGACGCTTGTTTTTTTGTCATACGCGCTGTGTGAAGGTAGCCAACTGCATGCCGATATCTTGGAGAGCCTTTATAAAAGTGGCCTCCTCGGATTGCGTGAATGCCGCAGGTTTACCGTTTACCATTTGCCCCTTGAGGCGTTGATAAAGCCATTGGCGTGTCTTGCCGAAATAATGCCGGGCTATGTATGCGAGATTGACCACCTCGGTCAAGCTTCCCATGCGCTCGTGCATTGTATATGAAGCCAACGAACTCTCCACATTATCAAGGTGCTTGTCGGCCGATGCCATGATGAACTGCAGCGCCTCATTCATTTCCTGAATTTTACCTTCGGCCTGAGCCTGTGCGGTTATCTCTTTCAGATAGTCTGTTGCGGCGGGATCTCCGGCCGTCTCCATCTGTTTCCATTTTTCTATACGTTCTTTCATATCCGTTTTGAATAAGGGGAGGGGCTTCCCCCTCCCGGGTTCTACTTCTCTTTGCGAACTTCATCTATCAACATTTCCAGATGTTTCTTCCTGTCAAGCATGTTGTTTAGATGTCGTTCAATCTCTCTCGTGGGCTTGACACCTGACTGCAAGAGAAAGGCGATTTTTTCAAGCTCCGCCTTGACCGCGATTAACTCTCCGGTCCAGTACTGTAAAAGTGCTTGTTTGTCCATAATGTTAATTATCTCTTTTTGTTTGACACTACAAAGATAATACACTTTTGTGAATTATAAAAACTTTCAATCAATAAAATTCACTTTTGGTTATTTTTTTATTCAACAACACCCTCGCCCATCACGGCGGGGGTGTTTTGCATTGTTACCTTTTTGTCGTATATTTGCGAATAAACTTTGTTTACCTATTTATTCTCATTTATTCTCATGAAAAAAGTAGCACTTTGTATTCTGTCTGCCGCCTTACTCTCCTTAGTCTCGTGTAAGCCAGTCATGTTATCACATCAAACATATTATTTGGATTATCAAGAAGCCGGCCAAGGAAAAGTATTTATCACAGAAGCTAACTCTGTCAGCTTCGAATACGAACCGTTAGGCTCTATTCTAATCGTAGAGTATCCGGGGTTCGTGAAGGTTACTGCTCCTTCAGGCGAAGTTAGTAACGAGAAGAAAAAACTCTTTGCAGCTGACCTATATAACAATAAATACTCAAATCTTAGATATGACAATGCATCAACCCAATCTGCAATAAACTATGCAGTAGAAAAAGTATTGGCTCTTGGGGGAGATGGCATAATCAACCTACGATTCTCATCATATTTTGATAAATCCGCTCAAAAGCAAGTCGTACAGATTTCTGGAATGGTCATTAAACGGAAATAAAACTAATTCTTTTCATTATGAAAATATTTCAATCTATTTTTATCTTTATCTCTTTTTTTATCCTGAATGCGTGTTCTTCATCTGGATCATCAACTTCAGCTTTTACAAATGAGGAATTAGATGCAATTGAGGCAGCACAGGATTTCATCCGCTCTGAATTTGCCCATGACGCTGATTTCCACAAAGAAGGTACAATAATCCTACCTACCGAGGTTGACAATCGTTACAAAGTCATGCAGCGGTTTGACAGTGCCCAAAAGGACGGTTACAATTTCGTTTACCGAATTTGGGTGCAAAAATTCCCCTCTGGCTGGGAATACGGAAATCTCGGCATTGAACGATCCGGGGGAGAAAGAGTACTTACCACCAATGGCCGCATGAAAGAGTTAGAGCGACAAAACATGACCCGACAAGAAAATTCCAGTGCCGGGAATGTTGATTATACAATAATCAAACGAAACGCTCCTAATTATGTCAGAGTCTACACAGCGCAGCGTTTAACCCGTGATGATGTTCTAACTGTCTATAACCAGTTGAAAGACACTTACCAAATTGTTCAGTTTAGCACATCAAGCAATCCTGATGACGATGAATATATGGCAATTCAGTATGGTAGTGTATATGAACACGATAAAAACAAAATCACAAAATTGGCTGAATACTGATTTTTATGCGATTTTATTTTGCACTGTTAATTTTTTGTAGTAATTTCGCAGTGCTATAACACCATGGCAGTTTGCCTGCTACCTTGAGTGCGGTTTAGACGCTCGACATACTTTCGGGCATTTTTTATGCCCTTACATAAGTAGCCCCATACGGCTACCATTCCGAACCCCTTAATATCGCCCTCAGTGGCAGGCATTATGGTGTTATAGCAACGGAGTGGTAGCCGTTTTTATGTCTGCCATATTGCTATAACACCATAATGCCAAGCGTTATGCAAACAACCATTCTATTCAAGGTTCCGGGCAAACCATCAAGCTCGCCCCTCGTAATCCTTACAGGCCCTACTATCAGCGCCCGGTATTCCACCCCTATCACTGCCCGCCTCTCCCGCACCCTCTCGATGGCATGGGAATCGGTGAAGTGCGCTTGTACCCCGTCCCGCCTCGTTACCGGTATATGCGTCCTATGCGCCATTTCGGCAATATTCGCCGGAATGCACACGGCAGCCACCGGATCTGACAACTCACGGATTCTTCTTGCCGTCATTACACTCATAGGGCTACCCCTGTCCATAATCGGAGCATTCATATCCTCTGCCGGGAAAGGAGGTGACAAATGATGGGATTTACAGATGACCTACTGTTCGCGGTTACAAGCCATATCGTTGAGAACTGGGAGCGCTTGGACGGCAATGTCGCCTATTTCGCAAATCGCGTCCGTAAATCCGGCCTCACAACAGCCGATCTCGACAACTATCTCGTCGAGCGTGGCAAAGTATGCCCGGTCTGCGTCACTACCGTATTCAACTACATCCTACACCCTGTCGATAGCGAGGAAGGAGGTCAGGCATGAAATACTTTGTTACGGTCAACATACTCCAGTCCACCACAAAGCTCGGACGGCTGCTCGCTGATTCCGTTTTTCGTCGTTATAACAATGCCCTTGTCCATTACGGCGAAGCATCCCGGATTCCGCAGTATCTGACAGAGGAAATGAAATCCCTCTGCACGGAAAACAAGCGTCTGAAGCCGATGACCGTCCGTACATCCGGATTTACCGCCGGCAAGCTCAACATGGGAGCTTCATCGCAGATATATGTTGTCACCGAAGCAGGAGCAAAGGCATTCTCCGACAATCGGCCATTCACCATCCATCTCACCCCGGTAATGAAGGACTACACGATAGGGAAAGGAGGAGAGCTATGAGCCGCACCACCCCCATGCCGGACATCACCATCGGCAAACGCACCCATTACACAGAGTCCGGAGAACCGGATTACGGGCAATATGAAATCGAAGTCACCAGCCACATTGAATGCAATGGAATTATCACCCTCGATTATGCCGGTGACTTATTCAGGCTCCGCAATGCCATCGACAGTTATATAACCGAAAACAAACTACAAAATCCGTACCTATGAATACAGAAGGAAATAACAAATCCCGGCAGGTTAAGAAAAACGCCTCACGCAAGCCCCGGTTTCTCGGCGTGATCGAAGGCTTCATCAACACGCAGTACCGTCCGACCCGCGCCTTTGACCCCACTGAACGCACACGCTTCCGGGTCATGACCTCACAGGAAATAATCCTTGATCTCGCAGATATGGTCGACATGGAGCTTAATGACGTAGCCGAAGCCATGATGTATCTCGGTTACCGCACCATAATTCATGACGGCAAAGCCGGATGGCTGCTCGAACGCCGGAACACCTGAACATTCATCCATTCCCCCTCATGACAAGCGGCACATCGTTTCACAACGGTGTGCCGCGCTCCTTTCTTGTTGGAATAATAGGGATGGGTTGAAATCTAAAGTACAATATATAGACGGCGATTACCTATCAGATTCGGTATTCTTTTTTCAGGCTGGGGTATTCTCTTTTCAGGCCGAGGTATTCTTTTTCAGGCCGTCGGTATTCCCATATATAATACGTTTTCACGTATCACGTAAACGCATTAAAAGCCCATTATAGGCACAAAATTAGACATTCTCTGCTGAATAGACAAACATTCTGTAATCGAGTTAGCAACATCTGTTTTAATGATACTCCGCCGCCCCCGCACCCCCGGAGGCAGGATTTTGGAAACCATTGTGCATACGTGCGGAAATGGCACAGGCGCACATAGTCCCGGCTTCCGTGCGGAGGGGTGCGGGGAGGCGCGTATCACCCGGCAGCCCCGTCGCATGCCACGTACCGCCCGCAAAGGATATTGGATGCAACGAGCTGTCATAAACCATTTTACATTCATTGCGAACATTCCTTATAATTATTTTTTTCTCCCGCCTATTGTAAGAGTAAAAAAGAGTACATTCGTACAGAATAGGTGTTTACATTTGTAAATCAACCACTTAGATAGCGCACAATTTTTGCACTTTTGCGCACGATTGCACTGATGTACAAATCACACTTTAGAAGGTACACTTCCGCAGCACATTCCGCACAAAAAAAGTACGCCCGTAATGTATTGGGATACTGACAAATGCACGAAAGCGCACGAATGCACAGCAAAATCGCACCTGACCGCATGGAAATCCCGGTTTTATATTTAACTATTTGAGAATGTAATTTAATTAATTATCGAATTTTTATAAATTTGCATATATAATCAGTTAACATAAACCATAGTATATTATCACATGTCGCAATTTTCAGTCTACATCAATCCGCCTGAATATCTTGAACAGTGGCTTCGTCATGATTTCTGGGATTCAGAATCGGGGAGAGTAGTGTTTCCAAGGGGTTCAGCCCCCCGCGCCGTCCTCGCCTCGTTACTACGCAAGTCTCCCGGCCACAGTCAGCATGACCACGGCCACTCATCACTACCAGTGGAAGTACCGACATTCAAGGGGCTGAATCCCGCCACGTTCAACTACCTCTCTCCGACAGGACAGTCAGCCTTGATCTCCGCCTGTAAAAAACTCTTTCTGGCCACGCTCTTCAACGAACTCCACGAACTGTTCAGCCACGATGTCCAGATCACCGACATCATCTATGACTTCATGGACCGCCACGGCATTGACCGCTCCGAACGCAATTGGGAGACCATCCGCCAGATGTACTCACGCATGCGGAAAAAAAGTCAAGCGCATCGCAGTTAAAATATGTTAATATTCATTGACTTCAAAAGCGATAATTACCAGAACGCACATCCCGTCCAATCCACCCGAAACACCCGTAGCCATGAGTTTCCACACCCTTCCCGGAATCAGAAAAATTCAGATTGTCCGCTGCACTGACCTTCCTTCAGGACTGATGCTGCAATCCATCTGCGGCTGCATGATCGCCATCGCAGCCCCGTCGGAACAGGTCGCATTCGTCGGCCGTCCGACCCTCCGTTGGGAAGGCACAAAGGTCAATGGCTCACGACAGGAAAAATCGACACTGGAATTCACTACTGTCCACCCTTTGCCCGAAGGCGAGCACATCGCCTTCGTGGTCACGGGTGCGGGAGGAAAACAATATCTCGTAGGCACACGCGAAGGACGATTCCCGGTGATTAACTATTCGGACACCACAGGCGAGCCGGGAGGCAGCCCCGCAGTCCGCACCTACAGTGTCACCCACATCGCACAGAAATCAGTGCTCCCCTGCATCATCTGACAGCCTTTATAGTCTTTTACCACGCAGCCCGCGCCACATAATTTTGCGGCATAGACAATCAACCGCTATGCCAAAAAATTACAATCTCTACCTCAAGGGCTATGTCGGCGACTGGAATTTCTCCGCCGACATGGTCAACGCCGTCCTTGACAGACACAAGGACAAAGAGGTCTGCGTATTGATTGACTCCACCGGAGGGCGTGTCGACACAGCCCTCTCGATTTCCTCTCTCTTCAAGCTACATGGCAACGTCCACTGCCACTACGTCGGCATGAACGCCTCCGCAGCCACCATCGCCTCGATGGGGGCCAAGCACGTTTCCATCGACGCAAACGCCCTCTTCCTCGTGCACAAGTGCATGAGTGTGGTTTTCGAGTGGGACTATATGAACGCCGACGAACTCGCCGCCCATATCGCCGACCTCGAAAAACTCAGAAAGGACAATGACACCATCGACGGCTGTATAGCCGGCATGTACGCCTCGCGCTGCAAAAAGCCAAAGGACGAGCTTCTCGCCCTCATGAAAGAAGGCGCATGGCTCACCGCCAGACAGGCGCTCGAATGGGGTTTTGTCGATGAAATCACCGATGATCCGGAGGACGCTGCCCCCGAAATCACCGATGTTGTGGCTGACGCCCTCGCCAAAGAAGGAATCCCTATGCCTCCGGTCGATGTCAAGAAAGGCTCATTCCTTGAACGCCTCGCGCAGTTCTTCAATCCATCATTACATTCAAAACCTGCTGCCGAGGCCAAAGTGCCGGAGGCAGCACAGTCAACTCCTCAAATGTCAAAAGCTCTCACAGCCGTTGCAGCCCTTCTGGGCGTCACTGTCACTGTTGCCGACGGTCAGCTCACACTCACCGCGGAACAGGCCGACAAACTTGAGGCCGCTGTCGCCGGGCATGATGCCACGGTCAATGACCTCAATGCCAAAATCACCGAGAAGGACAACAAAATCAACGAACTCAACGCCAAGATCGCCGACCTCGTGAAAGAACCGGCCTCAAACACCTCGGACGTTACCGAAACCTCCAAGGACACCAGCCCTCTCAACGGTCTCGACATCGACAAGGTCTGTGACGCACTCTGCGGCGGCCTTCTCTAATCCTCTAACCTCAATCTCTCTCCACAATGCCTGACAATTCTGCAAAAATCGTCATCACTGACGAGGTCCTTCAGCAGTACAAGGACACCTGTATCCAGTGGGACCCTGTACTCCGACAGCTCCCAATCCGTGCCGCAGCCGACGTGCTGAAATACTTCATTCCCGTCAAGAAACTCCGTGGCAAGCGTCGTTTCGGCGAAATCTCCGGCAAATCACAGTTCGCACCTTTCAAGCGCGACCGCGTATCACAGGCTTCGGTAGATATCGACTACCGCGAAATCGAAACCTTCCATGGCAACGTCATCGAGACCTTCGCCCCTGTCGACTATCTTGACATCCCTCTGGGATACGATGACCCGGTCATCACCGAGGCCATCAAGAAAGCCGGAACAACATTCCTCGTGCTCGCACAGCTCGTGAAAGCCCGCGGTCAGCACATCGCACAGTGCGCCTTCACCGGCAAGCGCAATCCTGAGGGTGATACCACACTTGACCTCTGCGACGGCCTCCTAACCATCGCCGACGCTGAAGTCGAGGCCGGCAACATCTCCGAAGCCAAAGGCAATCTCTACAAGGTCGGTGAAGAAGTCACAAAAGTCAACGCCTGTGATATCGCCAAGGACATCTTATTCACATCGAATCAGTTCCTCCGTCGTGAGAACAACGTAATGCTCTGCCCTACCGCATTCGCCGATGCCTACAACGAGTCATATCTTCTCTCTCACAACGGCCTCGTCTATAACAAACAGTATGACCAGCCCTATGTCGAGGGCTCTGGCCATAAGCTAACTATCATCCCCGTGCCTGAACTTGACGGCACTGACAGGGCCATCGTCACCCAGAGATCAAACCTCCTCTATGGCACATACAATGACGCTGACCAGACATCGGTCGACATCATGCGTGCCGGCCACTATGACCTCTCCATGGCCTCTGACATGTGGCTCGGCTTCCAGTACCGCACAATCGACCCACGCCGTTTCCGCTACATCGACCTTTCTGCGGCATAACCCTTAATACGTTAAATCATGGAACAGAACTCTGTTAACAAATGTTTCAGCACCCTGCTCGATATGAAATATTGTCAGGGTACGCCCGTTACTCCGGGCATTAAGCGCCGTGCTTGGTACGTATCGGTCGGCGCGATTGTCGGCTGGCCGGAAATCCCCGTCGACGAATATGAGCGTCCGACATCATCTGTCTATACCGGGGAATTCAAGCTCGCGGAAGGCGAGAAATGGCATGCGCTTGACCACCTTCCCGGCAAAGCCGAATTCAAATCCGAGCCACAGGGCGAAGAACCCTCGCGCACCTTCAAGGTCACCGGCTCTTTCGTCCATCCGAAAATCGATGAGAACGCCGCCTCCGCTGCCACATCTCTCATCAACACACGCATCATCGTGCTCGTCGAGGACATGAGGGGCAAATACCGCGTAATCGGATGCGAAAAATATGACGGTGCGCTCGTTTCCCCCTCGCGTGACAACGGACAGGGCGCTACAGGCACAGCAGGCACGACAATCCTTGTCGAAGCCGACGATCCGGTAGAGACCCCCTTCTATACCGGCCCAATCGACACCGAGGACGGCATCATCAATGAAGCAGCCTCAGCCAATTGACAGTGACACCGGAGGCCTGATGGCTGACATCACCTCGATCCTATCGGATTTTAAGGTGGCTGAAAGCACTACGGCCCTCGGTGATCCTTCATGCGATGGCGCTGCACCATTGCCCGTCAAAGACATATTCGCCATCCGGAATCGCAAGGCATGGGACAAAACCACAGAGGCAAGGTGTAATTTCGCCTTTCGTCCAAGAATTACGCCACGCGCCGGACTATGGTTTCTGTCATTATGGCAAAAGTCACTCATGGGCAGAACCCTTACCGAGATAAAGTCCGACCCGGCTGAAATCACGCATTTTGCGGATGCCGTGTCGGACTTTCTCATCAAATACCTTGGCCCGTCCCTCTCCAGTGGCCACTGGTGTATCTGCACCTCGCCCAAACGCCGTCACAAAGAGCGGAATTTTGCATCGCTTATCTGCCGGCAGATCCACGGACGGCTGCAGATCCCGTTCTATGAGGATGTCGCCATTTGTCACTCACGGCAGCGTATCAACGCAGTTTTCACACTCAATCTCCTCCCCGCAGAGCCCAATGTCATCGTTTTCGATGACTTTGTCACCACCGGGTCTACTCTGAAAGGGATGCACGAGCTTTTATTGAAACACGGCAAAAACACCTTGTTTGTCGCCGGTATAAACAACAAACTTTGAGCAGATGAGTGCAGTGCCAAGCTCGCTTGGGCATTGCCGGATGTAGCCAAAGTAAAACGTTAGTTAACATATGATTGACCTTGAACTCACTCCGAAAATTAAGGAATGGCTTGAAACAGAGCCATCACAGCGCAATCTCCATGAGGGAGCAGACCTCCTCCTGCGTGTGACAAGGAATAAGATTCTTTATGCCAACATCACCCGTAATATAACACGTCACGCCGACACTATAGAATATCACCTCAAGAAGATATATAAAAACCGGCTCGCCGACATCACACGTCAGCAGGTACGCTCCATGATGGCAGAAGTCGATGCCATCGCTCAGGCCCGTGGCCTTTCCGGCACTGAAGGTACATCCTCACGGACAGAACTACAGCTGGGCAAGCGTGCTGACCATGACGAGCTGCCGGACGAAATCAGGCAGCTGTATGTCGATAACGCAGAGATTCACCGAAAAATGCGTGAATGCCATCTCCGTATCCGCATGATCACACCGGAAAATTCCACCTGTCCTGACTCTGACCGCTACCCGTGGGCAAAAGAATTAATCGCCCTCGACACACTCTACCGGGAGAACTGGAATCGGTATGACCACTACATCAAGGGCACTCCGCCCGCATCAGTGCAGCTCGTCACAGATTCCCGTTCCGAATCACGGAATGCCGCACGTGTCATACATCTGCTCCTCGGGAAGTATGACCCTGCCAATCCTGATGACGCACTGGCTGGCCGCATACGCGACACTTATGCAAAAATCGCCTCGCCCACAGTCACCATCCGTGAAAAAATGACCGCAGCCGGACTGATATGATCAACCCCCACGCTTCAATCGCAGACATCCTGTCACCGCTCGCCGATAAAGGCTGTCAGGCCTATCTGAGCAATGCACTGCAGGTTGCCGACATCCTCAGATGGACGCTGTCTCAGACAGGCCCGGCAGACATCCGGATGACCTCTTTCTCGATTTCCGAAGAATTCCTCCGCAGGATATTTTTCATCGAAAAAGAAGGCCTCGTGCGCTCTCTTGACATAGTGCTCGATTTCAAGGCCACAAACAAGACCCTGAAGCTATGGCCGTTCATCGCCCAGACAATCGGACGGTGTCACCTCGCAGACAACCACTCAAAAATCCTCCTCGTATCGAACGAGGCATGGAAAGTTGCCGTGGTGATGTCGCAGAACCTTACGAGGGGCAATCGCTATGAGTCCGGATTCATCACCACGGACACCACCGTATTTGACAGCCTGCATCAGCAGCTCGATTATGTAATAACCCGCCAATCAGTGCCATTCCATGACATATTCAGCCAGACAGTTGACCACCATTGAACAGATGGCGGCGCTCTACATCACCCCCACCGAAATCGCCATAACACTTGACATCCCGGAAGAAGAATTTAAAAGCGATATCGCAATGGCCGACTCTCCGGCCCGAAAGGCCTATCTCCGTGGTAAACTATCTCAGAAAATCGAAATCCGGAAACAGATGGCCATGCTCGCCCGTGTCGGTTCGCCTGCAGCTCTGGAGATGTCAGAGCGGGCATTGCTCGATATGGAAGATGACGAATAGCGAAAACACCTCATTCCTCTATGCCGAACCTCCTCTCTCCGCTTGAGGCCTGCAAGGCTGATCTCTTTGCAGCCGAAGACGAACTCCGCGACAAATACCCCTTGGCACTCGCAGAACGCGTTCTGCGCCTTCGCGAGATGTATAACTATTGGCTCGCGAATCCGTCAATGAAAGACCGCCAGTTGCGCGACGCCATCATGTCTCGATATGATGTCTCGCAGTCGACGGCCTATTCTGATATAAATATCATTCATCAGCTCGTGCCTCTCCTCTCGCAGAAATCCCGCGATTTCCACAGGGCGCGTGCAAATGAAATGTTTCTTGAGACGTATGCAATGGCCAAGGCACGCAAGGACACGAAAACTATGGAACGCGTCGCAGCCTCTTACGCCAAATATAACCGCGTCGACATGGAGGATGAGATGACAATGCCATATGACGATATCGTCATTCAGCCCTTCTGCGCCACACTCGATGTCCGTGTACTCGGGCTTGAACCCATCCCCGATGCCTACAACTATATCGCAAGGCTCACCAAGGAGCTGTCGCGCGATTTCCGTGACATTGATGATGTCGAGTTCGAAGAAGCCGACCTCGAAGAAAAACAACTTTTTGCACCTCTCTCCGATGGAACTGACCAACCCCAAGGCTAAACCGACATACTTCAACCGCCCGCAGCTGATGGCACAGCTTATTGGTGCCCGCACCACCGTCATCGTGGCCGGGCGTCGTACAGGCAAAACGGACTCTATCGCCGCACCGTACACCCTGAAAATGAAGCAGCGCATGCCCGGCTCTACAGGCGGCATCGTCGTGCCTACATTCAAGCACGGCCTCACCAACACCCTCCCCGGCCTGTTCGCCGCATGGGAGCGTTGGGGCTATAAAAAGGGGGTACACTATGTCGTTGGCCGCCGTCCCCCCAAGTCCTTTGCAAAGCCTATTACAGAACCCCATGACTGGGAACAGGTCATTACCTTCTATAACGGTTCAGTGGCGGTCATTCTCTCTCAGGATCGCACAGGCGCGGCCAACTCGCTCACCCTCTCATGGCTGCTTGTCGACGAAGCCAAATTCATTGACCCCGTCCGGCTGCATGAAGAAACATTCCCCGCCAACGGAGGAATCAAGACCCACTTCTCGCGCCACTCCTTCAACCACGCCGTACTCATACTCTCCGACATGCCGCAGAGTAAAAAAGGCTCATGGTTTCTCGAATACGAAAAGAAGATGAACCCGGAAATCATCCGAGCCATCGAGGCAGGAGTCTACGAGCAATGGAGGCTTAAACAGAAAATCCTCGAAATGAGGAAAAAAGGCATCGAGCCGCCCGCATACCTCCGTGGCCATCTCCGTCGCCTTGACGCAAACATCAACAAGCTCCGCTCAGTGGCCACATATTATCGCGAATACTCCTCGGTCGAAAACGTCGAACTGCTGGGCGAACAATACCTTCGCGATATGAAACGCGACCTCACCCCCCTCACCTTCCAGACCTCGATAATGTGTCGGAAGATAGGCATTGCCCGCGATGGCTTCTACTCATCCATGAAAGAGGATCACAAATACAACGACAGCGATTTCGGGTATCTCGACAATCTCGGCTACGATTTCCAGCCTGACGCACTTGACTGCCGTGCTGACCGCGACCTCGACCCCTACCGTCCTATCTGCATCGGCATGGACTACAATGCCAACATCAACTGGATTGTAGCCGGACAGGCTGACGAGAGCCTGAACCGCCTGAATATCCTGAAATCGTTCTATGTTAAATACGAACGCAAACTGCCGGCACTGATAGCTGAATTCTGCCGGTATTACGCACATCACAAATGTAAGACGGTGGTTTATTATTATGACACTACCGCTCTCGGATCTAACTATGCGGTCAACTCGGTCGACTTCAGGTACACCATAATCGACGAATTCAAAAAACACGGATGGCACATCGTGGCAATTCCGCTTGGCAATCCAATGCGCCACGAGGAAAAATACCATCTCATCAACAACGCCTTTGCCGGCAAAAACCGTCTCACACCATATTTCAACCGCCAGAACAATGACGATCTGATCCTCGCCGTACAGTCCGCCGGAGTCACCCGTGGCCGCAACGGCTTCCATAAGGACAAATCAGGCGAAAAACTGGCCGAGACCGAGGATGACCGCCTCGAACTCCGCACCGATGGCACCGACGCCTTCGACACCCTCTACATCGGCTGTGAGAAATTCCCCTACTTCGGCAGCTCATTCATGGACGTATCCGGCGTCATGTGACTCGTACTGTCTTTTTCCGTAAATACATCCCGGCGTAACTTTGCGCCATAATCATCCATCACTCTCCGCAATGAAAAAGTCCACCATTCAGACCCACCGCCACATTCTCGGAATCACACTGATCATAGTGGCCGTGGCGCTCATCCTCTACGATTTCTTCAGCCCTCCCGTCGGACAGCTGAGCAACGTCACCCTCATCCTCTTCGCCAAAATCATCGCCATAGCCGGCTCGCTTATGAATATCGAAATAAAAAAATCCTGTGATAATGACCCCGTTTGAACACCGTACAAAACCCGATCCATCATGCAGACACTACGCTTAGGAAGCCGCGGACAGGATGTCCGCACCTTGCAATCGAGCCTCGCGCTCATTGCTGACGGCATTTTCGGCCCGGTCACCGAAGAAGCAGTCAGAACATATCAGTTTTCTCAGGGGCTTGAGGCTGACGGCATCGTCGGCCCTAAGACATGGTCGGCGCTCGGAATAGCCCCTTATCGCCGGAGCATCACCAAAATAATCCTCCACTGCACCGCCACCCCGGAAGGTCAGGACTTTACAGTAGAACAGATCCGGCAGTGGCATCTTGCGCAGGGGTTCAGTGACATTGGCTATCACTACGTCATCTCCCGCGACGGCACCGTCCATCCCGGCCGCCCGGAATCCGTCGTCGGAGCGCACTGCCTCGGCCAGAACGCATGCTCCATCGGAATCAGCTACATCGGCGGGTGCGCCACTGACGGAGTGACACCCAAGGACACCCGCACACCGGCTCAGAAAAAATCATTGCATGATCTTGTGGCCTCTCTGCAGCTGAGATATCCCGGAGCCACCATACACTGTCACCACGAATTTGCAAACAAAGCATGTCCATCCTTCAAGCTATGCGACTTCTGACCAGCCCGTATCCGATCCTGATACTCATTCTCCTCCTCTCCTTCTGCTCCTGCCACTCCTCAAGGCAGACCCGCACTGACTATGCGGACTCCTCACGGATTGATCTTGACGCCACACATGTTTATCGTGCTGATAATGGATTCCACACCCTGCTCTCAGCCACCCGCGCAATGGAACTGTCCGGACTGGAAATCGTATTCTATCCCCCGGACACATTACATCCCGGACTTCCTCCCGCACCGATGACCATCACCGTCGGGCATGCCGTAACAAAGGATTCGGCCACAATCGACACCGGCGGACATTCCACCGCCTCTGTACAGGATAACGTAGATCTTGCTGCCAGTAGCGGTTCCGCCATGCAGCAGGACACCCGGGACACGCGCGGATCTCCGCTATCATCCTTAAACACCCCCCTTATATATATCCTGCTCATACTGGTTATCGCCATAGCCGTTCCCGTGGGCTATTCCATGCGCAAGACACGTTCACCCCCTCCCTGACACACCGTTCTCCTCTCTCCTTAAAAATCTCTCCTCAGGTCGTTCCCGGTCATTCCGGGGGCGACCTTTTTTTCATCCCCCATCTCCTGATATGCCGGCGGTATCAATATATCCAACGATTCTTACAAGTTGTTAAATAATGGTAATATTGCCATTATTACAGTCGTTTTCTTTGTTATTAATAGAAAAACGGCTATCTTTGCAGAAAATCATTTATCAAATAAATGAAGTATTCAGAATTTCACAAACGGTTTGCCAAGGCTGGATGGGTTTTCAGCCATGCTTCCGGAAGTCACTACTTTTACCTCAAAGACGGTCAGCTTTCAGAGCCGATTCCATATCATGGCTCTAAAGAAATGGGTAAAGGACTTGCCTCGAAGCTCATTAAAAAATACGGTCTCTGATTCGTATTTTTCACAGTACCGCACAGTCCCACGGTACTCAGATTACTGCAGGATAAATTATAGATATCCTGATTAAGATTTAATAGATACATACTTAAGATTTAATAGATACTGATTATGGAAAAGATTATTATGGTAATCGAAAAGTCTTCTGACTTTTATTCCGGATATTCTGATAACTGCGATGGCATCTATGCCTCTGGTGATTCCATAGAGGCTGTCAAAGCCGATACTGAAAAGGCCATTGAACTTATTAAAGAAAACCTGCCCGAAGATCAGTGGCCACAGATTATAAAGGGAGATTTCGAAATCGAGTATCATCTTGATGTTGTCAGCTTCCTTGAATATTACTCCCGATTCCTTTCGCTTGCAGGCCTCGGCCGGATTACAGGAATCAATCAGAAACAACTCTCAAACTATATGAACAGACGAGCTGTCCCCCGCCGTAAGCAGATTGACCGTATATCGGATGGACTTCATAAGTTTGCCTCTGAGTTGATGTCTGTGACACTCTGACATTGGTACTTGTCTCGCTCTCTGTTTAATTAGACACTAAACATTACAACTGGGACTCACATCCTCCGCCAAACACGCGGAGGATTTTTCATACAAAAAACTTCACAAATTGCTTGAAACATTCTTTAATAGTTAATATATTTGCATAAAATTTAATCCATTAAAGAATTTCAAACATGAGTAAGCAAAAAATCTCCATCATCAACGGCGTTGAAATCTACGCCGAAGTCAACGAAAACGGTAACGTTTTCATCCCTGTCAAACCGCTCTGTCAGGCAATCGGCATCGACCATGCCGCCCAAGTACAGCGCATAAAACGTCATCGCAAGCTTTCATCAACCGTGGTTGTAATAACCACAGTTGCCGACGATGGGAAACAGCGTGAAATGATATGCCTCCCCTTGCAATACATATACGGCTGGCTATTCTCCATTGACCTCTCGATGGTCACTAAAGAATCCTTGCCAAATGTCGAAAAATATCAGGATGAATGTTACGACATCCTCTACCGCCACTTCGCGGGTTCGCTTAAAAGGCAGCTGGACGCGAACGCTGCGGAAATCGAAGCCCTGCAGGCTGTCAATGACGCCATCTCACGCGAACGGCAGGCAAAAGCTGACCGTCGCAAAGCAGAGGAACACCTCGCGAACGTTCGCGCATCCCGTCTCGATTCTTCTCCTTGTCTGGAGTTCGAATAATAGATTAAATTTTCTTTTCCGCCGGACGCAAAGAGTTGCACCCGGCGGAATTTTTCCTCCAAAATTTTGCAGTATCGAAAACTTGTCGTAAGTTTGCAGTGCCAACAAACCATGTGTATTCATGCCGAAGAGTCCCGGTAAGAGGCTCGACATTTTATCGGGCATTTTTTTATGCCCACACATACACAGCTACACGGCTGTCATATCCATTATCATAAGGCTCTTCGGAGATACTCATGGTTTGTTTGGCGACGGGATATGACAGCCGTTTTTCTGTCTCTGAACAATTTTATTAAAGCCAAACAAACTATGAGCATGAAAAAGAATCAACCAACCGCGCGCCACTCGCGCAAAATCTCTGCCTCACGCCTCCGTCGCTTCATAGCACAGGCAGCCGAAGACATCACCGAAGGCATCTCGACAGTAAACATCGCCCTGCGTGGCAACACCTTCGAAATCCACCTCGAAGGAGCGACAATCAACATCACAATCAACGAGAAAGGAGGTGAGGCATGAATGCAGGACAGACAGCCATCCTTGACGCATGGCTATCACAGTACACACCCACCGATACATTCGATCCCGAACTTGACCACGTGTTCCCCACCGAAGAAATTATAGCTGACCTCTCCGACATGGCCGACTGGGACACAAACGAAGTCGCTGACCATATAGCACAGGCCGGATTCCGTTTCTTCCCCAACACGCTGCACTGTCCGCACGGATGGGCATTCAGGCCAAGATGACACGAAATACATTTTTTTGACATATAGAAAAGCAAGGCACGTCGCGATGACGCGCCTTGTTTGTCTTTTATCCCCGCTCCCACGCAGAATAAATTTGCATCATGTCAACAGTGATACTCAACCCCCCGTCCCCGGATTTGCCCGTCCTTACATCGGCCTTGTACTCCTTACGCGTCAGTACCGACAGGCCGAAACTGACGGTCGAGATCGTGCGCAGTCCTGCCGCCGCGCATGACATCATATTCTCCACCACGCTCTATCCCTTTGACGGCATTGTCGAATTCACCGACATCGGCACGCTCATCGAGGAGCGCTTCCGCGCCCTCGGCCTCATGTCCGATGACATAGAGATACGCTTTGATGACGTGGTCGCCACCTTCACCGCCCTGCATTGCGAATACGAACTTCCCGCTGACTTTGACCCCGCGCTGTCATTCCTTTGCGCCTCAGGGCACACCCTCGTGCATACCGGATCAGCCGTCTCCCTCGCCCACCTCCCGGACGAGCCGGCCACCTACCGTGTCCGCCTCGTAGGGTTTGACGCAGCGGGATCGCTGACCTCGGCCGAACGCACATTCACCCGCACCCCCGGCGCTGACCACCTCTCATTCGCCGTCAGTGACATCATCGGATTCGCCGCGGCCACCCCGGCCGGTGACAACGCCCCCGTCGAGAAAGCCGCCTACTTCACCGTCAGCCACGGCCGCCGGCAGAAACTCTTCTACATCGTTGACCACCCCTTTTATCTCACCTTCCGTTTCCGCAACATATTCAACGCCGTCGAATACCTCGATATAGTCGGCACAGTCAGCCGTAAAACCATATTTGACCGGGAATCCGCCATCTGTTCCGACAGGTTCACCCAGTATAACCGCACCTCCGAGCGCACCTATGAAGTGCAGACAGCACCACTCACAGCCGCACAGGCCGGTGAAATCGAACAGCTCATCGGCTCGCGTGACATAAGCCTCTGCACATCCATTGAGGAATGTCCCGTCATAATAACTGACCATACACTCGAGGCCGACAACAGCGATGACACGCTCACATCCCTCAAATTCACATTCCGCTTCCCCGGGAAGCGTCCACGTCTCTCCTTGGATGAAATGGGAGGACTCATGCCCGGTCGCACACACATATTCACACAGGAATTTACAGCCGAATTCACCTGACACCGGCACAGTCAGAAAACCACCGTCCACCGCAATGAAAAAAGCCATCCACATATCACAGGCACGCGCCATGCTTGACCGTGGCGAGCGCGTCTCGCTCCGGGTCGTCACCGTTAAAGGCCGCCTTATCGAATTCAGCGACATCATATCGCTCAGCTTTGACCGCTACAAGGGCACAAGGTCAGTCAAATCCGTACGGTCCGGCGAAATCCGCACCATCCATGACGTCTGCATCATAGGCATTGATGACTTCGATGTCTACCTGTAAAACCCAGTCCACTCTCTCCAGTAATGAAAAAGACAAGTCACACGGCCGACAGGCCACAGCCTTACAGCTTCGACACCCTCTCAGTCCATCATGTCCCCCGTACCAACGTCAGGGCAGCAATCGTCACCTCCACCGCCGCCGTTTTCCGCGACGCCGACAACTGCAACATCACCCGTACCCCTGACGGCATCGAATACGTCACATGGGGAGCAGATGACATGCTGCCCTATAACCTCATTGACCTTATCGAAAAGGACGAGACCCTCTCCACATGCCAGATCTTCAATGCCGAAGTCTGCTATGGCAGCGGCCTTAAATACTGTACCGGGGCTGCCACCGAAGCAGTCAGGGCGGAAGTCGAGGACTTCCTCCTTGACAATCCCATGCCTGACTACTTCCTCGGCGTATGTCAGGACCTCAAACACTTCAACTTCGCCGTCACCGTCATAATCCTGAATGATGCCGGCGACAGGATTGTCGAGCTTCACCGCAAGCCCGCCTGTTACTGCCGCTTCTGTCCCGCTGACCCGAAGACAGGCCGGATAACCAAGATACTGTTCGCCCCGTTCCGCAATCTCTCGCAATCTGACACGGTCGAGGTAATCGACCTTCTTGACCCGCGCTCCCCGTGGAAGGATCTCCAGCAGCGCATGGGCCTCCGGGCAACACGCGGAAACAGCGCCGGTGATAAAGTCACCTCCGTCCGTAAATTCGCCATCCTCACCAAATTTCCGGGCGTGGACTCCATGTATTATCCCATCCCCCACTACGCAGCCCTTTTCAAAGGAAGCTGGTACAACATAAAGCGGCTGATCGGAGAAGCCAAGACATCCAAATTAAAAAACGCCGCCCCAATAAAATACGTCATCGAGGTCTCCCCCCGCTACTGGGACAACCTTTTCACAAGCCGGCACATCGTCGACCACAAGAAGCGGGAAGAACTGATGAACGAGAAAAAACAGGAAATGCTCGAATTCCTCACCAACGTTGAGAACACCGGAGCAGTGCTGTTCACACCGAAAAGCATCTCCCTTGACGGCAAGGGAGAATCGCCCGACATAACCGTCACCTCCATCGACAGCAGGACAAAGGAAGGGGGCGACTGGGAAAGCGACATCGCCGAAGCCGTCAACATGGTCTGTTTCACCATGCGCGTCCACTCGAACCTCGTCGGCTCAGTGCCCGGGAAAGCCCAGACAAACAACTCCGGATCGGACAAACGTGAACTCTACACCATCGCACAGGCCCTCCAGAAGCCCTATCATGACATTCTCTTCCTCGTACATGAAATAATAATACGCTTCAACAAGTGGAAAGGAGTGCATGTTGACTGCCCCTTCATGCAGCTGACCACTCTTGACGAACACTCCGACGCAAAAGAAGTATCCGCAAAATCTGAAAACAATGATACAGACAATGACTAATGCCGAGCTACGCTCCCTGATACCGAATGTCATACACGAAGTTGAAGGAGAGGATCTGCTCATTGACAAACTGAGGCCGTGGCTCGAATCCGCCGCCGCTTGGCTCACCGGCAATTTTATAGGCGAAGGCTATGAACCTTCCCATTCGGTCGGAATTTTCGCCAAGAAGATAATCGTATGCAAAGCCTTCGCCGAGGCGGTGCCATCGCTGGACATCACACTCAGCCCCGCAGGTTTTGCCGTCATAAGTACTGACGGCCGTGCCCCGGCCTCAAAGGAGCGCGTCGAACGCCTCGTCGCCTCCCTGAAGTCCTCCGTTGACGCAAACCTCCAGACCCTGATCATGATGCTTCTCAATACCCCCGGATGGTGCGACACCGCAATGGGGGATTACTGGCTCGCAACATTTCTGTTCGGGCTCGATGACGCACAGAGCTGTAAGAGGGATACGGACCTGCTCTCCACCTATCGGGCCATGCGTGACATCGCACTCAGGTTTCAGACAGAGCTTGAACATGAATATCTCGGCAGGAAGCTCATGCTTAAGCTTCGTGGCGCCATTTATAATCCGGAAGCATCTGTTGACGAAAAGAATCTATGGCAGATGATCCGTCGTGCCGAACTGCGGTATATTGCATTCCATTCGCGCGACCAGAAAGCCCGCTGTCCTGACCCCCATGAAATATGGCATCTTGTCGAACCCGTGATCCGGGAAATCGGGTATTCTCCTGAAATCCGTGAAATCTGGGAATCTGAAATGGGCGATAAGCTCAGGGTCGAACCATTCAAAAACACCGTAAAGGGCGGATTCTTCTTCTGATGACGATCGACGTTACAGTTCCGCGCTCATGGACTGAGCTGACACAGGAACAGCTCCGTTTCCTGCTGTCGGCAATGGTGTCCGTCAACCGCGCCAGCCTCCATACCGCATTCCCCTCCCGTGAAGCCTATGTCGCCAATACCGTAGCGCGTGTACAGACACTCTGTTTCCTCCGCTGGACAGGCATCACCCTCGTATGCCCCTGCACCTCCGGCTACATCTTCCGGCACGCCGGCCGTGAATTCACACTCACTGCAGCCGTACTGGCATCGGCCATCTCGCATCTGGACTGGATAAGACTGCCACCCCTCGAACCCGTCCGGCTCGACAGCGTTGACGGAGCGGAAGCCATACCCGCGGACCTCTCCACCGGACTGTCATTTGACTCATGGCTTGCATGCGAAACACTCTGGCAGCGCTACCAGCTCGATCCTGATGACACATTGCTGAGACAGATGGCGGCGATCCTCTACCGCAAGGAAGACATCCGCCCGGATGACGCCGCCACCCTCGGGGTATTTTTCTGGTGGGCAGGGGTCAAGAACCTCGTATCAGTCCAGTTCCCGGACTTCTTTAAGACAGTCGGGAATGACGAAGAACCCCTCCCGCCCACCTATGACGAAATCCGGCGAGGCATTGACGCACAGATCAGGGCACTCACCAAGGGTGACATCACCAAGGAGCGTGAAATCCTCGCCCTTGACGCAATGAGGGCGCTCACGGAGCTTGATGCACAGGCCCGCGAATATGAAGAACTCCGCCGCAGATACAACAAAAAATAACACCAGTACAGAAATGAACGACTCGAATTTCCACTGGGACGCAGCAGCCTTCTTTGAGCGTCTCACCGCCCGAAACCGTCTTGCGAAAGCCCATGAATACCGTTTCGCGCGCGTATCCTCCCTCGAAGGCTTCCATGAAGCCCTCGGGACAATGCACTCTTCAAAGGCATTCGTCGCCGTCAGCGACGAATCTCAGGGAGGTCTCGACATCGAGAACACCCCGCACACCCGCCGGGTCAAAACCATCTTTCTCGCCCGCCGCCATCCCGTCGCCGACGTAAAAGCCCGCGAGCGGATGCTTGAGGGCATGCGCGAGCTCTTCCGGCAGTTCATGACAGTCCTATGCCTTGAAAAGACCCGCCTTGAGGAAAACAGCATATTCATTGACCCCCGCATCTCCTTTACAGAGATTGACCGCTACTTCTTCACCGGCTGCGCCTGCGCCTTCTTCCAGATCGCAGTCGACACATACACTGACCTCACATACAATCCTGACGAATGGGAATCCGAATAGCCGAAGAAGAAAGGCGTAAATTCGTCAATGGCTGGAACAGCACCATGATCGACATCTGGCAGGAGCGCATAAGAAAGCTGGGCGTATATCATACCGGCTCCCTGTGGCGTTCCCCCCTTGCACTCAAAGTCAGGGCTGACGGCCGGTTTTATGACATCACACTGTCGCAAACCTTCCTTGAATACGGACTTTGGCAGGATCTTGGCACTGGACGTGAAATCCCCCATGCCAATGATGGTAAAGTGCAATGCCTTGATCCGGTCTACCGCGATGAACACAATCTCGACGAACCGAGAAAACGAGGCCCGAAATGGGGTGGAGGCGAGACGAGTGGCCATCCACGTGAACCCCGGCGGTGGTTCAGCACAAAATACTACTCATCCGTCCTTAACCTCCGCGACTTCATGGCCGAATCCCTGGCCGATGAATTCAAAGGCATGTTCTGTTCCTCCCTTGACTCTGACAAATTCCGAGCCGACACAGCCTACTACCGTCGCAAAGGCTACACATAGTGATTTGTCTTTTATAACCATGCGCCCTCCCGCTAAATTTGTCATAAAAAACTCCCACCCATGCTCGATGTCTCCGCGCTTAAAGCAAAAATAGAATCCCTGAAAAACGAAATCATTCAGGATTCCATCTCCCCCATGCGCCTCGGTATCATCCTTGAAGAGCTGCTGAAGCTGCTGCGCAAGGTATATCAGGCCAATCTCACTGATGACATCGAACAGGCCATACGCGAAGCCGACACCGCGCTTAACAAAGCCCGCACCGCACTTGAGATTCTTGAACAGGCCATCAGGCTGCATCTCGAAGCTTCCCGCGTATCGATCGTTGACCGTGGCATATATGACCCTCAGGCCACATACTACTACCAGACACTCAACCCCGCCACCGGAGTTATCGAGACATCGGACGTATGGTACGGCAGTTGCCGTTTCCGCTGTCTCGTCACCGGCACTGGCCAGATTCCTGAATGGTCATCAACGGACTGGATGTTCATTGAAGGCAATCCCTACTTCACCGTCGAATTCCGTGACACGGACTACCTCTTTGATCCTGACTCCTTCGAATGCCCGCTGGAAATCGTGGCATGGATGTACAATCAGGACATAACGGACGACATACTTGACGCAGATGTAGTCTGGACACGCTATTCCGAGGACGCGGAAGGCCGTCCGCGCCCTGCATCTGACGCGGCATGGGCGGCAAAACGCATAGGAGCGGGAAAAAGCATAACAATCACGCGCGACGACTGTGACTTCAACGGATACACCCCCAAGACACTCCGCTTCACGGCCACCGTCACGCTACGCACCGGTTCTCCTTCCGAGCCCGTCGCATCCACATCATTTGAATACTGATACAGCACATCAATATCGACATGAAAGTAACAAGAAGATTCGACTTCAATTATAAGCCCCTGCAGCCCTCGCAGTCCATCACGGTGACAGGCTCAGTCCCGGACAGACAGACATTTGATGCCAACACGGGTACATACACACCGGACTACACCCTCACACCGCTGACCGTCAGGGCCAATATCTCCGTCATTGACCTTGACGGAATCATCCCCTCCGGCGACATCAATTCCCGCCTCGCCAACATCAGATGGTACGCCACGCTCGCAGGAAAGACAAGCATCATCTCCACCACAGATCCCGGCTACATCATAGGGGCGGAAGGATCGTCAGACGCCGGCCAGATACAGGTCAGACACAACATTGACCCCGCACTCCCGCTGACACTGACGTTTCAGGCAGAGTTCGTCGACCCGCGTACAGGCCAGATATTCAGGTTCAATCTGTCCAAGATCCTGCGCAGCAACACGGAAGCGGCCTCCATGCGCTTTGAGATCGACACACCCCCTCAGGTCATATACAACCCCGTACGTCATAACCCCCTTCAGGTCATCACGGCCAGATTGAGCATCGGGAAGGAAGACATCCCCGCCTCCCAACGGAAGTTCATCTGGGAAGTCCTGCGTGATGACGGCACATGGAGCGCCGTCGGCGACAGCCTTCTCGACTACTGGGGTGAAATCTCGGCTGACGGTTCCAAGCTCACTGTTGACCGAACCCTCATCTGCGATTCCCTGACCGTCCGCTGCTTGGCGCTGTATGACGCCTCCGGCAATCCGGCCTCGCAGACCGTCACCCCCTCGACACCCGTCCGTACAGTCACGTTCGTACGCCGCATCCCGGAATACTGGTTCGACATGCTGGACGCCCCCTACAATATCCCGCGCACTCCGTACATATTTCCACGTTGCGAGGTGCGTGACACAATCAGCATACTCACTGATTCGCAGGTCTCGGAGAACTTCGATGTATGCTGGTTCATGGCCACCAACAAGGCCGCCGCCACCCTGACATATCAGCAGATAGGCACAGGTATCGCACCGCGCCTGTCCACATCGCTCATGTCGGACTCATTGGGCGGAGTGCTCGCCCTTGATGTCACTCCGCGCCAGCCGCTTAAAGCGCTGACCGTGGACGGCTGCATACTCACCGTGGACGGAAAGATACTTCTTGTCCGCTGACATGATATTACATTCACAATTTCAATCTATTCGATATGGCATTATACATAAAAGCGAATCCGCTTGTCGCAGCCCATCTCAACGTCGACAGGCTGCGTCTGAAACTCTCTGACGGGAATTATCTCTTGTGGCAGGCAGACATGCTCGCCTTCGGAAAACTCTATGAGATTCCTCAGATCTGCGGGCGTATCGGCGCGCTCCCCCTTCAGCCTTGGGAAGCGCGTCAGGAACAGGACGGTTCAGTGCTCCGCCCCCTCCCTGTCGCTACGGATGACCGGTTCATCATGCCGGACGAACCTGACGGAGCTGACGGAGCGGACGAACCTGACGGATCAGGGCAATCCATCCAAGACAAAGATCCGGACAGCGACAGCAGCACAGAGGATGGCACTGACAAGGCCGTCCCCGGTAACAATGACACGGTGACAAATGACAAAGAAAGCGAGGTTGACCTATGATCAGCAAGGCATCAGCTACCCGTACCATAAAATTCAACATGAAGTCCGGTACGTACGTGGCCAATATAATGTCTCCGGCCGGCGATCTCTTTCAGGAATACGCCTCCCAGACAGCGGGCACATCCGTCCTGCCGTCCTTCGAGGACACCACAAGCCCCTATTACCGGCCTGAGCTGAACTTCCTCCTGACAAACTCCCGCAGCGAGGGAGCGGTCACACCCGCCGACATGGAATATTATATCGGCGATGACCGCATACTCTTCGGATCTGACGGCCTGTCATCCGGACTTCAGGCCGGTGGCACGCTCAACACTGACTACGCCGGAGTGTTCAAAAAAATTACACCCGGAAGCGGCAACATATATCATGGACTGCAGATACTCCGGAATCTCCCCGAACTAACCGGCTGGGCCTCGATTGTCATAAATATGGTAGCCGTAGTGAATCCGCCAAACAGCACTGTTGCTGACCGTATCCGCGCATCATACCCTATACCTATCTCGCAGCGGTCAGGTGACAGCGCGAAAGTCACCATCGCCTCCCCGGACAACTTCGCCATCACCGAAAAGGGTGGATCATGCCGTCTGACGGCAAAGGTCCTTAAAGGAGGTGCGGTTGACTCGGGATGGACTTTCAAATGGTATAAGATGGATGTCAGCGACAGTAGTTCATCCCTCACCCCCGGATGGATCCAGATAGCCACCGGCGAATCTCTGACAGTTGCCGAAGCCGATGTCCAGACCTCCGCCATGTACCGTGTCGAAGCTGAGAAAAATGGAGAGAAGATCTCCGACATGGCATCGGTAATGGACACCAGCGACCCCTACGACATCGAACCCTACCCCGTGCCGGAGGACGAGACCATCGACGAGGACACAAACGGGAATTCTCAGGTAGTCTACACCCCTAAGCTCGTCACACGTAAATCAAAATCACCGATCCCGGGCACTCAGTTCCTGTTCATAATGACCGATTTTGCCGGCAACATACTGAATCCGGCCACCAAGGACAAGGCGGTCTCAAGCTTTACGGTCACCCGTGCTGACTGCGTGCAGGGCAATGACATATCGCTCACCATAATCGCCGTCTGACACATGAAAGCCTCCGCCGTACGCACAATCCGGTTCAACCGCACGCCTGTCCCCGGAAAGGATGCCGTCTCTTACCGCCTCGTCCCCTCCTGCAGCTCTGTCCCTCTGAGATGGAGCGGGGGCAGCCTTGTCTCGGATATCGATAGAATCACCCTGCGCGTGATCCGTCAGACAGGAGATGACACCCCGGTCACCGTGCCTCCATCTTCTTGGGGGACAGAAGGGATAAGCATTACCTGTTCGTACGGTCTGGGCAATGATTCCGCGCCGGGTTTCAGTTATAGCCCCGATGACGGAATATCCGTCAATGTACAAGCCTCCGGAGTCACCGCGTACCTCGTTCTTTCAGGAATCACTGTCTACACGGTTACAATACCATTTGTATCCGACGGACAGCCGGGGCAGCCGGGCGCGGACTCCGTGACATGGACGCTCGTCCCCTCGGTCACCGCCGTGAAATACGACACCATGACAGGAGCCTACTCCCCCGTGACGCTCTCCTGCCGCCTCATGCGCCATGACGGCGATGCGGTCTCGGAGATTGACAACCCCTCCGGCCACGGACTCGCCATGTGGTTCTGCGTCGACAGCAACCGCGCCCAGTATGTCCCCGGCATGTCCATGCAGCTCGTCTACCCCGTGCGCCCGTCGCGCTTCGCGTTCTCCGTCACAAAAGGCACGGCGGAAGTGGCGCGCGCCGACATCCCCGTCGTCACCAACGGCCCTTACGTACCCTTCCCCCGGCTGTGGGACGAATACCCCGATGACTACGTGTTCATGCAGGGGAAGGACGGTGAGGAGCGGCGCGACCTCGTGCTCGCCCGCGACGGCAGCTCCGGCCGCCTCTACGCATGCGCATGCAAGCTGACCCACGTCAAGAACGCAGCCTATCCGCCCCTCCCCGCCGGAGGCCCGGGAAAGGGCCACTGGGTGACAGGCGAACAGCAGAGGTTCATCGCCACCGAACTCCTGCTCGCCGAGCTTGCCTACGTGCGCAACCTCATGGCCGAATACGTACAGATGCGCGACGCAGAGGGCAACGTCCTCTTCGAGGTGTTCGAAGGGCATGTCACCGCCCGCACCGGCACATTCGAGAACGTCAGGGTCTCCGGCACCGTCTCCGCCGGCGACCCCCACGGCAAACGCGTGCTGCTTGACCCCGACGGGAAGGCCGTCCGCATCTATGATGCCGACGGAAGCGAGTGCGCGAGGCTCGACGGCTCTTCCTACACCTACGAATCGGTCATGCCCGCCGCCGGACAGACGCTCCCCGCCCCTGACGGAAAGGCCGTCTCGATGAGCGCGGCGGCCAGCCCCACCACTGCGGCCACCGACACGAGGGTGGTCATGGCACGCTCCGCCTCCACCGCCACAGGCATAGGCTCGGTAAGGATCACCGTCTCCGCCGACGTGTCCATGCCGCCCGACGCCTCACCCCGCGCCGCAGGTTCAGAGATGACTCCCGTAATGCTCAAGACCGCCTACGTCTACTGCACCGTGGCCACGTATGACGTGAAAGGCGCGCTCCTCGACAGCTCCCGGCTGCTGGTCACCGCATGCGCCATGAAAGCGGACGGCTCATACTCCGGCTCGGCCACACGCACCTATACCGTGGCCGTCCCCGAAGGCCGGCATGAAATCTCCTTCGAGCTACAGGCCACCGGCGACAGCGCCTCGGCCACCGTGAAGCTCTCACAGGCGACATTCGTGGCCGACGCGATGATGACACGCTACTTCGGCAACGGGTTCGCGCTCACCAAGGACACCGAGAACTACCTGATAGCCCTCTACGACAGCACCGCCAAGCGCATGCGCCTCCTTCTCGGAGGCATCCTCGAGGTCAACGGCGTAAGGCAGCCCGCCACGGTCTACGCCGGGCGCGTCACCGACGGCTCGACATCCGCATCCGTGGGCGCCACGCTCACCTCCCGGTTCTATCCCGGCACATCTGCGGGGGTCACGCTGACAAAAGGCACAACCCCCGCCGCCGGCTACACGCTGAGATTCCCGGCGAGCTACGGCCTCACCCCCGCCAACAGCCTCATAAGGCTGACAGGCTACGGAGGCGTGGCCGACAAGCCAACGGAATGCCCCGCCAAACCATCCCTGAAATCAGTGGCGGCATCCGGCAGCGACCTCCTCGTCACCGTATGGGTCTCCGACGACGCATCCCCCAACTACGGGGGTTTCGACATCGAGGTATGCCGCACGGGCTGACCGCATGGCACAGAAACATAATAAAACGACAATACCAACCAAAAAAACAGACAACAGAAATGGCAACAGACAACAACAGGACAAAGACCCCGAATGACGCGATAAAGATTACCGAGCTTCCCGAGGGGAGCCAGCTGCTCCTCGTCGACAAGTCCGGCACAGTGCTCGAACGCATGGAGGCCGAAAGGTTCATGGAGCTTCTAAGGGCCACCGTGCAGGTCGGCGGAAGGAATCTGCTCAGGAACACCAATAAAGGCTCTACCAACTGGCAGGTAAACACCGAGTATCCAAAGGTATGCGAGGAATATGTGTGGCCTGACGGAACACGCGGAGCGCACTTGAAAATTTCGGACACCTCCGCATCAGTAGCGGGAACGTATAAAATTCTGATGTACAAGATGGGGACAGCTGTCTTGAAAAGGCTCGAACCGAACTCGGTCTATATGCTCAGCTTGGAAGTGGAGGCTCTTACAGAACTTCGGTTCTCCGCGCGGATATGCCTTGGAACTACTAAATACCCTCTGACAGGCACGACAGTGTCTCAGTCCATGACCCGAGGCGAACGCAGGAGGCTTTATTTCGAACTCCACACAAACAACTTCACTCAGGAAGACATCAGCGACCAGTTTATATACCTTAACTGTGCTGACTTCTGCGAGCTTCGCGTCCGCGACATCAAGCTCGAACGCGGCAACATCGCCTCGGACTGGACACCTGCGCCTGAGGACTTTATGGAAATCGGGGGGGGTAATTTATTGGTTGATAGATTGTTGCAAATCTGCGCCATCTCCCCTGCGTCAGCAAACGCAAACAACAACAAATCAAACTAAGGAGAGATGAGTACAGAAAGA
>ERZ778504.715-NODE-715-length-31648-cov-11.856234_pt1 | contig 31648 bp, 20 predicted proteins | sample MGYA00510046_ERZ778504 | MGnify/ENA primary metagenome ERZ778504 (study PRJEB29527, sample SAMN07138964) | mouse gut metagenome | material: feces | host: mouse | place: China:Nanjing | collected 2016-01-25 ...
AACCGAGTTCTTCAAACAAATCGCTAATTTTGCACTTGCCAGTTGAACCTGCGATTGTGCCAACACGGGCAACTTTGCATCACATCACGTGAAAAAATTCGTCACGATTCACCTTTTTTGCAAAATAATCGCTACCTTTGTATGATATTTAACAAATAGGAAAACAACGTAAATTATATCCCTACGTCTTTATGGCATCAGAAGATGATTTGATCAAAGAAGACCGCATCGACCGCATCGACATCAACGAACAGATGAAGTCGGCATATATCGACTACTCCATGTCGGTCATAGTCAGCAGAGCGCTACCTGACGTGCGCGACGGACTCAAGCCCGTACACCGCAGAGTGCTCTTCGGCATGAACGAAATGGGCAACACATCAACCAACGGCTACAAGAAATCGGCCAACTGTGTCGGAGAGGTGATGGGTAAATACCACCCGCACGGCGACTCGTCGATCTATGGCACTGTCGTGCGACTCGCACAGCCGTGGGCAATGCGCTACACGCTTATCGACGGACACGGCAACTTCGGATCTGTCGACGGCGACGGAGCCGCAGCCATGCGTTACACCGAAGTCAGGCTAAAACGCATCGGAGAAGAAATGCTCAGCGACATCGACTCAGAAACAGTCGACTTCCAGCCCAACTACGACAACACACGTCAGGAGCCGCTCGTGCTTCCGACAAGATTCCCCAACCTGCTCGTCAACGGAGCGCAGGGAATCGCCGTAGGCATGGCCACCAACATACCTCCGCATAACCTCACGGAATCCATCAACGCATCCATCGCACTGCTCGACAACCCCGAGATCACAATACCGGAGCTGATGGAGCATATCCCCGGACCCGACTTCCCGACCGGAGGCATAATCTGCGGAACCAATGGAATACGCGACGCATTCTCCACCGGACGCGGACGTGTCATCATAAGAGCAAAAGCCGACATAGAACACCACGACTCGCACGACAACATCATCGTACACGAGATACCTTACAACGTCAACAAAGCTCAGCTCATCGAATACATCGCCGAACTCGTCAACGAGAAGAAACTCGACGGAATCGCCGACATCAACGATGAGTCGAACTACAAGGGCATGCGCATCGTCATCAGGCTCAAATCCGACGCCAATCCCAATGTAGTGCTCACGAAGCTCTTCAAGATGACGCAGATGCAGGCATCGTTCAGCGTCAACACCGTCGCACTCGTCCACGGACGTCCACGCACCCTCAACCTCAAGGAAATGCTCGGAGCGTTCATCGAACACCGCCATGAGGTAGTGATCCGACGCACCAAATTCGAGCTGCGCAAGGCCGAAGAGCGTGCCCACATACTCGAAGGACTCATCATCGCATCGCAGAATATCGACGAGGTCATCAAGATAATCCGCGGATCGGACTCCACCGACGACGCCAGAGCACGACTCACCGAACGTTTCGGACTCTCCGACCGCCAGACAGCCGCAATCGTCGAAATGCGACTCAAACAGCTCACCGGACTGGAGCAGGACAAACTCCGTCAGACCTACGACGAAGTGCTTGCAGAGATCAACCGACTCAAAGAGATACTCGACAACGACGAGGTGTGCCGCGCAGTCATCCGCACAGAGCTTGAAGAAATACGTAACAAATACGGCGACGCACGCCGCACAGAGATCAACGCTCGACTCACCGGCGAGTCCAACCCGGAGGACGAAGTGGCCGACGACGACATGATCATCACCATATCCCACCTCGGATACATCAAGCGCACGCCGCTATCCGAATTCCGCGCACAGAACCGCGGCGGAGTCGGAGCCAAAGGCAGCGACACCCGCGACAAAGACTTCATCGAGCATATCTACCCCGCATCGATGCACAACTATATGCTCTTCTTCACCAACCGCGGACGGTGCTACTGGCTTAAAGTCTACGACATACCCGAAGGAGCCAAAAACACCAAGGGAAGAGCCATACAAAACCTTCTCTCTATCGAACCCGGCGACTCCGTCAAAGCGTTTATCCGCGTCAAAGGACTCAACAACAAAGATTTCGTCACATCGCACAATCTTGTATTCGCTACCAAACGCGGCATAATCAAGAAAACATCGCTCGAAGCCTACTCGCGTCCGCGAGCCAACGGCGTCAACGCCATCATCATCCGCGAAGGCGACGAACTCATCGCTGTCGAGCTCACCGACGGCAACTCCGAGATCATCATGGCCAACCGTAACGGACGAGCCATACGCTTCCACGAAAGCAAAGTCCGCGAAATGGGACGTGTCAGCACCGGAGTGCGCGGAATGACACTCGACGGCGACGACGACGCACTCGTCGGCATGATATGCATGGAGCCCGACACCGACAACACAGTGATGGTGCTGTCAGAAAACGGCTACGGCAAACGATCACCGCTCGACATTGACGCCACACTTCCCGACGGAACCGTTGAGCACCAGAACGTCTACCGCATCACCAACCGAGGCGGCAAGGGAGTGCGCACCATGAATATCACGCAGAAAACTGGAGCACTCGTTGCCATCGAAAGCGTCAACGACGACAACGATCTCGTGATCATCAACCGTTCGGGCATCACACTCCGCGTCAGAGTGGCCGACATCCGCGTCATGGGTAGAGCCGCACAGGGTGTGCGTGTCATAAACCTTGAGAAACGTGGCGACGTTATAGCATCAGTATGCTGCGTCGACACCGACCCCGAGGAAGAGCACGAAACCGACACCGTGGAGATGCAGGCCGAAATCATCGAAGAAGCTGTCGACGAAATGATCGACGAGATCTCCGACGACATAGTCAATGACGACGAAGAAGAGATCATCGAAGGCAACGATGAAACCGACGACACCGACGACTGACCAAAATTCCTATGTAAAATAATATACCTTAATAATTATCTCAACCAACTGAAACGTTATGAAGAAAATCTCCCTTTTAGGCTTAGGGCTCTTCACCGCAATGGCTGCCACAGCACAGACCAACGTGGTCAACGACGCCAAGCACATGCTTGATCAGGCTAAGCCTGACTATGCAGCAGTGCAGAAGACTATCCAGCCCGCTCTTCAGGACCCCTCGACCGCAAATACGGCCATGCCCTGGTACATCAACGGCAAAGCAGGATTCGGAATATTCGACAACGCATATATGCAGGAAGCACTCGGTACACAGCTCTCGGCCGACCAGAAAAAGGCGGCCGGAGCCGGACTGCTCGAAGGCTACAACTCCTACATAAAAGCGCTTCCGCTCGACGTAGAGATCGACAAAAAAACCGGCGAGCCCAAACTCGACAAGAAAACCGGCAAAGCCAAGCCCGGAAAACTCGTCAAAGAGATAGTCAAGACCATGAAGGACAACTACATATCCCTCAAGACCGGAGGCATATATCTCTTCGACGTGCAGGACTATAGCGGAGCCTACGACGTTTGGGAAATGTACGTCAATCTCCCCTCAAGCAGCGTGCTCGGCGACGATGCACCCAAGGCTGAAGCCGACACACTCGTCGGACAGATCATGTACTACCAGCTGCTCGCCGCCCTCTCAAGCGACCGCAACGCCGAGGCTCTCGCCAAAGTGCCGCAGATCGAAAAGACCGGCTACAAAAACATCGATGTCTACGTCTACGGCATCGAGGCCGCACGCCGTCTCAACGACTCCATCGCACAGCTCGACCTCGCCAAGCGCGGATATGCCCAGTATGGCACACAGAACGTTTCGTTTGTCGGACAGCTCATCAACGAACACCTCCAGCACAACGATTTCGACGGATGCTACAAGCTCGTCAACGAAGCTATCGCAGCCACTCCCGACTCGATGGCCGCAGTCAAGAGCCAGCTCTACGACATACTCGGTGTGATCTACGAGCAGCAGGACAAGAGCGAAGCCGCCATCGAAGCATTCGACAAAGCCATCAGCATCGACGCCACACAGGGCAAGAACTACTACGACAAGGCACGCGTGATCTACAACCAGGCCGTCAAGATCGACGAGTCAATGGTCGACGCCCCCGAAAGCGAACGCAAAGCCAAGGTGGATCCCCTGTTGCTCGATGCCGCCAAGCTGTTTGAGAAAGCCTACGAGATCGACTCCACCAATCTCACCAACATCCCCTCGATCCTTTACCGACTCTACTATCGACTCGGAGCCGGATATGAGGAACAGGCTGAAACATGGAAGGACCGCTGATCAGTCCATTCGCAGTCAAATATAGACACCGACAATATCCCGGCCGGACACCCGCAAGAGCGTCCGGCCGGTTTGCCATAAAAACCCGCATAATACATGAAAATACTTATATCCGCGGCCATTGCCGCCCTACTGACCACAACAGCATTCACCTCCGCCGCTGCAACCGTCGACGTCACCCCGCTCCCTGCCCATATCACCGATGCCTCAGGCGAGATGATCATCACGCCGGCGACAACACTGGTCATTGAAGCGCCCCAGGACGACGCCCAACGTCTGCGCCGATACATCGACACCGAGTGGCGACACTTCCCGGCGTCCGCCGCCAAAAACACCTCCAGGATACAGCTCCGCACCGTCGGACACATCGACGGAGTCGACTCACCCGAAGGCTACCGGCTCTCAGTCACCCCAGACGCCACCACCATAGAAGCGACATCCGGAGCCGGACTCTTCTACGGCCTTCAGACACTCATACAGCTCGCCGACGGGACCGACACCATAACTGCCGTCGACATCACCGACTCTCCCCGTTTCGGCTACAGAGGCATGATGCTCGACATATCGCGACACTATCGCGACAAAAAATTCATATTAAAACAGATCGATGCTCTCGCACGACTGAAAATCAACCGTCTGCACTTGCATCTCACTGACGCTGCCGGATGGCGCATAGAAATCAAACGCTATCCACGCCTGACAGAGTATGCCGCATGGCGCCCCGAACTCACCTGGAAAGAATGGACCGACGGCGGAGCACGCTATGCCGAGGCTACCGACTTCAACGCACACGGAGGATTCCTCACACAAGACGACGCACGCGAGATCGTACGCTATGCCGCCGACCGATACATCACGGTCATACCCGAAATCGAGATGCCGTCACACTCCGAGGAACTCACCGCCACATTTCCCGAAATATCCTGCACCCACAACCCCAAGGGCGAGCCTGACGTCTGCGTCGGCAACGAACAGACATTCGAGATACTCCAGAATATACTCGACGAAGTGATGGACATATTCCCTTCTGAATACATCCACATCGGAGGCGACGAAGCATCTAAAAAAGCATGGAAAGAGTGCGACCTGTGCCACCAACGCATGACACAGGAGGGACTTAAGGATGTCGACCAGCTCCAGAGCTATCTCATCCACCGCATCGAACAATATCTCAATTCCAAAGGACGTTCGCTCATCGGCTGGGACGAGATCATGGAAGGCGGTCTTGCACCAAATGCCACTGTCATGTCATGGCGCGGCACGGAAGGCGGCATCAAAGCCGCACGCAGCGGCCACCAGGCCGTCATGTCGCCCGGAGGATACTGCTATCTCGACTCCTACCAGGACGCACCGGCCACACAGCCCGTTGCTATCAGCGGATATCTGCCGCTTCAGCGCGTCTACTCCTATGACCCGGCGCCCGACAGCCTCGGCATCGACGTCACCCGATGGATTACAGGCATACAGGGCAACCTCTGGACCGAATACGTCCCCACAGCACAGCATGCCGAATACATGCTTTGGCCCCGCATGATAGCCATAGCCGAAATCGGATGGACACCCCAGGCCTTGCGCTCGTGGGAATCATTCAGACCGCGGGCATTGAAAGTTGCCGACCATATGCAGAGCGACGGCTACACCGTCTTTGACCTCAGAGGCGAGGCCGGCAACCGACGCCAGTCGACACGTCCCGCAGAACATCTGGCAAAAGGCAAGAAAGTGACATACAACGTACCCTGGTGGAGCAATTACAACGCAGCCGGCGAAGCCACTCTGACCGACGGACTCCGTGGAGGCTGGAGCTATGGCGACGGACGCTGGCAGGGATTCCTCCATCGTGGCGACCAACGGGTTGACGTCACCATCGATCTTGAAAAACCGACCGACATCACATACGTCGGCGCCGACTTCATGCAGATCACCGGCCCCGGCGTATGGTTCCCCGCCAAAGTGGAGATCTCCGTTTCCGATGACGGCAAAAACTTCACCACCCTCACCACCATCGAACACAAACAGAAAGATTCCACCGGACTATCATTCAAGGAATTCTCATGGAGTGGCACCGCACGTGCACGCTACGTGCGTTACTGCGCGACATCCACCGAAGGATGTCAGTTCACCGACGAGATCATCATAAGATGATCTACCGTCAGTAGGCACACCGACTGCCACCGACCTACACGGATCCGGCCTGCGCGCACAACCATCACGCAGGCCGGATTGTTCTATTCTTGCATCAACAATATCACCCATGATCACTATCATCTATACACATCCCGACCCCTCAAGCTTCAACCATGCCATACTCTCGGCCATAACCGACATGCTTACCGGTCGCGGAGATGACTATCAGGTAATCGATCTGTATGCCGATGGCTTCAGTCCGATAATGACGCGCGACACTCTCGCCGATGACCGCTCCGGCCACACCGACGACCCATTGGTCAAACGCTATATCAAAATGCTGCAGCGCACCGACCGCGCCATCTACATCTTCCCCATCTGGTGGGGAATGATGCCGGCCATGCTAAAAGGTTTTATTGACCGCACGTTTATTAAAGGATTTGTCTACGACACCACCGACAACGGCGACATAATGCCACTACTGTCGGTCGAACGGACACTTATCGTCACGACCTCCGAAGGCCTTTCAGTCGACTTCGCGCCATTTGTCAGCGGCTACTTCGCCCCGATGATCCTGCAGCCTGCGGGATTCAACGGATGCCGGTGGATAAACTGCGACGAAACCGATACCGGTTCACCCGACATGCGCCGCGACTTCATAGGCCGCGTACTGCAGCAGATCTGACCGACGACATGCGTGCACGGCGCCTCATGGCCTGAATGCCGTAGGCCACTGCCACCGACATTAGCGGACTGAGATAGTTGAACACACACATCGGAGCGTATGCGAGCGTCGACACTCCGAGCACCGTCGACTGTGCCATGCCGCAGGAATTCCACGGAATCAGTACCGACGTCACTGAGATCGAGTCCTCCAGAGCGCGTCCGAGCAGCTGAGGCCGCTCGCCAAGCCGTCGATAGATATTGCGGTAAAGATTGCTGCCTATGATGATCGACAGATACTGGTCGCCGGTGGCACTGTTGAGAAACAGCCCGCTGCCTACTGTCGCCCCCACAAGGTGTCCCGTCGATTTCAGACGCCGGGCAAAACTCTTCGTGATAGCGCCGAGCATTCCCGATCCGAGCATCACTCCGCCGAAAATCATCGCGCTGCCTACCAGATACACCGTAGGGAGCATTCCGGCCACGCCACCGGTGGCTACCAGCGGATCCAGCATGGCTGAACCGGTCGACACTTCGGTGGAGCTAAACAGCACCCTCGCCCCGACACAGGCCATGGCCATCACACCGCCGTCATCACCTGCAAGCATCCCCACTATCTGAGGCTGACAGACATACATCACTGCCAGAGCCACACCTGAACTGACCGCAAGCGTCAGCGTTGTGCCCGCGCGCATGGCAAGCAGAGCTATCGTCAGCAGCGGCACCAGCGCAAGCCATGGAGATATATTGAACGTCGAAGTGATCGCATCGCATATATCTGTCTGATCAAAGCTGCCGCTGACACCCGACATCAGCCCCACACAGGCAAAGACCGCAAGCGCTATCGCCATCGCAGGCACAGTTGTCACCATCAGCGAACGTATGTGGCTGAACAGCTTCACCCCCGTCGAAGAGGCGGCAAGAACAGTCGTATCGCTCAGCGGCGACACTTTGTCGCCGAAATAAGCGCCCGAGATAACCGCACCGGCTATCCAGGCCTCGTCATATCCCATCACGGTGCCGATACCCATGAAAGCAACACCGATCGTGGCTATCGTGGTCCACGACGTGCCGCTCATCACCGACACTACCGCCGATATGGAGCAGGCGAGAAAGAGAAACATCACCGGATTTAGCATATTCACGCCATAGTAGATCATGCCGGGCACCACACCCGACAGCATCCATGTCGCTCCAACCGTACCGATAAACAGCAGTACAGGCACAGCCGGAAATATCTGTCTGACGCTCTTGCGTACCCCGAGCATCAGCACCCTAAACCTGCGTGTAGTAGTGATCATTGTCAATGCCACGCAGACAGCCGAAGCGCCCAACAGCAGCTTATAGCCCATCGAGAGCACGTCGGATGCGCCGCGCGTAAGGATTACTACGGCCAGAGAAATCAAAAGAACCAATATGGGGATCAGCGACACGGCAAGTGTCGGATTATGCGTTGTTTGACTGTGTGTAAATTTCATTCCGTATTTTTATGCGTACAAAATTACACCGATTCCTCCGCCCTTGCAAATTTTCCTTTATAAAAATTCAAAACAAACACAAAAAAGCACGCACAAAAAGCATGACGGCGCGCCGTGACCATCGTCACTGCACGCCGTCATTATTCTTCGCTGCAGGCGAAATCACAGCAGGTCATTCCACAACACCCGCCATATTACGCCGGCCTCGGTTGCGCTGCTTATTTCAGCTGAGTCTGCGGATCTATATTGGCCGCCTCTATATCCTTATAGTAACGGTAAGTACCCACCTTCAGCTCCTCGCAAGCTGCCTCGTCGGCCACGATGAGCGCCTTCTCATGCATCTGGAGAGCCGAGATAGTCCACATCTGGCTGATGCCGCCCTCCACGCCATGATGAAGCGCACGGCTCTTGTTGTGGCCGTTGACGATAAGCAGCACGCTGCGAGCCGACATGATCGTGCCCACACCTACCGTGAGAGCGGTCTTCGGCACGAGATCGACATTGTTGTCGAAGAAGCGTGAATTGGCTATGATAGTGTCACGTGTCAGAGTTTTCATGCGCGTACGCGAAGTCAGCGACGAACCCGGCTCGTTGAAAGCTATATGGCCGTCGGGGCCTACGCCTCCGAGGAAGAGATCTATGCCGCCGTAGCTCTTGATCTTCTCCTCATAGCGGCGGCACTCCTCGGCGGGATCCTCGGCATTGCCGTTGAGGATGTTGACATTCTCGCGGGGAATGTCTATGTGGCTGAAGAAATTCGTCCACATGAAAGTATAGTAGCTCTGCTCATGGTCGCGGGGAATACCGCAGTATTCATCCATATTGAACGTAACAACGTTCTTGAACGAAACCTTACCCTCCTGATAAAGCTTGATCAGATTGCGGTACATGCCCAGAGGCGAACTGCCCGTAGGGCATCCGAGAACGAAAGGATGTTCGGCCGTAGGTTTAGCTTCATTGATGCGCGCCGCCACATAATTGGCCGCCCATGCCGATACGTTGGCATAATCGGGTTCGATAATAAGTCTCATCTATGATTGTTTTAAGGTTATTTGGATTGCTGTCGTTTGAGAGAGCAAACTTACACAAAATCGGCGGGAAATTCAACCGTCGAAGCCGGATATTTCACCTCAGTTCAAAAAAAATCGTAAAATCTCCCGAAATGGCGGAAAAATGCGTAGATTTGCAATATAAAACTACATAATCCTCAACACACTTAAAAACTACATGAAAACTAATCTCAGTTCGCAGATCAAGCTCGATCGCATCCCCAGACGCTACTACGACCCGCAGGGCGAGATAGAGCTGGCCGCGCTGACACGGGAAGAGAAAATCTACACCCGCATCTTCGAGACCGCCACAGATGGCAGCGAATACATAGCACGTCAGATAGCCAAAGTCATAAACCGCAACGTCGAGAGCAAAGGGAAGTGCGTTGTCACTTTCGGTTCAGGCGTAAGCACCCACAGCGCCTACGCGGAACTAATCCGGCTCCACAAAGCCGGCGAAGTCTCGTTCGACAAGGTTGTGTTCTACAGCCTCAGCGAATTTTTCCCGCTGATCGCCAACGGACCGAGCACACTTCGTAAAATGAAGGAGGTGCTGCTCGACCATATCGACATTCGCCCCGAAAACATCCACACATTCTCCCCCGACGTCACAAAAGAGGACATGTTCCAGCGCTGCAAAGCGTATGAAAAAGCCATTGAAGACGACGGCGGAATCGACCTGGCCGTATGCGAGATCGGCGCACAGGGCTCGCTTGCGTTCAACGAACCCGGCACACCCGACACAAGCCTCTGCCGGCTCGTGCTTCTCGGCAACGAGACTCGCCACAACGTGAAGAGCGACTACAGCTGCGAGGATGTCCCCACGACAGCGATCACGCTCGGAATCGCCAACCTGCTGTCGGCCGACAGGGTCATCACAATGGCATGGGGCGAAAACCGTGCGGCTATCGTGAAGAAAACAGTCGAGACACCGGCCAGCGCCAACGTCCCCGCATCATTCCTGCAGGGGCATCCCCACGCCAAAGTCGTGGTCGACCTCCCTGCGGCCGAAGACCTCACGCGCATATCGCAGCCATGGAAAGTGACCTCCTGCGAGTGGACCGACAAGCTGATCCGCCGCGCAATAGTTTGGCTCTGCCACATGACCGGCAAACCGATCCTGAAACTCACCGACAAAGACTACAACGACTGGGGACTCGGCGAACTTCTCGCGCTCTATGGCTCGGCCTACAACGTCAACATAAAGATCTTCAACGACCTTCAGCACACCATCACCGGATGGCCCGGAGGCAAGCCCAACGCCGACGACACATATCGTCCCGAACGTGCCAATCCCTACCCCAAGCGCGTGATAGTGTTCAGCCCCCACCCCGACGACGACGTAATATCGATGGGAGGCACACTCAAGAGACTCGTCGATCAGAAACACGACGTTCACGTGGCCTACGAGACCTCCGGCAACATAGCCGTAGGCGACGAGGATATGATGCGCTACTTCCTGATGATGGACAAGATCGCACCGATGTTCGGATTTGACCAGGGCGGATACTCTCGCCTGTCGGAGGCCGTGCACAAAGCCGTAGGCAACAAACAGCCCGGCGACATGGACACCGCCGACATCCGCGAGATCAAGACCATGATACGTCAGGCCGAAGCCACCATCGCCTGCAACTATATCGGAGTAAAACCGCAGAACATCCACTTCCTGCGTCTGCCGTTCTACGAAACAGGCACCATAAAGAAAGGCGACCTCAGCCAGCGCGACGTCGACATCGTAAAAAAACTCCTCACCGACGTCAAGCCCCACCAGATATTCGTGGCCGGCGACCTCGCCGATCCTCACGGCACACACAAAGTGTGCACCGACGCCGTACTCGCGGCGGTCGACGAGCTGAAAGACGAAGCATGGATGAACGACTGCCGTATATGGATGTATCGCGGAGCATGGGCCGAATGGGAAATCGACCATATCGAGATGGCCGTGCCTATCAGCCCGGAAGAGCTGCGTTTCAAACGCAACTCCATACTCAAGCACCAGAGCCAGATGGAGAACGCACCGTTCCTGGGCGATGACGACCGGCTCTTCTGGCAGCGCGCCGAAGAACGCAACCGCGGCACCGCACAGCTCTACCAGAGCCTCGGCCTCGCCTCCTATGAAGCTATCGAAGCTTTTGTGGAGTATCATATCATCCGCGACTGACCGACAAAATATCACAACCCTCCCGGAAGCGGCCTCACCACAGCTTCCGGGAGTTTTCATGACATTGACATCTGATGACTGACCAAAAACAACTGGCCGACTGGATATGCCTTGACGCCGAATTTGCCGAAGGAGTCGAAATGCTCGAACTCGCGATCATGAGCGGCGACGGACGAATGATCTACACTCAGCGATTCCGGCCCGCGACACTCCGGCGATGGCGCAGCTATCCCCACGGCATAACGCCCGAAATGGTAGAGAACGAGCCTCTCTTTGCCGAATGCCGGCAGGAAATACAGAGCATCATCGACGCGGCATCTCACGTCATAGGATTCGCCGTGGCCGAAAACGATCTGCGCAAACTACGTCAGGAAGGAATCCATACCGACGAATCACTCGGCATTGTGGAGATCCGCGACTGGTTCTGGCTCACCCACGGGCTCGAGAACGGACTCGACTACCGGCAGAACGTCGGCCTCAACACCTGCTGCCGCGAACTCGGAATCGACATCGACGAATCGAAGGAGCACTCCGCTGCCTACGACACCGAATGCACTCTCCGGGCATTCACCGGATTGTGGCAGCGCTATGCCGACAAGCGTGGCATGGCCAACGCCTCAATTGAAGAGATCGAGCGCCGGTTCGCCGAGGAATTTGCAGTGGAAAAAGACCGCTATGACCGTGCCAACGGTGCCGGATACTGCTGCATCATCCGCCACGGCGACGGATTGTACCAGATGAAGTTCACCAAAGAACCTCCCGCCTATCACCCCGACATAATCGCCTCCGTCGCCGTGGCCAACCGCAAGAAAGCCATGGTGAGGTTCAGCCAGATGCTCACCGGCAAGATACTCTACGGCAACTTTCGCTTCGAACGGCTGTCAAAACGCCGGCTCGAAGAGTTCAAAGCCTACACCGACAGCTACGAAGCCGACGACGAGCAGTTCAACTCCAAATTGCTCCGTCTGGCCGGCAAATTCCGCTGACCAGCATTAATGCGCTCCGTCATCTGTAATCGGCCAGACGTGCCTGCAGAAACTTACGGGCATAAAATATGCGGCTCTTCACCGTGCCAAGAGGCAGATGCATCCGTTCGGCGATCTCAGCATATTTGTAGCCCGCCACATGCATGGTGAACGGAATGCGGTAGCCGTCAGGAAAACTGTTGACCACATCGGCTATCTCACTGGCCAGATACGTATCCTCAGGCGAAGGCTGCAGACAGTTTTCCGGCGTATTGATCCTGTACAGGTCGTCGGACGTATCCACAACCGTAGCCGACCTCACCATCCGCCGGTAACGGTTGATGAATATATTGCGCATGATCGTGAACACCCAGCCCTTGAAATTCGTATCGTCCTGATACAGATCGCTGCTGTCGAGCACCTTCAGCGTCGTATCCTGAAGCAGATCATATGCGTCGTCGCGGTTCGAGGTCAGCACAAAAGCAAAATTCAACAGATTTTGCTGCAGCCCGAGCAGTTTCTCCCTGAATTTGGCGGTAGTCATAGTCGTCCGATTAAGATTCGTAATTCATCAGTTCCACCGTTGGCCTGTCAAAGCAGGACGCGACTGCAACGCGACCCCGCCGGATCTCCAACGGCTGTTTACTCTAAAAACCCTGCGCAAACATCGCGGTTTGGCAGTTTAACATCATTTCATATCATTTATGTTTCAACCTCTGAAACCACTCTCCGACGACATCCGGCGCTGGATCGCCGACAATTCCACCGCCGACGTTTCGGCACTTCGCCTCCGGCATCACGGCCACAGCGACCTGATGCATGCCATACTGCAGATCGAGGCTCGACGCAAATGCGCATCAAAGCTTGCCGACACACTGCGATGCGACGCATTCCAGTTCCCCGATATGATCGCCGCCGAACAGTCCACCTCCGACGCCCTTGCGGCAATACACTCCTCCATCATAGGCGATGCATCCACGGTGGCCGATCTGACGTGCGGACTCGGCATCGACTCATTTCACTTCGCAGCCGACGGACGCAAAGTGACAGCCATAGAGCGTCGACCCGAAGCCGCCGCCGCTGCTGTCGCCAACGCCTGCGCGCTCCGGCTCTCCGACCGCATGGAAGTGATCTGCGCCGACTCAACCGAATGGCTTGCCGACACCGCCGCCACATTCGACTGCATATTTATTGACCCGGCACGACGCGACAACCTCGGACGACGGTGCTACAGCCTCGCCGACTGCAGTCCCGACGTCGGCACTCTACTGCCACAACTGCGCGCCCATACCGGCAAAGTGGTGGTCAAGGCCTCACCGATGCTCGACGCCGAAGCTGTCGCACATCAGCTGCATCACGTCAGCGACATCTATCTGATCGGCACAGCCACCGAATGCAAGGAACTTGTAGCTGTCGTGGACTTCAGCCTTCCGGCCTCCACGCCATTCAGACTCCACGCTGTCACAGTGACCCGAGGCGCCACATCACACATCACCATCGGCGATGATACTCACCCCACCGCAATGCCTTACGTAGCGCCCCAGACAGGCATGGTGATCTACGAACCATATCCCGCGCTGATGAAAGCCGGGCATTACCGCTGGATCGCCGACCGCTACAATGTGACGGCGCCCGATCCCAACACCCATCTGTTCCTGTCAGACCGACCGATAGATTTTCCCGGAAAAGCATATAAGATTGTAGAGTCGATGGATTTCGACAAACGCGCGGTCAAGGAGATCGCCTCGCAGCGCATCAAAGCCAATGTGGCCACACGCAATTTCCCACTCGACGCGCCATCACTCGCGCGCAGGCTCAAGATCAGCGAAGGGGGCGACATGCATCTTTACGGCATCCGCACCTCCGCGAGAGGGCTTATGCTGCTGCTTTGCAAGCCGGTATAGCACCCGGCAAAGCTCTCCTCCCAAACGAAACTTGCCGGCTTATTATTTCTTCTGGAACATGCGCGCTATCTGACGCTTGTCGTCGCGCTCCTTGATTGTCTGACGCTTGTCATATTCCTTTTTACCGCGTCCGATCCCCACCACCATCTTGGCAAGCCCCTTGCCATTGATAAACACCTTCAGAGGCACCACCGTGAAACCTGCATCCTTGCCGGCCTTGGCCAGCCTCGCTATCTCCTTCTTTTTCAGCAGAAGCTTCCGGTCGCGCCGGGCCGAATGATTGTTGTATGACCCGTAGAAATACTCGGCCACATACATATTCTTCACCCACACCTCACCGTTGCTGACCAGGCAGAACGTATCGCTCAGACCGGCCTTGCCAAGGCGTATCGATTTTATTTCCGTTCCGGTCAGCACGATTCCGGCCGTGAACGTTTCGGATATCTCATAGTCAAACCGCGCGCGGCGGTTGACGATATTCACTTCATTGAGTTTCATAGGATAAGATTGAATATAAAGATGATCAGGAACGGCGGCACTATCACCGTGAGTATGGTGAATATCATGAATCTGCCCACACTCTCCTCACGCACCGCCATGTAACGGTCGCCACGCCACAACACTATGGCGGTATATATGCCCAGAAACAGCACCAGATCTATGTCGAACGGCAGACAATTCTGCACAAGCAGGCTCAGAGCGAGCAGCGACTGACCCATGAGCACGTATGTGTGGTTGCGTTTCTCGCTCGGGATGGAATCGGTAAAACGATATATATACGTCGACATGAAATGCGTGGCTATGAAATAGCTGACGAAAAAAGCCACAAATTCTATAACCGCCAGATCAAGAAGCTTCACGAACGTATGCTCCAGATGATACACCCCCTGCAGAAACACCGCAAGCCCCATCATCACTGTCAGCGGAAAAAAACCGGTGCGTGCCAGTCGTGACGGATCGATGCCCTCGGCCGAGATGTCTTCCCAGCCGCGCGCGGGCGACATTATCAATTGAAACAACAGTTTTATAAACCTTAACATATCGGAGCACAAAGTTAGTGATTTCGGATGGAATTTAGGGATAATCTTCGTAAATTTGTGGCCGATATTTGAAACCAACACCTACAAAATGATTCAGAAAATCCTTTCAATCTCAGGCCGTCCCGGGCTTTTCAAGCTTGTCAACCAGGGACGCAACATGCTGATAGTCGAGTCACTCGCCGATGGCAAGCGCACCCCCGCCTATTCCCACGACAAGGTGGTGGCCATAGCCGACATATCCATCTACACCAACGACGACGAGGAACGACCGCTTGTAAAGGTGCTCGAAACCATCAGAGATAAAAACGACTCTAAGCCCGTCGACGTCAAGGGGCTGGGATCAGATGCCGACCTGCGCAAATATTTCGAGACCATACTTCCGGAATTTGACAAGGAAAGAGTCTATACCAACGACATCCGCAAAGTATTCAACTGGTACAACTGTCTCGTCGCAGCAGGCATCACCGACTTCTCTCTGCCCGAACCGGAAGGAGCCAGCGAAGAGGACTCTGACAAAGAAGCATAACCCACACAGCAGGGACACGACCGCACCGGACGGTGTGGCGTCTGACCGGCAAATCATACGGGAGGACTCCGGGACACGACATTTTCCGGATCCTCCCGATGCTTTTATCCGCCGACGCAGCACATCCACGGTCACACACGCTACAACTCTGCCGCCCACACCCCGAAACCAAATGTATCGCCGGGATGATAAACAATCGTGCGGCCTATCCGGTTATTAAAGGGAAACCTGTTTATGAGAGTCTATCAGATGAGGATGTTTCGAAAAATTGCCATGTGGATTTTGGCGGCATTGCTGTTCATTGTCATAGCGGTGCCGATAGCCCTCTACGTGCCGGCCATACAGACTTTTGTCAAGGACATCGCTTTGCGGGAGATCAGGAAGTCGACCGGCATGGACATCACCGTGGAGTCGTTGCGCCTCAGATTTCCGATGCGCCTCTCGCTCGACCGGGCCACTGTGGTCGAAGCCGATGGCGACACCATGCTCCGGGCAGGCAACATCCGGTTTAGCGTGGCTATGCTCCCGCTGCTCAAAGGCGACATACAGGTCACCGGCGCACACCTGACCGACATTTTCTATCAGACCGGGGCACCCGACTCGGCGATCTGGCTCAAAGCCGACATCCGCGACTTCGATCTCGACGGCGCCGCCATGAACCTCGGCAAAGGCACCATCGACGTAGACCGCGCCGTGCTCGACGGAGGCAAGGTAAGCCTCATGATCAATGACAGCGTGCCATCGTCATCGCCTGCCGACACTTCAGCCTCCAGGCCGCTGATCATCAGAGCGCTCGACATCAGTCTGCTCAATGTCGACTACCGCATGACCATGATGCCCGTCATCGACTCACTCGGAGCCACCATCCCCGCCGTCAGGCTTCGCAACGGGCTCGTCGATATGGCCACACGCACCATCACCGCCCAAAGTCTTGCAGCCGACTCACTCGACGTGGCCTACATCACACCCTCGGCCGAATATCTCAAGACACATGGCATAACGACCGCCGCCGACACCCTACCGGAAAATATTTCTGCATCAGCCGACTCGCTCCTCTGGACCATAACCGCCGGCCACATCACGCTCAACGCACGGCGGGCACTATACGCGCAGCGCGATGTCAAGCCTCTGCCAGGGCTTGACCTCAGCTATATCGAGGCATCGGCGATAGCCATAGATATCGACTCGATGTTCAATCGCGGCAGCAGCATCAGAATGCCGCTGCGCAGATTTCATGCAGCCGAACGATGCGGCATAGCGCTGCGCGCCGACGGCACATTCGCTATCGACTCCACCGGAACTATGAGCGCACGCGACTTCCGCATCTCCACCGACTTCTCCACACTCGACCTGGACGCCGAGATGAAGCTCACCGGCGACACCTCCCGGCCGTCGCCACTCCGGCTCTACGCCGACGCGCGCATTGCCCCCGTCGATATCCGAATGGCTTTCCCGGCCATGACCTCCATGATCGCATCACTCCCGGCCGGTTCCGACATGTCGCTCAAAGCCGACATCGACGGGACGACGCAGAGCCTCGACATCCACACTATTGAAGCCAGCGTTCCACGCATCCTCGCCATCGAAGCCGACGGACGCATCAACCATCCGCTTGACACCGAACGCACATCAGGACGCATCGACATCAAAGGCCGGCTCACCGGACTCAACACCATCAAACCGTCGCTGCTCGATGCACGTCTTGCCCGGACCATCAACCTGCCGCACATAGCACTAAAAGGACATGCCGATTTCAGTCCGCGACTGATATCCGGACTAATCAACGCCACATCAGGCGACGGGCGTATCGTGGCCGACGGATCATGGCAGCAGAGCATTGAGGGCTATCAAGGATCTATCAGCCTCGACCGCTTCCCGATAGCCTCGTTCCTGCCCGAAATGGGCATCGGCGACATAACCGCCGACATCCGGGCCAAAGGACGCGGACTCGATCCGCTGTCAGCCTCTACCCGGCTTGAAGCCGAAGCTGACATCCATAAGCTGCAGTATCAGGGGCAGGAATACTCCGGCATCGACATCGCGATGCAGCTGTCGCAGGGAATTGTCAGCGGACATATCGACTCCAACAACCCCGGAGCCGAACTCGGCATAACTTTCGACGGCACCGCATCGCGCGAGGGTTTCACTTGGAGTGTCGACGGCGATATTAACTCTCTCGACCTCCTTGCCCTGAAGCTTGCCAAAGAACAATGCGCCGGCTCCCTCACCATCAAGAGCCGTGGAAACATCAACGCCGACGCCTCAGTCATCGACGCCACACTTTCCGTGGCCAATCTCGACTGGAATATGACCGGACACCGCATCACCGCACCCACCACCGACATCAGACTGATCACCTCCGACTCCACGGTCAACGCCGATCTCACTTCGGGCGACCTCTCTCTCACACTCGCCACACTCTGCGGACTCGACACCCTGATCACACGCGCCACCGCACTGCCGGCCATTCTCGACACCGCCATTGCCCGCCGCAATGCCGACATAATTGCCATCCAGCGTGCCCTCCCGCCACTCAACGCCATACTGACCGCCGGATCCGACAACATATTCACCGACCTCCTTGCCGCCTCAGGCACAGGATTCCGACATGCCGACATGAGGATCAGCAACGACTCGCTCATGAATTTCAACACACTCGTCACCGGATTCCATTCAGGCGACACACGGCTCGACACCCTGCGGTTCGGAGCAGTGCAGCACGGCAAATATCTTGCATTCAACGGAGCACTCGACAACCGTCCGGGCACACTCGACCAATGGGCTCACGTGCGGCTTACCGGATATCTTGCCGACGACCGGCTCGCACTACTGCTTCGGCAGCGCGACATCAACGACCGCGAAGGCTTCTTCCTCGGAGCCAATCTCGCTGTCGACGACTCCGTCGCCACACTGCGGTTTGTACCCTACAGCCCGGTCATAGGCTATAAAAAATGGCAACTCAACCAGTCCAATTTCATCACCTATAATCTCTATACACGTCATATCGACGCCGACCTCGAAATGGGATCAGGCCAAAGCCTCATACGCCTCTATACTGAGCACAATCCCGGCAACACCACGCAGGAGGATCTGATCGTACAGCTCAAGGACATACAGATACAGGACTGGCTGACGATATCGCCATTCGCACCGCCGGTCAAGGGCTCGCTTGCCGCCGACATGCGCATCAGCGCCCACCAAAACTCGCTCACCGGCACAGGCAATGTCAGCCTCGACAACCTCTACTACGGCCGCGAAAGAGTGGGATCGTTCGACATCGGACTCGACGTCGGCACCGACCGCTCGGGACGACTCACCGCCGACGCATCGCTCAAGGTCGACTCCATCGAAGTAATCACTGCCGTCGGATCACTCAACGACACCGCATCGGCCACGCCGTTCCATCTCGACTTTGAGATGATACGCTTCCCCATGCGCGTCGCCAATCCGTTCCTGCCCAAAAACATGGCCCGGCTGTCGGGCATGCTCAACGGACGCCTCGACATCACCGGATCACTCACCCGACCCATACTCAACGGCTATCTCGACTTCGACACCACGGCCGTCAGCGTCGGGATGCTCGGCACATCCTTCAAATTCTCTGAAGATAAAATTCCGGTCGACAGCTCCATCGTCAGATTCGACAACTTCGCCATCACGGCCGCCAATAAAAATCCACTGACTATCGACGGCACCGTCGATCTGCGCGACCTCACCGACATAGCGATGAACCTTGGTCTCAAAGCCAAAAACATGCAGATTGTCAACTCCAGCCGCCCCAAAAACGCCGACGTCTACGGACGTGCATTCATCGACCTCGACGCCACCGTCAAGGGCGATATGAGATTCATAGCCGTCAACGCCGACCTCAACCTGCTTCCGGGCACCAACGTCACATACGTAATACCCGACGTCGAATCCGCTCTGACATCACAATCCACGGGCGACATGGTCAAATTTGTCAGCTTCGCCGACACCACCGCCGTTGCCGAAGCCGACACACTCGCCCGCACCACCATGATCGGACTCGACGCCACACTGACCATATCACAGGGTTCCACCATCAACGTCGATCTGTCGGCCGACGGCAAAAACCGCGCAACAGTGGCCGGATACGGCACTCTCGACTACACCATGAGTCCGCTCAACGACGGCAGACTCACCGGACGCTTCACCATCAACAGCGGATTCGTCCGTTACACCCCGCCGATGATGTCGGAGAAAAAATTCGAGTTCGACGAAGGCAGCTACGTGGCGTTCAACGGCGACATGCTCAACCCCATACTCAACATCCACGCCACCGACCGCATGAAGGCCAACGTCACACAGACCGGGCAAAACTCCCGCCTGATCAACTTCGACATCGCCCTCTCGGTCACCAACACTCTGCAGAACATGAATGTGGCCTTTGATCTCTCCACCGACGACGACATCACCGTGCAGAACGAACTCGCATCCATGAGCCAGCAACAGAGAGCCAACCAGGCCATGAACCTTTTGCTCTACAACACATACACCGGCCCCGGCACCAAGGCATCAACAAGCCTGTCGGGAAATCCGCTATACTCGTTCCTCACATCGCAGATCAACTCCTGGGCTGCGCAAAACATCAGAGGAGTCGACATTTCATTCGGCATCGACCAATACAACCAGACTACCGACGGAGCCAGCTCCACCACCACAAGCTATAGCTATAGAGTGTCGAAAAACCTGTTCAACGACAGAGTCAAGATCATCGTCGGCGGCAACTACTCCACCGACGCCGACACCGACGAGAACTTCCAGCAAAACCTTATCAACGACATAGCGTTTGAATATATGCTCAACAAGCGCGGCACCATGATCGTGCGCATATTCCGCCACAACGGCTACGAGAGCATCCTCGAAGGCGAAATCACCGAAACCGGAGTGGGATTCGTCATGCGCCGCAAGATCAACTCACTCAAGGATCTCTTCAGGTGGGCCGGACGACTGCGCCGCTCGCTGCTCGGGCAGCAAGGATCACCGACCGTGACGACACCCGCCGAAACACCTTCAGAACCCATCACATCACCGACACACGACAACAAATGACTATGACTATCCGACACACCCTGCTGCGCCCACTCTCAGCGCTCATGCTCATAGCCATCATGGCATCATGCTCCACCACACGTCGGCTCGGAGCCGACGAAGTGCTCTACACCGGCGTCAAGAAAATCGACATCGTCGTGCCCGACGGCCAGAAATCCGCGCCCGGACTCGACGGACAGGTCAAGAACGCCGTCAACGTCGCGCCCAACAACAGCCTAATCTCACCATATCTGCGATATCCATTCCCGCTCGGACTGTGGGTCTACAACAACTGGTCCAACCCGCCCCACGGATTCAAACACTGGCTATATGAAAAGCTTGTGGCCGAACCGGTGCTCATCAGCGACGTCCGGCCCGAAGTGCGCACCAAGATGATCGACGAGATACTCGACAACAACGGCTACTTCAGAGGCACCGCATCCTACGAGCTCATCAAAGGCAAAAACCCCAAAAAAGCACGCATACTCTACACCGTCAACACTGGACCCGAATATCCGCTCAGCTCCATAGAGCTGCTTCCCGACACGTCGCGGCTCTATCACCTCATCGACTCCGTCGCCGCAGCCGGGACATACCTCCGCCCCGGCAGCCGCTACTGCACCGACTCGCTCTCGGCCGAACGGGTCAGGATCACCAACGTGCTCCGCAACCGCGGCTACTACTTCTTCCGCCCCGACTACATTGAATACCTCGCCGACTCCACCATTGCCCCAGGAAGCATCGCGCTACGCATGACCGTCGCCAGCAATATCCCCCAAGCACTGCTGCTCCCATACCGCACAGGCAAAGTCACTACACGCATCTACCGCAACAAGGGAGGCGGCACACCCGACACCATCATGACACGCCGCGGAATGGTCATACAGATGCAGCCTTCACGACTACGCAAAAACCTCATTCCGTCATGCATCGCGTTCCGCAACGGACGCACATTCTCCGTCCGCGACATGAACCGCACCCAGACATCGCTCTCACGCCTTGGCATATTCAGCGGCATAGAAATCAACGTTTACCCCGACACCACATCAGCCGACCGCCTGCTCGACGTCGACATCGCATGCACCTTCGACGCACCGCTCGAAGCATCGCTTGAGGTCAACGTCACATCCAAATCCAACTCCTACCTCGGACCGGGACTCACCTTCGGACTCACCAACCGCAACCTATTCGGAGGAGGCGAACAACTATCGCTCAACCTAACGGGAAGCTACGAATGGCAGACCGGGCGCGACCGCGGCAATTCGATATTCAACTCCTACGAGGTCGGACTCACCACATCGCTGTCGTTCCCGCGGCTGCTCGCCCCACGGTTTGTGCCGCGCAGCCGGCGCGAAGTCAACTGGACACGCATATCGCTCAACGCCGATCTGCTCAACCGCCCGCACTATTTCCGCATGGCACAGTTCAACGCTTCGTTCAACTACGACTGGCGCCTCAACCGATATGCATCCAACACACTCACACTCTACAAGATCACCTATACCAAACTGCTCAACACCACCGCCGAATTCGACTCGGTGATGGACGCCAACCAGGCCATCGCACAGAGTTTCCGCAGCCAGTTCATACCACAGATCGCCTACTCGTTCGTACTCGACCGCCCGATCGGCAATGACAACAACATCAACTGGCAGTTCACCGTGCAGGAAGCCGGAGGCATCACCGACCTCATCTACAAAGCCGCCGGAAAGAAAGGCGAGAAAAAACTGTTCGGAACGCCCTTCTCACAGTTCATCAAAGGCCAGACACAGCTCGTCTACAACCGACGCCTCTACGGCGACCACTGGCTCGTCAGCCGCGTGGCGGTCGGCGCCGCACACGCCTATGGCAACTCCAAAGCAGTCCCCTACTCCGAACAGTTCTATGTCGGAGGAGCCAACTCCATCCGCGCATTCACCGTCCGAAGCATCGGCCCGGGCAGCTATCAGGTGCCCAAAAATCTCATCAACGGATATTTTGACCAGACCGGAACTTTCAAATTCGAGTTCAACGTCGAATACCGCTTCCCCATCTACGGACCGCTCCACGGAGCAGTATTCTTCGACTCGGGCAACGTCTGGCTGCTCCGCAACGATCCCATGCGTCCGGGAGGAAAACTCCGCGGCTCCACATTCTTCAAGGATCTCGCCACCGGCACAGGAGCCGGACTCAGACTCGACATAGGAATGCTCGTCGTGCGCGGCGACCTCGGCATAGGAATACACCTCCCCTACGACACCGGACGACGAGGATACTACAACATGAAATCGTTCGGCAACTCGCTCGCGTTCCACCTCGCCATAGGATACCCGTTCTGACCCCCTCCGCGAGCCATCCGCAACTTTTGCCGGCATCCACGTGTTACATATACATCAAAGCATTCACATAAGCCACTCGCAAAAATCAGCTCCGAGTGATTTATGAGCTTAAACCCGAATGCTTACTTATTAGGTTTACATAACACCAAAACAACCAATATACTATGAGCGAATTCAACGACATTATCAAAGATTCCAAGCCGACACTCGTCGACTTCTTCGCCACCTGGTGCGGCCCATGCAAGATGCAAGGCCCGATACTCGAACAGGTCAAAGCCACATTTGGCGACTCGGTCAACATCATCAAGATCGACGTCGACCGCAACCCCGAGCTATCGGCCACCTACCACATCCGATCCGTCCCCACGCTCATCCTCTTCGTCAACGGCGAAGCCGCATGGCGAGGCTACGGACTCCATCAGGCCGACCAGCTTGAAGCAAAGCTCCGCGAATTCATCAGCAAGGAGCAGTAATTCCCTCCCACCCGAAACGACCAAAGGCGGTGTGCCGGCTCCACGCGAGCCTCGCACACCGCCTTCTATATCGAATTTGGTTTCTTTTCAGTCCGGGTCAGCCAAGGAAAGCCAGTATAAGGCCTTGGGCGGCAACCACGCGCAGGAACATCGTCAACGGATAGACTGTAGAATAAGCCACTGCCGGAATATCGCTGCCGGTGCTGCCGTTGGCATAAGCCAGAGCCGGCGGATCAGTGTAGCCGCCCGAAAACATACCCATGATATACAAGAAATTGATCTTGTACACCCCACGGGCTATGCAGCCCACCACCACCAGCGGAACGAAAGTGATGATAAAGCCCCAGATCACCCACCACATACCGGTGGAGTTGAACACCGTCTCGGCAAATCCTGCACCGGAAGAGATACCCACCGACGCAAGGAACAGGCAGATGCCAAGCTCGCGAAGCATCAACGAAGCCGAAGAAGAGGTATAGGTGACAAGTTTGAACTTATAGCCGAAGCGCGAGAGCAGTATCGCCACCACGAGCGGGCCGCCGGCCAGACCGAGCTTCATGCCGAAGCCCACATTGATCGAACCCACGATTATACCGAACAGTATGCCAACGAATATGGTGATGATGTTAGGCTCGTTAAGACGCTTCATAGAGTTGCCGAGCTTGTTGGCCAGACGCTCTATGTCGTTGATATCGCCCACCACCACTATGCGGTCGCCCATCTGCAACCGGAGATCGGGCGAGGCAAGCAGATCCACGCCGGCACGGTTCACGCGAGTGGCGTTGAGCTTGTAGGCCGAATGGAGTCGGAGCGAACCGAGTGTCACACCGTTGAATTCACTCTTGGTGATAAGAATGCGGCGCGACACCACCGATGTCTGATTCTCGTCATCCTCCCAGTTCATTTCGTATGGCACGCCTATCACGGCCTCGAAATTCTCCACATCCTGACTCGAGATCACCACATAGATCTTGTCGCCCACATGGATCTCGGTCTGCGACGTCGGTATTATGATGTCGCCGCCGGTAGCGCGGATCATACGCGATATCACGAAATCAGTCTTGATTATATCATGGATCTGACGCAGATTCTTGCCGTCTATAAGCTTGTTGGTCACCTCGATCGAGATAAAGTCGGGCTTCTGCTGGTTGAGAGCGGCCTCCTCCTCGATGCGCTGTATCTCTTTTTCAGTCCGGATACCGAACAGAGCCTTGATCAGGAACATCGCTCCTATTATGCCGCACACACCCAGAGGATATGCCGCCGCATAGCCCATGGCCATGATATTGATCGACTCGGGATTGTCGACCGCCTGCTGCGCAGCGGCCAGACCGGGAGTATTGGTCACAGCACCCGACATCACGCCCACAAGAGCCTCGATCTGAGTATTTCCGTCGATGTAATATATCGCCAGCACTATAAGCACGTTGAGAGCGATCCCCAGTACAGCCAGGCCATTGAGCCTCATGCCGCCCTTCTTGAACGACGCGAAGAAACCCGGACCGACCTGTATGCCGATAGAGAATATAAACAATATCAGACCGAACTCCCTGATAAACTTAAGCACCTCGGCGTTCACCACATAGCCCAGATGACCCATCACAATTCCCACAAACAGCACGAATGTCACTCCCAGCGACACCCCCGCCACCTTCAGCTTGCCCAGAAACACACCCAGCGCTATCACGAAGGAGTACAGGACGATCGTACTGGCAAGCCCGTAGTTACCGGGGCCGAGCAGCGACGTCAACCATGTAAAATCCATAAACGTTTATTATATTGATTATATATTGATTTATTGTCTGCTTGCCTTCGGGCGGCGGGATGGAGGCTCTGTCAGTCACCGTAAGCCGCATCATTCAGCCACGACATTGTGCGCTGAAGCCCGATGTTTACGGGGTGCAAAGTTACCCATTTTTCGTGAAAGTTTCGTAACTTTGCACAATTCTTATCGACAACCGCCAAAAAATAACCGTAGCTGTCATTGCATGGATCGCACGCTGTTGCGGCCGCGACAGCTCGACAAAACAGATATTTAGCATCATACATCATGAATATTTCCTACAAATGGCTTAAGCAATACGTGGATTTTGATCTCACGCCCGAAGAGCTCGCATCGCTGCTCACCTCCACCGGACTCGAAACCGGATCGGTCGAAGAAGTGGAATCGATCCGCGGAGGGCTGCGCGGACTGGTCATAGGCCGGGTGCTCACATGTGAGCCACACCCCGACAGCGACCATCTTCACGTGACAACCGTCGACCTCGGCGAGGAAGCGCCCGTGCAGATCGTCTGCGGAGCCCCCAACGTAGCCGCCGGACAGACAGTAGTTGTAGCCACTGTCGGCACAAAGCTGTATGACGGTGACAAGGAATTCACCATCAAGCGGTCAAAAATCCGCGGAGTGGAATCGCTCGGCATGATATGCGCCGAAGATGAGATCGGAGTAGGCGCATCTCACGACGGCATCATAGTGATCACCGACAGAGAGGTCAAGACCGGCACACCCGCGGCCGAATACTTCGGGCTCGAAAGCGACTACGTGCTTGAAGTCGACCTCACACCCAACCGCATCGATGCCGCATCACACCTCGGAGTGGCACGCGACGTCGCCGCATGGCTCAGCTGCCATCGCACGCCGGGCGCAAAAGTCATCCGCCCCTCAGTCGACGCATTCCGCTCCGACCGCCCCGACGGCGCCATAAGCGTCAGCATCAGCGACACAGAGCTCTGCCCGCGCTACAGCGGAGTCACCATCCGCGGAGTCAAGGTGGCCGAAAGCCCCAAATGGCTGCGCGATCGCCTGACAGCCATCGGACAGCGGCCGATCAACAACATCGTGGACATCACCAACTACATACTCCACGGATTCGGCCAGCCACTCCACTGCTTCGACCTGGCGAAAATCGACGGCGGAAGCATAGAAGTCAGGACTTGCCCCGAAGGCACGCCCTTCACCACACTCGACGGAGTGGAGCGAAAGCTTTCGGCATCCGACCTCATGATTTGCAATGCAGCCAAACCGATGTGCATCGCCGGAGTATTCGGCGGACTCGACTCCGGAGTCACAGAGCAGACCACCGACATATTCATCGAGAGCGCATGCTTCAACCCCACAGCGGTGCGCCGCACAGCCCGACGCCACGGACTCTCCACCGACTCCTCGTTCCGCTACGAGCGCGGCACCGACCCCAACGCCACCATGTACATACTGCAGCTGGCGGCACTCATGGTCAAAGAGCTTGCCGGAGGTGAGATCTGCGGCCAGCCGGTCGACATATATCCCGATCCGGTGGAGAAATACCCCGTCACACTCTCCTACCGACAGATCGACGATCTGATAGGCAAGCATATCGAACCGGCCACTGTCGACTCCATCCTCGAATCGCTCGACATCGACATCGCATCGCGATCAGCCGACGCAGCCACAATGGATCTTCGCGTGGCCACCTACCGCGTCGACGTCAGGCGCCCATGCGACGTCATCGAAGAGATACTCCGCATCTACGGCTACAACAACGTAGAGATGGGCACCACCCTGCAGTCATCGCTCTCCTACCGCTCGGCCACCGACATCGACCACACACTGAAAGTCAACATATCCCAGCAGCTCACCGCCGAGGGATTCAACGAGATACTCAACAACTCACTGACTTCCGAATCATACTACGCCCACCTGCGGCAAATGCCGCTCGACCACTGCGTCCGGCTGCTCAATCCGCTCAGCTCCGACCTTTGCGTCATGCGCCAGACGCTGCTGTTCGGCGGACTCGAATCGCTCGCCCACAACATCAACCGCAAGATCAGCGACCTGGCCATGTATGAATTCGGCCATGTCTACAGCTTCAATCCCGAAGCCACCCCCACACAAGAACACCCGCTCGCGCCCTACCGCGAAGAATCGCGTCTGGCACTGTGGATCACCGGCAACATCCGCCCCGGCAACTGGGCGCGTCCGGCGCAGCCATCCACATTCTTCGACCTCAAGGCAGCCGTGGCCAACACACTCGCACGCCTCGGCATCACCGAGCGCGAGATCAAGCTCCAGCAGGGCGAAGGAGAGATCTACTCCAAGTCAATCGACATACTCACCCGGTCAGGCAAACAGCTCGGCTCAATGGGCATCATCTCCGCCGACACACTGCGCCGCTTCGACATCAAGCAGCCTGTGGCCTATGCCGAACTGCGATGGCAGGAGCTTACACAGATAGCCGCCGCGCGTAAAGTCACCTTCACGCCGCTGCCGCGCACAATGCCCGTACAGCGCGACCTCGCCCTGCTCGTCGACCGCACCGTCACATTCGACCAGATACAGCGCGCAGTCGCCGAAAGCGAAAAGCGACTGCTCCGCAACGTGACACTCTTCGACGTATACGAAGGCAAGAACCTGCCGGAAGGCAAGAAGTCCTACGCCATCTCGATCACACTGCAGGACGACGAACGCACACTCGTCGACCAGCAGATCGAAGCCGTCATGCAACGCATCACAGCCAATCTGGCCAAACGCACCGGCGCCACACTCCGATAAACGCGAAACACAAACATCATAAGAAAACAACAATAAAACAACAAAGCAATGGGAAGAGCTTTTGAATACCGCAAAGCCAGAAAACTCAAACGCTGGGGCAATATGTCGCGTACGTTCACGCGCATAGGCAAGGAAATCACCATCGCCGCCAAGTCAGGCGGTCCCGATCCCGACACCAATCCGCGTCTGCGCGTGCTGATGCAGAACGCCAAAGCGGCCAATATGCCCAAGGACACCGTAGAACGCGCCATCAAGAAAGCCACAGAAAAAGACTCCAGCGACTACAAGGAGATCGTATATGAAGGCTATGGACCCTACGGAATAGCCATCGTGGTCGAAGCCGCCACCGACAACAACACCCGCACAGTAGCCAACGTCCGATCCTACTTCAACAAACACGGAGGCAACCTCGGCACACAAGGCTCACTCGCATTCCTTTTCGACCACAAGAGCGTCTTCAAGATCAAACCCAAGGACGGAATGGATCTCGAAGAACTCGAACTTGAACTCATCGACTACGGCGTCGACGAGCTCGAAGCCGACGAAGAGGAAATCGTTGCCTACGGCGCATTCGAGGAATTCGCCAACATACAGAAATACCTCGAAGAAAACGGCTATGAGATCGTAAGTGCCGAATTTGAGCGCATACCCCACGAACTCAAGGAAGTCACCGATGAGCAGCGCGCACAGATCGAAAAGCTGCTCGACAAGTTTGAGGACGACGAAGACGTGCAGAACGTATTCCACAACATGAAGGAAGCCGACTCCGCAGAGTAATCCACCTACGGAAAATCAGCACATCCCCCCACCATACAAACGCGCTGTGTCAAAACACCGATTTTGACACAGCGTTTTTTTTATCCGTAGCGGAGCACTGCCGACAAAAAAAATATGGCCTTATCTCACGACATGGCCATACCATAGATTCATTAACATGTTTTGTAAAGTGTATACTGGGATGTTTTATCTTGTCATCCGACAAGTGTAGGTTTGTTGGTCTGTCGCGGCAATTTTGCTCGATAAATACTTCCGCTTTTCGCTTACGCTCGACAAAAATAACAATTTTCGTCGACACTTGCGTCGACTGCCGGTGACGCAATCGACCGGTTGATCATATAATGCATATAACTGTGATAAAGTTCAGATCATAAATCCTGCGCGGCTTGTCAGTCCTTGACCGACTGCATCTCCACCAGCCGTCGGTAGTGACCGTCAAGAGCCATCAGCTCGTCATGCGTGCCACGCTCCACGATACGTCCCTCATGGAGCACACATATCATCGTGGCATTCTTTATGGTCGACAGCCTGTGGGCTATCACCAGTGTGGTACGATCCTTCATCAGACGGTCGAGAGCCTGCTGGACAAGCCGCTCGCTCTCGCTGTCGAGCGCCGACGTAGCCTCGTCGAGGATAAGGATAGGAGGATTCTTGAGAATAGCGCGGGCTATTGATATGCGCTGACGCTGTCCGCCCGACAGACGGCAACCACGGTCGCCTATATTGGTATCATAGCCATGCTCCGAAGCCATTATGAAGTCATGCGCGTTGGCTATTCGTGCAGCCTCGGTCACCTGCTCCATAGTGGCGTTCTCCACGCCGAAAGTTATATTGTTGTAGAACGTGTCGTTAAACAGTATTGCCTCCTGGTTGACATTGCCCATCAGCGAACGCAGATCATGCACGCGCAGATTCCTCACATCATGCCCGTCGACCTCTATCGACCCGCCCTGCACATCATAGAACCGTGGCAGCAGATCGGCAAGAGTCGACTTGCCGCTGCCGCTCTGCCCCACGAGAGCCACCGTATCGCCGGCATTTATATCCAGACTGACATCCTTCACCACCGGATGTTCCGGATCATAGCCGAACGTCACATGATCATATCTCACACGACCCTCCGTAGGCACTGTCAGCCGCTCCGGGTCTGCCGGATCGGCGATCGGATTCGCTGCCTTCAGTATCTTGTCCACGCGCTCCATTGAAGCCATGCCCTTCTGTATGCTGTAGGCCGCCTTCGAAAGCTCCTTGGCCGGATTGATTATGCTGTAGAAAATCACGAGATAGTAGATGAACATCGGAGCGTCGATGCCGGCGTTGCCGCTCAATATCAGAGTGCCGCCAAACCACAGGACGATCGCGATTGTGGCCGTTCCGAGAAACTCGCTCATGGGATGAGCCAGCGACTGACGGCGAGCCACCGTATTCGACAGCACATAAAAACGCTGGGTTCCCGTCCGGAAACGCGCTCTCACCTTTTTTTCCGCATTGAAAGCCTTCACTATACGGAGGCCACCGATCGTTTCCTCTATATTGCTCAGGATGCCGCCCCACTGGTTCTGAAGCTGAAGCGACTTTCGCTTCAGGCTCTTGCCGATCTTGCCCATGGCAAACCCCGCTATAGGAAGCAGGATCAGCACGAACACAGTCAGTTGCCAGCTGATGGCAAGCATCATGCCCAGACACACTATGATCATCACCGGATTCTTGAAAAGCATATCGAGCGAGGCCATTATTGAGCTTTCAACCTCCTGCACGTCGCCGCTCATACGGGCCATGACATCACCCTTGCGTTCGTTGGTGAAGAATCCTATCGGCAGACTCACTACCTTATCGTATAGCGAGTTGCGTATATCTCTCACCACGCCCGAACGAAGCGGAATGATAAAGTACGATGCCAGATATGTGACGCCCGTCTTCAGCGCCGTCATCACCACCAGCAACACCCCCAGCAGAGCCAGAGTATTGCTTTGACCGAAACGCCCGATCGCCTGCTGGGTGACATAATAGAAATCATTCACGGCCACATCGGCCAGATCCTTCACCGACACACCCGACAAAGCCACATATTCGTAAGTCTTGTCGTTAAGCTCGAACAGCATCTCGAGGATCGGCATTATCACAGCAAACGAGAACAGCGTCAGCACAGCTGCAAGAAGATTGCAGATCATGCTCAGTATAAGATATCCTTTATAAGGGGGCACATAGCGCCCAAGCAGCTTCCAGAACTGTCCCATTGCCTTCTCGATGTTGATTTATCCCGCAAAAATACGCAAAAATTCCCACATGGCGCCATGACAGCCCTTCATTTTTCAGGCAGCCGCGCCATGCGGGATCGGTTTATACAGTTTATCCTTTCTAAGAAACTGTTTAAAATTAGAATTGAAAAAATGTTATAGGGCATAACAAAC
>ERZ778504.720-NODE-720-length-31549-cov-6.736966_pt1 | contig 31549 bp, 26 predicted proteins | sample MGYA00510046_ERZ778504 | MGnify/ENA primary metagenome ERZ778504 (study PRJEB29527, sample SAMN07138964) | mouse gut metagenome | material: feces | host: mouse | place: China:Nanjing | collected 2016-01-25 ...
AATTCCTTTCATCAAGCTGTTGCAAACTTATTCCACTCTCAGTCATTGGCTCAAGACGATTTAACACGGCAATAAAAAGAGGAGAAGACTCTTTGTTTATGGCATCAATATCAGATAAGATAACGGGTATTGTACCGGCATCCGTGGAAGCAATCTACTATAGACGATTGCGTATCGGCTCTGCGAGCAGAAGCGAGGAGTCGAAATACAGCAGACTAACTCGTAAAGCCAGGTTGATAGCAAGTTACATGAAAGTATATATATCCGGAGCGTCCGGGTATAATCCGATTCTGTTTCTGACAAGAATATTAGCAACGATTAGAAACTGAACGGCTCCCTTATGCTACAATAGTTTCATAACAAATTTCCAAACAGATATGAATATAGCAGTTGCAGGAACGGGCTATGTTGGCATGAGCATAGCCACGCTGCTGGCGCAGCACAACCATGTCACGGCGGTTGACGTGGTGGCGGAAAAGGTTGAGAAAATCAACAGGCGCGAGTCGCCCGTTCAGGACGAATACATAGAAAAGTATCTTTCCGAAAAGCCCCTTGACCTGACTGCCACTCTTGACGGGCGCGCGGCGTACCGCGAGGCTGATTTCGTTGTCATTGCCGCTCCAACCAACTATGACCCAGCCAAAAACTACTTCGACACCCATTGCATCGAGGATGTGATTGACCTTGTGCTTGAGGTAAATCCCGATGCGGTCATTGTCATTAAGTCGACAATCCCCGTGGGCTACTGCCGCTCGCTGTATGTAAGGTATGCCGCCCGCGGAGTGGACAGGCTCAACCTTCTGTTTTTCCCGGAGTTTCTGCGTGAAAGCAAGGCGCTTTACGACAACCTCTACCCTTCGCGCATAATAGCCGGTCTGCCAAAAATAATAGACCGTCCCGGCTTCGAAGCCGAAAACAGCGCCATACTCAGGGTTGCCGATGAGGCGGCTCTTGAGCAGAAAGCGCGCCTGTTTGTGTCACTGCTCACTCAGGGAGCGCTCGCCGACAACATTCCGGTGCTGTACATGGGCATGAAAGAGGCTGAGGCGGTGAAGCTGTTTGCCAACACGTATCTCGCGCTCCGTGTGAGCTATTTCAACGAACTCGACACCTATGCCGAGGTCAAAGGTCTAGATTCCAGGGCTATAATAGAAGGCATCGGTCTTGATCCCCGCATCGGCACCCACTACAACAACCCCTCGTTCGGCTACGGAGGCTACTGCCTGCCCAAAGACTCCAAGCAGCTCCTTGCAAACTACGCCGACGTGCCGCAAAACATGATGAGCGCCATTGTCGAGAGCAACCGCACCCGCAAGGACTTCATTGCGGACCAGATTCTCAAAATGGCTGGCTACTACGACTACTCCGGCACCAACACATACGGCAGCGCCTCGGAAAAAGACTGTGTGATAGGGGTGTATCGCCTTGCAATGAAATCCAACTCCGACAATTTCCGCCAGTCGTCCATCCAGGGAGTCATGAAACGTATCAAGGCAAAGGGTGCCACCGTGATAATCTACGAGCCCTCGCTTGAGGACGGCACAACCTTTTTCGGCTCCACGGTGGTAAACGACCTGGAGCAGTTCAAGCAGCGCTCCCATGCCGTTCTGGCAAACCGTATGTCTGCCGACATCGCCGACATTGCCTCCAAAGTATACACCCGCGACATCTTTGCCCGCGACTGACCCACACCCACACACCACGCCTGCCGCTAGCGGCTGCACACCTCAACACCACCACAGCGCTATGAAAAATCATGGATTAGTGTCAATAATCACCCCGACCTACAACAGCGGCAGATTCATCGCTCAGACAATAGAGTCAATCCAGGCGCAGACCTATGACAACTGGGAGCTGCTCATTACCGACGACTGCTCTGACGACGACACCCGCGCCATAGTCGAACGCTACGCCAAAGCCGACCCCCGCATAAAGCTGTTTGTGCTCGAACACAATTCAGGTGCCGGGGTTGCCCGGAACAAATCCATTGAAAACGCCACCGGCCGTTTTGTAGCCTTCTGCGACAGCGACGACCGCTGGCTGCCCGCCAAACTCGAAAAGCAGCTTGACTTCATGACCGGCGGTGGCTACGCCCTTTCCCACACCTCGTACCTCACCTGCGACGAGTCCGGCGCCACCACCGGAATAGTGGTGTGCCGGAAAAAAGAAACCCTCGGGTCAATGCTCGGCGACGACAAAATGGGCTTTCTCACCGTCATGTACGACTCCTCCATGATAGGCGGCAGGCCCTTCATGCCCGACCTCAGAAAGAGGCAGGACTGGGCATACAAGCTCAAGATTCTGGAGATATGCCGCGAGGCACACGGCATGAAAGAGCCCCTGGCGGTTTACCGCCACACATCCGGCTCGCTCTCAAACAAAAAGCGCGCCCTGGTAAAATACAACATAGCCGTCTATACCGACGTGCTGAAATGGAGCCGCCTCAGGGCATACACATACTTCATCTTCCGCTTCATGCCCAAATACCTCTTCAAAAAGACCCTGCAAAACTACATCAACGGCTGACCCCCCTCTCTCCTCTCTCCCGAAGATACACAAACGGCTGTCTTGTTACCCGCAAGGCAGCCGTTTTCGCATCTGTCCCTTTGCCCCTCTCTCGAAATAGCGCGGCGCAGCGGCAAAATGTCGCGACAAAAAGCTAACTTTGCGACAAAGGCATCAGCATGGCAACATCAGTACGACTTATAAGACGCTACGTCTGGCTCATCGACACAATACGGCGGGCAGGGCACATTACGTTCGAAGAGATAAACCGAAAGTGGATGAACGAGCGCACCCTACGTCTTGAGCATGAAGACGACCTGCCCGAGCGCACATTCCACCGCCACCGGCAGGCGATAGCCGACATATTTGGCATCGACATCCTCTGCAACCGCTACAACGGCAACACTTACTATATAGAAAACGACGAAGCCCTCAACCGCCCCTCCTTTACATCATGGCTCTTCAACGGACTCGCTATAGACAACCAGCTGATGGGCAACAAGGAGGTAGGCAAACGCATAGTTTTCGAGGAAGCGCCCGGCGGCATGGAGCACATGCCCGTGGCAATCAAGGCGCTCGCAGAAAAACGGCGGCTCAAAATAACCTACAACTCAATATCCCACGGGAGCTATGACAACATAACAATAGAACCCTACTTCATCAAGGAACGTCTGCGCCGCTGGTACATAATCGGAAAAACAGAGTCGGGTGCCACCCTGGAAATTTTTGCATTTGACCGCATCGAGAGCCTGTCGCTGCTCGACGAGCAGTTTGAATTTCCTGAAAACATCGACCCCGCAACCTACTTTGATGAGGTCATAGGCATACTGCTCGATGATGAGTACGACTGCGAGCAAGTGATTGTGCGGCTATACAACAAACAGGCACAGTACACATCGCTGCTGCCGCTGCACAAGTCACAGCGAGAGATAGGGCGGGGCAGGGACTACATTGATTTTGAGTACCATGTGCGCCCGGAATGGGAGTTTGTCCACGAGATACTTCGCCTCGGCTACGAAGCGGAAATCCTCTCCCCGCAATGGCTGAGAGAGGAAATCCAATGGCAAGCCGACCAAATCGCCGGCCGCTACCGCCAAAAATGAGCTATAATTGCGCGTGGCTGCACCGCTACCTGTTTTCCAATACCGTTCGCCTATTTCCATATTTCTTATGAAATTAATATTGCTCTGCCGCGAAATGGCAGCCGGGGCTATTAATTTTGCCGAAAAAAGAAATATGGAATCCAAACAACAACCAACCCCGGGACCTCAGATGGTTTCGCTTGAAAACCTTCCGCCTACTATCTTTGGCGTATCTACACAAGACGCCCTGACCGTAATTGCCGGACTGGCAATGGCTGCAATAGGTATCAACAAGATTATCAACGCTAAAAAATAGCAAGGCATGAACTTGGATAATAACACATCAACTCAAACAAAAGAGTTGCAGCCTATAAACCTCGAAAGCACCTCCTGGCTTGCAAACATTGACAACGAGTTTCAGGCTTTAGTCGGGTTTGGAGCCTGTGTGGCGCAGAGTGTAATGGGAATAGCCCAGTCCATTGGTCAGTCCGAAGTCATGTGTGCCAGGATAAACGCAGAAACAGCTTTGGCAAAAATGAAAATGGAGAATGAGGGCAGGCTTAAGGCTGCAATGCTGGAAAAGGAATCGCAGATAATTGCGTCCACTATGCCCATCTTTCAGGAAGAGATAAAGCGTTTGGGCGCACGCATTGACAGCTTGAATGCCATTATACTTGAGAAATATTCGGCGATTGATTTGAGCCAGACACAGCAAAAGGAGCGTGACAACCTCGAAAAGCTCATCGAACACAACCAAAAACAGCTTGACAATCTTCTGCACCACGTCATGTCTCAAACAAAAGTTTAATGACATCCGACAATCGCATGCGATACCCCCCCCAAAAAAAAAAGCGTTAATTTCCGCAATGCTCTGCATAAGCTACGCTCGGGAATATGAGTCTCAACTACGGCTCCCCTGGCGCATAAATCCTCTCCCCGCAACAGCAGAGAGAGGATTTATTTTGGTTACTTGCCGAATAAGATATATCAGAGAGAATTTATTGATTTGACTCAGATTTAGCTGTTAAAGCTGTATCTGACAATGACTTTCTTAATTTTTTTGCCATTGGTCAGTTATAGTGATTATATGTTTTCCGATATTTATTCTACAGTCACAGAGCCGTCCTTTTCCAGACGGACTTTGCGACCCTTTAAAATTGCGAAGATAGCAACACCTCCGCCTACAAGAATAGCCAATTCTGCTGCGGAAATTCCGACAGTAGCAGCGGCGGTCGCAGTGAGTCCCATGGCAGCCGCTCCGGCGGAGGCACCACCGGTAAAGGGGAGTGCCGCTAAACCGGCAATAACTACAGCCGCTCCTCCCAACTTTGCAGCTTTAGAGCGCTTTTTCCTTTTCTTGAGCTGCTCAGCGATTTCTCCTCTGCACGATATAGGAAATTCCTTACGTTTGATGGCTTTTTGCAACTCTTCTTTAGTATAAACAGTTGTCATCTTTTAATTATTATATTATCTTATAGCCCGGAGTTTGTTTATTTGTAGCCGGTGTGTTATCAGTCGTCAATAGGTTCTAAATCCCAGTCTCCTTTTACAAAGCAATCACAGTCGTAGCATTCCCAGCCTTCGACGGTTAGAACCATTGCGGCTCCACATTTAGGACAGTCCATAATTTGTTGTTATTTAGTGATAATTTAATTATTTGGAGGCAAGTAGCTTTATTAGACCTTTTATTGCTCCGTTGATTGCGGTACTTACAATTGTAGAAGATGTCGGTTTGCCGTTGACAATGCTGTCAATTGTCTTTTCTAATTTCTTTTCGCTCATATTTCTTATTTTTAGTCGCCATAATCACCATCGTCTGGATCTGCATTTGGAAACATCATGTCTGATAGCCAGTCGACAATGTCTTCAATGAATTCCAGAGGTTCGCCATCAGGGCCTTTGTCTAAATCGTCATCCATAATTTTCATTGGTTTATTGTTTCTTGCCGCTGCCTGCCTCACCCATGCAGCAAATGGTTGGCTATTATAAACGCCAAAGACGTGAGGCTTCTTTGCTCCACGTCCTTGTATATCAGGTATCGCCAAACACCTTATGAGAGAACTTGAAGAATACGTCACCCCACGTCCGGTACGGATATGACGATGACGCGCAGAAACGCCTTGCCATTGCGTTGCCGGAAATGGGCATCCTTCACCGTGTGCTCCCTCATATATTCTAAATTTGGCGATTTCGATATACGGAACATCAGGCAAATTGCCTTTGGCGTGATTTCGAGACTCGCTCCGACCTCTGTCAGGGCATGACCGTCAGGGTCATAGGTCTCGCAATCAAATGCAAAGTTACAAAATTTTTCGTGAAGGATGCCCGGATTGCCGACAGTTAATTTATCAGTACCGATATGTTTTACAACATATTGTCAAGTGACTGCGAGCTAAGCTCCTTCAAGTTCTTTTAATGTCGCAAAGGTAACGACACACTATGCCACATGGCGGCAGAGCGGTTTGAATAATTTGCAGATAAGACAGGCAGCTCCTATGGAAATCGGTTCTTTTAGCCAGAACCACCGCGACACAGTCACCTCCACGGGAGCCGTAAACATTATTGTCAGGTTTATCACTACGGCTATGAGGCAGACAGGAATAAGATAACGAAGGAGCCGGTGCAATACTCTTTCCATTGCGATGTCAAGTGGTTTCTTTTGAGTGCCTGACTCTGTCGGCTCCTCAGCTATCCGCTGCCGTAATTTTTCGATTTGTGTTTTCATAATCAAGTTTTTGACGCAAAGATAGCAGTGCACTGTGACAAATGGCGGCAGAGTGCTGACAAATCAATAGCGCGCGGTCGGTTATACGCGCTGCGCTCGGGAGCCGGTTTGGTTGACGTTTTTCAAAGTCCGGGGATATGGAGCTCATTTTCAGAGATTTCTCCGAACCATTCCAAAAGCCTGTCATGAGCCTTTTGCTTTGTGGCGGGAGTGAGATTGTTCCACACCTGCTTCAGCACAAAGATAAGGGCTGCCGTATCATCGGCAAAGCCGCCGGGCAAGGCGTCCGGAATCAGGTCCAGGGGGAGTATGAAATATCCCAATGCGGCTATGACCATCAGGCGGTCTTTCACAGGCAGCTCCTTGTCAAGGGTGGAATAGTAAAGGAGCAATACAATGTAGACAAGTTTTACTCCTGCTTTGCGTGCCACATTTTTGATTTTCTCAAAAAGAGCATTCGGATTATAGTAATCCGCGTATTTCTGAAGGTTGTTGGTAAATGATTTAATGTCCATGGTTAAGGTAGTTAATAGCTGTCTTTGAAGTCGTTGAACCGTGCCATCCAGTGGGCGGCTTTTTCGCGGTCGAATTGCTGACGGTCTATCTCGCTTTCGCGTTTGGGGTGGAGAATGGCGTTGTTGCCGTCGGTCATGTGCTGCCAGTAGGTCAGTTCGGCAAAGGGGGAGTCCTGACGCTGACCGATGTGGTGCAGCTCGTAGGGGTCGCCGTTTTCGTCGCGCGGGGGAAATCCCTCGCCCATAAGGTCGGCGTTGTTCCAGTCTTTCCAGCTGTCGTAGTCGGCGAACTTCTCTTTGAGCCACTCTTTGCGGCAGTTGAATGCCCGTCCGTCGATGGTCGGATTGGTGAGCGCCTGGCGGCCGTTGACGGTTTTTTCAATCAGCCCGGCTTTGATGTAGATGAGAGCCTCGGCTTCGGAACCTATTGCCTTGAAGATTGTGTCAGACCACCCGGTCTGCTGTTGAAGGTGGGCATAATTTTCCATTTCATAAAGGTATTAGTTGGCGATACATGGCAAAGATATAAACTTATCCCGATACTATGACAAGCGGGACTTGTTTACTTTACGCCAATTGTGAATATAGACCTGCAGTGCGGACACACGGACAGCTGAACCGGGTTGAAAACAAAACCGCCCTCTTGACTTATAAATACGTGTCCGCACCGGAGGCATTTTCTTGTTTTTAGCACCAACATATTTTAATCCATTAAAAGTTTGGGCGGCCCGGGCAGGACTCGAACCTGCACTGTACTTTCCGTATTATATAAAGCGTGTCTGACCAGTTCCACCACCGGGCCTGTTGTGTTTGTTTGCTTGCAAAGTTACACGCCCACTCTGCCACCACGCGACAGAGCATGAAAAATCACTTAAAAATGAGATTCAATTTGCATCCAAATTTAGTCCGTATATCAAAAAAATATCGCTAACCGAATGACGATTAGCGATTTACCTGTGGAGTATAGCGGACTCGAACCGCTCACCTCGACACTGCCAGTGTCGCGCTCTAGCCAGATGAGCTAATACCCCATTGTTTTGCAAAGGTATGTCTTTTTTTTTGAATCGCCAAAGACAATGCTCATTTATTTGCTGTTATTTTGCGGGGGAGGGAGGAGAAAGGGGGGAGAAAGGTGGATAAAAAGCGGGAGAGATGTCGCAGCGGCATCTCTCCCGGGTTGTATGCTATGATGTGGTGGCGCTTATTCGAGGTCGCGCGGTATGGCTACAATCTTGAGGTTGACGTTGCGGATGAAGTCTGTGATGTGGTCGCGCACAGTGCCTTCGGTAACGTCTGCCTCGATGCGACGCAGCGCATTGAATACCGATGTACCGGTCTGGTAGATGTGGCGGTAGGCTTTGGCTATGTTGTCAATCTGCTCTTCGGTGAAGCCTCCTTTGCGGAGTATTATTGCGTTTACTCCGAAGTATGAGGCGGGGTTGTGGGCCATGATGACATAGGGGGGCACGTTGCCGGTGATGCGGCATCCGCCTTTTATCAGCACCCATTCGCCGACGCGGCTGTTTTCATGCAGCATCACTCCACTGGAGAGGATGGTGCAGTTGTCCACTTCGGCGTCGCCGGCGATGAGTACACCGTTGCCGAGCACGCAGTTGTCGCCGATGTGGCTGTCGTGGCCGATGTGGCTGTCTGCCATGATGAAGGAGTTGTTGCCCAGGCGAGTGCCTCCTTCAGATGTTATGCCTCGGTTGATTATGACATGCTCGCGGATAACGTTGTTGTCGCCGATGTAGCAGTATGAGTCTTCGCCTTTCCAGCGGAAGTCCTGCGGGTCGGCGCCTATGATTGAGCCTTGGTATATTTTGTTGTTTTTGCCGATGCGTGTGCCGCGTACAATGCTTGTGTATGACATTATTTCGCAGCCGTCACCGATTTCCACGTTGTCGTCAATGTAGGCGAATGGGTGTATGGTTACATTGTCGCCGATTTTTGCCGATGCTCCTACATGGGCAAGTTTGCTGATGTTATTAGCCATAGGTCAAGTATTTAGATGTTAAGGTGAGGCTTTATCTTCCGCCGCCGAGGCTTTGGTAGAGGTTTATGACAGCCGAGGCTTTGGCGCGGTTGTTTGAAATTTCCGCGAGCTGGCTCTGGAGGAGGTTCTGCTGGGCGGTGAGCACTTCGAGGTATGTTGTGCCGGATGTGCCGAGGCGCAGGAGCTCTTCGGTGTATTCAACCGATTTTTCAAGGTTGTCGACCTGTTCGGTGAGGTAGTCGCTTTTTTCGATGCTTTTTTCGTAGGTTGTCATGGCATCGCCAACTTCGGCGCTGGCGCTCATTATGGTGTACTCGAAGTTGTTGAGTGCCTGTTGTTGCTGTGCTTTGGCTGCCTTGAGGCGCGATATGTTGGCGCCACGGCTGAAGAGGGGGGCGGTGAGTGAGCCGGCGAGCTGTACAAACCACACGCCGGGGTTTGTTATGAGTGAGCCTACCGAGTTGGTGAATCCTCCGTTTGCCGTTATGCTGAGTCCGGGGTAGAATGCCGAGCGAGCGGCGGCGGTGGTGTAGTATGCGGCGGCGAGGCTCTGTTCGGCAGCGCGCACGTCAGGGCGTGCCGCGAGTTCGCGCATAGGTATTGCCTCGCGCAGTATTTCGGGTACGTTAAGTGTTGCGTCTGCCGATACCATCCATTTCTGCGGCATTACGTTCATGAGCAGCGACATGGTGTTGTTCATCTGGTCGAGCTGCACTTCGAGGTCTGTGATTGAGGCGAGTATGCTGTAGTACTGTGCGGTGCTCTGCACTACGGCGGCTTCGTTCACGCGACCTGCTTCCTTGAGGTCCTTCATTGTCTGCACGCTCTGTTTCCACAGTTCGGCTGTGTTGCGGCTGAGTGTCAGGGAGTTCTCGAGTGCTGCAAGTGCGTAGTAGGTGTTTGCCACGGCTCCGATTATCTGCGAGCGCACTGCCTGGTGGTAGTCTTTGCTCATTTCGTATGCGGCTCTTGCTCCGCGCTTGCTGTTGAGAATTTTGCCGAAGATGTCTACCTCCCAGCTTGCGGCGAGGGGTATCTGGTATGACCAGGCAGACCAGTTGCCGTCATAGTTGGCTTTGCCTGCGTTGGGTGCAAGTGCGATTGACGGCAGGTAAGAGAGTCTGGCGCCGAGGAGCTGAGCGTGGGCTATGTCCACGTTCAGCTTGGCGTTTCTGAGGTCTTTGTTGTTGTCCAGTGCCTGGTAGATGAGGTCGGTGAGTACAGGGTCGGTGAATACTTCCTGCCACTTGAGGTTGCCGAATGCGGTTGAGTCGGTTTGCGCTTCGGTGGCTTTGACATATTCCTGTCCGAGGGCGGAATCCTCGGGCATCTTGAATTTGCCGTACATGTTGCAGCCGGTAAATGCGATGCCGGCTGCCACAGTGGCAATTGCAAGTGATATTTTGTTGAATTTCATATTGTTCTTCTTTGAAGAGGTGTTGTAAATGCGTTAACGGGAGTATTGCTCGATTTCGTTTTCGATGCCTTCGTTGTCGGTGTCTTCCCATTTGAGCGGTGTAAACCGTTCCTGGATGGTCTGGAAGATTACGAAGAGCGCGGGCACAACGAATATCTGGAGAATCATGCCTATGAGCATGCCGCCGATAGAGCCTACGCCGAGGGCGCGGTTGCCGTTTGCGCCTACGCCGTGAGCGAACATCATGGGCAGCAGACCGATTATGAGGGCGAGCGATGTCATGAGAATCGGGCGCAGTCGGGCAGAGGCTCCGGTAATTGCCGCGTTTACGATGGTCATGCCGGTGCGGCGGCGTTCAACCGCGAATTCCACGATAAGAATGGCGTTTTTGGCAAGAAGACCGATGAGCATAATCAGGGCAATCTGCAGGTAGATGTTGTTGCTCACGTCGAATATCTGGGCGAAGATGAACGAGCCCATGAGACCGAACGGTATTGACAGAATCACCGCCCACGGCAGGATGTAGCTTTCGTACTGGGCTGAGAGCAGCAGGTATACGAACAGCAGACACAGCCCGAAGATAACGGCTGTAGCACCTCCGGATGAGTTGCCTTCCTCTCGGGTCATGCCGGAGTATTCGTAGGTGAATCCGGCGGGGAGGGTCTGCGACGCCACGCGTGCAATAGCCTCAAGTGCCTGACCGGAGGAGTAGCCTTGCGCGGGCTGACCGGTAACGGAGATTGACTGGAACATGTTGAAACGGTTCAGCAGGTCGGGACCGTATATGCGCTTGAGGGTCACGAAGTTGCTTATGGGAGCCATTTCGCTGCCGTTTCGCACTTTTATTGAGTTGAGGGTTTCGGGCGACACGCGGGCGTCAGGGCTTGCCTGCATCATCACGCGGTACAGTTTGCCGAAACGGTTGAAGTTGCTCACATACATGCCACCGTAGTAGCCCTGGAGGGTTGACAGGATTGTCTTGGGAGAGAGTCCCGCCTGTTTTGCCTTGGCGGCGTCGACATCCACCAGGTACTGGGGGAACGAGGGGTTGAATGTGGTGTAAGCCATCTGGATTTCGGGCTGCTGGTTCAGCTGTCCGAGAAATCCCTGCACAATGGCGAAGAAGTCGTTGATGTCGCCGCCGGTGCGGTCCTGCATCTTGATTTCGAAGCCGTTTGTCATCGAGTAGCCTGAAATCATCGGCGGTGCGAACATCATCACGGTACCGTCTTTCACTCCTGCCATCATGGCGTAGAGTTGACCGAGTATCTGGTCGGAGCTTTTGTCGCGTTCCGCCCAGTCCTTGAGCTTGACGATGAATGTGCCGTAGGTTGCGCCCTGACCGGCGATGAAGCTGTAGCCGTCAATCATTGTGCGCGACTGTATTTCGGGAACGAGTCCCAGAATAGAGTCTACTTTGTTGAGGGTAGCGCCGGTGCGTTCCTGAGATGTGCCCGGAGGCATGTTTACCATAACGAACAGTGTGCCGGTGTCTTCGTTGGGCACAAGTCCGGTCGGGGTAACGTTCATGAGCCATACGAGGAGGGCTATGGAGCCGCCTACGAAAGCCATGCTTATCCATTTGAGGCGGATAAACCATTTGGTGCCGATGTTGTATTTGCCGAGCACTTTGTTGTAGGCGTTGTTGAACGCTGTGTGGAATCTGGGACTGAGCAGTCCGAGCACGGTGAGCACACCCACTATCACGGCTATTGTGCTGAGTGCGACGTTTTCAAAGTTGTACCAGCCGAGAACCATGAATGTGATGGTTGCCACGAGCATGAGGAATGTGAGCACCGGGTGGAATGCTATCTGCAGGCGGAATCTCTTCTTGTACTGTTCCTTGACAGATGATGCCGCCGCCGAGTAGGCATCGCCGATGCGTTCTTTGAGCGAGCTGTCGGTGTCGGGGTGGGGTTTGAGGAACACTGCGCAGAGGGCAGGCGAGAGGGTAAGCGCGTTGATAGCCGACAGACCTATCGCCATTGCCATGGTGAGACCGAATTGCTGGTAGAATATGCCGCTTGTGCCGGGCATGAATGACACGGGGATGAACACAAGCATCATAACCAGCGTGATTGATATGATAGCGCCGCCGATTTCGCCCATTGCGTCAATAGAGGCGCGGCGCGCGCTCTTGTAGCCGACATCGAGCTTGGCGTGCACCGCCTCGACAACGACTATGGCGTCGTCCACCACAATGGCAATCGCAAGCACCAGGGCGCTGAGTGTGATGAGGTTGACGGAGAAGCCGAACAGCTTCATCAGGAAGAATGTGCCGACAAGCGCCACGGGAATGGCGATGGCGGGGATGATGGTGGAGCGGAAGTCCTGAAGGAATAGGTATGTTACGAAGAACACGAGCACGAATGCCTCAATAAGTGTCTGGAGTACATGGTGGATAGAGGCGTAAAGGAATTCGTTGTTGTTCATCGGCACCGCTATCTTGATGCCGTCGGGGAGGTCTTTTTCAATTTTGTCAATGAGAGCGAGACAGTCGTTGATAATTGCGGTGGCGTTTGAGCCGGCGGTCTGGAACACGATACATGTCACAGAGGTCTTGCCGTTGAATTTGCCGTGGAAGCCGTATGTCACACGACCCAGTTCGATGTCGGCAACATCCTTGAGGTAGAGGACTTCGCCGTTAGAGTTGGCGCGTACAACTATGTTTTCAAATTCCTCGGGCTGCACCAGACGGCCTTTGTAGCGCATTATGTACTGGAAGCTCTGGTCGCCCTGTTCGCCGAATGCGCCGGGAGCCGCCTCGATGTTCTGTTCGGCGAGCGCCGCGCTGATGTCTGTAGGCATGAGGTTGTACTGAGCCATGACATCGGGCTTGAGCCAGATGCGCATGGAGTAGTCGGCACCCATAACCATTACGTCGCCCACGCCCGAAATACGCTGCATTTCAGGCACGACGTTGATTTTCATGTAGTTTTCGATGAACGGCTCGGAGTATTTTCCGGCGTCGTCGTACAGGGCGGCAATCAGAAGCATGGATGTCTGTCGCTTCTGGGTGAGCACGCCCACCTGAGTTACCTCGGCGGGGAGGAGGCTCTGCGCTTTGGCAACACGGTTTTGCACGTCAACGGCTGCCATGTCGGGGTCAAAGCCCTGCTCGAAGTACACGTTGATGGTTGCCGAGCCGGTGTTTGTAGCGGTCGACTCCATGTAGGTCATGCCTTCTGCGCCGTTGATTGATTCTTCAAGGGGCGCTATGACAGAGTTCAGCACCGCCTGTGCGTTTGCACCGGTGTAGGTGGTGGATACACTGATAGTCGGGGGTGCTATGTCCGGATATTGGGTGACCGGTAGAGACAGAAGACCAATCAGACCCAGCAGCACAATGAATATTGATATAACCGTGGATAGTACCGGGCGGTTAATAAAAGTATCTAATTTCATTTGTCGATTGCTATAGTGACAATATGTGGTTTGTTGTTAATATATAAAAGAGAGCGGTGAGCGGCGTTTATTTTGCCTGAGCGCCTGCGGGAGTCTGAGCGGCAGCCGCTGCGGGGTCTACCGGGGTGATTGTCATGCCGTCGCGCACAGATGTGCCCACGCCTTCAATGGCAATGCGGTCGCCGGCTTTCAGTCCGGAGGTCACCACATAGTTTTTGCCGTCGTTTACGGGGCTGATTGTGATCGGGGCTGAATGCACTATGTTTGAGTCGTTGACAATATAGACGAATTTCTTGTCCTGAAGCTCGTAGGTGGCTTTCTGGGGAATGACTATCACATTTTGTTCGTCGCGCGGAAGAACAATGTTGCCTGTGGCGCCGCTGCGCAGGAGTCCGCTGGGGTTGTTGAACAGCGCGCGCACGCTTGCCGAGCCGGTGGAGTTGTCAATGACACCGCTCACAGTGGCTACCTTGCCTTCGATGGGGTACATGGTGCCGTCGGCGAGGCGGAGCTTGACAGCGGGCATAGATTCGATTGCGCTCTTGAGCGAGCGGCTGCCGTTGCCCGACATTTCAAGCAGGTCTTTTTCGGTGAGAGAGAAGTAGGCGTACACCTCGGAGTTGTCGCTCACAGTGGTGAGGGGCTCGGCAGAGGTGGGCGATGCGAGAGAGCCTTCGCGGTTGGGTATTTTGCCCACAACGCCGTCAGAGGGGGCGGTGACAACTGTGTATGCCAGATTCTTGCGGGCGTTTGTCAGCGCTGCCTGACTCTGTACGAGCTGTGCTTTTGCTGTCTGCAGCTGATTGTCTGCGAGCTGATATTCGTAGTTGCTGATAATGTTCTTTTCCAGGAGCTGACGCTTGCTGTCGGCGGTGAGCTGAGCGGTGGCTACAGCGGTCTTGGCGGCATTGACTGCGGCAAGAGCCTGCTCTACAGCGGCGTTGAACTGTACCTGGTCGAGTGTGAAGAGAACCTGACCTTTGCGCACCTGCTGACCCTCGTCAACATGAACCTTTGTGATGAATCCTGTCACCTGCGGGCGGATTGCGATATCTGTTTTTCCCTTTATCAGTGCGGGAAATGTTGTTTCAAGCTCTGAGGTGGTGGGTGTCAGAACCATAGTTGCGTAGGCGGGAGCGCCTCCCTGGGGAGCCTGCTGCTGGTTGCCGCCGCAACCGGTCATAACGGACATGGCACCGGCGAAAATCAAAATAGCCGCGCCTTTCAATACGCTTGCGTTCATACTTTTTTCCTTAAACATATACTTTATTACCAATTCTTAGTTACTATACTTATATAATTATGTGTGCATCCGGCAAAGTCTGCCAAATCGGGTGCAAAGTTAATCAATTGATTGCGAACAAAAAATGCAGGTGAGTGCAAAACGCGGCTCTGCTTAACCCTCATTAACATTGTTTGCCGTTTTGTCCAATATTAAAGACAATAATGCCAAGAATGCACATCAGCAACTGAGGACGGCAGTAACACTTAAATTTAACAATTAAGTCTCTAATTTTTAACATTTGACGGCTCTGGCTAATGCAAGGTATTTAAAATCATGGTGTTGTGACTTTAACATTTACGAGTGTGAAAATTAAGACAACATCCGGCTTTTTCGCGTCGTAACTTTGCACTCACACAAACACACACAAATAACACTTAAATACACACACAAACATGAGAAAGAAAAAACAAATCAGCCTGCGCATTGAATGGATTGAAACCATCGCCACCCTCATCACATCGCTGCAGCTCGATGTAATGAACGCCGTAATAGCCTATCTGACAGACGGCACCGTAACGAAGATTGACAACATCGACGCCGCCGAGATGTTCATGGATATCAAAAAAGATATTGACGCCCGCGCCGAGGAGCGCCGCCGCAAGGCTGCCGAGCGCCGCGCCAAAAAAGCCCCCGTGCCGGGCTACCTGCCTGAGAAAGCGCCCGAAAATCTCGAAGAGCTTGTGCAGGCTAATGAAGTAGTAGCCGCTGTTGTCAACAACTCTTCCGTGAAAAATCTGAGGATGTACCACAAGCCGCTGCTCATGGAACTTGCCCTGCAGGTAGCCGCATGGTGGCGCGAGCATCCCTCCGAGGAACTGCCTACTCCGGCACGGCTCCAGGCAGAAATCTACCGCCGTTTCAGCGCCGTGGCTCGCGAGCTTGCTACAGGCACAGTTGTCACCCGCGAAAAATGGGTTGCCTACCTTGCTCCGTTTGCCGCGCAGAAGCGTAGCGCGAGGTTCTCGGCAAAAAAGGCTTCATGAGTCAGAAGCGTGGAGTAATACCGATAAAAAACTCAAAATTTATGCCCGGCATGGGGCGAGACAGCACACTGAGGTACTCCTCGTTGAAAAGATTATTCACAGCCAGTTTCAGAGAAAGGTTGGCGGGCTTTAGCGAAAGTCTTTTTTCAAAGGCAATGTTGCTCATGAAGTAAGGCGGCAGATGTCCGGTAATGGTGTAGTCGTTGCTGCTCATTGTGAACCGTTCGGAGTAGTGGCACCATTTGTATAAGAATCCCCACGAGCGCCATTCAACCCGCCCGGTCAGCGATGCGGAGTGAAGCGGCACATACGGCAGCTGTTTGCCGACAGATTGGTCGGCAGGAGACATCTTTTCGCCTTTGTTGACCGACGGAGTCCATGAGTAGGAGCCGTTGAGGTCAAAAAGCCAGCCTTTCCACGGACTCAGCGCCAGGTTTGATTTCAGTTCGATACCGTAGGCATGTACCGTCTTGATGTTTCGAGGAGAGAAGAATCCTTTGGTGGTAGGCAGCCATATTATCCAGTCGCTTATGCGGGAGTCAAACCAGGTGGCGGAACCGGAGAGCGCCACAACTCCGCTTTTGCCGGTGGCGAAACTGATGCCGGTGTCGTAGCTCCACCCGTGTTCTTTCCTGAGATCGGGGTTGCCGCCGGGCAGGAAGTACAGGTCATTGAGTGTCGGAAACCGATAGTTTTTGCTTATGGATGCCTTTAGCGTCACATTGCCTTTGCGGCTCAGGCGCGAGTCAATGAAGAATGCCGGTATCAGCGGGCTTGTGCGGTCGCCGTACATTTCGCCGCGCATCACAGCCGACAGTCCTATAAAATCGGCAGGCTGCCATTTGGCTGACGCGGAGCCTGACAGCTCTACACGACCTTTGTCGTAGCCGACAATAGCCTTGTCGCCGTCCTGGAGGATAATGTTCTTGTCTTCGCTCCTGACAAAGTGCTGGTGGACCGACACGCTGCCCGTAAGCATCCATTTCCTGTTGGGGATATATTCTCCTTCGGCGCTGCCGTAAAAGGTGTTTATGGTGCTTCGCGAGCGTGTCATTGACGCCCAGTTGCCTTCGGCTACCTCGCGTTTGTAGTCGTAGCCCATCCAGGTGTGTATGTATCCGGTTTTTACTCCGAGCTTCCAGTTCTGCCGGGAATGATCCCACGACAGCACTCCGCGCAGGGTGCGCTCGCGTTGCCGGTTTTCAAAGGCGCGCTCGTCGCCGTAGTCGGTGGTGAGCATGGGCAGCTCTCTATTGGAGTTTATGAACCAGGCGTTTAATCCGAACCGGTCGCCGCGCAGGGTGTTGTAATATATTTCCTGAAGCAGGTGCAAATCCTTGAACGAGCCGGATCTGTTTCTTTCAACAGGGTTGTACTGACCGATTATGTTTTTGTCCTCGTCGTATATGTTTACCTTCTTGTCGTGGTTGACATACTTGAAGTCGTTCGGCGAGGACGAGTACACCGCGCGGGTGGACACTTTCCACTTTTCTCCGCCATAGGCTACTCTCAGAAACTCGTCAAAAGTGCTGAACGACCCTATCCCCTGGACATACTGGAGGTTAAGCCCCTGAGGTATGTCGGCGTTGGTGCCGAGCCTCACCAGTCCGCCGAGTCCGCCGCCGGTTTCGTTTACGGATGATGTGCCGTGAAGTAGCGATGCGTTGTCGACAAAATATGACGGTATGGTTGAGAAATCGGTCATGCCGAGCATCGGGTTGTTTATCCTCATGCCATTCCATGTCACCTGTGTGTGGCTTGGCGATGTGCCGCGAAACGCCACAGTAGACAATGTGGCGCGTCCGTAGCTTTTGACAAACACCGATGAGTTGAATGTCAGTATGTCCGCTATCGACAGCGCTATGTTTTCTCTGAGGGCAAGAGAGTCGAAAGTGGTTTTCTGCACTCCGATGTCCTTCATGCTTCTTTTGCCGATTACTACTGCGGTAGGCAAAACTCTCTGAGCCAGGGCGCTCTCGCAGCACAGCCCTGCAAGCAGGATTATTGCGGTGAGCAGGCGCGCCTTGCGTACGACGGTATGTGATATTGTTGGACGTTTCACTGTAACTGTAGTCTGGTTGTATGAAAAATGGTGGCTTGGGACGGTCATTTCCAGCAGAACGCTCCGGGAATTATCCCGACATAAAATTCATCGATAAGCTCGCCTTCGGAGCTGTAGCGGTAAATCTTGCCCTGCTGCTGGTAGTCAATGGCGTCGGCAACGTAGACATCGCCGTTATACGGGTTGACGGTAAGCCCGTAGAACAGAGTCTGCCGGTACTCCAGAAACGGGCGCACAGGGACGCGGTCGGCGGTGACATCCATGCTCCAGATGTCGTAGTTTATCCAGAACAGACGGTCGCGCTCGCCGTTGAGCTGCACTTCCGAAGGCCAGTCGCCGAATTTGAACCTGAACTGTTTTTCAACGGTGAATGTCTCGGCGTCAATGCGGTACAGTGACGGAGCCTCATGACCGTATGGACTCCCTTCGTATCCTCCGTCTGTGATTGTCCACAATTTGTTGTATTTGTCCATGACAAGCGATGTCGGCTGTATGCCGATTGTGAGCTCGTCGACGACGCGGTCGGTCTCGGTGTCGATTTTTATAATGCGGTTCTGATAGCTCCAGCAGTTGCAGTACACATATTTGCCATACTGCACCATCTGTTCTGTCGACCCGCTCTCCATAGTCATGTCAGGCACCTCAATGTAGCCGGTGATTTCAAAGCGTTTCGGATTGACAATGAAAATACGGTTGTCCCACAGCTGGGTCACATACGCTTTGTTTTCGTTTATAAAATGGATGTAGCGCGGAGAGGTGAGATTTTCTATCCTGCCGATTTCCTTGAAGGTCTCAAGGTCTATTGCAAATATCACATGCGAGTTGTTCACCACAATCCACCCTTTGTTGTCGTGGATGCTCATGGACTGCGCCACATCGCCGAGTTTGAAGCCGTTGGCGCGGAAAAACACCTCGTTTTGCACAGTGTTTGTCGCGGGGTCATAATAGCTTAGGGTTGCGTTGCCGTACTGGAAGTTGCCCTCGTTGGTAATAAAGAGTCCCGACCCGGAGGCGTTGAAATTCTCGGTGTCCGAGCCGTAATCCCATTCCATGCAGCCCTGAAACAGGGCTGCAAAGAAAAGGACTGCAGAAAATAAAAAAAATTGTGTATTGTACCGGTTTGGTGTGGTCATGTCTTATTGTTTTATATTCAGGTCTTCAAAACCGAATACCTCCGTAGATACCTCTCCGAGCCATCCCGCTTTGGAGTTTACGCCGGTCTTTACCATGATGAAGTCGATAAAACTGAGGTTTATGTGCGACAGGTCAGGGTACATGGCGTTTTCTATAAGAAACCCGTTTTTCTGACCGTCGCCGGTAACAGAGTCTCCGCTGTTGAGGTTGTCCGACCCTAAATTGTCGGCGTAGCCCCAGCCGAAGGCGCTGTTGTCCCAGAATCCGGTGGTTGGGCTTTGGCTTGTGCGGTGGAGCAGACAGGTGCCTCTGAGGGTATAGGAGTCCTCGTCAATCCAGGCGGGGTAATAGTAGTCCTGGCGGTGAAACGCCGACAGATAGTCGATGCAGCCTGACTCGCCGTAATTGTCGGTCCACTGCACGTTCATCTGCGGCGCGGAGGGGCGGTAATATGTCACGGCGTAATTCTGTCGTGTGCCGCTCTGTCCGGTTTCGCTGCCGCGCAGCTCGTACCATTCGTCGTCGGGCAGACCGTTGCCGTTTACATCCTGCATCACATACACTATGCCCGGCTCGTTGGAGCCTCCGGCGCCGGTCTGGACGTTGAGAAAGGCGTTGCCGGTTATGGAAAAGTCATAACTGCCCTCTTTTTTCGCTATGCTGTGGTCGAACCCCACTATGATATAGCCGCCGAAGCCGCCGAGCGACACATAATAGCTGTTTTCAAGCCGCCTTTCCGCCCATGCGTTTGCTGCTTCGAGGGTGGTTTCGTTGCCGGTCATGCCGCCGACAACAGTCTCGCCGATGAACTGACCCGGAGCCGGTACCCATTCGAACACTTTTGTGGAGCGCGGCGAGCTTGACGGTGTGGGAGCGCGGTAGCGGTCGTTTTCGGAGGCGTCTACGCACACAACCTTGACACCTGCGGTAGCCGCGCCGTGGTTTACGCTTGCATTTATCAGGTACTCGCCGGGCGAATCGGGGGTGAACACAAATGTGGTGCCGGTACATTCGGCGGTCACACCGTCAACACTCCACTGGATGGTTTCTATGTCAAGTTTATCTGCCATAGGAGTCAGATACACCGGGCGTCCGGCGAATGTGTAGCGGGTGGTTGATGTGCTGAAGTAGGAAGGGGTGGGGAACGCGAGTCCGGAAGGCAGCTTTTCAACAACCTCTACGCGGATGCTTTTGCTTGTGGATCCGTAAGTGTTCCGCACCGAGGCTGTAACGGTGTATGTGCCGGTATCGGAGGCTCTGAACAGAAATGTATCGTCGTTTCCTGCCACGTTTCCGTTCACGCTCCACTGTATTGCAAAGTCTTCCTCATCGCGGTTGCTTATTTCCGGCGCGAAGATATATTCTGTGCCTGCTGCAAGCATGAGTTCATCGCCCGCAATGGGAAATGAGATAGCCGGTATCGCCGGTTCCACGACATTTATGGCTATCTCCTCGCTTGCAGAGCCGGCGGAGGTTGTTACGGTAAGGGTTACGAAAAATTCACCTGTGTCGTTCCACACATAGGAAAATTCGGGGGTAAGGGCAAGGATGCGTCCGTCCAGAGTCCATTTGAACGCCGCGTTTTCTGCATAGCGGTAGGCGGGCGATATTGTGAGTTCCCGCCCCGCTGTCACAGTGTATATCCCTGTCTCGCTGTCAAGAATAATCACCGGCTCGGGCTCCGTGCCGATAACATCGTCTTTATTGCATGAAGAAAGCGCGGCTCCGGCAATAACTGCCAGAGCTACGCAAAAAAATGAAAAGAGTGATTTTTTCATGGGCATGAGTCTCAGAATCTTACAGCGACATCATCGTAGGCGAAGTATGCGGGCTGGCTGAATCCGTAGCCGTTGTCGCTTGAGCCGAGTATGTTGAACTCTACTTTTGCCACTTTGCCTAATGAACTCAAATCCCATTTTGTCCAGTCGGTTACTATGTTGTCGGGACCGTTGCAGGTGTAGAACTCCGACTCTCCGATTTTGGTGCCGGACTTGTCATAGCCGATTGCCACAATCTTCACCCAGTCGTCCGGTCCTATCTGTGCTGTAAGGCTGTTGCCGTCAATGTAGCAGTTTACGGCATAGGTGGTGTTCATTATCCACAGGTGGTCTATGACGCGCTCTTCGCCGTCGCCGAACTCAAGGGCGCACAGCTCTGCGTTGTCGGTATAGCCCGAGTTGTCGCGGTAGCCGTAATGAACGGCGCAGTTGGCAGAGCCGTTGTGACCTGCTGTGCCGTAAACAGAAAGCTGGTGCATGTAATCGCCGTTGGACAGGTCTGTGTCATAATAGTTTGAAATGGCATGGCCTCCTCCCCAGTAACAATAGGTGCCCCAGCTTGCGGGCATGGTGTGCTTCAGCTCGGTGTTCCCTTTGTCGTACCATTTGTATGGCTCGTTCATGCCGCTTCCGCTGCCGTACAGCAACGGACCGCTATACTGCTGGCTGTCAATGAGGTCGCCCCAGGTGGTCACGGTGGTGGAACAGTAGTTGAGTGTGTAAGAGTCGAATTTTGCATCTTCATCCTCAAAGGTTAGAACCCGGATAAGATATGCTTCTACCTCGAATTTCACAATGATGCTTTTGTTTTCGGCAGATACTGCTATGATGGAAATGGAACCGCTTCTTTCGGCATAGCTGTTTTCAGCCACCGGCGCGGTTACCGAGAGCTTGCTGCCGTCAAAAGACACTTTCCAGCCGTCAGGCTTCTGGATGCTGAACTGGGCGACGTTTGCAGAAGTCACGTCATAGGTCATGGTGGTGCCGTATTTCAGTTGCTGGGTCCCTTCTATGCCTTCAATAGAGAAAAGCGGGTCGCCGGCACCGAATTTGGCAACCTTGAACTCTGTGCCGTCGGCAAGAACGAACAGTACATAGCCGGCGTTAGAGGTGTCTACACTCTTGAAGATATTGTCGCCGGCTTGTCCGAGAGCGCTTACTCCTGTGGCATTCCATGTCTTGCCACCGTCGGTAGATATTTCCCATTCGTTGTTGTCGGGATTGATGCGCACCTGGGGAGCCACGCCTGTGAAAACACCGTCGGCGCCATCTGCTCCGTCTTTACCGTCCTCGCCGTCCTTGCCGTCGGTACCGTCTATGCCGTTGGCGCGCACACGGTTGCCGTCCACAACCAGCCACTCTCCGTCAATGGTCCAGTAGTAGTTGCCGTCAGTGTCGGCTTTCACGGAAATGAGCGGGCAGCTCACACCGTCGGCGCCGTCGGTGCCGTGGGTGATGTTTGCAGTTGTGCCGTCTGAAAATTTTATTTCGTAGCCGGTAGCAACCGGGTTTACGGATGTTATGGTAATGTTTGAGCTGACGGAGTTGACAATAGCGCGGAGTGCGGAAATGTCGTTGTTCAGCGAAGTGGTGGCAAGCTCGAGAGCCTCGACCCGTTTTTTGATATTGTCGACCTCGTCCCAGAGGTCAGAGTCATCGTATTTGCACCCGGTGTATGAGAGACACATCAGTGCCGATGTCAGAAATAGCAATAACTTTTTCATGTTTTATTGGTTTTTAGTTGCAAAAAAAATCCCGTTTGCCCATAGACGAGGGCGCAAACGGGGTATATGCGACTGTATTGCTGGTCTGACTGTGTTGTGCTGACCGTAAGCCGGAGCTTTGTAGTTCATCGTGCCCATAATCCCGCAGGCGTCATGTGTATGGAGGCGAATGGCAGGTCTTCTGACTTGTTTCGGCAGATGCGCCTTCCCGATTGTCTTGCAATCAGTGGCTGTTTTGCATCGGCTTGCTGATGAAACTTACAGCAGCGGGTACTGTTCCGGATTCTCACCGGATTCCCTATTAAATCTCCCGGCTTGCGCCGCAGCTGCCACTCCTGGCGGCTTGTAGAGATACCAATTCGACCACAAAGATAAAAGTTTTTTAACTAACGCGCAAATATTTGCCGTAATTGCACAACTTTTTTCCGTGCCGTAAAAATATGTAACTTTGCAGTCATGGATCCACAAGCAATCAATCAGAACATGATTCCGCAGCCAGAGCTGTGGCGGTGTGCCATGGAGATTAACGCCGGCTCGATAGAGGTGGCGCTGTTTCCGCCGGTGGCAACCGAGAGAGTTATTCACACTACGATACAGCTGAACCCTGAGGCTCCCTATCATGAAAAGTCGGTGCAGGAGGCGTTTTACGCCAACCCTTTTCTGCTGAGCGACTTCAAGGCGGTGGATGTGCTTTTTGGCTGTGACAGCGCCATGTTTGTGCCGTCGGCTGTGACAGCGCAGGCGGGTGTCGAGGCGGTGTATTCTGCCGGTGGCGGAGAAACCGGGGGCAAAAAGATTCTTGACTGCGCTCTGCCCGGAGACATGGTTCTGGTCTATGCGGTGGATGCAGGGCTGTATGGATTTGTCAGGCGCACATTTTTCAATGTCCGGGTGGCGCACCGTCTTGCACCGCTTGTGTCAAGGGCGCTGAACACTCCGGCGGTACTCGCTGTTGTGGAGTCAGGCAGGCTTGATATAGTGGCTACGGCGGAGAGCCGGCTGTTTCTTGCCCGTTCGTTGCGCTACCGCACGCCGCAGGATGCCACATACTATATAATAGCGGCAAGAAAGAGCCTGGAGCTGCCGGCGGATGTGCCGCTGTCGCTTGCCGGCGCGGGCGATGACGCACAGACGGTGGCAGGTTATCTGTCGCGCTATTGCGAGACTCCGCAGCCGGTGGCTCCCCCGCAGCTTGCGGCGGTACTCGACAAGGATTCGGCGGCTATGCCACAGTCACTTTTAGCACTTTTGTCATGAGAATAATAAGAGGAAAATACGGCAGGCGCCGCTTTGATGTGCCTTCGAACATAACGGCGAGACCGACAACGGATTTTGCCCGCGAAAATATCTTCAATGTCATCGAAAACCTGATTGACCTTGAGGGGGTAAACGCCCTTGACCTGTTTGCCGGAACCGGAGCGGTGACATTTGAGCTGCTCAGCCGGGGCGCGGCGAGTGTTACGGCGGTGGAAAAAGCGTCGACACAGTACTCTTTCATAGCAAAGGTGGCGAAGATTCTCGACGCTGACAACCTGCGGCTTGTAAGGGGTGACGCATTGAGGTTCATAGCCACATATTCCACAAAATTCGATTTCATATTCGCCGACCCCCCTTATGATATGGAGGGGTTCGCGGAGATTCCGCAGAAAATTCTCGACAGTGCGATGCTTCATCCCGGAACACTGTTTATCATAGAGCATTCGCGGCGTCATGACTTTTCCGGATTGCCGCACTTTATGCAGCACAGAGAGTACGGCAGTGTGAATTTCAGTATATTCCGTATTCCCGAGTCCGATTAAACAAAATTCTGAAGACATGCAGACACCAAAACCGAAACTTGTAATATCCACCGGCGCCGGCATGAGCGCCGAGAGCGGCATAAGCACATTTCGCGATGCCGGAGGCCTGTGGGAAAACCATAATGTCATGGATGTGGCGAGCGCCGACGGCTTCGCGCGCAATCCGGAGCTGGTACACCGGTTTTACAACGAGCGGCGCCGCGACCTGCTCAAGGCTCAGCCCAACAAGGGGCATCTTGAGCTTAAAGAACTTGAAAAATACTACGATGTCTATATAATAACCCAGAACGTTGACGACCTGCACGAGCGGGCGGGCAGCTCACGGGTGCTTCATCTTCACGGCGAGCTGATGAAGGTGCGCACCATAGAGGAGCCGACACAGGTTTACACTCTCGATGAGGAGCATCTGGAAACGACTCCCGACAGCACTGACGCGCAGGGGAGTCATCTGCGCCCCCACATAGTGTTTTTTCAGGAGGCTGTGCCTAATATAGAACGTGCCGTGGAGTGGACAAGCGAAGCCGACATATTCGTGGTTATCGGCACATCGCTTGCCGTATATCCCGCGGCATCACTGCTGCATTATGTGCGTGCAGGAGTACCGGTCTACTACATAGACCCCAATCCGGCTCCGGTCGGCTCAAATGTCACAGTCATACGCAAGGGCGCGTCCGAGGGCATAGCCGAGCTGGCGGAGATACTCGGCAAAAGTTTGCAGAATTAAGAAACGGTTGTAACTTTGTCGCGTCATTTAACCGTAAAAGAAATGTCAACATACAACGAAACATCCAAACCGAAAGTAACTACCCGCCGCCTTGGTGAAATGAAGGAGCGCGGAGAAAAAATAGCTTGTCTCACCGCATACGACTACACAGTGGCTACACTTGTGGACGGCGCGGGCATAGACCTTATTCTTGTGGGCGACAGCGCCTCGAATGTCATGGCGGGCAATCTTACCACCCTTCCCATCACTCTCGACGAGATGATTACATACGCCAAGGGGGTTACCAAAGGCGTAAAGCGCGCGCTTGTGGTGGTTGACCTGCCCTTCGGCACATATCAGGGCAACTCCAAGGAGGCTCTTGCGAGCGCAATACGGGTAATGAAAGAGGCAAATGCAGAGGCTGTGAAACTTGAGGGCGGCTCTGAGATTCGCGAGAGTATCGAACGCATACTCTCTGCCGGCATACCGGTGATGGGTCATCTCGGTCTTACACCGCAGAGCATCAACAAGTTCGGCACATACAACGTGCGGGCGAAAGAGGAGGCGGAGGCGCGCAAGCTGATGGAGGATGCCATGATGCTTGACTCGCTCGGCTGCTTTGCCATAGTTCTTGAAAAAGTGCCTGCCGCGCTTGCCGCCGAGGTTGCCGCCGCGGTGAAGTGTCCTGTAATAGGCATCGGAGCCGGCTCCGGAGTGGATGGTCAGATACTTGTGTTTCAGGACATGATGGGCATGAACAACGGATTCTCGCCCAAGTTTCTCAGAAAATACGCCGACCTGGCCGGAATAATCACAGAGGGTCTTGGCAGATACGTCAATGATGTCAAGAACGTGGATTTTCCCAACGAAAAAGAACAGTATTGAACTCAGCCGCTGAAACACCGCGGATGCAAAGCCGCGTAATGCAGATAATAAAGCTCGGGCTGCCCATTCTTATAGGGCAGCTCGGTTTGATTGTAGTCGGATTTGCCGACACCGGCATGGTGGGCAACTATTCCACTGACGCCCTCGCTTCGGCATCGTTCGTAAACAATCTTTTCAATGTGTGCATCTTTGCCTGTGTGGGGTTTACATACGGACTGACTCCCATTATAGGCGCGCTGTTCGGTCTGAACCGCAAGGATGCTATCGGGCAGATGCTGCGCAACGGAGTGCTTGCCAACATACTGTTCGCGCTGTGCATCACGGCGATAATGACGGCGGTGTACTTCAACCTGCACCGTCTCGGTCAGCCGGAGGAACTTCTGCCGCTCATCCGACCCTATTACCTAATTTATCTTGCGGGGGTGGTTCCGGTGGCGCTGTTCAACGTGTTTGCCCAATGGGCATACGCAATAAAGCGCACCCGCTTGCCGATGTGGATAATACTCGCCTCGAACATTATCAACATTTTCGGCAACTGGATTCTGATTTTCGGCAACTGGGGCTGCCCCGAACTGGGGCTTACGGGAGCCGGGCTGTCGACCCTCGCGGCAAGGATATTCTGCCCGGCGGCGATAATAGCGGTGATGTTTCTGCGCAGGGATTACCGCCCCTACAGCTCCGCTATGGTGTCCTCGCGGATTACGCGCCGTTCGCTTGGCGTAATAACGCGCACCTCCTTTCCGGTGGCTATGCAGATGACCTTTGAGAGCGGTTCGTTCACGGCAGCGGCTGTAATGGCAGGCTGGCTCGGCGCTGTGTCGCTTGCCGCGTTTCAGATAGTGATAATCATAGGCACGCTCGGGTTTTGTGTGTACTACAGCGTGGCAGCGGCAGTGTCGGTGCTTGTGAGCAATGCAGCCGGAACCAACGACAGGGTCGAGATGAGGCGCTACGCCTTTGCCGGCTACAAGGTGCTGCTTATGCTCGCAGCCATAGCGTCGTGCTTCTTTATATTCCGTGGTCCGGGCATAATACACATATTTACGCACGACCCTGCGGTGGAGTCACTCGCTCTTTCGCTGATATTGCCGCTGGTGATATATCAGTTCTGCGACGCCACCCAGATTAATTTTGCAAACGCCCTGCGCGGCACATCAAATGTCATGTCGATGCTGTGGATAGCTTTTGTGAGCTATGTCATAATCGGGCTTCCCGCAACCTATCTGCTCGGCTTTCCGCTCGCCTTGGGCACTTTCGGCATAATACTCAGCTTTTCGGTGTCGCTTTTCATTGCCGCCGCAATGTTCTTTTTCTATTTCATGCGCACCACCCGCAAGCCGGACAATGGAAAACGCGCCGTACAGAATTGCTGAAAAACAAATATCACATACTCTAAATGCTTAAAATATCGGTTGTAACCGTCTGTTATAATGCGGCAGACAGCATAGAGCAGACCATGCTGTCGGTGCTCGGTCAGAGCTATCCGGATATCGAATACATCGTCATTGACGGCGGCTCGACCGACGGCACTGTCGACATCATAAAAAAATATGCCGACCGGCTTGCCTACTGGGTCTCCGAACCGGACAAAGGCATTTACGACGCAATGAACAAGGGCATTGCGGCTGCCACAGGCTCGTATATCAACTTCATGAACTCCGGCGACTCGTTTTATGACAACCGTGTGGTTGAAGCGATTTTCAAAGACGGCTGCGACAGCGCCGACATAATCTACGGCAAGACGCGCAAAATAACCCATGACCTGCCGAGAGTGCAGGACTGTCCGCCCGTGGAGGCTTTGTCGGAATACCTGCCTTTTTCGCATCAGGCATCTTTTTCAAGGCTTGACCTGATGCGCGAAATGAGGTTTGACACAAAATACCGCTGCGCCGCCGACTATAATTTTTTCTATAACGTGTGGCGAAACAACGGCAGTTTCCGCGAGGTACCCCACATTATTGCCAATTATGACGAGCGCGGCGGCTTTTCGATATCAAACAAGCGGCTCTGCATGAGGGAATACGCGAGAATCAACGGTACAGTCAGAAACCCGCTGTGGTATTTAAGGTACTGTTTAATATGTATGAAGCTTTGGGTTAATGAAAGGAAAAAATAATCTTCAGGAAACCCGGCAGCCGGTTTTGTCGGTGATAATACCGGTGTACAACGTTGCGGATTATATTGAAAAGTGTGCGCATTCTCTTTTCAGCCAGACCTTTGCAGACATTGAGTTCATTTTTGTCGATGACAGGAGTCCTGACGACAGCATCGCGATTCTCAACCGCATTTTAAAAGACTATCCGAACCGCGCAGCCCGAACCAAAATAATTTCAAACAGCATAAACCTGGGGGTGGGAGCCTCGCGGCAAACCGGAGTCAGCAATGCCACAGGCAGGTACATAATTCACTGCGACCCTGACGACTGGGTTGACCCCGACTACTACGAAAAGCTGGTAGCCAAAGCCGAGAGTGACGGCTGCGACATGGTTATAAGCGACTTTGTGCTTGAATCTCCGGACAGGGTTTTGAATATATGCCAGAACCCCGGACTGCTCGAATACGACCATTTTTGCGACCTTATGTGCGGGCTCGGACATCCGCGTATGCACGGCTCGCTGTGGAACAAACTGATAAGACGCAGCTGCTACGACGGCTACATATTTCCGCCGGGATTAGATTATTGCGAGGATCTGCTGTTTCTGCTGAATCTCCGCGGCTCGAACATCCGGATGGGCTACATGGCAGGCTCCGCGTACCACTACAGGGTGACACCCTCTTCAATAACGAACTCTTACCGGTTTGAAAACATCGGCAGGGAAAACCGATTCATCGAAGCGGTGGAATCACTGTCGGACAAAGGCAAAATCACACCGGCACAAAGGGATTCCATCATTGCGGGAGTATTGTACGGTCATATACTTCGCGTCAAAGACATGCCAGGAGAATACTTCAAAAGCAGGTATTCAAAATATCGCAAAACCGTCAGCAGCAACAGACAGCTTGGCGTTGTAGCCCGCATCCGTTTGTTTATAGCCCTGAATGTCGGCTTCAAAACCGAGCAAAGAGTACACGACGCCGCTTCTAAAACCGTAAAATTACTGCGCCATACGATTAACAGCCTGTTTTTCAAATCACAAAAATGAAGACCATTATTCTTTTGATTTGATATTGCGAAAAATTTTTACCTTTGCACCGCAGTTTTCACCTCATTGTCAAGAATATGACACGCAAATATGATTATCTGGTTATCGGATCCGGCATAGCCGGCATGAGTTTCGCACTCAAGGTAGCAGGAAAGGGAAGGGTAGCGCTCATCTGCAAAACCACTCTCGACGAAGCCAATACCGCGCTGGCACAGGGCGGAGTGGCATCTGTCACCAACCTCGCAGTAGACGATTTTGACAAGCATATATCCGACACCATGATAGCCGGAGACTGGCTCAGTGACCCCGTGGCGGTAAAAAAGGTCGTTACGGAAGCTCCGGAGCAAATCAGGCAGCTGCTTGAGTGGGGGGTTGACTTTGACCGCGACACCAACGGCGACTTCGACCTGCACCGCGAGGGCGGTCATTCCGAATTCAGGATTCTGCACCATGCCGACAACACGGGCTTCGAGATTCAGCAGAGCCTTGTGAGAAAGGTGCGCGAGAATCCCGACATAGATGTGTTCGAGCACCATTTCGCCATAGAGATAATAACGCAACACCATCTGGGCAAGATTGTGACGCGCCGCACCAAGGACATAACCTGCTATGGCGCGTATGTGCTGGACCAGAACACCGGTTCGGTGGACAAGTTTCTGTCGAGGGTTACTCTGATGGCTACCGGCGGGGCGGGTGCGGTGTACACCACGACAACGAATCCGCTTGTAGCCACCGGCGACGGCATAGCGATGGTGTACCGCGCCAAGGGCACTGTAAAGGACATGGAGTTCATACAGTTTCACCCCACCGCGCTGTATCATCCCGGCGACCGTCCTTCGTTTCTTATCACCGAGGCGATGCGCGGCTACGGAGCGGTGCTGCGCAACCTTCGCGGCGAGGAGTTCATGCACAAATATGACCCGCGCCTGTCGCTGGCACCGCGCGACATTGTAGCCCGCGCGATAGACAGCGAGATGAAGCTGCACGGCGACGACCATGTGTACCTGGATGTCACCCACAAGGACCCTGAAGAAACAAAACACCATTTTCCGAACATATACGCCAAGTGCCTGTCGCTGGGCATAGACATAACCAAAGAGTATATTCCGGTGGCTCCCGCCGCCCACTATCTTTGCGGCGGCATAGCAGTGGACACCAACGGCGAGTCGTCGATAAAGCGCCTTTACGCCGTGGGCGAATGCTCATGCACGGGGCTTCACGGCGGCAACCGGCTTGCCTCCAACTCGCTGATAGAGGCGGTGGTGTACGCCGACGCGGCAGCAAAACACGCTTCAACCGCCGCCCCGCGCTATGAACTGCGCTCCGATGTGCCCGACTGGAACGACGAGGGCACGGGAAATCCCGAAGAGATGGTGCTTATAACGCAGAGCATCAAGGAGGTGGGGCAGATAATGAGTGCGTATGTGGGTATAGTGCGCAGCAATCTGCGCCTTGACCGCGCCTGGAACCGCCTCGACATTCTATACGAGGAGACCGAAGAACTGTTCAAGCGCTCGAAGGCGTCGCGTGAAATCTGCGAGCTGCGCAACATCATAAACGTGGGCTACCTCATCATGCGCCAGGCAAAAGAGCGCAAGGAGTCGAGAGGGCTGCACTACACCCTTGACTATCCGCCTGTGGCGCAGCACGGAAATCAATCAAAATGACGCGCACGTTGTTGTAATTTTATGATAAAGTATCTGCCGCATATTGTACTCGGTGTCGCTTTTCTGTCGGTTCCGGCAACTGCCGCCGCCGGCGAGGATGACACAGACCTGACATCTCCGCCCAGCGCGAGGATGAGGGACATACGCGGCTATTATTACACCGAGGTGGATGGCGACACGGTGAAGATGTATGTGCTCAACGAGGTGACTGTGTACCCTCCCATGAAGTTCAAGAACAAGAAAGAGGAGGAGTTTTACTGGCGGACTGTGCGCGATGTCAAGAAAACGCTGCCATACGCCAAGCTCATCTGCGCCACTCTTCTCGAGACATACGAGTACATAGAGACCTTTCCTACCCAAAAGGAGCGCGAGGAGTATCTGAAAAAAATGGAGGGGGAGATTTTCAAGCAGTACAAGCCTGTGCTGAAGCGGTTCAGCAAGTCGCAGGCGCAGATGCTCATAAAACTCATAAAGCGTGAAACCGACCAGAGCAGCTATAATATCATAAAGGCGTTTCTCGGCTCTTTCCGGGCAGGTTTCTGGCAGACATTCGGCAAATTTTTCGGGGTGAACCTCAAAGGGGACTACCGCCCGGACAAGGATAGCAAAGACGCTATAATAGAGCGTGTGGCAACCTCGGTCGAGATGGGGCTGCTGTAGAGCGACCGGCGGTTAACCGAAACATAAAAAAGAGGCTGTGTCGTAATTAAGGTTTACGGCGCAGCCTCTCTTTTTTAGTGC
>ERZ778504.721-NODE-721-length-31525-cov-11.551827_pt1 | contig 31525 bp, 14 predicted proteins | sample MGYA00510046_ERZ778504 | MGnify/ENA primary metagenome ERZ778504 (study PRJEB29527, sample SAMN07138964) | mouse gut metagenome | material: feces | host: mouse | place: China:Nanjing | collected 2016-01-25 ...
ACGAACTTATTCAGCTGTCACTCTTTTAGTTATAATTCATCGAACTCACGTTATGTTATATTTTCACTATCTTCGCGAAACGCATCACAAACGATGGCAAACGAAAAATAAGGACTCTAAAAACTGACCACATGAAAATCAGCAGACTTCTTCTTGCATGCTTAGCGGCTGCAATTGTATCATCCTGTGCCACATCCAAATACATAGCACCTGGCACACAGACAATTACCGGTATCGCAGTTCTCTCACCGGCGTCGGTACAGGGCCATATAAACGCTGCCGGACAACTGGAGTACAGTGACTCCGTATCCGCCGTTTCCGCAGAAATTCTCGCCAAGACGCTTCAGGCTGCAGTGCCGGGAGTGACCGGACATATAAATGCAGATTATCAAGGGGCCTTCGAAGGACTGGCCGGACCAATCAGGAGCCTGGCCGGACTCAATGCCAAATCTGCTCCATATGCAAACATGCCCGACCAGCTTGACAGCCTTCTCCGCTCAGGAGGATACAGATATGGTTTGATTGCATTTTCGGAAGGTTTCACACGGGACAAAAGCAACTGGTCAAAAGGAGTCGCAAAAGGAACGGCAATAGCTGTCCTCACCACAGTCCTGACACTCGGAATGGTTTCCGTATATTCGTTTCCGCTCAAATTCAAATCCGATATATATGTAGCGATATGGGATTCAGAAACAAGACAATTCGTATTCTATAATAAATCCGAAAAAGAGGCGGACCCGACAAATGAAAAACATGTGACCAAGCAGATTGACAAAATCATGAAGGCGTTCAGGCGGTGACATATGGGCGCCCACAACTCACTGAATATCAAAAAATTTGCAAAACAGCATGCTCAACACAAAGCATACTGTTTTGCAATATACTGAATAACAATTCATTACAAGACCCCATAACCTAATAATGCGCAACAGAGCCACATTGGCACGAGCCGTTCAGCGACCGGAATGGCAGTACATCGCCAATCAGCCCGAAACAATGAATCACACCATCCGCGCCAACTCCCCGGCAGACACGACACACTGACAATCACAAACATACATGCCGTCCACCAAAACAGTTTACTCTACCAGCATGAAATCTACATTCTGATTCTTGACGATAACCCGATATTCGCCAGGCTCCAAAAAGCGGTTGCCGTCAGCATCGACAAAACTGAGGTCACGCCACGGGTCTATCTCGAAGCGGAATACGCTGCTTTCACCGGCTTTTATCAGGCGCTTTTCAAAGAATTTCAGTTCTTTTACCGGGCGGGCAATGGAGCAATACGGGTCGCATATGAACCAGTGAACCGTCTCCATTCCGTCCACATCGCTTGTATTAGCCACCGTCACCTCCGCCACGATTTTTCCCGAAGCAGAAACGCTGTCACAAGACAGAGTGACAGGAGAATAAGAGAACTCACTGTAGCTCAAGCCGTATGCAAACTCGTACATAGGCTCACTCGTGATGTCTTTGTAAAGGCCCTGAGTGCCCCTTCGGCCGCTGTTGCGGCGGTTATAATAAATCGGAATCTGGCCTGTCGTATAAGGGAAGGTGACAGGCAGCTTTCCTGAAGGATTATATCGCCCGGACAATATGCCAGCCACAGCATGTCCTCCCATCGTGCCCGGCTGCCATATCTCAAGCATAGCATCCGCCATAGGCTCAATCCTCGTAAGGTCAAGGGGACGCCCGTTTGAGAGAAGCACAACTATAGGTTTCCCGGCGGCATGCACAGCGGCAAGCAACTTTTCCTGAATCACAGGCAATGCTATTGAAGAACGCGAGCCATTCTCTCCGCTCCAGTCCCTTTTCTCACCCAAGCACAGAATGACGGCATCGCAAGACTCAGCAGCATCAAAAGCCTCAGCAAAACCGGACTCATCGGAACCCTCAAAATCGCATCCTTTGGCCATGACAAACTCGGCCTTGCCACCGAACTCCTTGACGAGAGCATCGTAAATGCAAGTTATCTCATCAACCCTTCCGCGGCCGGCCCATCTGCCCATAAGAGGCGCACTGTCTGAGGCCAAAGGACCGATTACGGCTATCCTTGCCCCCTCAGGGCACAGCGGAAGCAGCCCGCCGGCATTCTTCAACAGCACCATTGTCTCTTGTGCCACATTCTCCGCAAGGTCAAGATATTCCGGAAGAAGCAGCCTCTCGTTCTCAGGAACTTCGGCAATATACGGATTCTCAAAAAGACCGAGACGGAATTTCACCCTAAGCACCCTGCGCACCGATTCATCAAGAAGTTCCATACTGACTTTTCCCTCACGTATCAGCTCCGGCAGATATTTCCTGTAAAGGTCATCGACCATATCCATCTCCACACCGGCATTGAAAGCGAGCCTTGCGGCTTCCTTGCCGTCCGGGGCAACACCCTGGTTGACTATCTGCTTCACGGCATCCCAATCCGACACAACGAAACCGTCAAACTCCCATTTTTCCTTGAGAACTTCCGTAAGCGTGTAACGGTCAGACGTAGCAGGCACTCCGCTTATAAGATTGAACGCGCTCATAAGCGTAGCCGCACCGGCCTTTACACCTGCCTCAAAAGGCGGCAGATATGTATCCCAAAGGCTCTGACGCGAAATTTCAGTCGGGACATAATCACGGCCCGCCTCAGACGCCCCATAGCCGACATAATGTTTGAGACATGCGGCGACAGTGCCTTTGGCCGAGAGATCATCTCCCTGATATCCCCTTACGGCAGACGTGCAATATACAGACGCGGCATAAGGGTCCTCGCCATAACCTTCGGAAATACGTCCCCAGCGGCCGTCACGCGCTATATCTATCATCGGAGAGAATGTCCAGTCAACACCGGAGGCATTGCACTCGGCAGCCGCCACCGAACATGATCTCTCCACAGCAGACGGATTCCACGACGCCGCCTGGGCGAGAGGTATCGGGAAAATGGTACGGAATCCGTGTATGACATCGTAACCGAAAATCATAGGTATCCCCAGACGTGAATTTTCAATTACATGGCGCTGCAGGGAGTTCCTCATGGCGGCATCGTCATGTATATAAATCACTGAACCCAGCTCGGCAGGTATCTTTTCAACCGTTTTTCCGATATTGTTGGCATTGTCGTTAACGCCGACCATATACTGGTTCAGCTGAAGAATCTTCTCCTCAATAGTCATCCTTGACAACAAGTCCTCAACACGCATTTCAACAGGAACTGAAGCATCCTTATACAGGATATTCTCCGGCATGTCCCTGAGAGGCGTGACCTCAAAAGGCCTGAGCACGGCCTCGTGCGCCGCCCTTTGCGCAATCTTGCGATAGTCCTCCGGCAGACCTTCCGGACAATAGGCATTCCCGAGGACACTACGTCCCGAAACGGTACCATACCATGCGCAAGCGGCTGTATATCGTCCTATTGTCTTGTCAAGATGGTAGCCGTCACGTGTGACATGGTCTCCTATAAACGAGGTCCTTAGATTCTGGATTGCTGTTCCGGAAGGTACTATAATCTTGATTTTCTTCAATTTGGCAGCCTTTTTCACCGCATCGGTAATTGCAGCGTACATCTGTATCTGGTCATTCCCGTAATTCCTGAAACCGCTGTGAGACGAATCGGAACTGTACGCCCAGGTCTGATGAATTATGAACTCCGTCTTTTTCGGCACCCTTTCCCTTACATATGAAACCAGCTCAGGCAAAGATGCCTCCCAGGTCTCATAAACCCCGGAAAGCGGACTGGCCTGCTGAAAGCTGACATAATCCCAATCCTCGTCAGCAAGGGCCTCAGACAAAGACACTTTGTCCTTCTGCACCCTTATACCGTCCTTGCCCGTCTTGCGGTAACGGTATTCCGCCTTGTCCGCACGCGCATTTCCCAGATGCCTTTCAAGCGGACAGCCGGGGATGTACATATTGCCTATTATCAGAGTCTTTCCGTCAGACGCAGCTATATCCCACAGATAATTCTCCACGGCATCCTCGGAAAAACTGTTCCCGATAGCAAGTATCCTTATGGCGCCGTCACCACCTTTGCTGTATGCAGACGTGGCCAACGACCATATGAAAGCCATAATGAGGCCTGTAATCAATTTTCTGAAATTCATATCAATTCTTTTTATTGGATTGCAAATATAAGTTTTTCCGTCCTTCGACAAAATCGCGCGTCCGCAATGGTCAACGCAATATACTATCAATCAAGATTTTACCGACATATCACTCCCCGAGGGGCCGCACCGGCATAAAGCACTTACTGACAAAACATTACTTCTAACGTTCAACCGGCCCTGCACCGGAGATTGACGCATACCAGTCACGCATTATATACCACGCCTTCTTACGCTGCCCCTTGTCAGAGACAAGTCCCTTGCGGTTCCAGCCGTCCTGGTTCGAAGGATGGAAGCGGTATGGCGACCGGAAATCGAACAATACCCACGGAGACACTCCCGCAAGATTCGGAATATGGCGGAACATCTCCAAATTGTCCATGTAGAGCCTGGCCTGATAGTCCTCGCTCCACGAACTTGCCGCTTCATCTGAGCCTGCCTGCCCGTAAAGAGCCTCTCCGCCGAACTCAGAAATTATAAGCGGTTGGCCTGCGGCCACATCCCAAACGGTATCTGACGGATTGACCGGCCACGGATGATACCATCCCATGTATTTGTTCACGGCCACTACATCAAGGTTTGCCGCAAAGTCATCATGCATCTCAAAGTGTCCTGAAGCCGGTTCAAAATAAGCCAGGTCGAAGGCCGCAACATAAAGTCTTGTAGTGTCCAAGACCTTCCCCGCATCAAGCAAAGATGCCAGAAAACTATTGCGCTCAGGCGAAGGCTTTGTCTCGTTAGCCACACCCCAATAGCCTACGGCACAGCGGTTCCTGTCGCGGCATATCATCTCCTCAAGCATCCTGACAGCCTTTTCCCGTGTTCCGCCGTCCTTGAAATCTATGCCCTGCCAAACCGGTATTTCCTCCCAGAGCAGAATCCCCATCTGCTCGGCAAGCCTCACTATATATTCATTCTGAGGATAATGCGCAAGGCGTATCATATTGACGCCCAATGCAGAAGCCTCGGACAGAAGCATGGCGGCATCCGCCTGCGAGAACGCCCGTCCCATACGCTGCGGTATTTCCTCATGAAATGAAATGCTGCGCATGAAGGTTGGCACCCCATTCACAAGTATCCGTTCCCCGTCAACGGCAATATTACGGAATCCTATTTTCTCACATACTTTGTCGGCTCCGCAGCTTACGGTCACGTCATACAACTTGGGAACGTCAGGAGACCATCTGCGGAGCTTTTTCACACGGAACGAAACCTCGCCTTTGCCATTGCCGGCCGTAATAATGCTCTGCCTGACTTTCAATTCCGGAATCTCCACTATAACTTCCCGGGATACCCCGCCTGAAAGTTTTACAGATGCATGCACAAGGTCCGGCTGATGCTTGTCAAGCCTTATGAAATAATCTTCAACAAATACGTCGGGAGTCGATACGAGCATCACGTCACGGGTTATACCCCCGTAATTCCACCAGTCGAAATTCATCGCAGGAATCGCGTCCGGAGTCCTTCGATTGCTCACTTCCAGGCACAGGAAATTGTCCTTTTCCTTTAGCATCCCCGTCACCTCGGCCTGAAACGGCGTGAATCCCCCTTCATGAGATGCCAGCAATTCCCCGTTCAGATAGGCCCTGCACCTGTAGCTCACCGCACCGAAATACAAGAATGTCCTTCCGGTCCCGGCAATTGCCTCAGTTCCGGAATCAGGCCGGCTGCAAAAGCCAGGGGCGTCGAAATGCCTGGCGTACCACATTGTACCTTCATAATATTTAAGTTCCGGATACTGCGAGTTCCAGTCACCGGGCACATCAAGACGCATTGCCCCGTCAAACGAATACTCATAGAACTCCTCGTTTGACTGTGGTTTGCGGTTCTTATATACCTCCATTTTCCGGCCCTGGTCATAAAGGTCCGTAAACGCGCTCCATTTCCCGTTGAGCAGCATATAGTCCCTTCCATAGACATTTGTCATGAAAGGAACCGCCTCCGCAACTGCCGAAGTCACTATCGCCGCAGCCGCAAGCATGCATTTCAGAAACATGTTCTTTAAAACTCTCATTTTATCGTAAACCACAACTATTAAAATCAACATTCGGAAATCCATCCGGCAGACAATCCCCGCTAACGCCGCCCAAGAGACCGCATAATCCTGTAACGGTACATAGCGAATGAGTTATGCGAAGGCAGGGCGAACCGGACGGAGCCGTCTGCACCGGTCTTGGCGGAAAAAGCCTCTCCGCTGCCGAGAACAGGTTCGAAAGACACCTGCAAGCCTTCCGGCAGCCATGTCCTTACAAGACTCTCGGAATCATCGGAATCTTCCCTGTAAACCAGCATATATCCGCATTTATCGCTTAAAATCGACTGGAATCCGGTCCAGGAACGTCCTGACGGCTCATCGCCAATAGGAAAAATCATCCCTGAATGAAATTCCGCACTGATTTCACGGTATCCGGACAAAAGCCCGCTTACGGAAAATGCCTCCTCCGGCAGGTTGGAAGCCTCCATCCATGCCAATGGCTGACCAGCCATCGCCGTCGCAAAGAGATAATCAAATCCATAGGCAGAAGGGGCAAACGGGTCACCCTCATACTTTCCCTCATTCCTCCATTTGTTCAGGAATTCTATCTGGAGCCGCTCAGCCGGAACATATTTGGACAGCATCCACAGATTGCGAAGCGTCCAGTACGGATAGTAATTTCCCCAGTCAGTATATCTGTTCTCCAGAAATACATTTCCATAATCACAGAACGAAAAATAGCCTCCGCGCCGGCCCGCCGTAGCGTCCAGGTTGAACAGCACCCTATTTCCGGTGCGCTCCTGCACATTGTCAAAAAGTCTGTGCAGATTGGTCTCCGCCATTTTTGTAGGAACCGCAAGTCCGTCAATCTTGAACACCCTTATGCCGTACTTCTCATAAAGCCCCACGAGTATGTCAGCATCTTTCTGCCAATCTTCAAAGTCGTCCTGCACGCTCGGGTTGAACCATAGGCCCACCTCGATTCCCAAGCTGCGCCCTTTTTCAACCACAGGCGAAAGACCGCGCGGCCATTTCACCGGGTCAGGCGTCCAATAGTCCGGATAGTCATGTATATTCTTGAAAGAGCCTTTGGAAACAGCGGAATTGGGACTCTTGCCGGCCTGCCACCCGTCGTCAATCTGGAAATGCGTCACACCGAGACGCGCAGCCTTTTCCAGTTCGGCAAGACAGAAAGCCTCATTGACCTTGGAATCCTGGCTGCGGTCTCCCCATGTATTCATCATCACCATTTCGTCCCTGTCCGGAAGGTGCCTTCTGAGCTGCTTCTGATATGATCTCAACGCTTTGAGAGCCGACAGCTCGCCTTCTCCGTAAACTCCGGTCACGCATGAGTATGCCTTTGTCCATCCGGACGGATTGACATCCGAAGCCATAAAACCGAGCCCTGTCACACAGAAATGGCTGAAGTCCGCCGTGAAATCAGCACCGGTCCAGCCGAGCTGCGAACTTGAGCAAGGAGCCTCCTTCAAAAAGAAAAGTCCGCCGGAACCTGCCCCGTCACGCATGAAGAGCAGATTGCCACGATATGAATTCTTCCGATATGAAATAATATCCCTTTCAGCAACAAGGTTGTTGTTCCAATCAGTCACGTCCCAAAACTCCACAGCCTTGGCATGCCAGTGCATTCCCCCGAAATCCAGGCGGTCGAGCACGGCTTCTACAGGTTTCGTCCCCATATCGGCTGCGGACTCTATGTTCTTGCGGTCAGAAGCCGAAATTTCTTTGGCATGTCCGAAACCCGGAAGGTTCCCTTTCAGCCAGGTGTCACAGGCTATAGCAGGAACATCCATGTAGACCCTATACTCCCTGCGGACACGGAGACCGTCCTGTGAATACTCCACGACTGCTTTATGAAAAGCCTCATGAATCCCGTCTGAGGGCACATCTGTGCAGTAATATGCACCGTCTGTTCCTATAGCGTTTCCCTTCGTGACCGAAAAGTCAGGACGCAGCACAGCGCTCCTGCGCACCACACCGTTCTCCTTGTCCTCTATGCTGAATGTCATAAGGTTGCCACCGTTCCATAAGAACTTGCGCTCCATCATCCTGTTGCCTACCACGAGAGTATCACCTTTCAGCCAGCTGTATCCCGCCGCGGCCGGCCTGTCAAGCAGCCTGTTCGGAAGATTGAAATCCTGGTCATTCAGCCCGTCCCTCCTGCCGGCACCTTCCTTCATCATGTCCTTAAGATCTTCGAGATGATTTTCATATACGCCACGCGGAGAACATCCGTTTCTGCGGCATACAGAAGCAGCCATCCCTACAACCTCGCCCATCATGCCCGTAGTACGCATAACACGCACTGTTCCGAGAGCAACATGCGTAACGCTTATATTGCGGCCCGCCATGAAAAGGTTATCTATGTTCCTCGAATACAGGCATCTGTAAGGCACGGCATAAGGATAAATCCAGTTATGCACAGTAGCCGCCTTGAACTCGTTTCCGGGAAATGCCGACGAATTGGCCGGGTCCGGAAAATGCAGGTCTATCGCCCAGGTGGCAGTGAACGAAGCGTCATCATAAGGAATATTACGGTCTATGTCACTCTGGGAAAGCACATGGTCGCCAATCAGGCGCCGTGACTCACGCTTGCCGGAAATATAGCCGACCCAGCCGAGCGAGCGGTTCCGCCAGCGTGAATTGTCACGAAGACCGTTCTTAAGGAAGCTCCAGTTGGAATAAACAACCAAGAGTCCATAGTCACGGATTCTCTCGGCATCCTCAATCTGGTCGAGATTCATTCCGGTCTCCCATTTCCACTCTCCCATGGTAACTTTTTCGCAATTGTCCTCATTGAATTGCACTCCGTATGAAAATTCCGGGAAAGACGCAGGCTGTCCCACATCTTCCGAATACCACTGTATGGAAGCTCCCATGGTCATCCCGTCAGCCTCTTCAGGGGCAAGCGGCTCACCATATTCACTCCGGGCCTCACGTCCCATCCTGAAATCCGCACCGGCAAGAAAGCCTATGCTCCCGTCTCCCGTGCAGTCCGAGAAAAGCGGAGCCTCAAGCCAATGCTCTTCTCCCGTCATGATATGGCGTATCAGCACAGCTTCTATCTTGCGGCCATCCATTCTGACTTCAACGGCCCTGTAATTCGGATAAAGCGTGACACCCTCCTCAGCATCAATGAACTCCTGTTTCCTGCCGTCCTCGTAATATTCCGCCGGCTTGGCATTTCCGGCCTTAGCATGGCCGAATTCCCGTATCATGCGGCCAAGTCCCTCATTGGGGCCGACTTCGGCATAACCTCCAAGATGCACGCGCACCTCCGAGCTGTTGTTGCCGCCGAGCACAGGGCGGTCATTCACAAGCGCCACCTCCAGACCATTGCGGGAAGCGGCTGCAGCGGCACACATTCCGGCAATTCCCCCTCCCACGACAACAAAATCATATTTCTTTGAATCCGGAGCAGGACATCCCGACACGGAACGTCTGAAAGAACGGAGAGCGTCTCCACCGTCAGGCAGTTCCGCATGGCGGTCCCTGGTAAGGAACAGCGCATCACATCTGCCGTCAAAGCCTGTAAGGTCACACAAGGACAGCACGGCCTCCCCTTCCGGAAGCCTTGCCTTTCCGGCATACTGCCACATCCAGCCGTCACCGGTCCCGCCAAGCTCATTCTCCAGCTCCATGCCGCCAATCTTCACGGCAAATCTGCCCGGCCCATCTTTAGAAGTCCATGGAGACGTCCAGTTGTAAGTCCTCACATAGACATGCCAGATCCCTTTCGAAGGTATGCTTACCGATGTTACCGCATCAGCGACAGGCAGCCCGAGCCCATGGGCAATCAGATACGGGGAACCCATCTTATCCATGAACTGCTGATCAACGGCCCATCCTCCCTTCTCACGGAAACTCTCCGCCTCCACAAGAATCCCCTGGGCAAAGGCAGCTGCCCCGCACAGAAAGAAAAGCAGCACCGCCAATATTGTCCTGTTCCTCATAAGTTTTTCAGATAAAATCAATCAATATGAATCACCGACGACAAAGGCAGGTCGGCAGAAGAGCCTCCAGCCAAAATCATGAAATCGCCCGGCTCAACGCGGAAGTCATGAATATCAACATCATAAAAGGCGAACGCCTCCTTTTCCAACACCACGCTGACACGTCTTGTCTCACCCTTGCGCAGGAACACCTTTTCGTATCCTTTGAGCTCCTTGGCAGGCCTTCTCACAGACGATTCACAATCCCTCACATAGACCTGAACCACTTCTGACGCATCCTTGTTTCCGGTGTTTCTGACATCAAGCCCGACAAGTACACTGCCATCTTCAAGCACCTTCACGGATAGTCCAGAATACTCAAAAGAGCTGTATGACAGGCCATAACCGAACGGATATCTCGGAGATATGCCACTGCGGTCATATCCGCGGTAGCCCACAAAAATGCCCTCATTATATTCTACATGCTTGGCCTGCTTCGCGTTCTCATAGTAGCTGTGACGCACCGGATTGTCATCCCAGCTGTTCTCTATGGATATCGGAAGCTTGCCGCTCGGAGAAACCTTGCCTGTAAGAATCTCGGCAAGGGCCGTTCCCCCTTCCTGGCCAGGATACCATGCCATAAGTACAGACCTGACATTTTCAGACCATCCGCTAAAATCCACTCCCCCGCCGGCGTTCACCACTACAGTCACATTCCCGTGTGATGAAGCGACACGGTTTATAAGTCTTTTCTGCTCGGCAGGAAGCGAGAAACTCCTGTCAAAGCCCTCACCCTCGCTGTTGCTGTCGAAACCTGCGCAAAATACAACATGGGAAGCCCCCGAAAGACATTCTTCAAGAAGTTCCTCATTCATGATTCCGGCCTGAAGGCTTACCGTAGCCTCTCCGGCATTGTCGAAATACTCGAACCTTATCTTATATTTCCTGCCGGACTCGACATCAAGGAAGGCGGACCTTGAAGAAAGGGAATGATTGCCCCAGTCGCCTCCGAGCAGAACACCGTCAACAAAAAGGCGGTATCCGTCATCCCCGCTCATCAAAAAGCGCACGACACCATCCTTTTCAGCCTTATAGACACCTTCCCATGCCACAGAGAATTTGTCATCCGGGATTCCCTTTGCAGGAGAACCGTATTTCCAGAAAAAGCTTACATTTTTGTCTATGCGTGACATGACAGGATCTCCCTTGAATCCCAAAACAGGCCAATAAGTACCTCTGAACCCTTTTTCCGTCATGCCAGCGTCAGCAAATATCTCAGATGAAATGTCCTCATAAAGCATCCCGTCAGAAAGCAGGGCAACATTTTTCGCCCCTTTGGCAGCGGCAAGTCCCTGATATGCGGACACGGCCCTGATAGGAGTCACGAAACCGCTTCCCCCGCCTGTAGCCACACGGTCGGCATTCGGTCCCATGACAAGCACCCTTCCTTTTTTCAAAGGCAGATTTCCGCCGTCATTTTTGAGAAGCACGATTCCCTCGCGGGCCACGGCAAGAGCCGCCTCACGGGAATATTCGCAATCTTCGTCAATGGAAGTGTCAGCTCCACATGGACCGTCAAGCATGCCGAACGAAATCAATGTCTGCAGGATATGCTGCACTTTGAGATCTATGTCCTCTTCGCGAACGATGCCGCTGTCTATCGCAGCCTTGAGCCTCTCTTCAGTAAAGAACACTCCTTTTGGCATCTCAAGGTCAAGTCCTCCGTTTGCGATTCCGGCAGTGGAATAAGTGGAAGTCCAGTCCGACATGACGATGCCGCGGAAACCCCACCTGTCCCTGAGCAAATCCACGTTCATCCATCTGTTCTCAGTGGCATGCACCCCGTTCACCGGATTGTAGCTGTCCATCACAGCCCCGACACCGGCTTCCCGGACAGCCTTGCGGAAAGGAGGGAAATAGATTTCATTAAGAGTCCTTTCGTCCACATCCGAGCTGACACTGTGGCGGGCGTATTCCTGGTTGTTGGCTGCAAAATGCTTCACGGTCGCCATCACACCCTCTTCCTGCATTCCTATGATATAATGCTTGGCAGTCTCACCTGAAAGATACGGGTCTTCTCCGAAATATTCATAGTTCCTGCCGCACATAGGAGCGCGGTATATGTTGACTCCCGGGCCGAGCATTATATCGACTCCCCTTGCACGAGCATCCATTCCAAGTCCGTGTCCGAGACGTTCGATAGCCACGCGGTTCCATGACGCGGCAGAACAGATGCCGCAAGGATACAATGTGCTTTCGGTATTGTTGCGCACACCGCACGGTCCGTCCGCCATCCTTATCTCCGGAATCCCGAGCCTCGGAACGGCACGGATATAAAATGACTTCAGACCGCTGATATAGGAAATTTTCTCCTCAAGGGTCATCCTTCCGACAAGTTCGGCCGCCCTGGCTTCATCTTCCCCGGAAATGACATGTATCTCCCGGGAGCCGTCCCCGGTTTCAGACCGGGAGAAGTCCGCCGCACCTGCTCCGATGCCGGCCGCTGTCATAAATGAGCAGCACAAAAATGCATATATAAAATGTTTCTTCATCTTTTTATTATTATACGGGCCTGACGCACATACGCTTGAAGCAGCCGCCCCGGCCGGGTCTCACTTGCCGTGCAGGACGGCCCGAATCATGTCCGGGCCTTTCTGCCGCCAAAAATATCATATAACTACTAACTTTTAAACTAAAACATCATCAAAATCCTGACATATCCGTGACAGAATAAGGATTCTGCACGGCATTGTGAGCTGCCGAGCGGGCGATTCTGCGTTTGTCCGCATTCACCGAAGACGGAGCATAACCGTTGTCTTCCGCATTTTTGCCGGAAATCGCCTCATACCATGCGCATGCCGCCGTATAACGTCCGAATGTCGTCTCAAGATGATATCCGTCCCTGTTGAAAGTGTCTCCGAGTGAAGAAGTGCGTCCGTTCTGCACCGCAGTCCCGGAGGGAACCAGCAGGTCGAATGAATATGCCGGATTATCCATGACTTTCTTCGCGACATCCGAAATGGCAGCATACATCGTCATCTGGTCATTGCCGTATTTCGGAAAATCAGCATGATCGGAAGTCCTGGAGTATGCCCAAGTGGAATGCCATATCATTTTCACATCGGAACGGGAGCGGGAACGTACATAATTCAGAATCTCAGGCAGATAAGGAGAGCATGTCTCATATTTGCCGGAAAGCCCGCTGGCCTGCTGCAGGCTCACATAATCCCAATTCTCATCCGCAAGGGTCTCTGATATGCTTACATTCTTCCTGTTGGTCTTCTGTCCTTTGACAATCTTGCGGTACTCATATGCCGCCTTGTCGGCGTTTATATTATTGAAATGCTTCTGAAGGTCGCACCCGCCGATATAAAGATTGCCTATTATGACTTCCTGGCCGTCATTGCTGAAAAGTTCATAAAGATACTGCTCCACGGCGTCCTGCGAGAAGCTGTTGCCTATTGCAAGAATACGGAGCACCCCGTCCCCTTCATGGGCTACCTCAACGGAAGCCCTTGCCGAGACCTGCTCACATTCGGCAAGATAGACAAGAATTACCGCACGGCCGCCTTTGAGGGCTTTCAGAGAGGCCTTGTCACCTTCAGACGTCACAGAAACGACCGTAGGGTTAAGCGACATCCATTTGTATGTTGCAGCAGCTGCCGGAGCACCTGCATCGGAAAAAGAGACGAAAACCTGGGAAGATTCCCCCGCCGTCATGTTTTCAGGCACTCCGGAAAGCACAAGCGAGAGACCCTCATAAGGATTGGCCTTGGTGCAGGACACTACCACGGCCAACACGATTGCTGCCATGGCAAAAGTCCTGCACACCAAGCCGTACAATATCTTTTTTGTCATATTCATACAGTACTACCGGATAAGCTTCACCCTCATATTCCTCAAATCAAGGATGAACTTGACTTTTGTAGCCTGGAAATGAGGAGTGTCACCGTCATAACGGTCCACAGGATGGAAATATTGTCCCCTCTGCCAGTCAGAACCTCCGGACATCGGCGTCCACTCACCGACATTTATCGGCGCAGCAGTATTTGAGCCTCCGTTAATAGAGACACACAGACTCTTGTCGCTTGGAGCAAATGTATAAATGCGGCTTACGTTTATTGACTCCTTTCCCTCTGCGATTACTTCAAAATCAGCAGCAGAAACGCCTGTTTTGAAATTGACGCGAGTAAAATTAAGCGCATCTCCCGTATAATAAAGCACCTGAGGATCAGCAGAAGAAGGGACCAGGGTCACGGCCTTTCCGCTCCACGATATGTCTCCATACAAATAAATCTTATCCGTAATCGTTGTTTTCAGCGTGCCGTTAGCTTCCAGATTATTTATATGGAAGACAGCAGACCATGGCTGAAGATCCGTAGCCTCATCATAGATTGTAATCTCACCGGAAGCACGGTCAAGCACAATACGGTATTTTCCGGCAGCAGGAACAGTCCAATGACGTCCCGCTAAAACGAAGTCCTGGTCGAAAGCCGAAGCCTGTCCAGCATTGATGCCGTCTCCCTCCGCAGGCACTATCGCACCGAGCGAAGCATCCTCGCCATCATACATGCCTATGTACATGTCACCGGCCTGCAGCCCGGCATAGAAAGCGAACACATCCTCATTCTCAAGAGTCTGCGTCATAGCTACAGGAGCAGTCCCTGCCGCAGTACCCGAAACCATGAATTTGGCTACCGACGCAAGGTCCACATCCTCGAACACGACATCATCGGCTCCATACTGTACAATCCTGATTTCCTGCGCATCACCGATTACAGGCACAATCTTTATCAGAGCGGTACGCATGGCACCTTCATTTGCATCCACGGAGAAAGAAACGGTACGTACAGTCACAGCCTTGGTCTCAGGCGCAGGACGTATCCAGCCGGCATCAGCAGGAACAGAAACCTCGTACTCAATATTGGAAGTAACGGTTATATTCACGATTCCTCCCTCCTTGGAAACCGTCTCCGCATCAGCGACACAGCTGAACTGCCCAGCCTCGAACGATATGCATACGGCTTTATATGAAGAATCAGAATTCCTTATCGCCTTGATGATGACATAACCGTCAGCAGGAAGTTCCTCCGGAGCGGTGACAACGACAGCGCCCTCTTTCAGGACTGCCTCATATCCTCCGTGAGCCTCAACAAAGACACGTGTGGAAGCATCAGCTCCGACCACCTCGAACGGAATCTCCAAAGACTTTCCCGGAAGAATCGCAGCAATGTCAGAAGCCACCTCTATACGGAAACCGGCTTCGATAGGCAACCTGTAAGATTTGTCAGGATCAGAAGCAAGCACTATCGTGAGGTATCCGTCTTCAACGGTGACACTTCTGAAGAAAGAATCTCCGCCTGCCGAGCCTACCGCAAGCACATAGCCTCCGTTCTCGTCAGTAATCCTCTTCGGCTCCTCATTCTCATCATATTTCACCGTCCAATAACCCTCAGCATCAACTCCGAATATAGGCGTCTTTCCCGCGGCTCCGTCCGCGCCGTCATCTCCCTTCTCGCCGTCATTTCCGGCAGCACCGTCGTCACCTTTGTCTCCCTTGTCGCCTTTGTCACCCTTTTCTCCGACAGCCTTCACAGGCTCACCGTCAGAAAGAATCCTCTTGCCGTCAAGAGTCCAGTAGCCTTCCTCGTCTATGCCGACATCCAGCAGGACTGGGCCGTTCTCTACGGTAATATTATGCACAGAGCCGTCTCCGAGCACGATAGTATATACATTTCCTTCCTGACGGATTTCCTTAACCGTCTGGCCGGACTGACTGAAAGCCTGCAAGGCCTTGACATTCTCATTGAGAGCCATTACGGAATTAATCATGGAAGCCATCTTCTCTTCAAGAGTGTCTATGCGCTCCTCGATTCCCGAAAGATCCGTACAGGAAATGCCAAGCCCTGCCGCAGCTATTGCAGATGCAAAAAGCCAAAATACCTTTTTCATATTCAGTGTAATCAATTATGTGTTTCTCATTTCATTATTCAGCGGTAACGGTGAACGTCCCTGCGCGCACCCAGCCGGTGTCAGTCATCCGGCTTGACGCAGCAGCCGCACGGATTCCTATCCTGTTGTCATCCGTAGTGTCAACTATGCCGACTCCCCAAGTGTATGCACCGACAGCCACACCCTTTATGTCAACATCGAACGTATATGACGTGACCTCGCCTTTCAGCCACTGCGAAAGATCCGTCTGCTCATCAACAAACACCTTCACAGGCTCTCCCTTGCTGTCCAGAAGGGCAAAGGCGACCTTGTACTTGTAATTCCACTGCCTGATATTCACAGGACAATAGCCCCATCCGAGATTTGCCCAGCTGTGCCCCAATGTGACGCGGCTTGAGAAAGTCCCGGAGGACGGAACGGAAACCTGCGTCGGATAGAGACGGTAGCCTCCCTCGGCATTGAAACGCTTTACAAGCGAGAAAGAGTTCTCAAACCATGACTTGGTCTCGCCGCCCACACGGAAATCCATCATATTGACCTTTGCTTCCATGGACGCCTGGAACTCTCCTTCGCGCACATCCTCCGGATGATCCTTGCGGTATCCAGCCGGATCATTCCAATATGAATGGCTGCTCACGATGTATCCTCCTTCCATCAGTATTGGAAGCTTGTTGCTCCATTTCATCACATATCCCTTCTCCCAATCATTATAGCCCCAATCCTGGTTGTTCATTCCGAAAGCATCTGAACGGAGGCAATAGCCGTTGTCTATGGCTATCTGAAGCACATCCTCGCTGTCCGGCTGAGGAGACTTTCCCTCACTGACAGGATGCCCTATCTGGCGGTGGTAATTGATGACCAGCGGCACCTTCGTGAAATTTTCCGCATAAAGCCTGGTAATCCACTCCATCGTCTCAGCCTTGTATTCCGAAGTCCTGGCAGTCACGGCATTGTTCTGTTCATAGCATACATTATGTCCCTCACCCCATTTGCCAAGCCCGTAGCCGTCTATGAAAGCAGTCTTTGACGGGTCATTGAAATAAGCCGCAAATGCCTTTATGAACTCCTCGTAATGTTTCCTCCAAACCGGGTCTATGGCAAGCGGAGTCTTCCTGTCCGGAAACCTGCTGTCCGAAAGCCAATATTCGGCACCTGCGTCAAACACGAACTGCGGAGTGTTCTCCCTCTGGTCACGTCCGTCAACAACCACCCTGAACGCTATCGGAAGTTCCAGTTCCTCAGCCCTCTTTATCAATTTGTATATATTGCTCTTAGGGTCGTTCCAGGCATAAACTCCTTTCTCCGGGTTAAGGTTTTTCCACCCTGTACGTATATAGCACGCGGAGGCGTAGTCCCTGACAAGCACCTCTTTCCCAAGGTCAGCCACATATACCTTGGTGTCGAAATATGACGGGTCAGCCGTTCCCGAGACATACATTACCCATCCGTTGAGCGGGTTCTTGAGCACGGTCGTCCTGTCCGGGCTTATCTTCACAACCACATTTCCCTCTATTTCAGCAGGGTTTCCTCCCGTTACCGCAGGCTCCTTGCCGCAGGCACATGCAGAAACGGCAATCGCCGCAAACATCAAAACAGCATTCTTGATTCTATATCTCATCTCAAATTCATTTTTGATTTGCCTGCAGGCACCCCAGGAACACCGGGACACCGGCAAGCAATTCTAAAAGTCAAATTATCAGTCAAAACGTATCATGTTATTTCTGACATCTATGGTAATCTTTCCGAGCTTGGCCCCTCCGGCGGCAGGTTTCCATTTCCTGTTGTTCACCGCCTGGGCCATCGGAAGCCATTCACCCATAGTCAGCTCTATGTCGGCCGTCACAGCGACACCTGGCTCCGTGGCAGGCACGAATGCAAGAACTTTCGATATGAAATTCGTCGCGCTGTCCTTGTTAGGGTCGCTTCCGCCGGAATCCAGCTGTTCAAGCCCGACCTCGGAAACATTCTGGGCCACCTTTATGCAGAAGCCGTCGTTGATTGTGAAAGACGAGCCCTGCCATATCAGAATCTGCGGGTCTATCTTGGAAACCACGAACGGGAACGCCTTGCCTTTCCAACTGTCCCAACCGGTCATAGTGTTGATATAATAGTTTCCGGCTCCGAAAGTCTTCGTGAGAATCCAATTCTGCTTGTTCTCATATCCGAACTCCACTGTCAGGGGCTCAAGCCTGTTCTTTGGTGAGAAGAATCTGACTGTCTTGTTCTCGATATCTATAATCACTCGCCACCAGCCCTCTGCAGGAATGTTCCATGACGGAATAGTCTCCCCGTTCTCCGGCTCGGCCTTCACGGAAGCGGCATATTCCACAGATGCAGGCCTGCCCTCCTGAAGGTCATTGTCAGGAACGGTCACACTGCCCTCCGCAGGGCATATGTATGAGGTGATTCCTTCATATTCGATAGGAATCGTCATCATGCCCGGCTGTAGCCATACCTCTTCCGCATAGACAAACTCATTCTCCGGAGTCTTGGGCATGGTCTGCTTTGTCGTTCCGGTCACAGCCTCTCCGGAGAGGAAAATCCTGTCGGCATCGAAAGTCAGAGGGCGGAAAGGACGCACGCTTACTCCGACGGTACGCACTTCCGGCATTATGTACTTCGTGCCGCCGTCCCATTTTGCTATGACTTTGAACTGCATGTTCACGGCACGTGAATAATTCTTGCCCCATTTGTCAACAAGCAAGTTCTGGAGCTGCTGGTTGGTGTATTCCTTATAATACACACCGTCATCCTCAACTTCTCTCACACTGTTGCTGAAATCGTTTCCCTCTATGTCGAGATAGGTGACATATGTGACGATATAGTCGTCCGACATCTCCCTCGCCGGAGTCCATGAGAATGAGAGCGCAATCTCATCCGGAGCCTCGGCATCGAGTACCACCTGCTCCGCGGACACTTCAAGGGTCATGGTCTCAGTAACGTCATACATGCTTCTGTCCGGACCCTGGAACCCTCCTTTGCTGCAGCCGGCAAGCGCAAGAAAGCCGGCCGCCGCTAATATCATATATTTGAGTCTCATATTCAAAACATTAAAAAACCTTTTCCGTTTTTCCTGCCGTGCCTCTACCATCCCGGAAGCTGGCGAAGATTAGTATTCTTGTCAATATCATCCTGAGGGATAGGCCACCAATAGCTGATGAACCGCCTTGTCTGATATTGCGTCCTCTTGTAATAGTTGTCCCTGTTGGCCTTGGTGGCACGCGAATCCATTCCGTAATAAGGCCCGTCAAGCACGGTCTCAGCCTGTTTCCAGCGGCGCAGGTCATCAAAACGGTTGCCTGCCTCACAGTTCAGCTCAACTCTGCGCTCGCGTCTTATAAGTTCGCGAAGCTCTTCGCCAGTGGCAGGAGGAGCAATCATCCTGACTCCGTCACTGTCTGTTCCTGTACCATACTGAGGTATTCCGGCCCTTACGCGGATAAGGTTGACATATTTGAGTATCTCCGCCTGGTTCACAGGATATGTGCCTCTTGATATGCTGTACTCATTAAGGCACTCGGCATATGAAAGATAGGCCTCGGCAAGGCGGTATATCGCCCCGTGACGTGTCTTGTAAGTTCCAGAACCTTCACTCGGTATTGCCGAAGGATCGACCATCTTTCTCACGAGATATCCTGCCGTAGGTGAATCGTGGCTCGGCCCTCCGTCCTGTCCTCCCGAGAAAAAGTCTGTGAATTTGTTGGATGACTTGTGCTTGTCCTTTCCCCAATGGTACTGTTCATTGTAAAGCACGGATACATAGAATCTCGGCTCACGGTTGCAGTACATGTTGTAGGTTCCGGCCGTAGTGATGACATACTCTTTCTTCGCTCCCTCTGCCGCTCCCTGCTCTGCATAGAACCACCTGGTCTTGGCTTTCATTGCCTCTGCCGAATATCCGGTCTCGGAATATCCTGACTCGCCGTTGATTACCGGTGTCTTTCCGTTCTCCGTATATCCTGTGATAGGTATGAGGCCGTTGTTCATGAAGAAAGCATCAACAAGGTTCTGTGTAACTCCGATTGCTCCGGCTCCTCCCATGCTGCGCGGATTGCACTGCCTGTCGAAATAAGCGCCGCTATCATATGTCTTCGGAAAGAGCACCTCATGGTTGCCCTGGTCATATCTCATAAGGACAGCCTTCATATAGGACATGTAAGGGTCCACGGAGCCGTCGTCAAGCCTTTCGACATAGAGGTCGTAGCCGCTTTCCTTTGCCGCCACTATGACGTCAAGGTTGGCATCTGCCGCCGCACGCCATCTCTCAGGGTCATATTCCGAGCTGAAAATCTGCACTCCGTCGCAGTTCACGAAACCTGAAAGGTCCGGATTGCCGTTGACAAGCGGACTTGCGGCGAAAGTGAGCAGACGGGCGCGGATGGCAAGGCACATCAAGGAAGTTGCCCTTCCGTATTTGTTGGCCTCCTCATACGAGGACGGAAGAATCTCCGCCGTTTCCTTGAGTTCCTGGGCCACCCAGTCAACCACAGTGTAGAAAGGCTGCTGCTTGAGCTGCATATCCGCGGCATCAGTGCCTTGGGCAGGGTCCGTAATCATAGGAACGGCTCCGTATGTCATGACCATCATCGCATGGTAATATGCTATGAAAAAACGGCACTCGGCCTTCATCCATTCGATTTCCTTTGCGGAAACATCGAAAAGCGGATGAGCGTTCTCCATGAAGATGTAGGCAGAGCGGATTCTTTTTGAAAATTCGTTCCAATAGCCTATGATTCCTCCTTGAGCGGGAGTGAAGTTGCCGTTCTGGTAAAGTATGGCCTTGAAGCCCTGCGATTCCCAGCCGACCGGAGGAGTCAGGTCATCAGCCACCGCAATGGCTCCGTCATAGTGGTAGAACGTAGGGATGCCGTTATAAATGTAGGCAAGCCAGCGTTCAAGATTGCTCTTGTTCTCAAAAGCCGCCGGAATGTCAAGCTGGTCATCCGGCTGCTTGTCAAGATAGTCACAGGAAACAATGGAAAAAGCCGCAAGGATTCCCGCAATCAGTATATGTAATTTTCTGTTTTTCATTTTCATACAATGATTAGAATTTGAACTCGACGCCGGCAGACATGGATTTCATCACCGGATATGCGGCGCCTGTGGCAGAAGCAAGCTCAGGGTCCCAAAGTTTGAACTTTGAGAATGTGAGCAGATTGGTTCCCCTGAGGAATACCCTGGCACTTGATATGAACGATTTCTCCGCGAACCTCTTAGGCAGCGAATAGCCGATCTCGACATTCTTGAGCCTGAGGAAGCTCATGTCACGGAGCCACCATGTGGACTGCTGGTTGTTGTTTGCGTTTGTGCCGTAGTCCAGACGCGGATAGAACACATCTTGGCTCGGATTCGCCTCTGTCCAGCGGTCATTGTAATTGGTGAATATATTATAGGTAGTTCCCTTGTTGGAAGCTGGGATTATGTTTCCGGAAAGAATGTTCCATGTCTTGCCCACTCCCTGGAAAAGGGCCGAGATGTCAAGGTCCTTCCAAATGAATGTGAAGCCGAAGCCATACACAAGCTCAGGGTTTTTCGTTCCTCCTATCGGAGACTTGTCATAGACGTCAATCCTGCCGTCTTTGTTCACATCCTTGTATTTTATATCTCCCGGACGCACCTTCGAGACAAGGGTCACGACAGGAAGGTCAGGCCTGAGAATGCCGTTCTCCACATCCACGAAGTCATCGTATGTATATAGGCCCTCGTCGATATATCCGAAAAGCTGGCCCACGGGATGACCTGTCTGCGCCCTGTTGGTACCTATGACCGCCTTCGGCTCATCCATCTCCACGATGGTGTTGTGGGCATATGTCAAGGTTCCCATGACGCTGAGGAAGAAGTCGCGTCCGAACTGCTTCCTGACATTGAGTGTCATGTCGAAACCCTGGTTCTTCACCTTTCCGAAGTTCTGCCAAGGAGCCTTTATGAAACCTGCTGTGGCAGGTATGGATGTCCTCTCCATGAAGATATTGTTTCTCCTCTCGTCAAAGAAATCCACCTGAAGGTCTGCCACACCGTCAAGAAAACCTATTTCGAAACCGACATCGGCCTTGTTTACCTTCTCCCATGTCAGGTCAGGAACAGCGAAATCGCCTTCCGCCATACCGTTCTTGTTGTAGTTGGACTCATAGCCCCACCTGTATTCTCCGAGAGTGTTCCAGTCATCCGTGATTGTGGACAGATAAGCGAAACGTCTTCCGTCAAGCGAAGCATTGCCGGTCTGGCCGTACGATGCCCTTATCTTGAGCTTGGAGAGCACACGTCTTGCCGAAGCCATGAAAGGCTCCTCGGAAATCACCCAACCTAATGCTCCTGAAGGGAAGAATCCGTACCGTTTACCCGGCGCGAAGTTCTCCGAACCGTTATATCCGAAATTGAATTCAGCCACATATCTGTTGGCATAAGTATAGGAAGCTCTTCCGGCAAGTCCCTGGTTACGGTAAGGAAGCTTTGCTCCGTTATCATAGTTCCTTCTGTTGAAAAGCAGCAGGCCGGACACCGCATGGTCTTTCCTGAAAGTCCTGTCGTAAGTCAATGCGGCCTCCATGTATATGCTCTTATTGCCGAAAGTTCCTGAAGAAGAGTGGCCGAGAGTGTTGCTGCCGTTGCTTTTTACTGTAAGAATCAACGAGCCGTCCTCATTACGCCCCGAAGCAGGATTGTAGATGGTAGGATTCATCGAACGGCTTACCGTTCCGGTAGAATAGCGGTCAAATGAGAATGTTCCCCTGACTTTAAGGCCCTCGGTGATGAACTTCAGATCCTGCTCCAGGGTGACGAGAGTCTCTATCTTGCTCGCCGTGGTCCTGTTGTATCCCCTCTGTGTCGCCATGGCCCACACATTGGACTCCTCGTTGCCAGGAATCTCGCCTGTAGAATACTGCACGGGGAATTTGAACGGCACGGCACGGAAAGCCCTGTCAAATATAAGGCTTACACTTTCCGGAGTGGCATTGCGCTCCTGCAGATAACCTCCGATGTTGATGCGGAGCTTTGTAGTGTTCGTAATCTTTATATCGACATTGGACCTCACGTTGTACCTCTGAAGCTTTATGGAAGGGTCCCATTCCTTGCTCAGGTCACGGGTAAGTATTCCACGCTCATTATAAACTGCGGCCACCATCGAATATACGACCCTCTCATTTCCTCCGCTTATCTCGGCTGTGACACGCTGGTTATTCGCCCAATCCTTCGATATGGCATCTATCCAATTCACGTCCGGATAGATGTCCGGGTCATAGCCGGCACGTGTCTTGGCTATCTGGTCCGTATACATCGGCAGGGAACCGGTATCAACAAGCACATCGTCAAGCAGCTGCATATAATCGGCTGCACCGATATAAGAGGGAAGCTTTACAGGCTGCGTACCTGCGAACTCAGCCTTCAATGTAACCTTCGGCTTTCCGGCCTGGCCACGCTTGGTATTGATGAGGATGACTCCATTTGCCCCCCTCACGCCATACACGGCACTTGCGGCCGCATCCTTGAGCACAGAAAAAGATGCTATTTCCTCTGCATCTATTGTGTCAAGACTTCTCTCGATGCCGTCCACCAGCACAAGCGGGTCGCCGCCGACTCCCTGGAAAGTCGAGATGCCCCGAATCCAGAATGTCGAATTGTCATAGCCAGGCTCTCCCGAACGCTGAATGGCAAGCACACCGGCAACATTTCCTGCCAGATTGTTCGTAAGCGAACGGCTTGTCGAGACCTTCAGGGCCTGCGGCTCCACCGTCGTAATGGAAGCCACGACAGACTCCCTTTTCTGTGTACCGTAAGCCACGACTACGGCATCATCAAGCTGTCCGATGTCCTCAGCAAGTTCCACATTGATGACCTTGCGTTCACCGACCGTCTCCTCTTTGGTGACGAAACCTACAAAATCATAGACAAGAACCGTCCATTTCTCGGGAACGGCAATGGAGTAATTTCCATCGAGGTCGGTGATGGCATTCACATTCTTGTCATTTTTCGCATAGACCGTGGCACCCACGAGCGGCTCGCCCTTTTCATCGGTAACGTTACCGATTACTCTCAGGCCGTTCCCCTCCGGAGATGCGCTGCCGCGAGGCTGCGCCGAGCCCCACAATGCACTGCCGGAAACAAGTACCGCCAGCAAGAGGCCGCGCCTTAAAAACCTTGGGTATTTACTTAGAAACATAGAAGTTGTTAATAATGTGATTAATATTGTTTATTCAACTGTCACGTCCATCAGCCTCAGCCATCCGTCCGGGGTCACATTCTGCTTTGCAGCAATGAATATTCCCGGCCTGTTGTCCTTCCATGCGTCGGCGATGCCTACCGCCCAGGCATATTCTCCTGGCGGCACATCGTCATAGACCGTCTCAAACACATAGCTTCTTGGCTTTCCCTTTATCCAGTCAGAAGGCCTGGCCTGCTCATCAAACCTTATCGAAACCGGCTGAAGAGTCTCTTTGTCAATCAGTGCAAAGGCCGTCCTGTAGCGTCCTTCCCACTGTTTTATATTGGTAGGGCAATAAGACCATCCGAGATTCTGCCACCTGTGGGAGATTGTAACCTTGTCACCGTGGCCGAAACTCTCCGGAAGCGTGAGCCTGTCCGGATAAATCCTGTAGCAACCCTCCTGTATGAAGCGTTCAACATACTCGTATGCCTCATTGAACCATGACCAGGCTTCACTCACCTCAAGGCTTTCATTATAGCGCAAGTCCATAGTATTGACGCATGAGCCTTGGGCATCCAAAAACTCACCTTTGCGGACATCCGCCCAATCCCTGTACCCGTCTCCCTTATAATTATCACCATGCGACGCCTTTACCCAGCCGCCCTCTGAGGCGACAGGAACATCATACCTGTTGTTGAAAAGCATGGATTTCTCCCAGTTTCCGAACCATGTCTTCATCCCGAAAGCCGCGCTCTGGAGCGAGAATCCCTTGTCCACCCCTTTCTGCACCAATCTTTCGGAATCAGGGTCGAACCGGTCCCCGTCCCACTGCACTCCAGTACCTATCCATCTGTGCGCATTGAGCGTAATCGGAATCCTCGTAAATTCCTTCACGAATGTGTCGGTCAGAAAATCAAACACCTGCTCGCGCGGAGAGTCGTCTCCGGTAGAATATATGCAAGCATGGTATTCTCCCCATTTGCCTATGCCGAAACCTCCGGCAAAGGCAGTGATGTCAGGGTCGTTGAATTCTTGTGCGAAAGCATGGATGAATCCGGCATAGCATTCCTGGAATATCGGATCATCAGGATATGGTGTCCAAACCTTGGCTGAACCGGTCTGTGACTCAAAAACCTTGCACCCTCTCTCGCGGACATATTCCGGACACGCATTGTCATGCTTGTCACGGCTGTCAGCACCGAAATTGAATGCAAGCCTCATATTCCTCTCCCTGGCTCCTCTGACCAGCATCTTGAACCTCCTGGCCTGAGGGGTATCGCAGTCGTCCTGCCACGCATAAACACCCTCTTGAGGGTTTGCCTCCGCCCATATCACTCTTATAAGCAATATAGGGGCGTAGTCCCTCGGGACATTCACCGTTCCCTTTGATGACGGAAAGTTGTCATATCTTTCCCAGAAATTTTCACTGATACCGCTTCCGAGACCGGAATATATCATCCACCCGGAGAATGGATTGCGGAACATAGTAGTCCTGTCAGGAGATACCGTAACGGTTTTCCCCTGCGGATCCCCGGTCATGTCCCCGGCCTTTCCATTATCGGGAGCACAGGAAACAAGCAGAACCAAGCAGAAGAGTCCGTACAACAGAATCTGAACTGCAGCGAAGCTGCGGGATAATTTGAATGGTGTCATTTGCGTGTGTCAATTGTGTGGTATGACACAAATGTCGCATATAGCATCTAAAACGACGGATACCATTCATACGGAAATGGTTTCATTTTGTACACAGGACGAAAATCGGCCGAAATGAAACCTTTTATGTACTCTTCCCCTTCCTGAATTCGCTCGGAGTCATGTCATAGTGACGCCTGAAGCAGATGCTGAAATACTTCGGGTTCACAAAGCCTGTCATGACGGAAATCTCAGATATCGTATAGCCGGATTCACGCAGAAGCTGCGCCGCCCTTTTCAAGCGCACATCCATGATGAACTCCTTTATGGACATGCCCGTGATATCGTTGATTTTCCTGTACAGAATAGTCCTGCCGACAGCCATGTCCGACACGAAAGCATCAACATCATAGCCACAATTGTCCATATTCCTCTCAATATTGGACATCGCCCTCTTGAGCAGTTCCTCATCCATGGATGAAATCGTCATCTTGGACGGCTCCGCAATATATTTCTTGCTGTATATTTCCTTGAGCTTACGCTGTTCGGCGACAAGATTGTCCACCTGCCGAAGAAGGAAGTCAATGTCCACCGGCTTGTCCATGAAGACACTTGCCCCGCTGTCCATAGCCCTAACCCGATTGTCATCCTTGTTGCCGGCACCGGAAAGCATTATTATAGGAATGTGGCTTGTCCGAAGGTCCGAGCGTATTTTAGTGCACACCTCAAAACCGTCCGCCTCCGGCATCACCAGGTCGGTCACCACAAGCTGAGGATTGACTTTTATAGTCTTTGCCATGCCGTCAGTGCCGTTGGTAGCCGTATAGACATTATATTTCTTTGACAGTCTCATCTCAAGATAGTTCCTCAGATTGACATCATCCTCTATCACTACCACAGAATTAGGTTTGCGCAATCCTTTGGCCTCAGACTCCACAAATGAAGCCTCAGACATGAGGTTATCCGCCTCTGATACCGCATATTCATATCTTCCGTCCGTATCATCCCGCCGCTCACCTTCCGGAACAAACGGAAGCAGCACCTCAAATGAGACTGTGGAATTTTCCGATTTGAGCACAATCCTGCCTCCGAGATCACTGACGAGCTCCCTCACGATTGCAAGCCCGAGTCCCGTGCTGCTCTCCATTGTATTGCCAGCTGACGGAATTTTTGAGAAAGCATCGAATATGTGCGTCCTTCTGTCCTCAGGTATGTCAGTGCCGGTATTGGTCACAATGAGTGAAATCCACCGTTTTTTTCCCGCCGGCTCATCCTCAGGATGCAGCACAAACTCAATCCCCACGAAACATCCTCTCGGAGTATATTTGAAAGCATTGGAAACAAGATTAGTGACAATCTTTTCCATGACATCATAATCAAACAGGGTATAGAAACTCTCCGTATTGCTCCGGAACCCTGTCTCAATATCCTTGCCCCCTGCTATGTTCTCAAAAAGTGAGAATATGTTCCCGATGAAGCGCACAAGATCTCCCGGCTGATGGTTCAGTGAAAGTCTCTGGCTCTCAATCTCACGGAACTGCAGCAGCTGACTGATCATGCGCTGGATACGTGTGACATTCTGCTCTATCAGGCGTACATATTTCATTGCGGCAGACGTTTCGGAAAGATGGTCCTTAAGCTGCTTGAGAGGGTCCACCACAAGAGTCAGAGGTGTCTTGAGGTCATGGGATATGCTCGTGAAGAAATTAATCCTCGCCTGCGTAAGCTGTCTCATGTTCTCCTCCTTTATCTGCTCAAGCTCAAGCTTCTGCTCAAGAATTTTCTTGTTGGTGAAGAAACGCCAGCATGCAAAGGCGGCAGACATGACCAGGAGCGCATAAAGCACATAGGCCAGCGGGGAAAGAAATGGTGAAGGACGCACCTCAAAGCGCAGGGAAGTAACCTTGTCTCCCCATATCCCGTCATTGTTCGCAGCCTTGGCCTCAAACACATATCTTCCGGGCCTCATGTTAAAAAAGGAAACCGCTCTCTGTCCGTCAGGAAGCACCATCCAATCATCTGACAGGCCTCTCATGCGATATGCATACCTGTTCTTGTCCGCATTCAGGTAACTGTCCGAAGACAGGAGCACACCGAAATTCGACTGCCTGTGCGAAAGCACCACAGGCGCGTCATCCGAGGAGTACCCGAAAACGGAAATGGATTTGTCCAATGGCGAGTTTTTCTCCTTTGGAACAGCCAGGGCATTGTTGATGAACAGGCCCGTAAAGAACACTTCCGGCTTCTGCCTGTTGGATGTCATGCCGGAAGGCGTGAAGAGAATAAAACCGTCGGTACCGCCGAACAATATCTCCCCTGCAGATGTCCTGAAATATGACCTTATATAATATGACCCGCAATTCTCGTCACTGTCTATGCTGGATTTGGAGAACAGGCCAGACTTTGCCGAATAGACATGAATACCGTCATCCGTGCTTAGCCAAAGGTCACCCGAAGTCTCATCTTCAACTATGCCGAACACAGTCCTGCCATACAGGGTATTTCCGGCAGAATCAGCAAAATTCACATACGAACCGTCCGGATGAAGGACGTTTACTCCACCTCCCCCCGTTCCTAACCAGATATCTCCGGAAGAGGTTCTGCAATAAGAAATCAGGCTGTTTACAGGAAAAGGGCTATTTTCAATATAATGCCGGCGCATTATTTTTCCTGAAGAGACGTCAGCGACCGCCAGACCGTAATGCGTAAGAAGGCACAGATTGGAATCATCATCAAAGAAAATCATTTCCGCCTGAGTGGATGTCTTCATGCCTTTTTCGTCAATGAACAGACGGGAGTCCACTCTTCCGCCGCTTTCTGAGGCATATTTCAGATTCTCATCCGGACTTGACATCCAAAGTCCCCCCTCTTTGTCACGGAGAAAATTATATACGCTCAAGGGATATTGGGAAGAGGACTCGGCCACTTTTAAGAAACGGCGAGCCTTCTCATCATATACCTGGACGCCTCCGTTGAACGATGCCACCCACATGCGTCCTTTCTCATCTTTCCGTATCCTCTTTATGAAATCCGATGCAAGCCCGCAGCCGTCAGACTGCATAAGGTATCTGAACTCCCCCGAAGACCTGTCCAAAACCGAAATGCCTCCTCCTTCTGTCCCGACCCAAAGGTTACCGTGACGGTCTTCCCCGAAACAGCTCACAATAGGGTGAGAAAGGCCTCCCGGGCGTGCAGAAAAGACGTTCACATCATTCTCAGACAGAGTGCAATAGGCTAGTTTTCCCCCATAGGTGCCAACCCATAGCCCGCCGTCCGGGTCCGGGAATATCGACCATACGGAATTGTTCGGCAGGGAATATCTGCCGCCAAGGTCCATCCTGAGCAGCCTGGTCTCCTCCGTAACCGGTTCCATAAGCAGAAGGCCTGCCTGAGTCGCAATCCATATGATTCCCGCAGGGTCGGCGTACATGACCTTTGCCCCCGACGAGCGTCCAGAAATCATACTGCCGGCAGAAGACAGCCTAACGGTCCCATCAGGCATGCACTTGAAAAGTCCGTCCATTAAAGTCAGCACATATACAGTGTCACCGACCCTCAGGACGTCCTTTATTTCCGTGTCATCACCTCCAACAACTGCAAACCGTCTGAAAGTCCCTGTCTTGGCGGAATAGCTCATCAAGACATTCCTGACAGAAGCATAGACTTCATTTCCGGAGCAGAAGACAGAAGACACCGATTCCTCCGGAGCAAGCCCTGACATCAGCCCAAGACCGGCCACGCCTGAGGATATGCTGTCAGCAAGGAACATTTCAAGACGCCCGTCACGTACCATCCAGACTTTTCCATCATCCGTAACGTCAAAAGGACCTATGTTGCCGGGGAAGATGCAGTCGAACGACATGTCCTCATAACTGAACAAGATAAGTCCGTGATTGCTTCCGATAAAAAGACGGCCCTCACTTCCCGCAATCTTGACCTCACCGAAATTCCAAGGATCCATGGGAGCGATTCCCATGACCTCATCTTCCATTCTCCTGAAGCCGTTGCCGTCATACAGGCACAATGCCTCATGACCGCTGAACCATATCCGCCCAACCTTGTCCTTGGCAATGCCGTGTATCCCGCCATAATATGCGTTATTGGGCACATAATGGAATTCGTATTGCGGTATCTCAACGGCAGATGCGGACTCGCAAGCTGACGCAAGCATCACTCCGGCCAGCAAGATTCCGGCTATTCCTGACAAAAATTCTCTTGCATTCATTTTTATCATATCCGCTTGCCGAAAATCTATTGCTACAATGTGAAGACCCTGTTATCGTGATGCGCCTCATCCATCAATGCGGTCAGCTGCATGACAATATCAGGATGCCCGGCTGCGACATCATTCCGCTCATAAGGGTCTGATGCAAGGTCATAAAGTTCCACAACGGTTTTATCCGGACATTTGACATTCAGCCTTACGGCTTTCCAATCCCCTTTTCTGACTGCCTGCTTTCCATTTTCAGCATGAAACTCCCAATACAGATAATCATGCTCTTTCTGTGCATCAGCATTTCCCGTCAGAACAGGAACCAAGGACAACCCGTCTGCATTTTCAGGCAATTCCGCCCCTCCGATTTCCGCAAGCGTAGGCATGATGTCCCAGAATGCGGAAACCATGTCAGACTCACAGCCTTCAGCGACCTTGCCCGGCCATCTCACAACAAACGGAACCCTTATGCCGCCCTCATACAAGTCACGCTTTATGCCGCGCAAGCCTCCGTTGCTTTTAAAAAATGCAGGATCAGCACCGCCCTCCTCATGAGGTCCGTTGTCTGAGGTGAATATGATTATGGTATTGTCTGACAGACCGTTAAGTTCAAGGCATTTCACAATTTCACCCACATATCCGTCAAGTTGATTGACCATGGCCGCAAATGTAGCCCGCGGCTCCGGCTGGGGACAATAGCATGCCACATTGAAATCCGGGCTGCCGTATTCCGAGCCGGCTCCTGTGCCGCCGAAAGGAGTCTCTTCAAATCTTCCGCGGTATTTATTCATCAGCTCACCTTCCGGCATGAGAAGCTCGGCATGCGGGAGCACGCACGGATAGAACATGAAGAACGGTTTTGACTTATTGTCCTCTATAAATTCAATCGCCTTTTTATGGATGGCATCACAGGAATAATTCACAGCAGGCTCTCCGGACGGGTTAATCACAACCTTCTCACCATTGTGCCACAAATGTTCAGGGAAATACCTGTGCGACTGCCTCTGGCATATATAACCGAAAAACTCATCAAATCCGCGGCTGTTAGGATCACCCTCGGAACCCGCTGCTCCAAGTCCCCATTTTCCGAAAGCTCCTGTCACATATCCTGCATCCCCGAGCATGTCGGCCATAGTCACGATTTCGCCGAAAAGAGGCTGCTGCCCTTCCGGCTGAAACTCCACGTTATCCCTTATAGGAGTATTTCCCGTATGCATACCTGTCATCAGCGAAGATCTCGATGGAGCCGAGACGGCCGTTCCGGAATAATGCTGTGTGAACCTCATTCCAAGGCTTGCCAATCCGTCAATGCAGGGCGTATCTATCAGCTCCTGTCCATAGCACCCTACGTCAGCATAGCCCAAATCATCCGCAACAATAAGGATTATGTTGGGTTTTTCATCAACATGAGCAGTGCATGACAAGGCTGCCGCTCCAGACACTACAGGCAAAATGTATCTTTTCGCTTTCATATTCATATCATCCGTCAAGGGCTATAACATAGCTTACAAAGTTAATGTTTTTCTTCTTAGTATATGACAATTTTCAGATTGAAGCTATATAATATTTTGATTATCAAAT
>ERZ778504.727-NODE-727-length-31202-cov-5.609818_pt1 | contig 31202 bp, 29 predicted proteins | sample MGYA00510046_ERZ778504 | MGnify/ENA primary metagenome ERZ778504 (study PRJEB29527, sample SAMN07138964) | mouse gut metagenome | material: feces | host: mouse | place: China:Nanjing | collected 2016-01-25 ...
AGAGATAATCTAAATTCACCCATAATTTTATTAAAAAAATGTGGGAGAGATTATGTTATTGTATTTGGTAAAGGTAAGAAGAACGCAGTAAATTGTTGCCGCATTACATTTAATGAATATAATTTCTGGCACTTATTAGGGTGCAAGCTAAATGACAAAAATCATAGGGAAGTATATAGACAGTGCAAAAATGGTGAGGATATATCAGAAAAACTTTCATTAGTACACAGTTATTCAGAAGCATATACCAAATGTGAGATTTTCAGTAAAGTATTTGACTTTGTTTCAAATGCAAAATGTATTAAAATCGGATATATTGCTAACTGTCCAGAAGAATATTATCTTACAATGGCATTGGGAAATGAGATTGGTATAATAGGATATGGTTATGCCAAAGGTGATAAATAGTTTATGATTCCGAAAACTGTCCAGGAGAAAAAAATATCATCAGTTTCACAAGATCTGAGTAAGATATTGTTTCTTATGAGCAAGAATCAGGTTCAAAAAACATATACCAATATAGAGTATGAAATTAAAAAAGGCGTCGCAAAAGAATAATTTTCGCAGATTTCTGATGACATAAAAATAAGTGATAGTATAAGTTAAGGCATATCGGATAGGGTGGACTTATCTGGTATTCCTTATTTTTTACGATTTTGGTGGTAGGATATGGAAAACGGCGCCGAATTGTAGTAATATAATACCGATATTTGCTTTGTATATTAAATGTTGTTTTTAAGAAGGAAATGAGTTATAAAATTCTAGTTTGATGGAGGTAGATTTATGAAATGTAGAGGTAGACAAGTAAGGGGACAGATTGTTGAAGAATATCGAGTAATACCAAAGGCTCATATTAAATTATTAGCGGGACAGACAAAAAGAAGTGATGCAGAAGCAGATATTACTGATGAATACTATATATTTGAGGCTATAAGTTATAATGGGGAAAAAGAAATTATTCAATGTGGTATGGGTGCTGCTCGACTTTTCTCGAGTTATTAAATCATGATGGATTGCCAATATTTAATCCTTTGCACATAGATAGAAATGTAGGAAGACATGGTGGTATTAACCTAGGTTTAGGTAGAAATGTAAACCAAGGACAAAATTGGAATCAGACAGCAAGACAGTTATACAATGCTATTATGTGGTTAATTATTGCGTGGAACGCAAGTCCTAATACACCTTTGTTTGAATTTAGAGACGATGTTATACAGTATCATAATTATGAGCCTTTTGATTATAAAGTTAAAAGGGTTAACACTGCGATAGAAAGAGGAGGTCATGGTGAAACTTTAACTGAGATAATAAACGGTTTTAGGAATGAAAATAATATTAGAGAAGATGTTTGCCAATGTAATTTGCTAAATGAAAAAATTAATAATATGACAGATAAAGATGGAAATCCTTTAAATATACAATCTTTCTTTTGATAATAGTTTGCTTGAATGTGAAATTTCAGGATATATTGTAAACTTTGTTTGCTAGGGGAGTCAGGAGGTCAAAAATGAGTTTGATATATGGGAACTATTGATATGTAGTCTGCTGTAAAATAGTAGTTAGTATTAGATGATTATAGATAGAGCACGAAACACCAACCAGTAACACGTCGTTTACGCTTTCTATTCTTATATAACAATAAGGATTTTGGATAGAATAATTACGGGTGATAAGTTGTTAGGGCAGATGGTGTTGTGTCTGAAATTCTTTTATTTGTCATAAATGAGCAAATTTAGAAAACTGCACAATAAACTTATGCCACTAAAGCCAAAACATCCTCAAAAAGAACATGCCTTACCCCGCACTGGTAGATGAAACGGAGCCATTCCTCTTGGATATGGTTATGAATGTAAGCATATCCATCCTCAAAAGACATGGTTTCACCACATCCAGTACAGGCAATCAAATGTGCCAGCGACATCAGCAGCCAGTACCTCCTGGTCCCTTTCGATGAGCGAATCTGGTACTTGTCAAACGCCAGTTTGTCCTTTGACTGGCGGAAGAACAGCTCCACTGGCCACCGTTCAACATATTTATCCAAGATCTCCCGGGTACTCAGAGATATATCCGTGCTGATGAAAGCCCGCAGGGCTTTGGGAAGATGGAATGCATCTTTTGGATAACTGATTAGAACCACTGCATCCTCAATGCCGTTGAGGTTCCCTTCATACCGATAGACATAATAACTCCGGCTGCAACGGTCACGAGGCTGACAGCGGCATCTGTCTTTCGCAAATGGAGGGCAAACTCATTTATCTTCTGCTTTATACCGCAGGGGTACAGTACCCGATTCGTTTTCAGCGCGCCAATAGTGTAGAAGCCCTTTTTGACAAAAGCATCCATGATGTCACCGCACGTATACCAGCTGTCGCAAAGGAAATAAGAGACCACTGGCGGTGTGGGCAGCTCACTGGCAACCTGCTGTACGATTTTCACCTTTGACAGGGACTTGTCGTACATGACGATGGAATAATTTGAGGACAATGCCATTGCAGGAGAGCATGACGGCCACGGCCTGATGCCCATAGTCCTGCTTCCCTTTGAGATGGGACTGGTGGAAATACGCATCTTCAATCGGATGCAGAGCCCGTGACGAAGGCTTTGTCTTAGATGAGATGGTGTCATCCACAATGCAGAACACAGGCTTCCCGGAGCGCTGGGCTTCCTTATAGATGACCTGGATGACAATGCTTTTAATCATGTCTTCCAGTCTGGAATCGTCCCATTTCCCCTTATTGAGGAAGTGGGCAACGGTGGTGCGGTGGCAGGGGCTGTACTTTTCAAAATCAATGGTCTTTCCATGATATCCAAGAGAAAAGACGGATATCAGTATTGCCATAATATGTTTCATGGTTGTCTGGGGAAAAACCTGGCATAAACTTAATTTTTTAAAGCAGTTGTAAAGAAACTCTGAATGGTATATACTGTTTTCTATAAGACATCATCCTTTGTAGGTTATTGTTTTCGTAGCAGATACAGTATACACCCACAGAGGCGTGATGTCTTTAGTTTTTAGCAATTTGAAGTAACTTTGGTAAAATTTCAAATTTGCTCATTTATAGTTATTATAAATGATTTTGAAAACACACAGCAAATTTTCATATAAAAATTTGATAAAAATAGTCGCTTTTTTGTAAAATATTGGTTATACTGAAAGAGCGTATAAATTTCTTGTATAAAAAACGAGAGGAGGCGTAACTGCGTGTTGGAATTAAGAAATATATCCTACCACGTTGAGGACGAGGACGGAAAGGATATATTAAATCATATCAACTTAAAGATAGACGATCGGTTTACGGCGATCACAGGGCCAAACGGGGGTGGGAAATCAACGCTTGCCAGGATGATCGCAGGGATCATACAGCCGACAGAAGGACAGATCATCTTTGAAGGGCAGGACATCACAGACATGTCCATCACGGACCGTGCAAATCTGGGAATCAGCTTTGCCTTTCAGCAGCCGGTAAGGTTTAAGGGCATCACGGTGCTCGATCTGATCAGGCTGGCAGCCGGGGAGAAGCTCAGCATCGAGGGCGCGTGCAAGTATCTTGCCGAGGTGGGGCTTTGCGCGCGGGATTATATTAACCGTGAGGTTAACAGCAGCCTTTCCGGCGGGGAACTCAAGCGGATCGAGATCGCGACTGTGATCGCCAGAGGCATGAAGATGTCCGTGTTTGACGAGCCGGAGGCGGGGATCGATCTTTGGAGCTTTCAGAATCTGATCAAAGTATTCGAGAAGATGCATGACAAGACGCAGGGAAATATCGTGATCATCTCCCACCAGGAGCGCATTCTGGACATAGCGGATAAGATCGTGGTGATCGCAAACGGCGAGATACAGAATATGGGGACGAAGGAGGAGATACTGCCGGGCCTGTTGAGCGGCAATCTTGAGTGCAAACATAATGCGGGAGGGTGTATCCATGGATGAGATTCAGAAGACATTGCTGATGCAGGTGGCAGATCTGCATGAAGTGCCTGCCGGCGCTTACAATATCCGCGCGAACGGGGAGGCGGCAGGCAGGCGTTCGACGGAGCATATCGAGATCGTGCCCAAGGAAGATAAGCCTGGGATCGATATTTTTATCAGGCCGGGCACGAAAAAGGAGAGCGTGCATATCCCGGTGCTGATGACACAGACAGGGCTTAAAGAGCTGGTGTACAACGACTTTCATATCGGGGAGGACTGCGATGTCACGATCGTGGCGGGATGCGGGATTCATAACGGCGGCGACAAGGCAAGCGAACACAGCGGGATCCATTCTTTCTATATCGGAAAAAATGCGAAGGTTCGCTATGTGGAGAAGCACTATGGTTCTGGTGAAGGTACCGGCGAGCGCGTGATGAATCCGGAGACGGTCGTGGAGATGGACGAGAACAGCTACATGGAGATGGACACTGTGCAGATTCGGGGCGTGGACTCCACGGACAGGGTTACAAGGGCCAAGCTTGGAAAAGGTGCACAGCTCGTCATCAGGGAAAAGCTGATGACACATGGGAAGCAGAAGGCGACGACCAATTTCTATGTGGATCTGGATGGCGAGGATTCCAGCACCAACGTGATCTCGCGCTCGGTGGCGAAGGATTCGTCAGAGCAGATTTTTTACTCGCACATAAACGGAAACAACAAGTGTGCAGGACACTCCGAATGTGACGCGATCATCATGGACAACGCGGTGGTGCGCGCGATCCCGGAGATCACGGCGAACAATATTGATGCAAGCCTGATCCACGAGGCTGCGATCGGAAAGATTGCGGGCGAACAGCTGATCAAGCTCATGACGCTGGGGCTTACGGAGGCACAGGCTGAGGAGCAGATCGTAAACGGATTTCTAAAGTAAAAAGTTAGTTGCAATTTTTTATAAATAAAAACGAAAGAGAGGTAGTACTATGGAGGCGATCAGGTGTATCGAGACAAGGAGAAGTATCAGAAAGTTCAAGGCAGAGCAGGTTCCGCATGAGACCATGCAGGAGATCGTGGCGGCAGCGGCCTATGCGCCATCGTGGAAAAACACACAGGTGACGCGGTATGCCGTGGTTGAGGATCCGCAGATCAAGGCGAGGATCGCGGAGGAGGCAACGCTTGGATTTGAGCACAACAGCGGGATCATCAAGAACTGTGCCGCGCTTGTCGTAGTCAACATGGTGCACGGCAGGAGCGGTTTTGAGAGAGATGGTTCCTACACGACATCGAAGGAGGACCGCTGGGAAGTGTTCGACGCAGGACTTGCGACACAGACCTTCTGCCTGGCGGCACATGACAAGGGCGTGGGCACTGTCATTCTTGGCATCTTTGACGAGGCGAAGGTGGCGGAGATCATCGGTGCTGAGGACGGACAGAAAGTGGCGGCGCTCGTGGCAGTGGGGTATGCAGATGAAGAGCCGGCTGCACCTAAGAGAAAGAGCGTGGATGAACTTGTGAAGTTTATGTAGAACGTTTGGGGTTTGAGAGGTATAAGGTTTTTGTGGGAAATGAAGACCTTATACCTTTTTATGCACAGACCCGTGCAGATGAAATATGCCGCTAAGGCGGCGCACGGGTCGCGCGGCGAGCAGGGAAAGTCTTCCCGGCTCGATTGCACAGACTCGTGCAGATGAAATATGCCGCTAAGGCGGCGCACGGGTCGCGCGGCGAGCAGGGAAAGTCTTCCCGGCTCGATTGCGTGGCTCCGTGAGGACAGGAGGACACTGAGATGACGATTCAAGCCGAAAATGAAATGTGGGAGCTATACACGAAGGACAGAGAGAAAACAGGCAGGCTGCACAGGCGCGGGGATGCGATGAAGGACGGGGAGTATCACCTTGCAATCCATGTCTGCATCTTTAACAGCAGGAATGAACTGCTGATTCAGCAGAGGCAGTCCTTTAAGGAAGACTGGCCGGATATGTGGGATCTGACAGCGGCGGGATCCGCCCTGCAGGGAGAGAACAGTTGTCAGGCGGCAGAGCGGGAAGTGGCAGAGGAGCTTGGGCTAAAGATCGACCTGTCGGACAGGCGGGCGGATTTCACGATCAACTTTGATTGCGGATTTGACGATTATTTCCTGCTGGAGCAGGAGGTTGATATCACACAACTTCATTTGCAGGAGGAGGAAGTGCAGGCTGTGCGGTGGTGCAGCAAGGAGGAAGCCCTCAGGATGCAGGAGGAGGGAAGGATGATCCCATACTGGTTTCTGGATAAACTGTTTGAGGTCAGGGGAATGTGCGATGCTCACGGAAGGCGGTAAAAGCAGCAGAAAACATTTTCCTGAACGATCAGGGGCTGTCGGTGCTGTGGGTCAGCGCTTCATAATCCTGCCGGAGAACCGCATATTGGGCAGTGTCGATAAAGGTGCCGTTTTTATAGTATTTTTGTCTGGCGATTCCTTCGTATTGCATACCGCATTTCAGCAGAACGTGCTCAGAAGCTGTATTTCCGGCAAAGACTTCCGCCTGGACGCGGTTTAAGCCTATTTTATGAAATGCGTATGCCAATACGGCTCGAAGAACCTCTGTCATGATCCCCCTGTTCCAGTGATCCGGCGCGAGCATATAGCAGGTGTCAGACATATGGCAGGATGCCTCAAGATTCCCCAGATTGATCGTTCCGATCAGTTGCTGATTTTCTTTGGATTCGATCACCCAGTGAAAGTAGGTATCTGATTCGTAATTTTTGGACCAGTTTCGTACTTTTTCTCTGTAGACCGTTATCTCTTCGATCGGATCAAACGGAAAATATCTGCAGACGGATTCATATTTTGCCCAGTTCTCATACATCATCTTGTAGTCTTCGGGGCGGATCCTTCTCAGCAGACACCGTTTGGTCTCTATATTCTGTGTTCCGATCATGTTCATATCAGTCACCTTCCAGATTTTACTAATTTTATATATCTTACTACAGGCTTGCGCATCGTTCAAGTACGTATTTGCGGGTGCAGTGCTTTTCATTTTCCTTTCAGTTTTTATCCCAATGCCTTGAAGCTTATTATGGAAAAAAACGATCATACTGATTGATGAATACTTTGGCTTTACGGAGGAGGAAGTGCGCAGGCTTTGTAAAGACTGCGCACTGGAGCACAAGTACGACCTGATTAAAGAATGGTACAACGGATACCTTTTTGGCAATACCAATGTATACAATCCGTGGAGTGTCATTCGGTATGTGAAAGCTTTAACAAGTCATGAGGATGAGTTTCCGCATTCGTACTGGGCAAATACTTCCTCCAATACGGTTGTGCGTAAGCTGATCGACATGGCGGATGACAGTGTAAAGAGTGAACTGGAGAACCTGATCGACGGCGGGACTGTCGAAAAGCCCGTTCATGAGGACATTACCTATGGCGAAGTGTACGAAAACATGGACAATCTGTGGAATTTCATGTTTTTTACAGGATATTTCAGAAAAGTGGACGAGCGCATGGGAGAGAATGATACGCGGTATCTGACGCTTGCGATCCCCAACCGGGAGGTGCGTTATATTTTCCGCGAAAAGATCATGGCATGGTTTGATCAGAAAATGAAAGAGCGTGATCTTACCCGGCTGCATACGGCATTTGTCAATAAGGATGCGCAGATGCTGCAGGAGGAACTGACGGATATTCTGTATGAAACGATCAGCTCCTTTGACGAGAGTGAAAATTACTATCACGGGCTGGTGGCAGGATTGTTATCGGGCATGAAAGGCTACCGCACAAAATCCAACCGAGAGACGGGCAAGGGCAGGTGCGATCTGTTTGTGAAGCCTGTATCGCGCCGGAAAGAGGCGTTTATCGTGGAATTCAAGACTACAAAGAAGATAAGGGAGCTTGAAAAAAAAGCGGAGGAGGCATTGCAGCAGATCGATGATAAAAGATATATCCAGGAGCTTGAGGACGACGGCTATGACATTGCAAGCAGTTACGGGATCTCATTCTGCGGAAAGGACTGCTGTGTCATGATCCGGGAAGGGACAGCGCCGGACTGGTAAGCGATGCGGTATCTTTATACTGACGACAAAATATATCAGACAGACTGCGTCATATTTTATGGCGTGGTCTTTTTTTGATGCACACGGGCGTCCAGAGGAAATATGTCAGCATGCGCTGACGGACGCCCGGCGCGCGAGCAGGGGAAGATTGCTCTTCCCTGCTCGATTACACACGGGTGTCCAGAGGAAATATGTCAGCATACGCTGACGGACGCCCGGCGCGCGAGCAGAGGAGGATTGCTCTTCCCTGCTCGATTACACACGGGTGTCCAGAGAAAATTTTGAAATGAAAGAAAATATTTCAAAAATTGTTGAAATAAAAGTTGACAAACGCACAATATACTGTTAATATAAAAGTACAAACTTTTGAAACAACAAAAATGCAGAAAATTAATTTTCATAACAAAAGTAACCGTTGAAGAAGTTGAAAAAAGTGGTAAAATGGAAGGAGAGGATCATTATGATATTCAGAAACAAAAAAACATAGGACAGCGAGGAGGTAATACGATGGATACAATGGAGCAGCGCAGAAACACGATTGTAGATTTGGTGAATCAGAGTGGAAACATCAGTTTCGCACAGCTGAAGAAGAGATTTCCCCAAATATCGGAGATGACACTGCGCACGGATTTGAAAGCTCTTGATGAGGCGAAACGGATCGTCCGGGTACATGGAGGGGCAAAGTCGGTGGACGTCGTGGTCGGGACAGACGATATGCTGAGCCGCAGACAGGTGCGGAACATTGAGGCGAAGCAGCTGATCACGCAGAAGGCGCTGACTTTTATAAGAAGGGATACGACCATCTTTCTGGACTCTGGCAGCACGACGACAATGCTCGCGTCGTGTATTCCCGACCAGTCCAACCTGATCTACACCAATTCCCTGACCTGCGCAGCAGAGCTTGGCAGGCTGACGCAGCCTTCGATCCACATTCTGGGGGGGAAGATGAACCGCTACAGCATGAGTGTATGCGGGATCCATACCGTCCAGGAGGTTCAGAGGATCAACTTTGACCAGGTGTTCATGGGGGTTACCAGTTACTGTGAACCGACAGGATTCTGCTGCGGCGTGGACGAGGAGGCAGTCCTGAAAAGAACCGTCCTGTCTCAGGCGGAACAGAGGATACTCCTGATGGATTCCTCCAAGGCCGGTGTGAAGAGTACATACGCCTTCTGCGGTCTGAGTGATGTGGACATTGTCATCTCGGATGACAATCTTCCGGAGGAATTTCGCGAGGACTGCAGGAGGCATGGGATACAGGTGATATAGGACGGTATCGTGTCCGCCGTGGATCAAGGGCAGGCAAAAATTTTGAAGCGAGGTTCTATATGAAAAATAGTGTACAACGTTTTGGCAAATTCTTATCGGCAATGATCATGCCGAATATCGGCGCGTTGATCGCATTTGGTTTCCTTGCGGCTTTCTTTAATGGAAGCGGCTGGATTCCCCACGAAGGGTTTGCTACGATATTTTCGGCGATCCTGGTGTATCTGATTCCGATCCTGATCGCCTCGACGGGCGGCAGACTGATCGGAGGGGAGCGCGGCAGCATCATCGGTGCGATCGCGGTGGTCGGTGCGATCATGAGCGACCCGGATACCACGATGCTCATGGCGGCCATGATCATCGGTCCGCTGTCCGGATTCTGCATCAAAAAATTTGATCAGGTGATGGAAGGACATATGCCTGCAGGATTTGAGATGCTGATCAACAACTTTTCTGTCGGCATTATCGGTATGCTGCTCGCCATGGTGAGCTATCTGGTGATCGGACCGCTTATGAATCTGATCCTGGCAGTACTGACAGCCGGGGTGAATGTGCTGGTGGATCATAACATGCTGCCGCTGATCGCGGTGTTTATCGAGCCGGCGAAGGTATTGTTCCTGAACAATGCGATCAACCATGGCATTTTCACACCGATCGCGACAGCACAGGCGGCAGAGGCGGGAAAGTCCATCATGTATATGCTGGAGGCAAATCCCGGACCGGGGCTTGGCGTGCTGCTGGCCTACATGTTCTTCTGTGAGGATAAGAAGACGAAGCAGTCTGCGCCGGGTGCGGTGATCATTCATCTGCTGGGCGGCATTCACGAGATCTATTTTCCATACATACTGATGAATCCGCTGGTGATCATCGCGCCGATCGCGGGCAATATCGCGGCGATTTTCTGGTACAACCTGACGAACGCCGGACTGGTTGGACCGGCATCGCCGGGCTCGATCATCGCGTATCTGATGATGGCATCGAGGGACAGCATGGTTTCGGTGATTGTCGGTGTGCTGATCGCGACGGCAGTTTCGTTCGGGATCGCATCTGTGGTCATACGCATGTCCAAGGGCAGGAGTTTGGAGGAAGCGCAGGAGGAAGTGGCGAGCAGAAAGGCGGAGGCAAAAGGCACAAAGACGGGTGCTGGGGCAGAACCGGTGGCTGTCAGAACAGAAGGTGTCAGGAAGGTCGTGTTTGCCTGCGATGCAGGAATGGGTTCCTCCGCGATGGGAGCGACGAAATTCCGGAACCGGATCAAGGCGCAGCGGCCGGATCTGACAGTGATCAACACGTCAGTCGACACGATCCCTGCAGACTGTGACATCGCGGTCGTCCAGATCACACTGGTGGAACGTGCCAGAAAGTCCGTGCCGCAGGCGCAGATCGTGACACTGCACAATTTCCTTGCGGATCCGGCGCTGGACGCACTGTATGAACAGCTCACTGCGAAGCCGGACACAGAGCAGGTGCAGCCGGAAGGGCAGTCAGTAGCGCAGAAGGCAGAATCCGTACATGGACAGTCGGCAGCGCAGAGGGCAGAGTCCACACAAGGGCAGGCAGAAAATGCACAGTCAGAAGTTCCGGAAGCGGATCAAAGGCAGATCTTAGTGAGGGATGGTGTGAAGCTGAACCAGAGTCCGGTCTCAAAAGAGGAGGCGATACAGGCGGCAGGTGAACTGCTGGCAGGACTCGGATATGTCGACAGATCTTATGTCGACGCCATGCAGGAACGCGAGAGACGGGTATCGACCTATATGGGCATGGGTGTGGCGATTCCGCATGGCACTTCCGAGGCAAAAAATACTGTGAGAAAGACAGGTATAGTCTTGATACAGTACCCGGAGGGCGTAGACTTCGGGGACGAGAAGGCGCAGCTTGTTTTTGGCATCGCGGGAATCGGCGACGAGCATCTCGAACTGCTGGGCAAGATCTGCGAGATGCTGGAAGATGAAGAAATACTGGAAACACTAAAGACGACGGATAATGTTGACTGGATATTAGAGCGTTTGAATTAAATGTTTGAAAATCAGGAGGGATTTTATAATGAAAGTAAAAGGCGTAAGGCTTCACGGGGCACATGATATCAGACTGGAGGAATTTGAGCTTCCAGAGATCAAAGACGATGAGATTCTGGTAAAGGTTGTGAGTGACAGCATCTGCATGTCGACATGGAAGATGGTGCAGGCGGGCAAGGATCACAAGCGCGTGCCGGAAAATGTGGCGGAGCACCCGGTCATCATCGGGCATGAATTCACAGGAGATATCGTCAAGGTCGGTGCGAAGTGGAAAGACCAGTTCCATGAGGGGAAAAAGTTCGCACAGCAGCCGGCTATTCCGGGACAGATGGAGTCTCCGGGGTACTCGTATGAGTTTTTCGGCGGGGCGGCAACCTATTGCATCTTCCCGAATGATGTGATCGAAAAAGGCTGCATCTGGGAATACGACGGGGACAGCTACTTTGAAGCCTCTCTCGGGGAACCGATGAGCTGCTGCATCGGCGGATATCACAGTAACTATCACACAGAGCATCTGTCGTATGAACACAAGATGGGAACCCTGGCGGGTGGAAATATCCTGATCCTCGGCGGCTGTGGCCCGATGGGGCTCGGCGCGATCAGCTATGGTCTTGCCTTTGAGAATAAGCCCAAACGGATCGTCGTGACGGACATCAATGACGCCAGGATCGCGCGGGCAAAGGAAGTGATCTCCGAGGAGGAGGCAAGGGAGAAAGGTGTCGAGCTGCATTATGTCAATACGGCAGATATGGAAGACCCTGTTGCAGAACTCCGCGCAATCACAGAAGACGTGGGGTACAGCGATGTCTTTGTGTATGCGCCGGTAAAGAGCATTGCAGAGATGGGCGACAAGCTTCTTGCAGTGGATGGCTGTCTGAACTTCTTTGCAGGTCCGACCGACACGCAGTTTTCGGCAAACATGAACCTCTACAACTGCCACTATGCGCGGACGAAGATCATGGGATCAACAGGCGGTAACACAGACGATATGAAGGAAGCGATCGCCAAGTCCGCGGCAGGAGAGATCAACTCGGCAGTCATGGTGACGCATGTCGGGGGGATTGATTCAATCGTGGAGACGACGAACAACCTGCCCAATATTCCGGGCGGCAAGAAACTGGCATATATTCAGTTCAATATGCCGATGACCGCCATCGAGGATTTTGGGAAACTGGGTGAGAAAGATCCGTTCTTCAAGGAGCTGGACGAGTGCTGCAGACGCAACAAGGGGCTCTGGTCAAAAGAGGCCGAGGATATGCTGTTTCGGCATTTTGGGGTAGAAAAGGCATAATATGATATAAAAACAGTCCGCCTCTGGGGCATAGATGTTCCCGAGGCGGACTGTCTTATGCACGCAGGCACCCGGAGGAAATATGTCATCAAACCGATAAAGCGGTTGGCTGACGGATGCCCGGTGCACGAGTAGGGGAAGATGCTTCTTCCCTGCTCGATTGCTATGCACACAGGCGCACAGATGAAATTGTTGCTGACGTAACGTGCGCCCAGCGCGGCGGGTAGAGGAGAAGGTGTGGTGAAAATGCATATAATAAGCAGAAAGTAATTGTGCAAGTCAACCAAAATGGAATATTTTGAAAGAAAATGAAAGAAAATGGTTGAAATTTAAAAATATCATGCTATAATAAAGTTATAACAAGTCAAAACACTTCAAAATCAATCATAAAAAAGATGGAGGTGATACGAGTTGCTCACAGAGGAAAGACATTCCATTATAATCGAAACGGTGAACAGAAAAAAGAACGTGGAACTGAATGAGTTGTGCGATCTGCTGGATACCTCGGAGTCGACAGTGCGTCGCGATCTTAGCATACTGCATGACAAAGGAGTCCTTGTGAAAGTCCGGGGCGGCGCCATTGCGGTTGACGACAGTTTTACATCCCTTGAGCAGAATGTGGACGAAAAGGCTGTTCTTTTTGTCAGGGAGAAGGAGGCGATTGCAAGATACGCGGCATCCATCATCGAGGACGGGGATTTTGTCTTCATCGATGCAGGGACGACCACGGAGAAGATGATCGACTTCATTCCGGCCAGACAGGTCACGTTTGTGACAAATGCGTTTGTCCACGCCAAAAGACTTGCGCAGAGGGGGTTCAAGGTATTCCTCCCCGCGGGGGAGATCAAGCTTTCAACCGAGGCGATCATCGGTGCAAGCTGTGTGCTGAGTCTTGACCAGTATAATTTTACCAAGTGCTTTATGGGGGTGAACGGAATATCCGTCGCGGGCGGGTTTTCAACGCCTGATCCCAACGAGGCCAGCGTGAAGGCGGCGGTGATCAATAACAGCCATACGGCTTACATTCTTGCGGATCATTCAAAGTTTGACAAGACCAGCTCTGTGAAGTTTGCGTATCTTAATAAATGCAGGATTATCACTGACAGGCTTGAAGATAAGAAGTATTTGTCAGAAACATCGGTAAAGGAGGTTTTGTGATGGTATACACAGTGACATTTAATCCGGCAATCGATTATGTCGTCCACATGGACGAGATGACCGTCGGAAGTGTAAACCGGGCCAAAAGCGAAAAAATCTATTTTGGCGGGAAGGGTATTAATGTTTCCATTGTACTTAAGGAGTTGGGAATTCCTTCAAAAGCGCTTGGCTTTGTGGCAGGTTTTACGGGAGTCGCGATTGAACAGGGGATCGCGGAGAAAGGCATAGAGACAGATTTTGCGCATCTTGACAACGGTTTTTCCAGAATTAACGTAAAGATAAAGTCGGGCAGCGAGACGGACGTGAACGGTCAGGGGCCTGCCATTGACAACAGGGCGCTCGGCGAGCTGTTTCAGAAGCTCGACAACCTGTCTGACGGGGATACGATCGTTCTGGCCGGCAGTATTCCGGACAGTATGCCCTCGGACAGCTACGAAAAGATTCTGGAACACCTGTCGGGGAAAAAGATCAGGGCTGTTGTCGACGCCACAAAGGATCTGCTGATGAACGTGCTCAAATACAAACCGTTTTTGATCAAACCAAACAATCATGAGCTTGGCGAAATGTTCGGCGTGACGCTGAATACCAATGAGGAGATCGAAGAGTATGCCAGAAGATTAAAGGACATGGGAGCGCGCAATGTACTGGTTTCGATGGCAGGCGACGGCGCACTGCTGCTCGACGAAAACGGAGAGACACACATCTGCGGCGTGTGCAAGGGTATGGTTAAAAATTCCGTGGGCGCGGGAGATTCCATGGTGGCAGGGTTTATCGCGGGTTCTGAAAAAGGGGATTATGAATATGCCCTAAAGCTCGGGACTGCCGCGGGAGGAGCAACAGCATTTTCAGACGGACTGGCGCAGCGAGAGGAGATCTTCGGGCTGCTGGAGCAGCTATAATAGAAGGGAGAGGTTCATTATGCGGATTGTCGATTTACTTGGAAAAGAAAGTATCACACTGAACGCAGCTCCGGGGAGCAAATCAGAGGCAATCGACATGCTGGTCGATCTGCAGGTGAAGGGCGGAAAAATTGCCGACCGCGCGGAATACAAGGCAGGAATCCTTGCAAGGGAGGAACAGGGTTCGACGGCTGTGGGGGAAGGCATAGCGATCCCGCATGCAAAGAATAAAGGCGTAAAGGCACCGTCGCTTGCGGCGATGACAGTTCCCGACGGCGTTGATTATGAGGCGCTTGACGACGAGCCGTCAAACCTGCTGTTTATGATCGCCGCGCCGGTTGATGGCGGTGATGTCCATCTCGAGGTGCTTTCCAGGCTGATGACTATTCTGATGGACGAGGATTTCAGGGAAAAGCTGCTCAGCGCAAAGGATACGGACGAATTCCTGAAAATCATAGACGACACGGAATCGGAGAAGTATCCCGATGAGCCGCAGGAAAAAGTCCAGGACAGCGGAGCCGACGGACGGATCAGGGTGCTGGCAGTGACGGCCTGCCCCACTGGGATCGCGCATACCTATATGGCGGCGGAAGCGCTTGAAAAAGCGGGCAAAAAGCTGGGCATTTCCATAAAGGTGGAGACAAACGGTTCGGGCGGCGCCAAGAATATCCTGACACAGGCTGAGATTGATGCGTGCGACGGCATAATCGTTGCGGCGGACAAGAGCGTGGAGATGTCGAGATTTGACGGCAAAAAGGTGATCAGCACCAAGGTTTCTGACGGGATTAAAATTCCCGAAGAACTGATCAACCGCATTGAATCCGGCGATGCGCCAGTCTATCACCATGCCGGGGAGAAGGCGGCAGAGTCCTCGGGCAGCGGTGAGAGTCTGGGCAGAAAGCTTTACAAGCACCTGATGAACGGCGTCTCCAACATGCTTCCGTTTACGGTGGCAGGAGGAATCTTTATCGCACTGGCGTTTCTAATCGACACGATTGCAGGCGCGCCGCAGGATGAAAGTTTCGGTACATATACCGCGGCAGCGGCATTTTTCAAGACAATAGGCCAGTTTGCCTTCAATTTTATGGTACCGGTTCTTGCGGGATATATCGGAAAAAGCATCGCGGACCGTCCGGGATTTCTGGTAGGACTGGTAGGCGGATATCTGGCGACAACTGGTTCGACTTTTGCAAGCGTTGCAGGCGGGGTTCCTTCAGGTTTTCTGGGCGCGCTTCTGGCAGGCTTTGCGGGCGGGTTTCTCATGCTGGGAATCGAAAAACTGTGTGATCACATGCCAAAGGCGCTCAACGGCATTAAACCCGTCCTGATCTATCCCCTTGCCGGGCTCGGAATGATCGCGGTGATCATGTGCGCGGTAAATCCGTTTATGGGTATGATCAACACGGGACTCTCGGATTTCCTCAACAGCATGGGCAGCAGCAGTAAGATCATACTCGGCTGTATCCTTGGCGGAATGATGGCGATCGACATGGGCGGGCCTTTTAACAAGGCGGCATATGTGTTTGGTACGGCGGCGATCGCGTCCGGCAGTTATGACATCATGGCGGCAGTCATGATCGGCGGCATGGTTCCCCCGATCGCGATCGCGCTCTCGACAACATTTTTCAAGGACAGATGGACAGAGGAAGAGCGCAAGAACGGCATAGTAAACTATATCATGGGACTCAGCTTCGTCACGGAGGGGGCGATTCCCTACGCGGCATCGGATCCGCTCCGCGTGATTCCCTCGTGTTTTGTGGGTGCGGCAGTTTCCGGCGGGCTTTCCATGGCGTTGGACTGCACGCTGATGGCTCCGCACGGCGGCATCTTCGTATTCGCGGTCGTGGGCAACTGGGCGATGTACCTGGTAGCTCTTGCGGCCGGTTCCGCGGCAGGCATGCTGATGCTGGCACTGCTGAAGAAAAAGAGAACAGAAAAAGAATGATAATGAAACAATCAATTTATTTGGAATTAGAAAAGGAGAAATCGTTATGGTATCAAAGAAAGTAACAGTAGTAAACGCACAGGGTATGCACATGCGTCCGGCAGGGGATCTCGCAAAGGCAGTCAAGGCACATCCCGACTGTGAGGTCACACTGACCGCAAATGGAAAAACCGTCAAGGCAAAGGCACCGATGCAGATCATGTCAGCCTGCATAAAGTGCGGCAACGAGGTGGAGATCACCTGCAATGGAGCCAACGAGCAGGCAGTGCTTGACGAGATCGCGTCGATGTTTGAAAGTGGATTTGGAGAATAAGTGAGTGCGCTCGTATCATGGAGGGAACATATGGCAGAAGAATTTTCAGGGAAAAGATTTTCAGGAAAAACAGTATATAATGGAATCGCAATGGGAAAAGTGATGGTTCTGCGCAAAGACCAGGAGCGGATCAGACGAACCAGGATCGAGGATCCGGAAGATGAGTGCGGCAGGGTGCAGCGTGCGGTCGATACATCAAAACAGCAGCTTGCTGCATTGTATGACAAAGCTGTGAAGGAGGTCGGTGAGTCGAGCGCCGCCATCTTCGAGGTGCATCAGATGATGCTTGAGGACGAGGACTATCTGGATGCCATCTCCCATGTGATACGGACGGAAATGGTCAATGCGGAATATGCGGTGGCGATCACGGGCGATAATTTCGCTGGCATGTTTGCCGGCATGGAAGATGAGTATATGCAGGCGCGCGCGGCGGACGTCAAGGATATCTCCGCGCGTCTGGTGAGAAATCTGTCCGGTCAGGTCGGCATGGATCTTTCCACGATGGAGCCGTCGATCATCGTGGCGGACGACTTAAGCCCCAGCGAGACGGTGCAGATGGATAAGAAGAAGATCCTGGCTTTCGTGACAGTGCACGGCTCGACCAACTCCCACACGGCGATCCTGGCGCGCATGATGAGTATTCCCGCGCTGATCGGTGTGGAGATGGACTTGAATGCGATCCAGACCGGAATGACTGCGATCGTGGACGGTGCTGCCGGGGAGGTCATCTTTGCACCGGACGAGGCGCAGTGCAGTGAGGCGGAGCGGAAGATCAAGAACGAAAAGGAGAAGCTTCGTCTGCTGCAGGAACTAAAGGGAAAGAAGAACGAGACCAGCGACGGCAGGACGATCCATATCTATGCGAATATCGGGAGTGTCAGCGACGTGGGCTATGTGCTGGAAAATGATGCCGGCGGGATCGGGCTCTTCCGCAGCGAGTTCCTATACCTTGGGCGTGATGATTTTCCGTCGGAGGAGGAGCAGTTCCAGGCGTATAAGCAGGTTGTGCAGACGATGGGACAGAAGAAGGTCATTATCAGGACGCTCGATATCGGAGCGGATAAGCAGGCAGATTATTTTGGATTGGGAAAAGAGGACAATCCGGCGCTGGGATACCGGGCGATCCGCATCTGCTTAAAGCAGCCTGAGATCTTCCGGACACAGCTTCGGGCGCTTCTGCGGGCGGCGGCGTACGGGAATCTCTCGATCATGTATCCGATGATCATCTCGGTCGAGGAAGTCCGGCAGATCGATGCTATTGTGCGGGAAGTGGACAGGGAGCTGACGGAAGCGCAGATTCCGCACCGGATCCCTGAACAGGGCATTATGATCGAGACGCCGGCGGCGGTGATGATCAGCGATGAGCTGGCGGAGCTGGTGGATTTCTTCAGCATCGGCACGAATGACCTGACGCAGTACACGCTCGCGATCGACAGGCAGAACCAGCGGCTCGAGGATTTCTACAATCCGCATCACAAGGCGGTCCTGCGCATGATCAGGATGGTGGTCGACAATGCGCACAAGTGCGGTAAATGGGCAGGGATCTGCGGAGAGCTGGGAGCGGACACGGAGCTCACGCAGGCGTTTGTCGACATGGGAGTCGATGAACTGTCCGTGGCGCCGCCGATGGTGTTGAAGGTGCGCGAGAAAGTGCGTGCGATATGATATAGGACAAAAGTCAGGCTCTTTGACGGCGGTCATGCATTCCGCCGCAAAGGGCTTGACTTTTGTTTTGAAAACTGTTAACCTATAAGAAGAAAAAAGTTAACATTGGAGGAAAAAGGATGAGTCTGTCAAAAGAACTAAAGCAAAAAATATGCGCAGGCGGGAACGTGATGAGGGATGAGGCGCTTGCGCTTGCTGATGAGCCATTGGATGACCTGACGGCAGCAGCCGATGAGATCAGGGAAAAGATGTGCGGGAACCGGTTTGACATGTGCACGATCGTCAACGGCAAGTGCGGAAGGTGCCCGGAGGACTGCAAGTACTGTGCACAGAGCGTCCACTATCATACGGCGTGTCAGGACACGTATCCGCTGTTGGCGACGGAGGTACTTTTGGAGGGGGCGAGGCGCAACCAGGAACAGGGGGTGCTGCGCTACTCGATCGTCACATCGGGGAAGCGTCTGAGCGATGCGGAGGTTGAACAGGTCTGCGGGAGTATCCGTGAGATCCGCAGGCAGATCGGCATTGAGGTCTGTGTGTCCTTTGGATTCTTAGATGAGGAACAGTTTCAGAAGATCAAGGCGGCAGGCGCATCGAGAGTGCACTGCAACCTCGAGACCTCGCGAAACTATTTTCCACAGGTCTGTACGACACATACATATGATGAGAAGGTCGCTGTGCTGAGGGCGGCAAAAAGCGCGGGATTGAGCATATGTTCCGGCGGTATCATGGGACTTGGGGAGACCATGGAGGACAGGATCGATATGGCACTCGCACTGAGAGACTTTGGGGTGAAGTCGGTTCCTGTCAATCTGCTGAATCCGATCAAGGGAACGCCTTATGAAAGGAATCGGATCCTCTCAAACGATGAGCTCTGCCGCATCGTGGCGGTCTTCCGTTTCATCATACCGGACGGGGATATCCGTCTTGCCGGAGGGCGCGGCCTGGTGGGCGACAAGGGGGCGAGGTGCTTTAAGAGCGGCGCCAACGCCGCGATATCGGGCGATATGCTCACGACAGCTGGCGTCACGGTCGCGACGGATATGGCGCTGGTCGAAGGATTGGGGTATGAGGTGGGGCTTTAGGAACTGTAGAAAAATAAGTGACACATCTTGCTTGTCTATTTCTCCAATCTTGCAGGACAAAAAGCCTCGCCGTAGCCCGCTACGCCTACGTTTTTTCTCCTACAATCTTGAAGAAATATCCTGCGCAATCTGAGCACTTATTTTCCTACAATTCCTTAGAGAAAATTTAGAGCTTGATATGATATGATACTTTTCAAACAGTAAGTTTGATCACCAGTTTATAAAATTTTTATATTTTGTCATGCAACGTTTTCGGATGCTGAAACGTCTAATAAATAAAGACAGGATTTTGCGGCAGAAGAAGATGAGTGACGGTAGGTCAAAGGTCAAAGGCCAAAGATCAAAGATGGTAGATCAGAGGTTGCAGATGAGAGACTATTGTGAGTGATTATGATAGGAGAAAAGTACTTATGGGGAATCAGGCACAACAGAGTCAGGAGCTGGAATTGTGGCAGGTGGTGAGTTCGCCCGCGCATACGAGGGGCAGGCAGACAAGACCGGGAAGATCCAACGCACATACCAGATCTGACATACAGAGAAGGGGAAACGTATCAGACTACAGGAATACAAGGACTGTGAGAACCGCGCGGACGGGAAATACTGGATCTGTCCGTATCGTGCAGACCAGAAATACGGGATCTGCCGGAACGGTGCGGATGAGGAATGCAGGATCTGCTGAGGCGAGGCGGACAAGGAACGCGGGATCTGCCGGAGTGAGGCGGATGAGGAATGCGGGATCTGCCGGTATGATCAGGACTCCAGGTTCAGGAAACAGGACGAGGGCACAGGCTTCAAAAAAGCAGAAGCCGGGACGGCGCGCCCGGATCAGCCAGTTCCTTGCCTTTGGATGGATCGTGGCGATGTCGGTCGCGATCCTCTTTATGGGAAAGATTTTTTATCAGAGCATGCAGAAGAGTCCTGTCGTGAAGGCGGAACAGTCAGAGAAGACATCTATCCTGGAGAACCTTCCGATCGTCGGGAATTCGGAAAAAAAGCCGGCGATCCGCGAGGATTTCCTGACTGTCAGCGAGTACAACCGGCCGGGGACAAAGCTTACCTCTGTCAGGAATATCTTTGTACATTACACAGCAAATCCAGGGACGTCGGCGGCACAGAACAGGAGCTATTTTGAGAATCTGGGACAGACTCATGAGCGGGCAGCGAGCGCGCACTTTATCATTGGCTATGAGGGTGAGATCATACAGTGCATTCCGCTGGACGAGGAGGCGTATGCCGTGATCGAGAGAAACGGGGATTCGATCTCGATAGAGTGCTGTTTCCTGGAGGAGAACGGTTCGTTTACGCAGGAGACCTATGATTCCCTGATCCAGATGCTTGCCTGGCTGACGGATAAATATGATCTGGAGCCGGAGGATATCCTGCGCCATTATGACTGCGGCGGAAAGCTCTGCCCGATCTACTATGTGGAGCATGAGGATGAATGGCAGAAGCTTCTCGATGATGTGGCGCACTATACATTATAGTTCATACATAATTCCTTTATGATACAGATCTGCAGAAAGATAACAGAAAAATCCCACGGTAAGTCTGTCTTCCGTGGGACTTTTTCTGTTATCCTGCCAATCAGCTTCTGAGGGTGGATATGACCTCCTGTGCGTTAAAGGGTTTGGTAAAGAACAGTTCGGCGCCTTCCCTGAGCGCTTCCATGAGCTTGTCTTTCTGCCCCGCGGCGGAGATCATGGCAACCATGGCTTCCGGGTCATATTCTTTGATGAGTTTCAGCGCTGTGATGCCGTCCATCACAGGCATTGTGATGTCAAGCGTCACGATATCGGGCTCGAGTTCTTTGTACAATTCTACGCCCTCTCTTCCGTTTGTCGCCTCACCCACGACCTGGTATCCGTTTTCGCTGAGCAGCTTGATGAGCACCTTTCTGATCAGCAGGGAATCGTCGACTACAAGGACGGTGGGCAGTGCCCCTGAGGTATCTATCTGGAGCTCTGTCCTGTTCAGATTCAGGGCGTGTGGTCTCTCCCCGGGAACGAAAGCCGCGTCTGTCGAGATGATCAGGTCAAACTCCGAATCATCGAGGTAGACAGGCATACAGTAGGCGTTTCCTGATAACTGCTGGTTCAGATACACTTCCGGCGGGATCATTTCGATGAAGATGTCATCATCGCTGAGTACAGAGTCAAAAAGCCCGTTATTCAGGTTGGCAAACTCGCAGACGGCGTCGTAAACTTCGTCGCTGCCTGTGACGGATATGTTCTTCGCATAGTTTTTGGCGAGTTTGACGATCCCGTCCAGCTCGTTTGTGGCGCCAAAGCCAAGGAAGATGTTGGAGTCGCCGACGGATTTTTGTCCGGCGAGCATGCTGTAAGCATATTCGGGAGCTTTTTTCATCCTGCCAAAGTAAAAATTGCTGGTGACAAATCTGGTGAGATTGCGCATGACAAGACCGGCAAGGTCTGTGATGGTCGCATCCCGCACTGTGGCAAAGAGTGGAACGACAGACTCAAAATCATCCTGCTTGACGGCTTCAAGTTCCTCGTCCGTGAATCCGTATGCCTTCTGAAAATCTTTCAGATATCCCGAGACTGTCTCCATAGACAGTCCTGTGGCGTTGACCAGCAGCTGAAAGAATCTCATCGAGACATCGCCCTGTCTGTCGAGAAGCCCTGACACCTGTGCATCTGTCAGGTATCCCATGCTGACAGCGATATCGCCGAAACGACGATCCTGCTGTGTCTGCTGGTGGTTGATCTCCTCGGTCTGTTCTTTTGTCAGCATGCCTTCTGCAATGGCGATCGTTCCAAGCTTGACGCGTGTCCTCTCCATTTCTGCCTGGAAAGAATTTCGCTGTTCGATGGTGATCACGGATTGTTCGACCAAATAGTTACTGAATAATTGTATAAACATAGCAATTCGCACCTCACTGTCTTTTTTGTTTACAATAGCCACCTGTAACGATCCAGTACTTTCATCGCAAAGTTTTGTCCTGAATGTTTACTTTTATTTTACATAATGATTGAATATTTAACAACTATTATTTTAAATATTTTGTTTTTTTTGTTAAAAATCTACATTTTTGCGTCCGATTGTGTTATGATATATAAAACGTCGGAAAATGTTCCGGCAATTGCGAAAGAGGAGAATATTGTGATGAACGAACAACAGATAAATGAGGCATCCGAGAAACTGATCAAAAAACTCCGCAGGGAGCTTGCGTTTACCAGGATCATGTGCCTGGTCACTTCGTTGCTGATCCTGGCGCTGCTCGCGGGCGGAGGATATGTGCTCAGGCAGGTGAACGGGATCATGGGACAGGTGCAGCCTGTGCTGGACCAGGCTGCGGCGGTCGACGTCGAGAATGTCAACGACACGCTGCGGCAGGTCAAAAGGTCGCTGGAGGATGTCGATCTGGCGCAGGTCGCAGAGATGATGGAGCAGGCAGTGGAGACGCTGGAGGAGGTTGATATCGAAGCGCTGAACGAGGCCATCAGCGGACTCGATACACAGGAGCTGTCCAGGACAATGGCGAATCTGAATGACGCAGTGGAGTCCCTGAAGAGGGTGGAGAGTTCGTTGAACAGGATATTTGGAAAAAGAAGTGTTTGAAACGGAGCGTGGTACGATGCTGTACGATTTTCAGACTGAGTACAGAGCGAAGCTCGTTACGCCTGATGAGGCAGTGAGGGTGGTAAAGAGCGGCGACTGGGTGGACTATACGAGCAATCTCGGCATGCCGGTGCTTTTGGACAGGGCTTTGGCGAGGCGCAGGGATGAATTGCAGGATGTGAAGATACGCGGAAATCTGATCATAAAAGGACCGATCGAGGTGGCGGAGTGTGATGAGAGCCAGGAGCATTTCACCTATCACAGCTGGCATTGTTCTTCCTATGAGCGTCAGCTGTGCGACAGGGGGCTGTGCTATTTTATCCCCATGGTATTTCACAACAATGCTGCGTATTATGAATATTTTCTGAAGGTCAATGTGGTGATGGTGAGCGTTGCGCCGATGGACCGGCACGGTTATTTTAATTTTTCTGTCAATACCGGTGTGGCGGCGCCGATCACGCGGACGGCAGATATCGTCATTGTAGAGGTCAATGAGAATCTTCCCATCATTCACGGCGGATATGACGAGTGCATCCATATTTCAGATGTGGATTATATCGTGGAGGGGGAACATGAACCGCTCGCGGTCTTGAAAACGTTCCGGCCGACCGAGATCGACAGAAAGATCGCACAGAACATCCTGCCCTATATTGTGGACGGCGCTACACTGCAGCTGGGTATCGGAAGCATGCCAAATGCAGTGGGTGAGCTGATCGCAGAGTCCGATCTCAAAGATCTGGGGATGCACACAGAGCTCTGCTCTGATGCGTATCTGAGCATGTACAGGGCAGGGAAGCTGACGAACCGGAAGAAAAAGATCGACAGGGGAAAAGGAGTGTTCGGCTGTGCGATCGGCTCACCGGAGCTCTATGAGTGGGTGGACGACAATCACGGCGTCGCGGCATATCCGCTGGAATATGTCAACAGGCCGAGCGTCATCGCCCAGATCGACAATATGGTGTCCATCAACAGCTGTGTGTCGGTTGACCTGTACGGACAGGTCGCGGCGGAGAGTTCCGGTTCCAGACAGATCAGCGGCACGGGCGGACAGCTCGATTTTCTCATAGGGGCCTCCGCGTCAAGGGGCGGCAAGGCATTTATCTGTATGAGCTCCGTGTACAGGGATAAGGAGGGCGTATACCACTCGCGCATCCGCCCGCAGTTTGACGGGGATATCATCACCTCGCCGAGAAGCCAGATCTATTTCCTGGCAACCGAGTATGGCGTGATCAATCTGGAAGGCCGCTCTACCTGGGAACGGGCGGAGGGACTGATCTCAATCGCGCACCCTGATTTCAGGGAAGAGCTGATCCGGGAGGCGGAGAAGCGCAGGATCTGGAGGCGGTCAAACAAATGAAAACAGGAAATCCGCGCATGATAAATGAATCAACGACCGTAACAATACAAAACAGGATCTGTCATATATACAGATATGGCAAAACAGAGATAAACACACACCGGATCCCTGTGTTTTACTGGGGTACAGGAGCGGCGGGCAGGGAGTCTGTGGAGAAGATAGCTTCCTGTCTGGATAAATACATGTCAACAGAACAGATGCCGGCTGATGGTTTTATCCTCGCGGCATATGAATCCGAAAACTGGAACGATGATTTCTCACCGTGGGAAGCGCCGGCAGTCTTTGGCAGGGAAAATTTCGGCGGAAAGGCGGATGCCACACTGGGGTGGCTTGTGCAGCACTATATCACGTATGTCGAGGCAAAAACATCCAAAACTGCCCGTTTTTCGGTCGGATATTCACTGGCGGGGCTTTTTAGTCTGTGGGTATACTGTGAGTGCGATATGTTTGCAGGCGCGGTCAGCTGTTCCGGTTCCCTGTGGTATGAGGGATGGCTTGATTATGTCAGAAAAAAGGGGACAGCGGTGTGCGGGAACGGCACGCGATACCTCTATTTAAGCCTCGGAGACAGGGAAGAGAAGACAAAGAACAGGCTGATGGCGACAGTGGGGGACAACACGAGAAAAGTGTACACAATGCTCTGTGAAGATCGGAAAAATGTAAAAGGTGTCCTCGAGTGGAACCAGGGCGGTCACTTTACGGAAGCGGATCTGCGGGTTGTCAGAGGAATCTGTTGGATTTTAAAACATTTTGATGTATAATAAAGAAAAAAAGTGGAAAACAAGGAGGAACAAAAAATGAATATCCCAAGCAGTGAGAGACTGGAAAAGGTGTATGGAGAGAGTACAGAGAGCGCGGAGCGCCTGCGTGCACTGGCGGAGAATTTTCAGAAGAAGTATGGGCATGATGAGGCTGAATTCTTTTCGGCGCCCGGCAGGACGGAGATCATAGGCAACCATACGGATCACAATGGCGGAAAGGTGATCGCGGGCAGCATCGACCTGGATACGATCGGTGCGGCGCAGCCAAATAACAGCAGTGTCATCCATATCACAAGCGAGGGCTATGCCAGGGAGATCGTCGTTGATATCGCGAATCTCGACAGTGTGGAAAAGGTCAGCGGCACGGAGTCGCTCCTTGCCGGTATGATGGAGGGCGCACAGAAGTTTGGTTTTAAGGTCGGCGGCTTCGACGCGTATGTGTCCACGAACGTGATCGCTGCGGCAGGCGTCAGCTCGTCAGCTTCGTTTGAGATGCTCGTGTGCACGATCGTCAACCATTTCTTTAACAACGGGGCCATGAGCTGTGCAGATTACGCGAAAATCGGCAAATATTCTGAGAATGTGTACTGGAACAAGGCATCTGGCATGATGGATCAGATGGCATGTGCTGTGGGCGGACCAGTGCTTTTTGATTTCTCAAATGGAAGCCAGCCGGAGTACAGGCCGCTTTCGTTCTCCTTTGAGAAAAAAGGATACCGCCTCGTGATCGTGAACACGGGCAAAGGACATGCAGATCTGAGCGAGGAGTACTCCGGGATCCCCAATGAGATGAAGGAAGCTGCAAAGGTTCTCGGCGTGGAGCTTTTGTGTGAGACAAATCTTGACGAGCTGCTCGCCCACGTGAACGAGATACCAAACGACAGGGCGGTTCTGCGCGCGATCCACTTCTTCGAGGAGAACCGCAGGGTGGATGAGATGGCAGCGGCGATCGAGGCGGACGACATCGATGCGGTATTGAGGCTTGTCAACGAGTCCGGCACGTCCTCATGGGAACTGCTGCAGAACTGCTATTCGCTGCAGGACTGCAAAGAGCAGAAGATCACGCTGACACTTGCGCTCACGGAACTGTTTTTAAGAAGGATCAAAGATGGTGTCTGTCGTGTGCACGGCGGCGGATTTGCAGGGGTGATCATGTGTCTCGTACCGCTTGCCGAGGCTGACAACTATGTGAATTACATCGCAAAATATGTGGGCGACAGCAATGTCTACCCGATGAACATCAGGGCGGTCGGGGCAGTCAGGATCTAAAGAGTCTAAAACGTCTGTACATATATAGGAAAGTGGAGAGTTCGGGCAGAACCTCCACTTTTTTATGCACAGACCCGTGCAGAGGAAATATGCCGCCAGTGCGGCGCACGGGTCGCGCGCGAGTAGCGGAAGAAGGCTCTTCCCTACTCGATCGTCCGATCTGAAAAGAATCGAAGGAAAATTGCAATCGATACCAGAAAAAGTGCGAATGGTGTCTGATCACCCTAATCGTTTGAAAGGTGTGCTATCATAGTTCGAGTATATCAAGGCGCAGCCGGGCAGGGCTGTGACATTGTTTGGACGGAGGCATGAAAGTGAGGAGACAATTTAAGGCATTTGGTATGGTAGCAGGAGCAGCATTGGCACTGGCACTCGGACTTGCGGGGTGTGCGGAACAGGCAGGGACAGTGGGAAACGCCCCGGCTTCGCCAGTTGCAGGAAAGAAGGTTGCATATATCCTGAATATGTCGTCGAGTGAGATTTTTCAACTGTGCGCGAATCAGTGCGAGGAGACGGCTGAGAAGCTGGGGATGGAATGTGATGTATTTTTTTCCAACGGGGACGACACTGCATTCCAGAACTATATCAGCACTTGTGCGGCGGGCGGATATGACGGGATGTATCTGTCGCATGGCGGACAGGACTATTCGTACACGTTTCTCCGGTCATTGCTTGCGGAATATCCGGAGTTAAAGATCGTGACATTTGACACGCAGTTTCGCGACGCGTCGGGACAGGTACAGGAAATAGAAGGTGTCACACAGTTCTTTCAGGATGACGCGGGTTTTGCGGAGAGTCTACTGGACTATGTCTGCAAGGAGTTGTATCCTTCCAAAGATCAGGTGAATCTGTTAAAGGTGTGGGTCGGGCCAAATTATATTGCAGCTTTTGACAGGCGGGAGACGGGGTATCAGGAGTATGAGAAGAGCGGGAAGATTCATACGCTGGAGGTGATCGGACCGACGGATTACAACAATGCCACAGCGTCCATGCACGATGTGATGAGTGCGACGTTGATGAAGTACGATACGGGTGATATAGATGCGGTATGGGTGGCGTATGATGCCTATGCCCAGGGATGCTATCAGGCATTGCGGGAGTCACAGCGCGATATTCCGCTGGTCTCGGTTGATATCTGCAATATGGATATCCAGTATATGCTGGAGGATGATTCGCAGTGGAAAGCCTGCGCCTGCACGGATTTCAAGGCAAACGGCGAGCAGGGGATCCGCATTCTGGCGCTGGAACTGAACAATGAATATGAGGATATCACAGATCCGGAGACAGGGGAACAGACAAATTATATCGAGATGCCGGCATCGCTGATCACACAGGATATGCTCAGGGAGGATACAACGATCGAAACGATCTACAGTGTTGCTCCCGAAGAGTACGGCGCTGTGGAAAACTATGTCACGAACGACTGGCTGAAGGAATGCATCGGGTATTAGGGATATGGAACAGTTTACATTTGCGGCAAAGGATATCTGTATGGATTTTCCGGGAGTGCGGGCGTTGGAACATGTGGATTTTGAGATCAGATCCGGTGAGATCCGGGCAGTGGTCGGAACAAACGGCGCCGGAAAGTCAACCCTTATGAAAATATTTTCCGGTGTGTGTCCTGATTACCGCGGTGAAATATATTGTAATCAGATAAGGTGTTTCCTGAACACACCTGCGGAGGCGGACAGGCTTGGCATCAGAACGGTGCATCAGGAGGTCGATACGGCGCTTTTCCCGGATTTTGCGGTCTATGAGAATCTGATGATGGACGATATCGTATCTCAGAGCAGCGTCAGCCTGAGATATGACCGGAAAAAACTGATGCGGTGTGCGGCGGATATTCTGACGCAGCTGGATATCCGGCTTGATCTGAGAGTGCCGGTGAGGACGCTGACACTGGCGCAGAAACAGCTTTTGCTGATCGCAAAAGAAATCCACAGGGAATGCAGGCTCCTGATTCTGGATGAGCCTACCGCGGCTCTCAGCAGGGCGGAGACGGAGAAACTGTTTCAGATGGTCAGACAGCTTGCGGAGCAGAAAGCGACAGCGGTCATCTTTATCTCACACAGGATTGCGGAGATCCTGAATATCTGTGACAGCTGCACGGTTCTGTGCAATGGCAGGGTCACGGATACCTTTCCGGTCACAAAGGATACGGGGACAAAGACGATCGTGGAGAAAATGCTCGGCGGAAACGTGTCGGGCAATGACAGAGACGGAACGTGGAAACAATCCCGCGCCTGTGCGCGTCCTCCGGTATTGTTGGAGGTGGACGGACTGAGCGACAGGGAACAGAAGGTAAAACAGGTTTCGTTCTATATCAAAAGAGGAGAGATCATCGGGCTGGCGGGACTTGTCGGTGCGGGGAAGACTGAGATCTGCAAGACAGTGTTCGGTGCGCGCAGAAGAGGAGCTGGTACGATACGGGTGGATGGAACCGAAGTCAATCTGAAAAATCCGGCAGAGGCAGTCAGGCATGGCATAGCATTGGTGCCGGAGGAACGGCGCAGGGAAGGGATTTTTGCGGCGGAAAATATCGCGTTTCATCTCAGTGCGGCAAGTCTGGGTACATTCTGCAGATTTTCGTTCGTAAACAGGGATAAGATCGCGGCGCACGCGTCCGGTCTGATCAAAAAGCTGGGTGTTGTGTGTCGGGACGCACGGCAGCCAGTGAGGCTTTTGTCCGGCGGAAACCAGCAGAAGGTGGTCATAGGGAAATGGATCGCGGCGGAGAGTGACATCTATCTGTTTGACGAGCCGATGCAGGGAGTCGATGTGGGGGCGAAGCAGGAGTTGTTTGCGCTGATCCGGGAATTGGCAGAGAAAGGGGCGGCTGTGCTTTACGCTTCATGCGATGTCTCGGAGCTTCTGTCAGTGACAGACCGGATCTATACGCTCTATGACGGCAGAATCACTGCGGAGCTTGACACACAGGAGACAAACGAGAAGGAATTAACGTACTATGTCATAAATGATATAACGGAGGGTAGCGATGCGTAAGATTCAGGATAAAGGAGTAGGTGGTTTTCTGCTGGACTGGTCGGCAGTGATCGCCGTGATTTTGAGCATTTTGTTTTTTACTTTTTATACAGGCGCTTCTTTTCTTTCACCTGCAAATCTGACGAACATTCTGCGCTCGATGTCGATCACGACGATCCTGGCAGTCGCTATGACAGTCACACTTGCCTGTGACGGGTTTGACATGTCCGCGTGCACGCTGGCGAGCTGTTCAGGGTATGTGTTTATGGCATGTTATCTGTGGTATGGGATGAGTCTGCCGCTGTCAGCGGCGGTCTGTGTGGTGTTCACGATGACGGCGTATCTGCTGACACTGTTTTTGATTCTTGTCTGCCGGATCCCGGATATGCTTGCGACCTGCGCACTGATGTTCATTCATCAGGGACTGGGGCAGTGGTTTACCGGCGGAGGTGCGATCTCTGCGGGAATGCGGCTTCCGGGAGGTGCAGTGCCAAAAAGAATGTCCTTTGAAACAGATTTTGTGGCGATCGGCCAGGCGCCGTGGATCATTTTGATCATGTTTGCGTGTGTTCTGCTGGCGCATATTTTTTTGCAGCACACGAAGCAGGGAACATTTTTATATGCGATCGGCTCCAACAAAACGGCGGCGGCTCTGTCGGGGATTCCGGTGGGACGCTACCGCTTTCTTGCAGGGATGATCACAGCTGTGTTCATCGCGGTCGGAGCGATGGTTGTGTGTTCGAGAAACACGGCGGCGCAGCTCTGTGGCTGCGACAATTACCTGATGCCGTCACTGGCGGCAGTGTTTGTGGGGAGGTCTGTCGGCGGCAGGGAGAAGCCTACTGCGCTGGGGACAGTACTTGGCGCAGGTCTGATCGTAATACTGGAAAACGGGCTGACACTGTGCGCGGTTCCGTACTATATACTCCCGGCGGTGAAGGGGGGAGTGCTGGCAGCGGCGCTCGCAGCGGTCTATCTGCCAAAACGCGCGGGGTGAAAAGAAAATGTAGTGGTCAGAAATTTTAAGAAGTAATAAACATAACTGAACTTTGGTACTGCCTGCAGGCAGAGTATTGTAATGATCAAGGCATGAAAGCAGAAGTGCCGCTATCTGTGCGCTTGTATGGTATGTGCCAATCAGTTTATCATAAATCACAGCCGTACGGCTGTGATTTTTATCATAGGAATCATATTTTCCAACATCGTCATGGCATTACTCCTTCCCGTCTGATTATGGTATCGTGGTTATTATGTCGTACCTATGTCCATATTATAGCATCTTATTTATCAAACAGATACATTTGTTCTTTATTTATATCTTTTTCTCCATATCCCTAATATAGTACGCAGGCAGCGGAGGGAGAAACCACCGTAACGATATGCTCCTGCTGAAGATTCCCTCTGAAGATTCCCGACAGAATACCTTGACGCCAATTACGCCAGTCTCTTCAACAGTAACTGCACTTGTATGGTGGCTGCAAAGACTTTCCTGGGTAATGAAGAGCAGCATGCATAAAGAGTTCTATTTATCTTATAGCAATTTATATGATTGATGAAATCATCAGACATGATATATTGAACATAATGAAATAGTATCTATATCCCCCATTTGAAATGGGAGCCGAGGCAAAGCCGTAGCGTTACCTAGAGTAAAAAAATCCTCCTATGTTAC